>Ga0209828_1000002_pt1 | contig 185974 bp, 160 predicted proteins | sample MaitaG_FD_187429 | JGI IMG/M metagenome (GOLD analysis project Ga0209828, IMG submission 187429) | Marine algal microbial communities from Maine, USA - Maine_Asex2 metaG (SPAdes) (version 2) | ecosystem: Host-associated > Algae > Red algae > Unclassified | place: Maine, USA | collected 2015-01-05
TCGACAGCGACGACGATGGCCTGAGCGACACCTTCGAGGCGGGCGGCAGCGATGCCGACGGCGATGGCCTGATCGACGGGTTCGATGACGCGGACAACGACGGCCTGGATGACACGACGGCGACGACACCGCTCGCCAATGCGGATTCCGATGGCGACGGCGACGACAATCGCGTGGACCTGGATTCGGACAATGACGGCCTGAGCGATGCGGACGAGATCGGTGCTGACCCCACCAACCCGCTCGACAGCGACGGCGACGGTACCGGCGATCATCTGGAGATCGACAGTGATGACGACGGCATTCCGGACAGCGTCGAGATCGGTCCGGACCCCCGCAATCCGCTTGACAGCGATGGCGACGGGCGTCCCGATGCGCGCGACAGCGATGCCGACAACGACGGTCTGCCGGACACGCTCGAAGCCGGTGTTGATCCGGCCAATCCGATCGACAGCGACGGTGATGGGCTGGCCGACTTCCTTGATCGCGATTCAGACGATGACGGCATCGATGACGCGATCGAAGCGGGAGCCGTGCCCGGCGAGCCATTGGACAGCGATGGCGATGGTACAGCGGACTACATCGACGTCGATTCGGATGCTGACGGTTTCACCGACCGGGATGAAGCCGGTGACGAGCCGGATTCACCAGTCGACAACGATGGTGATGGCGTGCCCGACTATCTGGATCGCGATTCTGACGACGACGGCTTGCCTGATGCGCTCGAACGAGCGGTTGATCCGGATGCCGACGTCGCCGTCGACACGGATGGCGATGGCGTTGTCGATCGACTGGATCTCGACAGCGACAACGACGGACTGCCCGATGCTCTCGAAGCCACGAGCGGTTTGACTGAAGCCGATGGAGACGTCAATGCCGATACCGATGCCGATGGCATTGTCGATCGCTTCGATGTCGATGCCACCGGGGGTAGCGATGCCGACGGTGATGGTGTCGACGACAGTGTGCTCGACAACCTCCCCGATGCCGATGGTGACGGCGTTGCCGATCAGCTCGATCGCGATGCGGATGAAGACGGTATTGCCGATATCGTCGAGGCGGGTGGCTTGGATACCGATGGCGATGGCCAGGTCGACGACTTCAGTGACGTGAATGGCGATGGTCTCGACGACGCGATCGCGAACATGCCGCTGGCCGATCCGGACAGTGATGGCGATGGTGAACCGGATAGACGCGACCGCGATTCGGACGGTGACGGTATCGACGATCGAGACGAGATCGTTGGCACCGACGGCGCCTCTGCCGATACCGATGGCGACGGCGTACTCGATTTCCGGGACGATGATACCGACGGTGACGGCATTCCCGATGCCATCGAAGGGCGTGGCGACGCGGACGGCGATGGTATACCCGACCTTCGCGACACCGATTCGGACAATGACGGCCTGCCGGATCAGCTCGAGGCAGGCCCGACACCGTCGATGCCACTCGATAGCGACGCTGACGGTATCCCCGATTTCGCGGACATCGACAGCGATAACGACGGACTGCCCGATGCCGACGAGTCCGACGGTGCGAGTGCCGACCGCGATACCGATGCTGACGGGCTCGTCGACCGGCTCGATCTGGACAGTGACAACGACGGCATTGTCGACCTGATCGAGGGTGGCGCCCCCGGTTCTCTCGATGCAAACAACGATGGTCGTCTTGACGGTGCGGTCGGTGGTAACGGTCTTGTCGATGCCATCGAGAGCAGCCCCGATAGCGATCGGATCGACTTCGACGGGGACGGTGCGCCAGACGTACCGCTGGACAGTGATGCGGACGGCATCGCGAATGCCCGCGATCTCGATTCCGATGGTGACGGCTTGTCAGACCTTGCGGAAACGGGTGGTGCAGATGCCGATGATGACGGACAGATCGACAATTTCGTTGACGCCGATGCGGACGGCATCGACGACATCAGCTCGACGCTAGCCGTGACTGCACTCGACACCGATGGTGACGGTACCGCGGACTTCATCGATCTCGATTCGGATGGAGATGGCATCAGCGACACGACCGAAATAGGGGAGAGTGGCGGTGCGCCCCGCGACAGTGATGACGACGGTATTCCCGACCACCTCGATGTCGATTCCGACAACGACGGCATCGATGACGCCGTCGAGGCGAGTGCCGCCGGTGTCGGTTCGTCGCCCGACGGCGAGCCACTGGATAGTGACGGTGACGGCGTGCCCGACTACCTCGATCTCGACTCCGACGGTGACGGAATCCCGGATACCGACGAAGAAGCCAATACCGACACCGATACGGATGGTGTTCCGGACAGTCGCGACGACGATGCCGACAACGATGGTATCCCCGATGCACTGGAAAGCGCGCCGAACGGTCAGCCCCGAGACAGTGACGGTGACGGCATCATCGACAGCCTCGATATCGATAGTGACAATGACGGCCTCGCGGATGCAATCGAAGCCGGCATCGTCGCCGGAGCAGAACTGACGGCACTTCGCGACAGTGATGGCGATGGCGTACCCGATGTGCGTGATCTTGACAGCGACAACGACGGCTTGACCGATGCACTGGAAAGCCAGGGTGTCGACGCCGATCGCGACCGTGACGGCATCGTCGATGGCTTTTCCGATGTCGACGGTAACGGTCGAGACGACGGCGTCGATGCCTTCGACGCAACGTTCGGCTTCGAGGCCGAAGATCTCGATGCTGACGGCCTGCCCGATCATCTCGACGTGGATACCGACGGCGACGGCCTGAACGATTCTGCAGAAGGTGGAATTGTCGATACCGACGATGACGGAGTGATAGACACGATGCGTGATCAGAACGCCAATGGCATACCGGACAGCGTTGACAGTTTCTTTACCGGCGGCGCCGACGCCGATGCGGACGGCATCGACGACAGCGCCGATGCCGATGTCGCCGGTGGGCCTGTCGATGGACAGGTCGATACCGACTTCGATGGCATCATCGATGCGCTGGACCCCGACGCCGATGGCGACGGCTACGCCGATATCCTGCTGAGTGACGCCAATGCCCTGCCGCCCGAGCTACCCGATACGAATGAAGACGGTGTCGCTGACATTGACCAGCCGACGCTTGCCGCGGCACAACCGGGTCGCATCCACACGGGTCTGCAAGGGAGTGGCTGCGCGACAGGTAATGTATCTGTCGGCGCCGCCATCGATCCGATGCTGCCGTTGCTGGCATCCTTGTCGATGTTCTGTTTCGTCGTCCGTCGAACGACTCGTGTGTCGCGTGCGGCGCGGGAATCCGGAGCGCCTCGAGTAGCGGGTCAGGCGCAGGAACGACAACGCGCCGGACATGACAGAGCGCCGCGTGGGGACTATCTGGTGGGGTTTGCGGCGGCCGTACTTGCGTTGCTGGCAAGCGTCGCGCCGGCAGGAACGGTGCAGGCGGCCAGCGGCGAGTCTCGAGCGCCCGCGACCGGCGAACAAGTGTCCAGCAAAGCCAGTCTCGAGCGTCGCGAAGCCGAGGCGGCGCGCGCGTATCGAGCCGCGGCCAGTCAGACCGACAAGGGCTCCCTGCTGCCGGTCGCTCACCCGCGTTCCGTGTCGGTTCACGATGACCGATTCAGGAAGCGCATCTACCTTGGCTTCGGGCTCGGCCGCAGCCGACTCGAACCGGATACGCGGGAATTGCCCGGCGTGGATCCGAACGACCGTATCCAGGCCGGTGTCCAGCTGACCCTGGGTACCGATCTTTACAAGTGGCTTTCACTTGAACTGCACGCGGCCGATCTCGGGGATGCCGGTTTGTCGGGTGATGCAGGTACGGTGGCCTACTCGCAATACGGCGCCAGTGCGCTGTTCTATGCGGGCAAGTCACGGCATCGCTATAACCGGCGTGGCCTGAGCGGTTTCGGACGAATCGGCTTCGGATTCCTGTCGACCGAGGGGAGCGGCGAGATCGAAGTCGTCGCTGACAACAACCGGCACTTTCTGGCTGGAATCGGTGTGGAGTACGCGATGCGCAAGGGTCTGGCTTTGCGCGCTGAAGGCATCTTCTTCGATTTGGACGTGAACTATCTGCAGTTAGGCGCGCTGTATCGGTTCGGTAGACAGCCGAGGCACTCGCAGGAGCTGTATGTAGACAGTTCGAACTGGCCGGTAACCGTTGCGGCGACGCCGAAAGCTACGCAAGCACCGCCCATCGCGGCAGCACGAGCCGTGGATACGGACAGCGATGGTGTCACCGACACGACAGACGCGTGTCTCGATACGCGCAAGAATGCCGCCGTCGATGAACGCGGTTGTGCCTTGCTCAGCGGTGTCATCGAAGGCGTCGTGTTCCACTCAGCATCAGCCGAATTGACAGACGGTGCGAAAGAGTCACTTGACGAGGTTGCCCTGTCGCTGAAGTCCTTCCCGAGCATGAACTTCAGAATAGCCTCCTATACCGACAGTTCAGGAAGTGCGACTAGTAATCTGAAGCTGTCGCAGGCGCGGGGCTTGAGTGTGGCGCGCTATCTGGCGGCATCAGGTATCGCGCCTGCGCGATTCGCGATTCAGGCCTGGGGAGAAAAGAATCCCATTGCCGATAACGGCACGCCGGCAGGCCGTGCCAGGAACCGCCGCGTGGAACTGATTGTGATTCGCTAGCGCCATCGCTGGCACATCGACGTCGAGGCCGATCGTCAGGACCAGTCGTGCCACGGTAGTGGTATCCAGGCGCGCTGGCCGTCAGCCGCTTCGACCTCGATCGACCACCAGGGCCCATGCGGCAATGATTTTCGCGTACAGGCGATGACTCGCCACTGAGGCTTGTGCGTCACCGGCGTGCAGTCCGGCGCGACAAATCCGGTGTTCGCCATGTAGCGTGCGGTGAACTCGCTCTGGCAAACAAATAGCGTCCGTTGGGGCAGAACACGATCGCCGACGGCCGGTGGGCTGTCGAATTGCAGTGCATCAGCGTCGCTCGCGATCGCGGGTGACGCGATGATGCCCATCGCTATGCCGCCCATGGTGAGACTCAGGATGATCTGCATCCTGCGCGCTGATCTCAGCAAGCTGGGACAGCGCGCAAATCGATTCTGAACGTCCTCAGCATGTCTGCGCACGGCCGTGAACCTCCAGGCTATTCGCTGTCCTCTACCGGAAGCAGAATACCCTCGGCCGCAAGCGTTGCCAGGACATCGAGATCGTCAGGCGTATCGCCGTCGCGCACGCTGATAAATTCGTCGCAAAGACGGATCGCAAGGTCTCGCGGGCAGCTACGTACCTCGCCGTTGATGAAGAGTCGAACCGCTTTTCGAGAATCGTCGCCATGGGCTGGATCGGCGTTCGAAACGTATGCCCAGGCGATACGCGTAAACCCTGCCATTCTGAAGACCTTCCCGCCATCCAGGGCACGTCTGTATGAGTCGACGGCAAGGCCTGTCCCGTCCCATTCACCCGCTGTCCCCGTTCGTGTGAGCAACGTGCCGGTCATGTCGATCAGTTCATCCGGATCGAGCCGCGCTGCCGCCTGCCACATCGCATCGACCGTCGCAAATGTCGACGCTGAAATCTCTCCGGGCGACTGGCGACGTTCGTCATCGACTTTCAGCTGTTCGGGCGGCAGCCGCTCGGCTATCCAGTCGCCCGCGTGACTGACGATATCCGCGATGCTCGGTGCCCGGAAGCCGATGGACCAGGTGGTGCAATCATTGCCGACGGCTACGCCGTGATGAGGAATACCCGGTGGCAGATAGAGAATGTCCCCGGGCTCGAGATCCCAGGTGTCAGTCGCTTCAAAATTGTTGACGAGTCGAAGGTCGCCAACCGCTTCTTCCCCGAACTCGATGTCATTGCGCGTGTCGATGGACCAGCGGCGTGTTCCGCTCGCCTGCAGCAGAAAGACATCGTATTGATCGACGTGGGCCCCTACCGAAGCCCCGTCAGGTGCGAAGCTGATCATCAGATCGTCGAAACGCCAATCCGGCACGAATCGGAAAGGGCATAACCAGGCTTGCAATTCAGGGATGTGCTTTTCGACATCGGTGACCAGCAGGGACCAGTCCCTGGTGCCGAGCGTCGCGAACAGTTCGCTGTCGAAGGGGCCGTGGGTGAGTCTGTAACCTCCTTCGTCATCGCGACGTATCAAACGTGGTGTCGTGTCCGCTTCCAGCGACAGGCCGGCAAGTTCGTCGGCGGGAACTGGCGTGTCGAAGTCGGGCCAGGCCTGTCGTATCAGTAGCGGCTTTCGCTGCCAGTAGTGATCGAGAAAATATTCCTCGTCGACGCCCTCGGGCCAGGCCAATGCAACCGGTATGTCAGCGTCGATATCAAGGTGGAAGGCCACTAGAGCTCGCGCGCGAGTCGCGCCGCCAGGCCCACGTAGCTTGCCGGCGTCAATCTCGCCAGTCGTTCGCGATCCGCCGGTGGAATCTCGAGTGTGTCGACAAAGGCACGCAGTCTGTCGGCATCGATGCGCTGACCGCGGGTCAGTGCCTTCAGCGCTTCGTAGGCATCAGGGACATCATGTCGACGCATGACGGTCTGTATCGGCTCGGCCAGCACCTCCCAGGCAGCGTCGAGATCGCGAGCGATGGCCACCTCGTCGATGTCGAGCTTTCCGAGCCCCTTATCGAGTGAGGCCATCGCTATCTCGACATAGCCTGCACCGACGCCGAGATTTCTGAGCACGGTGGAATCGGTCAGATCGCGTTGCCAGCGCGAGATCGGCAGCTTCGCCGCGAGATGTCCGAATACCGCATTGGCGAGGCCCAGGTTTCCTTCGGCGTTTTCGAAGTCGATCGGATTGACCTTGTGCGGCATGGTCGATGAGCCGATCTCGCCCGCCACGGTGCGTTGCCGCAGGTAACCGAGCGATATGTAGCCCCAGATATCGCGACACAGATCGATGAGTATCGTGTCGTATCGCGACGTTGCATCGAAGAGTTCGGCAACGCAGTCATGCGGTTCGATCTGCGTTGTGTGGGCGTTGAAGCGGAGCCCCAGCGAGATCACGAATCGTTCGGCCAGCTGCGGCCAGTCGATGTCGGGATAGGCGGCAACGTGGGCGTTGTAGTTGCCTACTGCTCCGTTCATCTTGCCGAGTATCTCGACGTCGGCAATGGCATTCTGCTGCCGACGCAGGCGCTGCACGACGTTGGCGAATTCCTTGCCGAGTGTCGTCGGGCTGGCGGTCTGGCCATGGGTACGGGAGAGCAGTGCGACCTCGGCATGGGCATGGGCGAACTGGCTCAGGTCGTGGTCGAGGGCATTGGCACGTTCGAGGAACAGAGTCGTCCGCCAGCGTTCGAGCAAGCGTCCCCAGGCGAGATTGTTGATGTCCTCCGAGGTACAGGCAAAGTGCACGAATTCGCGCTTTGCCGCGAGCTCGGGCCACTGCTCGAGACGCTCTTTCAGAAAGTACTCGACCGCCTTCACGTCGTGATTGGTGGTGCGTTCGAAGGCCTTGACCGCCGCCGCATCATCGACGCTGAAGTTCTCGCCGAGTGCGAGCAGCGCTGAGCGTGTTGCCGGGTCGGCTGGTGGCAGCTCCACGACGGCAGCTTCATCGCCGAGGTGCAGAAACCACAGAATCTCGACGCGAACCCGTTCGCGGATCAGGGCAAATTCGCTGAAGAATTCTCGCAGCGGCGCCGTACGCAGGCCATACCGACCGTCGATCGGTGAGACTGCCGTCAGTTCGTCAAGGGGTAGGCTCACGGTAGGCATGGTGAATTTGCTCGGAGCGGTGCCGGGCACCCGCCGGGCAGCCGTGCAGACGCGGACGCGTGAGCAGCCGACCCCGCAAGGGGGCACGCGGTCGTCTCGGGAGGGAAGATGGTAGGCGCGATTGGATTCGAACCAACGACCCCCACCATGTCAAGGTGATGCTCTAACCAACTGAGCTACGCGCCTGCCGTCGACGCGGAGTCTAGAACAGCGCCCACCATCGGTCAACGACCCGGAGCAGGATCGTCTGGTGTCGGCTGCAGCTGGCCGGCAGCTGATCGGCTTCAGCGGCAACGCTTGCAATCAGCTTCCTTGCGCTAGACTTGCAGGGTTCGGCTGGCAGGTTTCCGGCCAGCAAATTTCTCATGTGGCCTTTCGTAGGGGTCACCACTGATTCAGGACAGCGTTCTTTCATGCCACGCATTACCCTGCCGGACGACAGCGTCCGTGAATACGATTCGCCGCTGACGGTGATGGCGGTTGCCGCCGACATCGGGCCGGGTCTTGCCAAGGCCACACTCGCCGGCAAGGTCGATGACGAACTGGTTGACGCGAGTCATGTGCTTGATCGGGACGTTCGGCTGGCTATCATCACCAGCAAGAGCGAAGAAGCGCTGCCGCTGCTTCGTCACTCGACAGCGCATCTGATGGCGCAGGCCGTGAAACAGTTGTACCCGGAGACACAGGTCACGATCGGGCCTGTCGTCGAAGGCGGCTTCTATTACGACATGGCGCGCGACGAGAGCTTTGCGCCGGAAGATCTCGAGCGGATCGAGAAGCGCATGGCTGAACTGGTGGCTCTTGATATACCCATCGAGCGCTCGACCATGGAGCGCGACGCGGTCATCAGCCATTTCGAGCGCCTTGGTGAGCATTACAAGGTCGAGATCGCGAAAGAGATTCCAGCCGGCGAGACACTGTCGCTCTACACGCAGGATGACTTCACCGACCTCTGTCGGGGCCCGCACGTGCCGAGTACAGGTCATCTGAAGGCGTTCAAGCTGACCAAGCTCGCCGGTGCCTACTGGCGAGCGGATGCCAACAACGCGATGCTGCAGCGGCTCTATGGGACCGCATTCGCGACACCGAAGGAACTCAAGGCTCATTTGCGTGCCATCGAGGAAGCCGAGAAACGTGACCACCGGCGTATCGGTCGGCAGCTCGACCTCTTTCACCTTCAGGACGAAGCACCCGGCATGGTCTTCTGGCACCCGAAGGGCTGGGCGATCTATCAAGCGGTCGAACGCCACATGCGCGAGCGGCAGCGACTGCGCGGCTATCAGGAAATTCGCACCCCGCAACTGGTCGACAACTCACTGTGGGAGAAGAGCGGTCATGCCGACAAGTTCGGCGAGAACATGTTCACGCTGGACATCGATGAACGGCGCTTTGCGATCAAGCCGATGAATTGTCCCTGTCACGTTCAGGTGTTCAATCAGGGGCTCAAGAGCTATCGCGACCTGCCGTTGCGCTATGCCGAATTCGGCTCCTGTCATCGTAACGAGATGTCCGGCTCGCTCCACGGCATCATGCGGGTCAGGGGTTTCACGCAGGATGACGGTCATATCTTCTGTACGGAAGACGGCATTCAGGATGAAGTGGCCGGTTTCATCGACTTTCTGCACGAAATCTATCGGGATTTCGGTTTCGACGAAGTCATCTATCGACTGTCGACGCGTCCCGAAAAGCGTGTCGGGACCGATGAAGAATGGGATCGCGCCGAGAAAGCCCTTGGTGACGCGCTCGATGCGAAGGCATTGCCCTGGGAGCTCTTGCCGGGTGAGGGCGCTTTCTACGGTCCGAAGATCGAATTCTCGTTGAAGGACTGCATCGGTCGAGTCTGGCAATGCGGGACCATGCAGGTCGACTTCTCCATGCCAGGCAGGCTTGGCGCAAGCTACATCGACGAACACGGAGAAAAACAGGTGCCGGTCATGCTGCACCGCGCCATCCTCGGTTCCTTCGAGCGCTTCATCGGCATTCTCATCGAGAATTCCGAAGGTCGGCTGCCACCGTGGCTCGCGCCGGTGCAGGCGACGTTGATGACGATCACCGATCGTTCACGCGACTTCGTTGTAGAAGCGGCCACGATGTTGCAGAATAGCGGGTTACGCGTGGAGAGTGATCTGCGCAATGAGAAGATCGGCCTGAAGATCCGGGAGGCGACGCTTGCGCGCGTGCCCTGGTTGCTTGTTGTCGGTGATCGTGAAGTCGAAGAGAGAACAGTGTCCGTGCGCACGCGCGAGGGCAAGGATCTCGGCACCTGTCCGCTCGACGCGCTGCAAGCGCTGCTCGAGGCGGAGAGCGTGGCGGGAGCGAGATCGGATGGGGCAGTGGCTTGATCAGGGATCGGCGCGGCACGACTGCCATGCCGATCGTACGGCCCGACACGGGCGCATTGGAGGACTGACGTATTTCCGCTAAAAAGGTTAACCGCAAGAACGACGAGATCGATGTGCCGGAAGTCCGGCTGATCTCTGCCGAGGGCGAACAGATCGGGGTCGTGCCGCTTGAACAGGCGTTGGCGACGGCGCGCGAGGCGAGTCTCGACCTTGTAGAGATATCCCCGAACGTATCGCCTCCGGTTTGCAAGATCATGGACCATGGTCGCTTCAAGTTCGAGGCGAACAAGAAGCAGCATGCCGGCAGAAAGAAGCAGAAGACCGCGCAGCTGAAGGAGATAAAATTCCGCCCGGGCACGGAAGATGGCGACTATGCCGTCAAGCTTCGTAATCTGGTGCGGTTTCTGGAGAACGGTGACAAGACCAAGATCACGCTTCGCTTTCGCGGGCGCGAGATGGCGCATCGGGAGTTGGGGGCGAAGTTGCTCAAGCGGGTCGAGGCGGATCTTTCCGAGCTCGCGACCGTCGAGCAATTTCCCAAGCTCGAAGGTCGTCAGATGGTCATGGTGATGGCACCCAAGAAGCACTGAGCCAGGAAGAATTGACGAGTCAGGGCCTCCGTGCTCCGGCTCACCGACCGACCGACGTACCGACACTACGACGTCGCCGGTCTTCACTCTGCAGGCCTCTAACCTGCTAACAATCAGGAGTCCAACAGTGTCCAACAAGCAGAAATCGGTCAGTGGGGCCGCGAAGCGTTTCAAACGCACGGGTTCGGGTGGCTACAAGCGCAAGAGTTCGCACATGCGCCACATCCTCACCAAGAAGAGCACCAAGCGGAAGCGTCACCTGCGCGGTAACAGCATGGTTCATGACAGCGATGTCGTGTTGATCCGTCGCATGCTTCCGAACCTTCGCTAGGAGAGCCCCATGCCAAGAGTGAAGAGAGGCGTCACGGCACGTGCCGCACACAAGAAAGTACTTAAGCAGGCGAAAGGCTACCGGGGTGCCCGGAGCCGGGTCTTTCGTGTTGCCAAGCAGGCGGTCACCAAGGCAGGCCAGTACGCCTACCGCGACCGCAAGACCAAGAAGCGCCTGTTCCGCCGGTTGTGGATTGCTCGTATCAATGCCGCCGCACGCGAGCACGGTCTCACCTACAGCCGCATGATGCAGGGTCTGAAAGTCGCGGGTATCGAAGTCGACCGGAAGATGCTGGCCGACCTCGCGGTGGCCGATGCCGACGCCTTTGGCGCGATCGTCTCGCAGGCGAAGGCAAGCTTGCCGGCTGAAGCACGCGATACGCTTCCGGCCTGAGGCGGCGCCAAGGCTGTGCCTTTGCAATGAACCAGCAGGGAAGGCCAACAGTCGCCAGCGGGCGCGCTGCTGTCCTTCCCTTTTTTCGTCATGGCCTTATCCTGCAACTGAAATTCGGAACCCGAGCATGTCACTCGATCTCGACGCCCTGGTTGATGACGCGCGTGAGCGCGTCGAAACGGCCGTCAACCTTGATGCTCTCGAGCAGACGCGAGTCGACATCCTGGGCAAGAAGGGCACGCTGACGTCAGCGCTCAAGGCGATCGGCAGCTTGCCTGCGGAAGAGAAGCCAGCCGCCGGCCAGGCGGTCAATCGCGCCAAGCAGACGGTCCAGTCACTTCTCGACGACAGGCGCCTGCAGCTCGAGCAGGCCAGGCTGGCCGAGCGGCTGGCAGGCGATGCGCTGGATGTGTCGTTGCCGGGAGCACCACCGCGCACCGGCGGCTTGCATCCCGTCACGCTGACCATGGAGCGAATTTCCGGCCTGTTCGCGCAGATCGGCTTCGAGACCGCCTTCGGGCCGGAAATCGAGGATGATCATCACAATTTCGAAGCCCTGAACTTCCCGGCGAATCATCCGGCGCGGGCGATGCACGACACCTTCTGGTTCGATGCAGACAGGTTGCTGCGAACGCACACCTCGTCCGTGCAGATTCGGCACATGCGAGCCCATGCGCCGCCGCTCAGGATTCTCGCCCCGGGACGCGTCTACCGTTGCGATTCCGATCAGACGCATTCGCCGATGTTTCATCAGATCGAGGGTCTGCTGGTCGATCGTGACGTCGGTCTCAGCGACCTGATGGGCCATCTCGAAGGGTTTCTCAAGGCCTTCTTCGATCAGGACGACTGCGACATCCGTTTTCGTCCCTCCTATTTTCCTTTCACCGAACCGTCTGCAGAAGTCGACATACGCATCGGTGGCGGGCCCTGGCTCGAGATCCTGGGCTCCGGAATCGTTCACCCGAACGTCTTTCGCGCCGTTGGTATAGACCCGGAGGAATACACCGGCTACGCCTTCGGCCTCGGCGTGGAGCGCATGGCCATGCTTCGCTATGGCGTCGATGACCTGCGGCTCTTCTTCGAGAACGATCTCCGCTTTCTCGCCCGGTTCCACGCGAGCGGAGCAGGCGCATGAAGTTCAGCGAACGCTGGTTACGCGCGTGGATCGATCCACCGGTCGACAGTGACGGCCTGGCCGACCAACTCACCTCACTCGGACTCGAGGTCGACGGCATCGAGTCGGCTCGCCCGGACTTCACAGGCGTGGTGGTCGGCAAGATCATCGCGGCCCGCCAACACCCCGATGCCGACCGGCTTCGCGTCTGCGAGGTGGACGCAGGTGAAGAGCAACCGCTGCAAGTTGTCTGTGGCGCGCCGAACGCACGCGAAGGACTGTTGACCGCCTTTGCCCGTGTAGGCGGCAGACTGCCCGACGGAACGAAACTGAAAAAAGCGAAACTTCGCGGTGTCGTCTCCTTCGGCATGTTGTGTTCCGCCGCCGAACTGGGCCTTTCCGAGGAGCGAGACGGCATCATGGAGCTTGCCGGCGATGCGCGACCGGGTGTCGAGCTTGCAGAATGGCTGGCGCTCGACGACAGCATCATCGATGTCGACCTGACGCCGGATCGTGGTGACTGCCTTTGCATACGTGGAATCGCACGCGATCTCTCTGCACGCAACGATCTGCCGGTGGCCGAGCCGCTCATGCAGGCTGCAGACGTCACCATCAAGGACAGCATCGGTATCTCGATCGACCCGGCATCGGCATGTGCCCGGTTCACCGGTCGCATCATTCGCGGCGTCGACATGACCCGGGCAGCGCCGGATGCGATCGTCGAGCGTCTGCGTGGAAGTGGTGTCCGCTCTATCAATCCGGCTGTCGACGTGACCAATCACGTCATGCTCGAGCTCGGTCAGCCGATGCACGCCTTCGATCTGGACAAGTTGCAGGGTGATGTGCACGTTCGGCTGGCACAACAGGGCGAAGCACTGAAACTGCTCGATGGCCGGGAGATCGAGCTCGACAGTGACACGACGGTCATAGCCGACGACTCCGGGGCGATCGCGGTGGCGGGCATCATGGGAGGAGATTCGACCGCGGTCGACGCTGAGACGAAGAACATCTTCTTCGAGAGTGCATTGTTCCTGCCGGGAGCGATCATCGGCAAACCGCGCCGCTATGCAACCCACACTGACTCGTCTCATCGTTTCGAGCGAGGTGTCGATCCGACAGGACAACGATCGGCTCTCGAAGCCGCCACGCGCCTGTTGCTGGACATGAGCGGCGGCCAGCCTGGTCCGGTCTGTGAACAGCGTGTCGAATCGCGCTTGCCGCAGCGAAAGTCGGTGGCATTGCGTGCTGCCCGACTCACTCGCATCCTCGGCACCGCGGTTCCGAATGACGAAGTGGAGCGGATACTGGATCGGCTTGGCATCGATTGCCAGAGCACCGGTGCGGGCTGGATGGTGACGCCGCCGAGCGCACGATACGATCTTGAAATCGAGGAGGATTTCATCGAAGAGGTCGGCCGGGTTCGTGGCTATGATTCCCTGCCGCACACGTTGCCGGTGCAACGCGCAACGTTCCGCGCAGCCCCGGAGAGTGAGCTCAGTCCGCTCGTGCCCAAGCGTGTGCTGGTACATCGGGGCTATCAGGAGGTCGTCACCTACAGCTTTGTCGACGAGACACAGCAGGCCTTGCTGCGACCGGATCTCGACGGTCTGGTGCTGCCCAACCCGATCTCGAGGGAACTGGGCGTCATGCGTACCACGCTCGTGGGCGGCCTGCTCGATGTGTACCGACGCAACGCCAGTCGGCAGGTCGAATCGATGCGCCTCCTGGAATCCGGGCTGCGCTTCCTGCCTGCGTCCGCAGACGAGTACCTCGACCCGACCCACGGTGACGATATCCAGCTCGACGGGAGTGTGCGCCAGCAGTCCATGCTTGCCGGGCTGCTGGTCGGCAGGCAGGCCGGTGAGAGCTGGAATACCGGAACGTCGCCAGTGGATTTCTTTTCGGCCAAGGCAGACGTGGAAGCCTTGTTCGGCGTCGCGGCAGGAACGGAGGTTCGCTTCGTCCCCGGATCCCTGCCGATGCTCCATCCCGGACAGTCCGCGACGATCATGGCAGGCTCGCGGGCCGTGGGCTATGTCGGCGTACTGAATCCGACGTTGCAGGGCGCACTCGACCTGCCCGCATTGCCGTTGGTATTCGAGGTGTCATTGGCGGCGGTCATGGCCGCTCGTCTGCCGGTTGCCGGTACCTTGTCGAGGTACCCGGGAATCAGGCGCGACCTGGCCGCTGTCGTCGACGATGCGGTAACGCACGACAGCATCGTGGAGACGGTTCGGCAAGCGGGCGGGAAGCTGCTCAGAGACGTTTTCGTGTTCGATCTGTATCGCGGCGAGGCACTCGATAGTGGAAAGAAAAGCGTTGCCTTGGGCTTGATTTTGCAGGACTTTTCACGCACGCTCGCCGAGAGTGATGCCGAGCGAACGGTTGCACGCGTGGTCTCGGCGCTGGAACGCGAACACGCGGCAGAGTGGCGAGGATAGAGGGCAGGATGCGCTCGCCTCGTCTTGACTTTTCGGGCAGCTTCGCCGGAGCACCTTCCGGCACGAAGTCTTTTCTACAGGGTCATCCAGACCGGGCCGTCTGAGCGGGCGGTTTGAGCGGGCGGTCTGAGCGGGCCGCCGACAGGCATGCACATGGCGTTGACGAAGGCCGCAATGGCCGAACAGCTATTCGATGAAATCGGGCTCAACAAGCGCGAGGCGAAGGATTTTGTCGAGCGCTTCTTCGAGGAAATCCGCGCGGCTCTCGAAGCCGGACACGACGTCAAGTTGTCCGGGTTCGGTAATTTCGTGCTGCGTAACAAGAGTGAACGGCCGGGTCGAAATCCGAAGACCGGTGAAGAGATACCCATTACCGCGCGGCGTGTGGTGACGTTCAGGCCGGGCCAGAAACTGAAATCGAGAGTGGAAGCGTATGCTGGAACTCTCGAACAATAACGAACTTCCGCCCATTCCGAGCAAGCGCTATTTCACCATCGGTGAGGTCAGCGAGCTCTGTGCAGTCAAGCCTCACGTCCTGCGCTATTGGGAGCAGGAGTTCCCGGACCTGGCACCGGTCAAGCGTCGCGGTAACCGGCGTTACTACCAGCGTCACGATGTCATGCTGATCCGGCAGATCCGCAGTCTCCTGTATCAGGAGGGCTACACGATCGGCGGTGCGCGACTGCACCTGTCTGGCGACGTGGTCAGAGACGACAACGCGCAGTCCCAGCAGTTGATTCGGCAACTGCGCTCGGAGCTCGAAGAGGTGCTGCGCATTCTCAAGGCCACTTGACGCCCGGCCGCCCGGCCTGGCGGGGTCAGCCGAGCCTGGCGGGGCCTGCCCGGCCTGGCGGGGCCAGGGCGAGACGCACGCGCCCGGGCGGCGTCGCAAGCACAACGGCGACCCGTGCGGGGGTCTGCATGTCGTGTCGATATTGAAACGGAAACTTCACCGATCAGTAAGGTATGCTCACGGCCTCTGGCGGGGCGTGGCGCAGGCTGGTAGCGCACCACAATGGGGTTGTGGGGGTCGGAGGTTCGAATCCTCTCGCCCCGACCAGTTGAATGATCCGAAGGGGACTTCGGTTGAATGTTCCAGTGATTTGATTGGTAGCCCGGGATGGCGACACTGACGCACGGAGTTTGCGATCGGCGACGTGCTCCTGCTCACGTTGGCCCGTTCTGTGCGGTAAACCGGATATTGCGGTTCGGCCATCGACGTTCGAGTGGCCAGCAAGGCCTGACGTGAGAATGACCTCAATGAGTTGGCGCTCCAGCCGAATTCACCGTCAGTCACGCTAATCAATCCGGGGAAGTGTCGAATGCACGCAGACGAGCTGCGCCAGGCCGTCACAGGAGTCGTCGCACTCTTCAAGAATGCGGACATTCGTACTGTACTCGACGGATACCGTGCCTCTCGAGGCGACGGGCGAAAAATTGCCGCAGCCCGGCTGAGTCATGCCGGTGCGACGATCGTGGACGGCGTCGAAAAGTTGACTCCTGCGTCGCGGCGTATCCTCCGATTGTTGCATCTGGATGATCTCGGCACCGCCGAATTCTGGCAGAACCTTACCGACGAAGCCCGCGATGCCAGGGAGCGTCAGGGCGATCTCGTCAAGGTTGCCTCGCGTCTCATGTTCGCGTCCGGTCAACTGCCCGTGCTTGTCGGCATGCTCGAACCTGAAACGAAGGCACCGTCGGCAGACGCACCGCCATTGGCAGACGGTGAGGGGCGGTTGGTCATACGGTTGGTCGACGCAGGTGAGAAAGCGGCTGACCCTGATCGTATCGCTCGCTCGATCGACGGCGTCGACATGCTGTATTCCGCCTGTGCGAGCATTGCCCGGCGCCCGGCGATCGACCTCCGCATGGACCGGATTGACGGTTCAATCTATCGCGACCTGACGTTTTCGGGTGAGCGTGAAAGCCTGTCTGCGGTCATAGCCGTCGTCGAATCCATGCCGGCAGCGCTCGCCGACATCAATCCCGACAGCGACATCGATCTGCAGGCCGTCGTTTCGTCCCTGCCCATCTTCGGCGATCTCGAGAAACTCGGTTCGCTGGGTTCCTTCTCGGCCCGGGATCTGAAGGACATCGGCGAGACAATGCACCAGGGTGCGCTGCTCGTGCTCGAGAGCGGAGTGGCGCTGGTAGAGCCGTTGTCAGCTGCAGGCGGTACGCCAGCGGCTGTAGGTGCCCAGACAGCTGTTCAAGCGACCGATGCAGATCCTATCGACGGTGCGGACGAGCACTATGAGCGCTACCTCCGCGAACGTGACGCCATGCAGCGTCCAGCGTCCAACGGCATCATCAATGAAAAGAGTGAGGACCGTCAGGACGCGGTAGCGGAACTGCTTAAATCGCTGGAGCAGTCGCGCAACAATTGAGCGGCGCCGGGCCGCTTGGCACTACCTTGCTATTCAGGAAAATGGCTCCCCGGGACGGGCTCGAACCGCCGACCCAATGATTAACAGTCATTTGCTCTACCAACTGAGCTACCGGGGAACAGCGCGCGAAGTGTAGTGGGGACGCTCCCCTGCGTCAACGTCCCGTGAAGCCCATTCGCCACGCCGTCACAGGGTGATGGGAGTATCATGGCCGGCTCGACTGGAACTCGACGTAGACGACGCTTACCATGATCAGCTGCCCGTGAAGGCGCGTGCTTTCGATCTGACGACCCACTATTCGCCGGCCGGCCATCAACCGTCGGCGATCACGGCGTTGACGGACGGTCTGAAAGATGGTCTGGCGTCACAGACCTTGCTTGGCGTCACCGGCTCGGGCAAGACGTTCACGATCGCGAACATCATCCAGAACGTGCAGCGACCGGCCATCGTGCTGGTCCACAACAAGACCCTGGCGGCTCAACTCTACGGCGAATTTCGCGATTTCTTCCCGGCGAACGCCGTCGAGTACTTCGTGTCCTACTACGACTACTACCAACCGGAGGCTTATGTGCCTTCGTCAGATCTGTTCATCGAGAAGGATGCACAGATCAACGAGCACATCGAACAGATGCGGCTGTCGGCAACGAAGGCGCTGTTCGAGCGACCGGACACGATCATCGTCGCGACGGTTTCCGCCATCTACGGTCTCGGCGACCCGCAGCAGTACCACAAGATGGTGCTGCATCTGAAGCGGGGTGAGCGCATCGATCAACGTGACCTCCTCAGGCGCCTCGCCGAGTTGCAGTACAACCGCAATGACATGGAACTCAAGCGTGGCACCTATCGGGTGCGTGGCGAGATCATTGATGTCTATCCAGCTGATTCCGATCGCGATGCGGTGCGCATCGAATTGTTCGATGACGAGATCGAGGCACTGGCGACATTCGACCCGCTGACGGGTGAAGTGTCGAAGCGCATGCCGCGGCTGACGATCTATCCGAAGACACATTACGTCACGCCCCGCGAGCGCCTGCTGGGGGCGACCGACCACATCAAGGAGGAAATGCGCCTGCGCGTGGAACAACTCACCACCGCCGGCAAGCTCGTCGAGGCGCAGAGGTTGCAGCAGCGAACCCAGTTCGACCTGGAGATGATTCACGAGCTCGGCTATTGCTCGGGCATCGAGAACTATTCCCGATATCTCTCGGGCCGCGCGCCAGGGGAACCGCCGCCTTGCCTCTTCGACTATCTGCCCGACGACAGTCTGCTGTTCATCGATGAAAGCCACCAGACCGTGCCGCAGCTCGGTGCGATGTACAAGGGCGATCGATCGAGGAAGGAGAATCTCGTGAACTTCGGTTTCCGACTGCCCTCGGCGCTCGACAACCGGCCGCTCAGGTTCGAGGAGTGGGAGCTGCTCTCCCCGCAGACGGTGTTCGTCTCCGCTACCCCCGGGAACTACGAAGCGAAGCATGCCGAGCAGGTCGTCGAACTGGTCGTTCGGCCGACCGGGCTCGTCGATCCGGAAATCGAGGTACGGCCCGCTCGCTCGCAGGTCGACGATGTCCTCTCTGAAATCAGTACCCGGGCGGCGAAGAGCGAGCGCGTCCTGATCACCACGCTGACCAAGCGCATGGCCGAGGACCTGACCGACTATCTGGCCGACCACGAAGTCAAGGTGCGCTATCTGCATTCGGATATCGACACGGTCGAGCGCAGCGAGATCATTCGCGACCTGCGCCTTGGTGTCTTCGATGTGCTGGTCGGCATCAATCTCCTTCGCGAAGGGCTCGACATGCCGGAAGTCTCGCTGGTCGCGATTCTCGATGCTGACAAGGAGGGTTTCCTGCGTGCGGAACGTTCCCTGATCCAGACCATCGGGCGGGCGGCGCGAAACCTCGAAGGGCGTGCGATCCTGTACGCCGATACCATGACCGGTTCCATGCAACGCGCCATCGACGAAACCAATCGTCGGCGTGAAGTGCAGGTTGCCTACAACCTCGAGCATGGCATCGAGCCGAAAGGAATCGTCAAGGCGGTTGCCGACGTGATGGAGGCGGGCAGCTCGAAAGGCACGCGTGGACGCACCCGCCGGGGGCGAGGGAAGAACACGGATGCGGTTGAAGAAGTGGTCGAGCTCACGCCGGCTGCTGCGACGAAGCAGATCAAGAAGCTCGAGAAAGAGATGTACGACTGCGCACGCAATCTCGAATTCGAACGCGCCGCGCGGATACGAGATCAGCTCGAACGGCTGCGCGCCGACGTCTTTGGCGTTGTCGGCGTTCGCCAAGCCGAATCCCGGGCCGAATCCCGGGCCGAATCACGGGCCAAAGCCATTGAATCCTGACATTGGACCACGATATCCAGCTGCATCGATATCAATCTGCATTCGATCCTGACATCAACACGATCGACATTCGAACAAGGGGAACCCAGCATGCTTGAAGCCTACCGCCAGCACGTCGCCGAACGCGAAGCCGAGGGCGTCGTACCGAAACCCTTGTCCGCCGCCCAGGTTGCCGAGCTGATCGAACTCGTCAAGTCACCACCAAAGGGCGAAGAAGAGTTCCTGATGGACTTGCTTACCGAGCGGGTGCCGGCGGGTGTGGATGATGCCGCCTACGTGAAGGCAGGGTTCCTCGCCGCCGTCGCCACGGGCGAGGCAAGCTCTCCGCTCATCGACAAGGTACGCGCGGTCGAGATACTCGGGACCATGCTCGGCGGCTACAACATCGTGCCCCTGATCGCCGCTCTTGATGACGACGCGCTGGCAGCAACGGCAGCGGAGGCGCTCTCGCACACGCTGTTGGTCTATGACGCCTTCCATGACGTGCAGGAAAAAGCGAACTCGGGTAACGAAGCCGCCAAGCGCGTACTGCAATCCTGGGCCGATGCCGAATGGTTTCTGGCGAAAGACGACGTACCGACAAAGGTCACTGTCGCTGTCTTCAAGGTACCCGGTGAGACCAACACCGATGATCTGTCGCCGGCGACGGCGGCCTGGTCACGACCGGACATTCCGTTGCACGCGCTCGCCATGCTGGAAAACGAACGCGAAGGGGTGGTTGCCGATCCGCTTGGCAAGATCGCGGAATTGCGCGAGCTACACGGGCAGGTAGCTTACGTCGGTGACGTCGTGGGCACCGGTTCGTCGCGAAAGTCGGCTACCAATTCGGTGCTCTGGCACATGGGCGACGACATCCCCCACATTCCGAACCGCCGTGATGGTGGTTACGTCATTGGCAACAAGATCGCCCCGATCTTCTACAACACCCTCGAGGATGCCGGTGCCTTGCCGATCGAATGCGACGTAGACGGCATGGCGACGGGTGATCTTGTCGATCTCCATCCGTTCGCAGGCAAGGTGACCAAAAGCGGCACGGATGACGTCATCGCGACCTTCGAACACAGCAGCGACGTGCTGCTCGACGAAGTCCGCGCCGGCGGGCGCATACCGCTCATCATCGGTCGTGGCCTGACCGACCGGGCGCGTGAAGCGCTCGGCCTGCCGGTCAGCGAGGTATTCCGCCGCCCGGGCGAGAACGACAAGTCCGACAAGGGCTATACCCTCGCGCAGAAGATCGTCGGCAAGGCGTGTGGGGTCGACGGCATTCGCCCCGGACAGTATTGCGAGCCGCGCATGACGACGGTCGGCTCCCAGGACACCACGGGTCCGATGACGCGCGACGAGCTGAAGGATCTGGCCAACCTCGGATTTGCCTCTGATCTCGTCATGCAGTCTTTCTGTCACACCGCGGCCTACCCGAAGCCAGTCGATGTCGACACGCATCACACCTTGCCCGATTTCATCACCAATCGCGGTGGTGTGTCGCTGCGTCCGGGTGACGGCATCATCCATTCCTGGCTCAATCGCATGCTCCTGCCCGATACGGTCGGCACCGGGGGTGATTCCCACACCCGCTTCCCGATGGGTATCAGCTTCCCGGCAGGTTCCGGTCTGGTGGCCTTCGCGGCGGCGACCGGCGTCATGCCCTTGTCGATGCCCGAGTCTGTGCTGGTGAGGTTCAAGGGTGAGATGCAACCGGGGATCACCCTCCGCGACCTGGTCAACGCGATCCCGTACGCGGCCATCCGTGACGGCCTGTTGACCGTCGAGAAGAAAGGCAAGAAGAATGTCTTTTCGGGACGCTGTGTCGAGATCGAGGGCTTGAAGAATCTCAAGCTCGAGCAGGCGTTCGAGCTCGCCGATGCTACGGCCGAGAGATCGGCCGGGGGTTGCACCATCGCCCTCGACATCGAGCCGCTGAAGGAATACATCACCTCGAACATCACCTTGCTCCGCTGGATGATCGACAGCGGGTATGAAGATGCGCGGACGCTCGAGCGGCGTGCTCGCAGCATGGAGGCCTGGCTCGAGAACCCGACCCTGCTGGAACGTGATGCCGATGCCGAGTACTTCGCGACGATCGAGATCGATCTGGCCGATATCACCGAGCCTCTGCTTGCCTGCCCGAACGATCCGGACGATGTAAAGCCACTCTCCGCAGTCGAGAACACCGACATTGACGAGGTCTTCATCGGCTCCTGCATGACCAATATCGGGCACTATCGCGCGGCCGGCAAGCTCCTGGAGAAATCCGGCGAATACATCGACACCGTGCTCTGGATAGCCCCGCCGACGCGCATGGACGAACACCAGTTGAAAGAGGAGGGCTACTACAACATCTTCGGGGCCGCCGGGGCCAGGCTGGAAATACCCGGTTGCTCGCTCTGCATGGGCAATCAGGCTCGGGTCAAGCCCGGCGCGACAGTCGTGTCGACATCGACGCGAAACTTCCCGAATCGCCTGGGCAAGGGGGCGTTCGTCTATCTGTCATCCGCAGAGCTTGCGGCCGTGGCCGCACTGCTGGGGCGGCTGCCGACGGTCGCCGAGTACCAGGAGTACGTGAAGGATCTCGACGCCATGAGCGACGAGGTCTATCGCTATCTCAACTTCAACGAGATCGCCGAGTTTCAGGAATCGGCCGACGAGGCCCGGGTGAAGTTCAAGGACATTCCGGTGGCGATCCAGATGGCAAGCTGACTCACGATCGATCGGGGTGGCGTGGACAGCGGTGGCTCCGCTGCCGCCCCGTTCCGGGTCACGCCAACAGCAGTCGATCGGCCTCGCGAACGTATTGCGAACGCTGCAGCAACATGCCTGGCCGTGTGCCACCGCACTGCCGCCACAGGACAACCGATCGTAGCCCGCCGAGCAAAGCCGCGCGAATGGTCGACGCGATGGCCGTATCGTTCAGGTGCGACGGATCGCCGCTGACCATGATGCGCGGACTGAGGTGACTGATGCTGCTTCGATACAGGTTCGCGAAGTTGCTGATCATCGTCGTGTCGGTAATCTCGAAATCGAGCGACTGGGCACGGGAGATGCCGATGCGCAACTGCTCTATCGTCGATTCGTCTCGCTGTATGTTCGTACCCAGTTGGATCAGGCCGAGCGCGTAGCGGGCGAGGTCCAGGTCACGGGCTTCTTCGGACCCTGCCAGTTGCGCCTTGAGAACCCGGAGGCCGCTGTGCAACCCGCGTGCGGAGCCGCCGTAGGCGTCTATCACACGTTCGGCATTCAAGGTCAGGATGGAGCGCAGGGTGGCTGCCAGATCCTCCTGATTGCAGGTGCCGGTGGCCGCCAGGCTCTTGCACTCCTGCACAGCCTGGAAGATACCGGCCAGCGCCAGCGTGCGGTTCTCGATCGTCGTGATGCTCGTCATCGCAGGATTATAGAAGCGCTTCGGCGGAATGACGGGGCGTTGTCGCCGCGAGTTCAGTGATGATGCCCCCGCCAAGGCAGGTTGAGCCGTCGTACAGGACGATGGACTGGCCGGGTGTCGCGGCGCGAACCGGCTCGTCGAAATGTGCATCCAGACGACCTTCACCGGTTACGCGTACGCGGCACGGCGAATCTTCCTGCCGATAGCGAACCTTGGCGGTACAGCGAAAATCCTTTGCGGGCGGGTTACCCGCGATCCAGTGGGCCGCGCTGGCCGACAATACGGTCTGCAGCAGCCGCGGGTGATCGTGCCCCTGGCCAACAATCAGCCGGTTGGCCGCAAGATCCTTGTGCAGTACGTACCAGGGCGCTTCATCGCTGCCCTTGACGCCGCCGATTCGCATTCCCTGTCGCTGACCGAGCGTGTGGAACATCAGACCGTCATGGCGACCGAGCACGCGCCCGGCCTCATCGACGATGTCACCGCTTTGCGCGGGCAGATACTCGGCAAGGAAGCTCCGGAACTTGCGTTCGCCGATGAAGCAGATGCCGGTACTGTCTTTCTTGCCGTGGACGAGAAACCCCGCATCGCGCGCCAGCGCACGGACCGTTGGTTTCTCGAGTCGGCCGACAGGGAAGAGCGCAGGCGCCAGTTGTGAACGATCCAGCGTATGCAGGAAATAGCTCTGGTCTTTGTTTGTATCGAGCCCGCGGAGGAGGGTCGCGTTGTCGTCTGCGTTGTCCGCATTGACGTCCTCGTCGACAGCGCTGGCTGCTCGGTCGGGCGGCTCACCTGCCGGCAAGGGACCTCGGCGGACATAGTGCCCGGTTGCGATGCGATCGGCGCCGAGCGTTCGCGCGTGATCGAGAAACGCGCGAAACTTGATTTCCCGGTTACAGAGAATATCCGGATTGGGAGTGCGGCCGGCGCTGTACTCCTCGAGAAAGTGCGAGAACACCCGCTGCCAGTATTCCTCGGCAAAGTTCACGGTGTTCAGCGGCATGTCGAGACGACTGGCTACCGCTGCCGCGTCGCGATAGTCCTGACGTGCGGTGCAGTGTTCATCGTCATCTTCCCAGTTCTGCATGAAGACGCCTGTCACCCGATAGCCCTGTGCCTTGAGCAGCAATGCCGATACCGATGAATCGACGCCGCCGGACATGCCGACAATGACGTGCAGTCGCGCATTCTCGACGCGTTGATCCGCTGTGGGTTGAAACTCGATGGGCAGTTCGGGCATTGCCAGGGGCTCGGTACAGTGACTCAGAGGAGCTATTTCAGAAGGTGCTGTCTCAGAAGGGTGTTACTTCAGAGGTGGGTGATCAAGGTGTCGTCGCGTGCAGCAGTCTTGCGCCTGGGAGGTGGCACGGTCTGACGTGCGAAGAAATCCTCATCCATCGTCTCGAGGAAGCACTTCGCCTGTGGTGAGAGAAACTTTCCTCGTCGGACCACCACGCCATAGCTTCTTGTCGGAAACCATGCGCTCATTGGCCGGACGATCAATTCTTCATTACCGCGCAGGCAGATGTTGGTAACGATACTGATACCGGTGCCGATCTCGACGTAGCGCTTGATGACTTCCCAGCCACCCGCTTCGAGCACGACCGTGTAGGGCACGTTGTGTTGCTGGAACACCAGATCGATCATGTTCCAGGTGCTGAGATGCCGGGGTGGCAGGATCAGGCCATACGGGCCGACATCCTCGAGCGTGACATGTTCTACTTCACCCAGTGGGTGATCCGCGCAGGCGATAAGCACAGGCTCGTAGTCGCGAATCGGGTGATAGACCATGTCGTCCGGCACATCGATCATCGAGCCGACGGCGAAATCGACGTTGTCTGCGCGTAGCAAGGCCATGCCGTCGTGCCCGGTCACGTTGTGCAGGCGAACATCGATCTGCGGATACTCGCTCGAGAATTCCTTGATCACATCGGGAAGGATGTAAAGCAGGGTGGCCTCGCCCGACGCGATATCGAGCGGCCCGGCGTTCACCTCGCCGAGCCTGGCGGCGAAACTGTCGGCGAGGCGCGCGAAACCATCGATCAGCGGTTGCGCCATTTCCTGCAGCAAGGTGCCTGCGGGCGTCAGTCTAATCTTCGGACCCGAGCGCTCGAAGAGCAGGGTATCGAGGTCCTTTTCGAGTGCCTGAATCTGCAAGGACACAGACGGCTGACTCAACTGCAGGCGCTCGGCCGCCTTGGAGACGCTGCCGGTCTGAGCCGCGTGACAGAACGCACGCAACTGGCGAAGACGGTTCAGATTGTTGGGGTCGTGAGCGGCCATCGGCTTTCCTTATCGCGGGATCACACCAGGCTCGAGGGCCTGCCGGGGTCGATTTGCGGTCGGTGTTCCTTCTCTCTTGGTAACGAGTATTTGCGTGAACAATGCTTACGATAACTATCATTGTATTGCAGTGCGGCATGCAACTGGTCGAAAATTAGCGGAGGTGTGAATGTGGCCAGACTGGTGGCGTTCACCCCGGAGGTGGTGATGGTCATGAAAAGCAGGTGACCTAGCCTGAGCTCACAAAGCGCTCCGACCCCGACGGCACGCGATTTGCGCGTGACCGACTCATGCGTCCTGTCAAGGCCGCCACCTGTTGGAGCAGTGCAATACGATGAGTGAGAAAAAGATGTCAGACCGGGATCAGCAGATCGCAGATCTCGAGAAAGACTGGGCTACCAACCCGCGCTGGAAGGGTGTCAAGCGCCCGTATTCAGCAGCCGACGTCGTGCGCCTGCGCGGTTCGTTGCAGATCGAGCACACCTTGGCGCGGCGCGGTGCGGAAAAGCTCTGGGAGCTGGTTAACGGCAGCTCGAAGAAAGGCTACGTCAATTGTCTCGGCGCGCTGACAGGTGGCCAGGCAGTTCAGCAGGCCAAGGCCGGCATCGAGGCCATCTACCTTTCTGGCTGGCAGGTCGCCGCCGATGCCAACACCTCGGAGTCGATGTACCCCGATCAGTCGCTGTATAGCTATGACTCGGTACCGGCGGTGGTCAGACGCATCAACAACAGCTTCAAGCGGGCCGATGAAATACAGTGTTCCCGCGGTCTGCAACCGCATGACGAGGGCGCGCTCGACTACTTCCTGCCGATCGTCGCCGATGCTGAAGCAGGCTTTGGCGGTGTGCTCAATGCCTTCGAACTCATGAAGAACATGATTGCTGCAGGCGCTGCCGGCGTGCATTTCGAAGATCAACTCGCCGCGGTGAAGAAGTGCGGACACATGGGTGGCAAGGTGCTCGTGCCGACGCAGGAAGCCGTCCAGAAGCTCGTCTCGGCGCGCCTCGCGGCAGACGTCATGGGCGTGCCGACGGTGGTCCTTGCGCGCACGGATGCCGAAGCGGCCGATCTGCTCACGTCGGATTTCGATCCGAACGACAAGCCCTTCGTGACGGGCGAACGTACTCCCGAGGGCTTCTATCGCACCAACAAGGGGCTGGATCAGGCCGTGTCACGCGGATTGGCCTATGCGGAGTACGCCGATCTGGTCTGGTGCGAGACCGGCACACCGGATCTCGGATTCGCGAAGGAATTCGCCGACGCGATCCATGAGAAATATCCCGATCGCCTGCTTGCCTACAACTGCAGTCCGTCGTTCAACTGGAAGAAGAACCTCTCGGATGCGGATATCGCAAGCTTCCAGGAACAGATTGCGGAGATGGGCTATCGCTACCAGTTCATCACGCTCGCTGGCATTCACAACATGTGGTACGGCATGTACGACCTTGCCTACGACTACGCGCGCGGTGAGGGCATGCGCCACTACGTCGAGAAGGTTCAGGAGCCCGAATTCGCGGCTGCTGCAAGAGGCTATACCTTCGTTGCTCACCAGCAGGAAGTGGGTGCAGGCTACTTCGACGACGTGACCACCGTCATCCAGGGCGGTACCTCGTCGGTCACCGCACTGGCGGGCTCGACCGAAGAAGATCAGTTCTGATTCGTTGCCGACGTCGACCGGGCTGGCATGCGCTGCCAGCCCGGTGTCGGCAGGTGTGCGTGACCCGATCTATGCGATCCGTCCCATGCTCCTCTGCCAGAGATCAGACTTCGTGGTATTCCCGATACCAGTCGACGAATCGGCTGACGCCGTCCTCGACGCTGGTTGCCGGCTGGTAGCCCACGTCTCGCACGAGATCGCTCACGTCGGCGTAGGTGTCCGGCACGTCGCCCGCCTGCAGCGGTAACAGGTTCTTCTCGGCCGTCTTGTTGAGGCAACCTTCCAGTACGCGAATATAGTGCTCGAGGTCGACCGGGCTGTTGTTGCCGATGTTGTATACCCGGTAGGGCGCCGAGCTGGTCGCCGGGTCGGGATTGTCACTGTCCCAGTCGTCGTCCGGCGTAGCCGGGCGGTCGAGCGTCCGGATGACACCTTCGACGATATCGTCGATGTAGGTGAAATCACGCTTGTGCTTGCCGTGATTGAAGACATCGATCGGCTCGTCCGCGAGTATCTTGCGGGTGAACAGGAACAGCGCCATGTCCGGGCGGCCCCAGGGGCCGTACACCGTGAAGAAGCGTAGCCCGGTCGTCGGCAAGCGGAAGAGATGACTGTAGGTGTGTGCCATCAGCTCGTTCGCCTTCTTCGTCGCCGCATACAGGCTGACGGGATGATCGACAGAGCCGTGAACAGAGAACGGCATGTTGGTGTGAGCGCCGTAGACAGAGCTCGTCGAGGCATAGACGAGGTGCTCGACGTTGCTGTAGCGGCAGTTCTCGAGGATATTGGTGAAGCCGACGATGTTGGCGTCGATGTAGGCGTGCGGATTCTCCAGTGAGTAGCGCACCCCCGCCTGAGCCGCCAGATTGACAACGCGAGCGGGCTCGTGTTTCCGGAACGTCGCGGACATCAGTTCGCGGTCCTCGAGATTGCCGCGTACTTCGGTAAAACCGTCGTGTGCCTTGACACGCTCGAGCCGGGCGAGCTTGAGGTTCGGGTCGTAGTAGTCATTGACGTTGTCGACGCCGATGACCTCGTCGCCTCGGGCGAGCAGGCGCAGGGCGACGTTCGAGCCGATGAACCCGGCGGTTCCGGTGACGAGTACCTTCATGGAATGTTCCTGGCAGTCACGAAAGAGGCACTAGAGGCGTGCATCGACACTGTCCTTGGGAAGAATGCTCTTGATGTCGTACAAGACGTGCGCGAGCTTTCCGAACTTGCGAATGCCGTCGGCACCGAGTTCGACGAAGCCATCATGGGCCACCGCCAGAATGATGGCATCGTAGTGGTCTTCCTGCAGAGACTCGACCACGTCGATGCCGTATTCCTCGCGTGCCTCTCGAGCATCGATCCAGGGGTCATGAACATCGACGTTGGCATGATAGCTCTCGAGTTCCGCGACGATATCCACAACCCGCGTGTTGCGCAGATCAGGGCAGTTTTCCTTGAAGGCGAGTCCGAGCACGAGAATGTTCGCATCGACGACATGCAACTTTCGACGCGTCAGCATGCGCACGACCTGGCCCGCGACGAACCCGCCCATGGAATCGTTGATCTGTCGACCCGAGAGGATCACTTGCGGGTGATAGCCAATCTCTTGTGCCTTGTGTGTCAGGTAGTAGGGATCGACGCTGATGCAATGGCCGCCGACAAGCCCCGGTCGGAAGTTCAGGAAATTCCACTTGGTGCCTGCCGCTTCGAGAACTTCGAGCGTATCGATGCCGAGCCGCTCGAAGATGATCGCCAGTTCATTGATCAGCGCGATGTTCAGGTCGCGCTGCGTGTTCTCGATGACCTTGGCGGCTTCGGCGACGCGTATCGAGCTTGCCAGGTGCGTGCCTGCGGTGATGATGCGCCGGTAGAGGGCATCGACTTCAAGCCCGACGGCTGGCGTCGACCCTGAGGTGACCTTGACGATCGTGCTGACGCGGTGTTCCTTGTCGCCCGGGTTGATGCGTTCCGGCGAGTAGCCACAAAAGAACCCCTCGTTGAAGTTGAAGCCGGATTCTCGCTCGAGCACCGGCACGCAGATCTCCTCCGTGGCACCGGGGTACACCGTCGATTCATAGATGACGAGCGAACCCTCGCGCATGACCTTGCCGATCATTTCGCTGGCGCGAATCAACGGGGTGAGGTCGGGTTGCTTGTGGCTGTTGATCGGTGTCGGCACCGTCACGATGAAGACACGGCAATTGGCGAGTTCCCCGGCAACCGAGCTGAAGTCCAGATGCCTGGCACTCTGCAGTTCGTCGGTATCCACCTCCAGCGTGCGATCGTGGCCGGCGCGAAGCTCCTCGATTCGCTTTTCGTCGATGTCGAAGCCGCGCACAGGGCAGACTTTGCCGAACTCGACAGCGAGCGGCAATCCGACGTATCCGAGTCCGATGACCGCGATGGGATCGTCGGGTGAGAGCTTGAGCATGGGTATCCCGGGTAGGCTGGCTGTTGAAGCCGATGCGGCTAAAGCCGTGCCAGATATGGAAGGAAAGACGTAACCAGCGAAGTATACGGAATTCGATGCCCTCACTCGATCGTCGTCGATGAAGCCGCCGCGGTTTGTAAGCATTTGTGACTGATGTCAACGCAGGGGTATCGCGCCGGATGCAGTCCGTCACAGTCTGTCGTTCGAGCTGTATCTGGCTGACGAGGGATATTTGCGTGTTGGAAGCTTATTGACTTGGGTGGCTGATGCCCCACTTTTGCAGTGCGAACGGAAAAAGCGTTCATGGCGTTACAAAGGCAGGGCAGGGATGATCAGCGCAGGTTTCGTCAGGGTACGGGCAAGGTACGAAATTTGCGGTACGGGCCGGGCGACCGGAATCGTCGTTGCGCAACACGAAGCCGCAGTTAGAATGTTTGCATGTAGCGTTCCGAAGGAGCGCGTGGGCATGGAAAGATGAGCGAAGACGACAACGACCGGGACAGTGGCCACGACGAAGGACTGGTCGTCGAAAAGGCCAGACCGAAGCTTGCGAAACCTCCACTTTGGCAAGTCGTGCTACTGAATGACGACTACACGCCGATGGAATTCGTGGTAGAGGTCTTGCAGGTGTTTTTCACGCTGGACAGGGAGCAGGCGACGCGCGTCATGCTGCATGTCCATCAGCGGGGCAAGGGGGTCTGCGGCGTGTTCACGCGGGAGATCGCGGAGACCAAGGTCGCGCAGGTGACTCAGTTTGCTCGGGAGAGCAAGCATCCGCTGCTCTGCGACATGGAAGAGGCCTGAAGGCCACAACCGGGTCGCCGGGAACGGTGAGTGTCAATCCAGTCAGACAACGACGGGCAGGTAGCGAGAATGTTGAGCAAAGAGTTGGAGTTCACCCTGAACAATGCGTTCAAGGAGGCGCGTACCCGTCGGTTCGAGTTCATGACGGTCGAGCACCTGCTGCTCGCATTGATCGACAACCCGACGGCAGCGCAAGTGCTCAGAGCCTGTGGCGGCGATCTCGACACGCTGCGCGACGAGCTCGACAGCTTCGTCGAGGAAAATACACCGCTGCTCGACGAGAACGACTCGCGCGAAACACAGCCAACCCTTGGTTTCCAGCGCGTGCTGCAACGCGCGGTCTTCCATGTGCAGAGTTCGGGCAAGAAGGAAGTCACCGGTGCCAATGTGCTCGTCGCGATCTTTGGCGAGCAGGATTCGCAGACCGTCTATCTGCTCAACAAGCAGAGCATCACACGCCTCGACGTCGTCAACTACATCTCCCACGGTATCGCCAAGAATTCGCAGGAAGAAACCGAGGAGGGTGAAGAGAGCCCCGCCGAATACGGCGCCGAGGAAGGCGAGAGCGATGCCAAGCCGCTCGACAAGTTCGCCACCAATCTGAATCTGAAAGCAGAAGAAGGGCGGATCGATCCGCTCATCGGTCGCGATCACGAAGTCGAACGAGCGTCTCAGGTCCTTTGTCGGCGTCGCAAGAACAATCCGCTTCTCGTCGGCGAAGCCGGTGTGGGCAAGACGGCGATCGCCGAGGGCCTCGCCAAGAAGATTGTCGACGGGGAAGTGCCGGAAGTGCTCTCGGCCGCCACCATCTACTCGCTCGACCTCGGTGCTCTGGTTGCCGGAACGAAATATCGCGGCGACTTCGAGAAGCGCCTGAAGAGCATCCTCAGCCAGCTCAAGAAGGAAGAGGGCGCGATCCTCTTCATCGACGAGATTCACACCATCATCGGTGCGGGTGCAGCGTCCGGTGGGGTCATGGACGCTTCCAACCTGATCAAGCCGATGCTGGCGTCAGGTGAGCTGAAGTGCATCGGCTCCACTACCTACCAGGAATACCGCGGAATCTTCGAGAAAGACCGCGCACTGTCGCGTCGCTTCCAGAAGATCGATGTCATCGAACCTTCGATCGATCAGACATTCGAGATCCTCAAAGGCCTGAAAACCCGGTACGAAGAGTTCCACGACGTCAAGTACTCGACCAACGCGTTGAAGACAGCGGCAGAGCTTGCCGGGCGCTACATCAACGATCGCTTCCTGCCGGACAAGGCCATCGACGTGATCGATGAAGCGGGTGCGAGTCATCGTGTCAAGGGCTCCGCGGCAAAGGGCAAGAAGCAGATCAACGTCAAGGACATCGAAGCCATCGTCGCGAAGATCGCGCGTATTCCCGAGAAGAGTGTCTCCTCCACCGACACGGACAAGCTGAAGACGCTGTCGCGTGACTTGCGCATGCTGGTGTTTGGCCAGGACGAAGCGATCGAGACGCTTGGTGCTGCCATCAAGATGTCACGTTCGGGCCTCGGGCCTGAAGACCGGCCTATCGGCAGCTTCATGTTCGCCGGACCGACGGGCGTCGGCAAGACGGAAGTCACCAAGCAGCTTGCTCAGGTCATGGGTATCGAGCTCATTCGTTTCGACATGTCGGAATACATGGAGCGTCACACGGTGTCGCGGCTCATTGGAGCACCACCAGGCTATGTGGGCTTCGACCAGGGTGGTCTGCTGACTGACGCGGTCGTGCAGAACCCGCATTCAGTCATTCTTCTCGACGAGATCGAGAAAGCGCATCCGGATGTGTTCAACCTGCTATTGCAGGTCATGGATCACGGCACGCTGACCGACAACAATGGTCGCAAGGCGGACTTCCGGAACATCATTCTCGTCATGACGACGAATGCCGGGGCCGAGTCCATCAGCCGCACCACGATGGGTTTCACACAGCAGGATCATTCGACGGATGGCATGGAGGCGGTGAACAAGATGTTCACGCCGGAATTCCGCAACCGTCTCGACGCGATCATCCAGTTCAAGCCGCTCGACAAGAGCATCATCCTGAATGTCGTCGACAAGTTCATCATCGAGCTCGAAGCGCAGCTCGAGGACAAGAACGTATCGATCGACTTCAACGCCGAAGCCAAGGCCTGGCTGGCCGAACACGGGTTCGACGCCCGCATGGGCGCCCGGCCCATGGCACGCATCATCAGCGAGAACGTCAAGAAGCCGCTCGCCGATGAAATCCTGTTCGGGAAGCTGTCACGCGGCGGCCGGGTGCACGTGATTCTCGATGCAGAAGGCAACATCGCCTTCGAATTCGAGAGCAAGGAAAGCAAGGAAGCGACGGTCTAGGCGGCCGGCGCGGCTGCTCGCACGAGCCCCGGCAGAAGCGGGGGCTCGTTGCGTTGCGTCGAAAGCTCAGCGACTTCGGTAGGTGATCCGTCCCTTGCTCAGGTCGTACGGCGTCATTTGCACGGTGACCTTGTCACCGGTCAGTATGCGGATGTAATGCTTGCGCATCTTTCCGGAGATGTGGGCGGTGACGACGTGGCCGTTCTCGAGTTCCACACGGAACATCGTGTTCGGCAGCGTGTCGACGACGACGCCCTCCATCTCTATCGGTTCTTCTTTGGCCATCAATACTCTTTACAGGTTGGCGGTATGCCGCGCGACATTATGGGCATATCCTCGCGAACCGCAACCCGGACGCCCTCACATCGAGCGGTAATTCGCTCCGGATAGCGTCTCACACCCGGCATCGTGCTGGCGAACGCCCTGCATTTCAAGGGAAAGTTTCGTTTGTATCGGCCTGCCGGGGTAACCATAATGTCGAAGATGCAAACGCTTCTCACACCCTTGGCAAGAACCAGTGGCAGGTTCGCAACGCTCATGGAACTCTACGAGCGCAACTACGTGCTGGTACGGTTGCTCGCGCCGGGACTCAAGGGCCTCGGCGAGGGCGTGCATTGCTCCTCACCCGGCGATCTGCTGCCACTGGAACTCTCCGGGATCGTGCATGATCGTTATACGACGACCTTCAACCTTACCTACCGCTTCGACACAACCACGCAGTCGACAGGCCACCGGGCCGAGCGTGAGCCTGACCTGAATATTCGCCTGTACCACGACGCCCGTACCTGTGAGGTCATGAGTGGTCTGTTGCCAGGCTGTTCGTCAGAGCCGCGACGGGTACGCGACCTGAATGAAGGCTGGCGGTTGAACCGGTTTCTCGAGCGATGGCTGGGATACTGCCTCAGACAAGGCCACGGCTTCGGTCGGACCCATCAACCCGAACCCGTCGATGCACACCCGCTCGGTGACCGGGTCTGCCCGTAACCCGACAGCGAGTCCGACCGCGCCGTTGCCGGAGCCGTTTTCACGCTCAGCGGCAGTGGCGCTCATGACTCTGTTGGTAGCGCGCCATGTGCACGACCGTATTGTCCATGTCGGCGGCCGTCAGAGGAGTGGCCAGACGCCTTTCGAGCGACGTCACCCGCTTTTGCAGGTCCTTGCAACGTTGTTCCTTGTCGTTGCTCGTCGTTGCTGCTGGTGTCCGAGAGTGTTCTTTGACCGTTGCTCGAGTCGTCGTGTCCGGCGGAGTCTGCCGGGTTCCTGTGGAGAAAGACGGCTGAGCCGAATCGGCTTGTGCAGAGACGGCCGCGCCGAGCGCCCTGGCATCGACCCCGGGATCGGCCCCGGAATCGGCCCCGGAATCGGCCCTGGCGTCGACTTCCGAGTCCGGGTTGCCAGCGCGGCCGACGGCCGCATTCGCTCCCGCATTTGGGGTGCTTGCGCTGATGCTGGCCCTTGCCTTGCTGTCCGTCGAGGCCTCATCGAGCGGCTTCATCGTCATCGGGTCAACCTCTTCGTAGGCTGTGCCGTCGGCGGGTGGTGTCGGCGAGAAGGTCAGAGCACCGTCCGGTTCGCTCCATCGATACAGTTTGCCTGCAGCGATCGCCGTAGCCGGTGCTGTAGCGGCGACGAGCACAACGGTCATGACGACAGCCGCAAGCGATGCAGGCAGGTATCCGGCAGGCGGACGGAATTGGCTGGTCACGGGCCGCGGACGGCCTGCGACGATCGCCTCGGCATGCGCTTTCATCGTCGATTCGCTACACGAGTGGACATTCCACATCGTTTGCAAGGTCAGTGCCGCTGATGTTGTCGATGCACTGGCATGTCTGGCTCGGAGTAGCGCTCGGCGGCGCTTCCGGTGCCTGCGCCCGCTACGGGTTGTCCGTGCTCCTCGCCGCCCAGGCGGGTCGATGGCCGCTGGCGACACTGCTGGCCAATCTGCTCGGATGTTTCCTGGCGGGTTATCTCAGTACCCTGCTGGCTCGTCAGGGAAGCGCACCCGGCGTGCTGGCGATCATGACGACCGTCGGTTTTCTGGGGGCATTCACGACTTTCTCCGCGTTTTCGGTGGAAGTCCTGCGCCTCTACGAATCAGCGGCTGTCAGCGCCGCACTGGCGCACGTGCTCGCCAACGTCGTCGGGGCTCTGCTGATGGTCACCGCCGGTGCATTCCTGGCCCGCCTGCATTGAAGACGCGCAGGCGACAGACGGCCTTCCCGTTAGACATTCCGCAGAGCGCGTGAATATACTGGACGACCGACGAGTTCGGCGCCCGCCGGCACGCACTCGACCCCCTTCGGCTCAACCACGCAACAGACTTGCCATGCTCGATCCCAGATTGCTCCGGAACGAGATGCCACTCGTCGTCGATCGGCTGCGAGTTCGCAACATCGACTTCGATGCCGACAGCTACACGACACTCGAGGCGCGACGCAAGGCGTTGCAGAGCGCCAGCGAGGAGCTGCAAGCGACGCGCAACGCCCGTTCGAAGGCTATCGGACAAGCCAAGGCGCGGGGCGAAGATATCGCGCCCCTGCTTGCTGAAACGGCTTCGCTAGGTGAGCAACTGGAACAAGCCAGGACGGCGCTGCAGACACTGCAGGACGAACTGACCGAGCTGTTGCTCGGCCTGCCAAACCTTGTCGACGAAAGTGTTCCGGCAGGGCGTGATGAGACCGAGAACGTTGAACTGCGAAAAGTCGGCACGCCGCGCAGCTTCAATTATTCACCGAAAGACCATGTCGATCTGGGTGCGCGTGACGGTTCACTTGATTTCGAGAGCGCAACCCGGCTGACCGGGTCGCGGTTTGCCGTCATGCGCGGCGATGTGGCGCGGTTGCATCGTGCACTTGCACAGCTGATGCTCGATACGCACACGATGGAGCACGGCTATGTCGAGACCAACGTGCCGTTCATTGTCAATGGCGATACCCTGCGTGGCACCGGCCAGCTGCCGAAGTTCGAAGCCGATCTGTTCAAGCTGGGGTGGGGCGACGCGGCGAGTGCGAGCGACGTGCCTGCCGATGGCGGCGAGGTCGACTACTACCTTGTACCGACCTCGGAGGTTCCGTTGACGAACCTCGTGCGCGGGCAGATTCTCGAGGCCGACGAGCTGCCGCTGAAGATGACCTGCCACAGCCCCTGTTTCCGTTCCGAGGCTGGTAGCTATGGCCGCGATACCCGCGGATTGATGCGCCAGCACCAGTTCGAGAAGGTCGAGATGGTACAAGTCACCCGACCCGATGATTCGTACCGGGCTCTGGAGGAAATGACGGGGCACGCCGAGGCTATCCTGAAGAAGCTCGACTTGCCGTATCGCGTGGTCGTGCTCTGTGGCGGCGACATCGGGTTCGGCGCGGCAAAGACCTACGATCTGGAAGTCTGGGTACCGTCGCAGAACACCTACCGTGAAATCTCCTCCTGCAGCAACTGCACCGATTTCCAGGCGCGGCGCATGCAGGCGCGCTGGCGCGACCCGGCGACAGGCAAGCCTGCCTTGGTGCACACCCTGAACGGGTCCGGACTTGCCATAGGACGAACGCTGCTCGCGATCATGGAAAACTACCAGCAGGCAGATGGCAGCATCGAGGTCCCCGAAGTCCTGGTGCCTTATCTTGGCGGCGAACGTAGCCTGCTGGCGGCACGATGATCCAGGCTCTGCCGAGTCTGCCGCACTATCTGCTTCGCAATGCTGAAGTTCACGGCAGCGACATCGCGATGCGCCACAAGGATCTCGGTATCTGGCGCGAATGGTCCTGGCGCGAGATGCTCGGCGAGATCGAGACCTTCTCGCTGGGCTTGTCCGAACTCGGTCTGGCGGCGGGCGATCGCGTCGCCATCGTCGGGGCCAATCGGCCGAGGCTCTACTGGGCATTTGCCGCCATCCAGTCAGCGGGTGGCATTCCGGTGCCTGTGTACGCCGATTCAGTGGCTGAGGAGATGGTGTACGTCCTGGAGCACGCCGGTGTGCGCATGGCGCTTTGCCAGGACCAGGAGCAGGTCGACAAGATCGAGTCGGTGCGTGGTGATCTCCCCACGCTCGAGACGCTGATTTACGACGAGCCGCGTGGCCTCGGTCCGCATGCGCCCGCCAACACGCATCATTTCGCTCATGTCCAGAAGCTCGGTCGTCAGGCAACGGAACGTGACCCGACACGCGGTGCTGCCTGGCGCGAGGGGATCGATCGCCTGACCGCCGATGCGCTGTGCGTGATGTTGTACACCTCCGGCACCACTGGCCGCCCGAAAGGGGTCATGCTGTCACACCGCAATCTGATCGCGACCTGCCTGAACGCGAATGCCTTCGACAAGCTGACGCGTGCCGAATTGACCATCGCCTACCTGCCGCTGGCCTGGGTCGGTGATCATGTCTTCTCTTATGGTCAGTCGCTGACGGCAGGTTATTGTGTCTGTTGTCCAGAGAGTCTCGACACGATCACCAGCGACCGGCGGGAAATAGCGCCGACCTATTTCTTCGCCCCGCCACGTGTCTTCGAGACCCTGCTGACGACCATCAACGTCACGATGGAAGACGCCAGTCGACCGAAGCGAGCCATGTTCGATCATTTCATCGAGGTCGCGAAGCGGCACGGTGAGGGCCTGCTCAACGGTGAGTCGCGAGCACTGGGAGCGCGCTTGCATTATCGATTGGGCGAGTGGCTGGTGTACGGGCCCTTGAAGAATCGCCTTGGCTTGTCGCGCGTGCGGGTGGCCTATACCGCGGGTGAGGCGATCGGGCCGGATATCTTTCGCTTCTACCGCTCACTCGGCATCAATCTGAAGCAGCTCTACGGGCAGACGGAGGCGAGCGTCTATATCACGGCGCAACCGGATGGCGAGATCGACGCCGACACCGTGGGCACGCCGTCGCCCGATGTCGAATTGCAGATCGCCGACAACGGCGAGGTGTTGTATCGCTCGCCCGGCGTGTTCATCGGCTACTACCGGAATGACGAGGCGACGGCTGCGACCAAGACGTCGGAAGGCTGGGTGCATACCGGAGATGCAGGTTTCATCGATGATCGGGGGCATTTGCGCATCATCGATCGTGCGAAGGATGTCGGCAAGCTCAGCGACGGCAGCCTGTTTCCACCCAAGTACATCGAGAACAAGCTGAAGTTCTTTTCATCGATCAAGGAGGTCGTCGCCTTTGGCGACGGGCGTGACTACGCGGCGGCCTTCATCAACATCGATCTGGTCGCGGTATCCAACTGGGCCGAACGCAACAACATCGTCTACGGTTCCTACCAGGAGCTCGCAGCGCATCCGGACGTCTACGCGATGATCGCCGCACATGTCGAGCAGGTAAATCGTGATCTCGCTCTGGAACCGCGTGTGGCCGGCGCACGCATCCGTCGCTTCCTCATCCTGCACAAGGAGCTCGACGCCGACGATGGCGAACTCACCCGGACACAGAAGGTGCGCCGAGCCTTCATCAGGGAACGCTACGAGGAGCTGATCGAAGCGCTCTACTCGGACAAGGAGGAGCAGTTCGTGTCGACCGAGGTGACTTTCGAGGACGGCCGCAAGGGCAGGATCGAGGCAACCGTCAGCCTGCGAACCGTGGAGTTCGAGCCGCTCGATACCAGCGCGGCAGACGCGCCCGAAGCGCTGGAGATCGCATCTTGACGACGGCGACTGCAGGCGATTCGAAAACCGAGGTGTCGACGACGGCTGGATCGACGAATGGGTCGATTCCGGACGGGTCGACGACGGACGGGTCGATTCCGGACGTGGCGACTTCGGATGGAAAGGCAACGCTTCTCAGCGTCGAGAACGTCACTCTGTCGTTCGGCGGGGTCAAGGCGATCGAGGATATTTCCTTCGATATTCTCGAGGGCGAGATCCGCGCGATCATCGGGCCCAACGGCGCTGGCAAGACGTCCATGCTCAACGTCATCAACGGCTTCTATCATCCGCAGCAGGGCACCATCACCTTTCGTGGCAAACCGCGGCGCCGCATGCGCCCGTACGAGGCTGCGGCCTCCGGAATCGCAAGGACCTTCCAGAACGTCGCGCTGTTCAAGGGCATGAGCACGCTCGACAACGTCATGTCCGGTCGCTCGCTGAAGATGCATCGCGGCCTTTTCTGGCAGATGCTGCATGTGGGGCCGGCACGCCGGGAGGAGATCGAGCATCGACAACGTGTCGAGGAAATCATCGACTTCCTCGAGATCGCGCACATTCGCAAGCAGCCGGTCGGCAAGCTGCCTTATGGATTGCAGAAGCGTGTGGAGCTCGGCAGGGCGATGGCCATGGAACCTGACCTTCTGCTGCTCGACGAACCCATGGCTGGCATGAACCTCGAGGAAAAGGAGGACATGAGCCGCTACATCATCGGTCTGAACGATGAATTCCGAACCACGATCGCATTGATCGAGCATGACATGGGTGTGGTCATGGATCTGGCCGACCGGGTCGTGGTGCTCGACTACGGTCGCAAGATCGGTGACGGGCCGCCCGAGGAAGTGCAGCAGAGCCAGCAGGTCATCGACGCTTATCTGGGCGTTGCGCGCTGATGGGCATCCACATAGAGGGCGGCTGGATGATCGTTGATGGTGCCGGAGTCACGTCATGCTAGCTATCGTCATCGAGTGGCTGAATACGCTCTTCGTCGCCCCGTTCGTGGACATGTTCTCGTTACCTGACTTTCTGCTGCAGGTGCTCTGGGAGGGCTTCGTTTCGGGTGTGCTCTATGCCCTGATCGCGCTCGGCTTCGTGTTGATCTTCAAGGCCTCCGGCGTGTTCAATTTCGCACAGGGCATCATGGTGGTGTTTGCTGCGCTGGTGCTGGTCAGCCTGCATGCGATGGGCATGCCCGCCTGGGTCGCGCTGGCGTTGACCGTCGGAGTCATGGGCATATTCGCGCTCGTCGTCGAACGAGTCGTGCTCAGAAAGCTTGTCAATCAACCGGATGCGATCCTCTTGATGGCGACGATCGGGCTCACGCTCGTCGTCAAGGGCGCGGGCCAGCTCTTCTTCGGCGGCGAGCCGAAGTCGATGATCACCGAGGAGCTCGGCCTGCCGACCGGTTCAAGCGACTGGGAGGTCTTCGATGGCATCGTCATCTTCCAGCACATCGACATCGCCGCCGCGGTCATCGCCATCCTGATGGTTGCATCACTCGGCGTGTTCTTCTCGAAGACGCGTATCGGGCGTGCGCTCCGGGCGGTGGCCGACGATCACCAGGCAGCGCTTTCCGTCGGCATTTCTCTCAATCAGATCTGGGCAATCGTCTGGTTCGCTGCCGGGATCGTGGCACTGGTCACCGGCATCATGTGGGGGGCGCGTTCGGATGTCAGTTTCGCGCTCGAGATCATTGCACTGAAGGCGCTGGCGGTCCTCATCCTCGGTGGTTTCACGTCCATTCCAGGGGCCATCGTCGGTGGCCTTCTCGTCGGCATCGGCGAGAAGCTCTTCGAGGTGTATTGGGGGCCGATATTCGGTGGCGGAGTCGAGGCGTGGTTTGCCTACGTTCTGGCCCTTGTCTTCCTGCTGTTTCGCCCGCAGGGGCTGTTCGGCGAACGCATCATCGAGCGAGTCTGACGTGATCTATCGAGAAGCCGGACAATACAAGACGAGCTACGCGTCAGACCAGGCGCTGTTGCCGATCCGGCAGGACCGGATCGGGCTTCTGCTGATCCTGGTCATCGCCTTCGTGATCGTGCCGATATTCGGTTCGAGCTTCTTTCTCGGCTCGATCATGATCCCGTTCCTGGTCTTCGCGCTGGCCGCGATCGGCTTGAACATCCTGACGGGGTATGCGGGCCAGTTGTCGCTCGGCACCGGCGCCTTCATGGGGGTTGGTGCCTATGCCTGTTACAAGCTGACGAGTTATTTCCCGGACGTCAACATCATCGTTCACGTGTTGGTGTCAGGTCTGTTCGCTGCACTGATCGGGGTGATCTTCGGATTGCCCAGTCTGCGCATCAAGGGTCTCTATCTCGCTATCACCACGCTGGCCGCCCAGTTCTTCCTCGAATGGTGTTTCATTCGCATCGCGTGGCTGTACAACAACAACGATTCCGGCGCGATCGAGGTGCCACGGCGCTACATCGGCGATCTCGCCCTGACCGGGCCGACCGCGACGCCGGTCACACGCTATCTGGTCATTCTCTCGCTGGTCGCGATCATGACGCTGGTGGCGGCCAACGTTCTCAGGGGGCGCATCGGCCGCAGCTGGATGATGATCCGCGACATGGATATCGCTGCCGAATTGATGGGTATCAGGCCGCTACGCGCCAAGTTGTCCGCGTTCGCCTTCTCGAGCTACTACTGTGGCGTGGCCGGCGCGTTGATGGTGTTCTTCTGGCTGGGCTCGGCCGAAGTCGAAGCCTTCGACATCAATCATTCCTTCCTGATCCTGTTCATGGTCATCATCGGCGGAATGGGGTCACTGGCCGGCTGTTTCATGGGTGCCGCCTTCCTGTGGATCCTGCCGATCGTCATCCGCTTCGTGCCGTCGGTGCTCGGCATCGACATGCTGGCGGCGACCACCGAACACATCAGCAACATCATCATCGGCGCGTTGATCATCTTCTTCCTGATCGTCGAGCCGCACGGCTTCGCGAGGCTTTGGCAGATCGGCAAGGAGAAGCTGCGTACCTGGCCATTTCCCTACGCTTCCTCGTGAAGGATCCTCTGGGTAGTCCAAAGTGGGCCATCCGAATGGGGCCGCTTGAATTGCTCGGTCGACGAATTTGTGAGACCGTCGGCTCCACACGAAGACGGACGCCGTTGTTGGCCTGTCGCGATCTCGCTGTATCGATCAACACGTTCTGATCACGACGTTCTGATCACGATGATCCGTCGCATCGCTTGAAGAGGAGAGTCCTGCATGACCATCAGTTCCCGTTTTACCCCGCTCGCGGCGACGGCCATTCTGCTGTCATCGAGCCTGCTGCCATTGACGGTGCAGGCGGAAGACTCGATGTTCATGCCCTCGATGAGTTATCGGACCGGCCCGTTTGCCGGTGGCGGCACGCCCTTCGCGGACGGCTACGCCGACTACTTCGCGATGCTGAACGAACGGGACGGCGGTATCGGCGGGGTCAAGATTGTCGTCGAGGAATGCGAGACGGCGTACAACACCCAGAAAGGTGTGGAGTGCTATGAGGCCACCAAGGACAAGGGTGCGCTGGCCTACAGTCCCCTTTCCACCGGTATCACCCTGGCGCTGATACCGAAGGCACCGATTGACGAGATTCCCGTGTTCTCGATGGGCTACGGGCTGTCGGCCGCTGCCATCGGTGAGAAGTTTCCATGGACCTTCGTCTACCCGACCACCTACTGGAACCAGTTGTCGTCGATCCTGAAGTACATCGAGTCACAGGAGGACGGTTCGCTCGAGGGCAAGAAGATCGGCTATATCTACCTCGATGCCGGCTACGGCCTCGAACCGATTGCGCTCCTCGATCAGCTCGCCGAAGACATGGGCTTCAGCGTCGCCAAGTTCCCGGTGGGCGTCAAGGAAATGCAGAACCAGTCGTCGCAATGGCTGAACGTCCGCAAGGAACGTCCCGACTGGATGATCATGTGGGGCTGGGGCGCCATGAACCCGACGGCCATCAAGGAAGCGGCCAAGATTCGCTTCCCGCTGGACCGCTTCGTCGGTAACTGGTGGGCAGGCTCGCACAACGATCTGCGTGCCGTCGGCAGCGCAGGCAAGGGTTACCTTGCCGCCAACTTCACCGGCATCGGCACGGAATTCCCGGCACTGGCGGACGTCATCACGCATGTCGTCGAGAAGGGCAACAGCAAGGCGGCAGCGGAAGATGTCGGCAACGTGCTGTACAACCGCGGTCTGTTCAATGCGGTCATCCTCGCCGAGGCCATACTGGAAGCCCAGGCGGCGACCGGCGAAAGCGTCATTACTGGTGCTGACATGCGTGGCGGGCTCGAAGCGATCGATTTGTCCGATGCGCGGCTCGAAGAGCTGGGACTGGCGGGTTTCACCGGCGCGGTAAAAGGCTCGTGTGACGACCATGAGGGCGCGGGCGCCATCTTCGTGCAACAGTGGAACGGCGAGGACTGGGAGCGCGTCTCGGACTTCATCGAACCGATGAACGATGTAGTTCGGCCGATGCTCGAGCAAGCGGCCGATGACTTCATCGCCGACAAGCCCGATTTCGAGGGTCAGAGCTGCGGTTGAGCAGGGTAGATGTCACTTGTTGACGCCGGATCGGACGCAGCTGCGCTCGATCCTGCAGCCAGACCACTGCTTGACGTCAGCAACATCGAGGTCATCTATGACCACGTGATACTGGTCCTGAAAGGGGTCTCCCTGCAGGTGCCCGAAGGGGGTATCGTCGCCTTGCTGGGCGCCAACGGTGCCGGCAAGACGACCACCCTGAAGGCTATCTCGAACCTGCTTCGTGCCGAGCGTGGCGATGTCACCAAGGGTGCGATCACCTTTCGTGGCGACGCCGTGCACGCCCTGTCGCCGAACGAATTGGTGCGACGGGGTTGTATTCAGGTGATGGAAGGTCGGCACTGCTTCGGGCACCTGACGATCGAGGAGAACCTGCTTACCGGCGCCTTTACCCGACGTGATGGGAAGGCAGCGATTCGCGAGGACATCGAACGTGTCTACAACTACTTTCCCCGCCTTCGCGAACGTCGTGGGTCGCAGGCGGGATACACCTCGGGAGGCGAGCAACAGATGTGTGCGATCGGCCGGGCGCTGATGTCGCGGCCATCGATGATTCTCCTCGACGAACCGTCGATGGGCCTGGCCCCGCAACTGGTGGAGGAGATCTTCGACATCGTGGTGCAACTCAATCGCGATACCGGTGTGTCCTTCCTGCTTGCCGAGCAGAACACCAACGTGGCGCTCCGCTATGCCACCTACGGTTACATACTCGAGTCGGGACGGGTGGTGCTCGATGGCAGCGGCGCAGAGCTTCGCGAGAATGCCGATGTCAAGGAGTTCTACCTCGGCACCGGTGGCGCGAAGCGCAGGAGCTTTCGGAACGTCAAGCACTACAAGCGGCGCAAGCGCTGGCTGGCCTGACGCGGAGATTCTGTCATGCTCGATCCACTCGAAACCCGTAGCGACGACCAGCGAGAAGCGGATCTGTTCGCTGATTTCGGCGCACGACTCAGCGTCGTCAAGGCGGATTTGCCTGGCTTCGCAACGCACCTGAGCGGCTTCGATACCGACGTCGATTCGCGTGACGCGCTCGCCAAGCTGCCGCTCCTCAGGAAGTCCGAGCTGATGGCAGCGCAGGAAGCCTTGCCACCTTTCGGTGGCTTCGTTGCGAGCGAATCGCTTGCCGGTTCGCGCGTGTTCATGTCGCCGGGCCCCGTGTTCGAGGCGCAGCGACCCGTCACCGACCCCTGGAGTGGTGTGCGGGCTCTCCGTGCTGCAGGCTTTCGCGAAGGCATGCTGGTCCACAACGCCTTTTCCTATCATCTGACGCCAGGCGGCTTCATCCTCGACGAGAGCGCCCGCGCCCTCGGTTGCACGGTGTTCCCCGCCGGGGTCGGCAATACCGCGATGCAGGTCGAGGCGGCACGGCGGTATCGACCGTCGGCCTATGTCGGCACCCCTGACTATCTGGCCACTCTGCTCGATCACGCGAGGGAGAGCGGCGCGCCTCTCGATTCGATCAGCATCGGGCTCGTATCCGGGGGGGCGCTGTTACCAGATCTGCGACAGCGCTATGACGAACAGGGCGTTCGCGTGATGCAGTGTTATGCCACGGCCGACGTCGGCGTCATCGCCTACGAATCGGCGAGCGACGGCGTCGTCCATCCCGGGCTTGTCATAAACGAAGATCTGATCGTCGAACTCTGCCGCCCGGGAACCGGTGAGCCGGTGTCGCCGGGGGAGCGCGGCGAGGTGGTGGTCACGCGTCTCGATCCGGTGGGCAAGATGCCGGTAGCGCCATTGCTCCGCTTCGCAACCGGTGATCTTTCGGCCTGGCTCGACGAACCGAGTCCTTGTGGACGAACCAACCGACGGCTCGCCGGTTGGCTCGGTCGTGCCGATCAGCGCACCAAGGTACGTGGCATGTTTGTCGACCCGGCACAGATTCAGGCGGTTCGAGCGGCCCATCAGGGCGTCGAGCGCGTTCGCTTGACGGTGACGCATGATGGCAGCCGCGATGCGATGACATTACAGGTACAAGCGCCGAGTGGAGTCGACAAGGATCAATGGCGGGTGTTCGCCGACAAGGTGGCGAAGACGCTGCAGGACAAGATCGGCCTGGCCGCGACAGTCGACATCGTCGAAGCGCTGCCGCCCGACGGTATCGTCATCGAAGATGCTCGACGCAGCGAGCAAGGAGGCGGGGCGTGACAAGCGGCGTCATGAGCGGCGAAAGGCTCTGGCAGCCGTCGGCAAAGCTCCTGCGTGAAGCTCGAGTGACAGCGTTCCGTGCGTTGGTCAACGAACGCCATGCGCTCGATCTGAGCGACTTCCATGCACTGCATGCCTGGTCCATCGCCGAGCGTGAGGCGTTCTGGGTAGCCCTTTGGGACTTCGCTGAGGTGCGCGCCGAACAGCGCGGCGATCGCGTGCTGATCGATGACACGATGCCCGGTGCCCGCTGGTTTCCCGACGCCCGCCTGAACTTTGCCGAGAATCTCTTGCACGGCGACGGGTTGCGCGGCGACGGGCGACGCGGCGCCGACGAGACGCCGGCGATCATCGCGTGTGGTGAAGACGGTGCGATGCGCAGCCTGTCATTCGATCAGCTCCGACGAGAGGTCGATGCACTCGCCGCCTGGTTGGCCGACCAAGGGGTCGGTGTCGGTGATCGCGTCGCCGGATTCGTCGCGAATGTCCCCGAAGCCGTTGTCGCCATGCTCGCCACCGCCTCGCTCGGTGCCGTCTGGTCTTCGTGCTCGCCGGATTTCGGTATCGAAGGTGTGCACGATCGTTTCGGGCAGATTCGACCGAAGGTGCTGATTGCGGTGGACGGTTACCGCTACGCCGGTCGCGTACACGACGTCAGTGACACGGTCGGTGAACTGGTCGAGCGGCTCGACTCGCTCGTCGGCGTGGTGATCGTGCCCTTCGCGGGAGACGGACGACCGGGTGGGCGAGCGGTCGGCATGACCTGCGAATGGGGCGCGGCACTGGTCGCTGGCAGGCAGGCGCTTGCCGCGCAAGGTATCGCAAGGCTCGAGCCGCCGATGCTGCCGTTCGATCATCCGCTCTATATCCTGTACAGCTCGGGCACCACTGGCCAGCCAAAATGTATCGTGCACGGCGCCGGTGGCACCTTGTTGCAACATCTGAAGGAGCATCAGCTGCATGCCGATGTCCGGCCAGGGGACAAGGTGTTCTTCTTCACGACCTGTGGCTGGATGATGTGGAACTGGCTGGTCACCGGTCTGGCGGCCGGGGCGACTATCGTGCTCTACGACGGTTCGCCGTTCCACCCGGATGGCAATACCTTGTTCGATCTCGCCGAGTCGGTCGGCGTGACTCAGTTCGGCACGTCGGCCAAGTTCATCGACGCCTGTGCCAAGGCGAGCATCGCACCTGCGCAGACGCACCGTCTCGAGCACCTCAGAAGCGTCCTTTCCACCGGCTCGCCCCTGGTTCCGGAGAGCTTCGACTACGTGTACGAGCATATCGGTGCGGATCTTTGCCTGTCATCGATGTCCGGCGGTACCGATATCGTTTCCTGCTTCTCGCTCGGCGCATCGGTATTGCCCGTACACCGGGGCGAACTGCAATGCCTGGGCCTGGGCATGGATGTACAGGTCTACGATGATCAGGGGCAGCCCTTGCCGGCCGGCGAGAAGGGTGAGCTGGTCTGTGCGCAGGCCTTTCCGAGCATGCCGATCGGCTTTCTCGATGACCCCGGCGACGCACGTTACCGACGCGCCTACTTCGAACGTTACGATGTGCCCGCGGAACAGGCGGTCTGGTGTCATGGCGACTTCGTGTCACGCACTGCGCACGGCGGGCTCATCATTCACGGACGTTCGGATGCCGTGCTCAATCCCGGTGGTGTCCGTATCGGCACCGCCGAGATCTATCGCCCGGTCGAGACCTTCGACGAGGTGCTGGAGGCCATCGTCATCGGGCAACGTTGGCAGGGCGATGTTCGCGTCGTGCTGTTCGTCCGGCTGCGCGAGGGCATGTCGCTCGATGACACGTTGCGAGATCGCATCAAGTCGCGGGTGCGCGAACGTGCCACACCGCGGCACGTACCGGCGCGTATCGTTCAGGTGAGCGACATACCCAGAACGCGCAGCGGCAAGCTCGTCGAGCTGGCGGTCGCACGTTGCGTACACGGCGAGGCGATCGACAATCGCGAAGCGCTCGCGAATCCCGAGGCACTGGATCTGTTTGCCGATCTCCCCGAACTCGACGTCTGACGACATGAACGACGAAGATCCGCTTGCGGCGATCGAAAGCGCCATCGCCGGTGCTCGCCTGCCGCCGGTCAAGGATTGGCATCCTGGCGTGACGCGCGATGTCGCGATTCGGATCGATGTCGACGGCCGGTGGTTCTACCAGGGCTCTCCGATCGAGCGGCAGCGCATGGTCAGGCTGTTCTCGACGGTGTTGCGAGCCGACGATGACGGCGAGACTTATCTGGTCACACCTCAGGAGCGCTTGCGCATCAATGTCGATGATGCTCCGTTCACGGCGGTCGCGGTCGAGACGCACGTCGAAGCGGGGGTTCCCGTGCTGGTCTTCACGACCAATGTGGACGCGCGCATCATTGCGGATGCTGACCACCGGGTCGAGGTCGACTATGCCCGTGTGGATGCCGATCCGCGACCTTACCTGCACGTCCGGGACGGACTGCGGGCTTTGATTTCCCGTGCGGTTTTCCTCGAACTGGCAGAGCTTGCCGTGCTGCATGACGACGCGCTGGGCATCTGGTCTCGTGCGACCTTCATGCCGCTCGGACCAGCGTCGCGAGAGTCAGCGCCGTGAGTGCCGCCGGGGAGCTCCTGCTCGAAGGACGAGAGCTCAGCGCCTGGCGCGGCGAGAGCTTGCTCTTCGACGCGCTCGATGTTTCCATCGTCGCAGGAGAAGTGCTGCAACTGGCAGGTCCCAACGGCAGTGGCAAGTCGACCTTGCTGCGTGCGCTTATCGGTCTCTCCGAACTCGATGAAGGCGAGGTCAGGTGGCGCGGCAAGCCGATCGTGCGGCAACGGGACGCCTTCCATGCCGAGCTTCTCTATCTGGGACACAAGCCCGGTATCAATGGTGCCTTGAACCCGCTCGAAAACCTCCGTGCACTCGTCGGTGATCCGCCGGCTGTGCCTGAAGCGGTTGCCGGGACGGCGTCGATGACCATCGATACACACAGCGAGGCACTTCGTGAACTCGGCCTCGGGTCACGACTGGACATCCCTTGCCGAGCCTTGTCGGCCGGACAGCAACGTCGCGTCGCTCTGGCGCGGCTCAGGCTTCAATCGCGCACGCTATGGTTACTCGACGAACCGCTGACCGCACTTGATTCGGCCGGCCATGACTGGGTTCGTCGATGCATCGTCGAGCGGGCGGCGACCGGTGGTGCGGTGATCTATACCACCCATCAGAGGTTGGCGCTCGAGGGTGTCACGACGCGCGTGCTCGAGCTGAGCGAGGCGGCGTGAGCGGCGATTTCCGACGTGTCGTCGCGCGCGATCTGCGCGTCAGCGTGCGCTCGGCCGGGCAATGGCTGAACCCGCTGGTGTTCTTCGTCATCGTCGTCACCCTGTTTCCGCTGGGCATTGGCCCGGCGCCCGCCATGCTGGCTCGCATTGCTCCCGGCGTCCTCTGGATCAGTGCGCTGCTCGCCATGCTGCTGTCCTTCGAACGCCTGTTCGCGAACGATCATCGCGACGGCACACTCGAACAATGGGTGCTTGCCGACGCGCCGCTGTCGTTGGTCGTTCTCGGCAAGGTCACGGCGCACTGGATCCTGAGTGGTCTGCCGCTGGTGCTGCTGTCGCCACTGCTCGGTGTACTCCTGCAATTGCCATTCGAGGCCTTGCCCACACTCATCGTCAGCCTGACGCTCGGCACGCTCACGCTCGCACTGATCGGCGCGATCGGCGCTGCGCTGACCGTGGGCGTGAACCATGGCAGCGTTCTGCTGTCCTTGCTGGTGTTGCCATTGACGGTACCGGTCCTCATCTTCGGCTCGAGCGCGGTCACGGCCGCAGCTGAAGGCTTTGCTGCAGGGGCACAGTTGTCACTGATGGCCGCCATGCTGGCCGCAGCCCTGGCCTTGGCGCCCTGGACAACGGCTGTCTCGCTCAGAGTCACGGTCGCGAGCGATGGATGAGGCGTTCGGGTGATCCAGCCGGCGTGTTCCGGGCTAGACTATTGACAGGGTTTCAAGACCTTTTCGACAGGAAAACAGCGATTGTTCACGTGGTTTCATCGTTTCGGCTCGGCGCCTTTCGTCTACCGCGCGGCGGGCGCTGTCGCACCGTGGCTCGCAGGCGGCTGTGCCATTGCGCTGCTGGCCGGCCTCTGGCTCGGCCTCGTGGTGGCTCCGGCTGACTACGAGCAGGGCGACAGCTACCGCATCATCTATGTGCATGTGCCGGCCGCCTGGATGTCGATGTTCGTCTATACCGTCATGGCGCTGTCGAGTGCCGTGTTTCTCATCTGGCGACTGAAACTCGCCGATGTCGTCGCATCGGCGTCGGCACCGATCGGCGCGGCCTTCACGTTCATTGCACTGGTAACCGGTTCGCTCTGGGGCAAGCCGACCTGGGGCACCTGGTGGGTGTGGGACGGTCGGCTGACCTCAGAGCTTCTGCTGCTCTTCCTGTACCTTGGCTACATGGCCTTGCGCGGCGCTTTCGAGCAGCCACGAACGGCTGAGAAGGCGGCGGCCATGCTGGCAGTCATCGGCATCGTCAATATTCCGGTGATCCACTTCTCGGTCGAGTGGTGGAATACGCTCCATCAACCGGCAACGATCACCAAGATCGACAAGCCTTCGATGCATATCAGCATGTTGCGGCCGCTGTTGCTGATGGTGCTGGCGTTTCAGCTGCTGTACTTTGCCAATCTGGCTGTTCGGGTACGAAGCGGCCTGCTGCGGCGCGAGGCGCGTTCCTCGTGGGTGGCGGAGCTCGCTGCCAAGGCATCGGGCGGCACGGGACATGCCGCTTCCGGGGATACCGCGACCGACCATGGATAAGCTGGCCGAGTTCTTCCGAATGGGTGGCTACGCGCTGTATGTCTGGCCGGCCTTTACCATCACCGCTGTGGTGCTCGGCGGAATCGTCATCTGGTCGGCACGCGAACTGAAACAAGTCCGTATAGAGACTTATAGAAAAGCGCGCACGGCGCGCCGGAGACGAACATGACGCCGCGTCGTCGCCAACGATTGATTCTGGTCGGCCTGATGGTCTGTGCTGCCGGTGCAGCCGTCGCCTTCGGTCTCAATGCATTCCGTCAGAACATCATGTTGTTCCACTCTCCGAGCGACGTCGCGGCGGGCAGCGTCGAAGCGAATCGGGATTTTCGCATTGGCGGCATGGTGGTCGAAGGGAGTGTCGAGCGTGGCGGCGAAGATCTTGACGTGCGCTTCGCGCTGACCGACCGGGCCGAGTCCGTGCCGGTCAGATTCGCAGGCATTCTTCCTGATCTGTTCCGTGAAGGCCAGGGCATCGTCGCCATGGGCAAGCTCGATGCCGATGGCACGTTCGTCGCGAGCGAAGTGCTCGCCAAGCACGACGAGAACTACATGCCGCCGGAGGTGGCCGAAGCACTTGAAAAGGCCAACCAGATGCCCCGATCGAATGCGCTCTACGGCAGTACCACCGTTGTACAACCCTGATGGTCCAAAGCCTTGCCTAGACACATGCTCGATCACATGGATGACGTCAGATGATCCCTGAACTCGGACATTTCGCACTGATTCTCGGTCTGTGCACGGCCTTGTTACTGGCCGTCGTGCCGCTGGTGGGCAGTTTCAGTGGCCATCGGGGGCTCATGGCGCTGGCTCGCCCTGCAGCAGGCGCACAGCTGTTCTTCGTCGGTCTGGCCTATGCCTGCCTCACCTGGGCTTTCATCGACGGCGATTTCAGCGTGCTCTACGCCGCCAATACCTCCAACACCTCGCTGCCGCTGGTCTACCGCATTGCCGGTGTCTGGGGTGGGCACGAAGGCTCGATCCTGTTCTGGTGCCTGATTCTCGCGGTGTGGACGGGCGCGGTGGCGATCTTCGGAAGATCCATTCCACCGGTGTTGCTGGCACGCGTGCTGGCCGTACTCGGCATGATCTCGATCGGTTTCCTGCTGTTCGTCCTGCTCACATCCAATCCCTTCGAGCGCCTGTTTCCGGTACCGCCAGATGGCGCGTCTCTCAATCCCTTGCTGCAGGATCCGGGAATGGCGGCTCACCCACCGATGCTCTACATGGGCTACGTCGGCTTCTCGGTCGCCTTCGCCTTTGCCATCGCCGCTCTGATCGGCGGTCAGCTCGACGCGGCCACACTGCGTTTCATGCGACCCTGGACAAACATTGCCTGGGTATTCCTGACGCTCGGTATCTCGCTCGGCAGCTACTGGGCTTACTACGAGCTGGGCTGGGGTGGCTGGTGGTTCTGGGATCCTGTCGAGAATGCCTCGTTCATGCCCTGGCTCGTCGGCACGGCGCTCATCCACTCGCTGGCTGCGTCGGAAAAACGGGGTGTCTTCAAGGCCTGGACCGTATTGCTCGCCGTGCTCGCCTTCTCGTTGAGCCTGCTGGGCACCTTTCTGGTCCGCTCGGGTGTGCTGACGTCGGTTCATTCGTTTGCGGCAGACCCGACTCGTGGGCTCTACATCCTGTTGTTTCTCGGCTTTGTCGTTGGCGGGTCGCTGCTCCTCTACGCAGTCCGGGCGCATCGGCTGCAAAGTTCGGCCGCGTACACCCTCATATCCCGTGAATCCGGCCTCTTGCTGAACAACATCCTGCTGGTGGTGGCCTGCGCGGCGGTGTTGCTCGGAACGCTCTATCCACTGTTTCTCGACGCCCTCGACATGGGCAAGATTTCCGTTGGGCCACAGTATTTCAATGCGGTGTTCGTACCCCTTATGCTGCCGATTGCGCTGGCTGTCGGTATGGGTGCCATGCTCAACTGGAAGAAAGACAATCTCGGTGATCGGCGTCAGGCTCTGATCCTTCTCGCCATGGCATCGGTGCTCGTCGGCGGGGCGCTGGCACTGCGTTTCAGTCCTTTCCGTATCACCGCGGTTGCCTCGCTTGCACTGGGCCTCTGGGTCACGTTCAGTGTCGGCTACGGCATATTTCACCGGGTTCGCAACAAGCGCCGCAGACTCTCCGCAGTCATGCAGGCGCCGGCGGCCTTCTGGGGCATGAGCATCGCCCATCTCGGTATCGCGGTCTTTACCCTCGGCGTCGCCATGACGTCGATCTATACCGTCGAGCAGACCGTGCGCATGGCCGTTGGCGACGAACACAGCGTCGGTGACTACACCTTCGTGTTCCAGAGTCTCGATGAGGCGCGCGGGCCTAACTACACCGCCGCTGTCGCGACCTTCGATGTGTCCGATGACGGTGACCCGGTTGGTCTGGTCACCGCCGAGAAGCGGTTCTATGACGTTCGCCGGGATACGATGACCGAAGCTGGCATCGACGACAAGCTGTCCCGCGATCTGTTCATCGCACTGGGTGAGCCGCTCGATGGAGGAGCCGCCTGGAGCGTTCGCCTGCAGGTCAAGCCGATGATTCGCTGGATCTGGCTCGGCACCATCCTGATGTCGCTCGGCGGGTTGATCGCGGCGCTGGATCGTCGTTACCGCCGAGTCGCTGCGAGCAAGCGGGTGGAGAGTCCCGTGAAGCCCGGTCGGTCAGCCGCATCGGCGCTGGCAGGTGCGGGCGCAGCGTTCGAATCGTCCGGTGCCGCAGGGCTCGTCGATGGTGCGACGGAGACTGCGTCCCGACCTGCCGGCGATGCGGTCTGAGGAGGCGCACTGACATGCTGTTGAAGCTGTTTCCGCTGGTGATCTTCCTGGGTATCGCTGGCTTCCTGTGGAAGGGGCTGTCTCTCGACCCGGGCACCTTGCCATCGCCACTGATCGACAAGCCGGCTCCATCCATAAGCGTCGCTACGCTCGACACGGAGTCACCTCCCTTCGACAGTGCCGGGATGCTCGGGCAGGTCTGGGTACTCAATGTGTGGGCCAGCTGGTGTGGGCCCTGTGCGCAGGAGCACCCGCAGCTGGTCGCGCTCTCGGAGGTGCGGGATATTCCCATTGTCGGCTTGAACTACAAGGATGTACCCGAGGATGCGCGGCTCTGGCTGAACCGCCATGGCAATATCTTCAGCGATGTGCTGGCCGACGAAGACGGTGACGTCGGTCTGGACTGGGGGGTATACGGTGTACCCGAGACCTTTCTGATCGATGCCGAAGGCCGGGTACGCATGAAACATGTCGGACCTGTGTTGCCGTCCGATCTCGAACAGAAGCTGTTACCTGCCATCGACAGTCTGGTGGCGTCATGATGCGGGGTGTCGTGGTTCTCCGGCTCGCGGGTCTCTGTCTGTTGTTCACACTGGCTTTGCCGATACAGGCGGCTGAATCACTGCTCGAATTCGATACACCGGAACAAGCCGAGTACTACACAGAACTTCTCGGCGAATACCGTTGTCTCAAATGCCAGAATCAGAGCCTCTCGGATTCGCAGGCTTCGCTTGCCATCGACCTTCGCCGCGAGATCCATGAGCGTGTCGTCGCGGGTGAACCGAAGGCCGCCATCGATGACTACCTCGTTGCCCGGTACGGCGATTTCGTGTTGTATCGGCCGCGGTTTACAAGCGCGACCCTGCTGCTGTGGGTCGGCCCGTTCGTGCTCCTCGCCATCGCGCTTGCCTTCGCTGTACGGCTTGCCCGACGGGAGCCACAGGTCGCGAACGATCCGTCGGGTTCGGCTCTCGACGAGGCTCGCGAGCTGCTCGGCGAGTCAGCTTCCGTGGAGGCAGGTTCCGGGCAGCCTGATGGGCCGAAGGGTGACCAGAGCGATCCATTGCGGTGATTTTGCGGACAAGGTTCTCGTTTCGGCAACACGAGGTGTTAACTGTTGCCCCTGCCGGGATAGTGATCGTGATTGCAAGCTGGCAACGTGTTAATTTCTAGCAAGTGGAAAAGGGAATACGTTAATGCCAAGGGTGGAGATGGCCAATGGAAGCGCCAATATGCTTCCCATAGAGGAATTTCTGGCTGTGGTAGGTGCGCGAGTGCGGCGTCGCCGCTCCATGGTGCACCTGTCACGCCGAGGTCTGGCCGAACGATCGGGTGTCTCGGAGCGCTATCTGGCGCAGCTCGAGACCGGCCAGGGAAACATGTCGATCGCCTTGCTCCGCAAGGTGGCCGGAGCGCTCGATCTCCCCTTGCCGGAGCTTGTGGCCGAAGACGACATCGAAGGCACTACCGCACGATTGGTGGCCAGTGCCGAGACGCCGAGAGCTGAAATTCAGTAGCCGAATTCAGTAACTTATGATGATGTTCGTCAGCGCCTGGCTATCGGCGCCGACGGCCTCACGTTCCTCGTCGCCCGAGAATTCGTGCACGACGATACCCGGCCGGTGTGTGGCCCAGGCGTCCTGATCGTCCGCACCTGAGCCGAATCTTACGTAGTCGGTCATGGCGTGCAGCCGAGGCATTCCCTGGGCTTCAGCCTGAGCGCTGTAGAAGGCATCGACTTCCTCGAAGCTGTCGGCAGTTTCGAACAACACGATCTTGAGGCCGTTTTCGCCACCAACGCGATAGCGAGTGCCGTTCGGATAGATCGGATAGGGAACATCGTCAGACGGGAGCAGCGCCTCATCGACTGCAGCCGCCGCCTCGTCCGAAACTTCCGTCGCTTTCTCTGCAGTCGCTTCTGCCAGGGCGTCCGCGTCTGCCACGACAGGCGTTGCACCCGCATCGGTTTCCGCTTCGGATGCCGATTCGCGTTGACATCCACCGATCAGCAACAAGACAAGCAGCGCGCTCAGACCGGGTAATACACAGACGGGAGATTTCATGTCCTGCCCCTTGACGATTTGGAACTCCATCAGGGAAAGATAGACCAGATTCCGGAAAAAACCTGTGTTTGTGCCCGTTGTAGCTGTTACGGCCCGTTAAACGCCTCAGACGATACGGGTCAGACAGGTCAGTTCATGACCGTCGTCGAGCAATGCCGCCCGAAGCTGCCGCGCCGTCGCCAGCGCATGGCTTCCGTCGCCATGCACACAGATGCTGTGGAACGCAGTCGGTAGAACCTTCCCCACATGAGTGACGAGCCCACCGGCGGCGATCATGCGTCGTACGTGGGCAATGCAGGTATCGCTATCCTCGAGCACGGCACCGGTTTCGCGGCGCGACACCAGCGTGCCCTGGTCCGTATAGGCCCGGTCGGCGAAGATCTCCAGCGCGACACGGAGGCCACGGGCTTCTGCGGCCGCCGCCAACTCGGACAGGGCAGGTGCCAGAAAGACGATATCCGGCATGAGCGACGCGACCGCCTCGACCACGACATCGGCCATCGGGCGTTTTTCACACGCCATGTTGTTGAGTGCGCCGTGGGGTTTGACGTGCGTCATCGTGACCTCTGACGCGCGGCAGAAGGCCTCGAGCGCACCGATCTGGTAACGCACCGTCGCCGCAAGCTCGTCGTCAGAGAGTCGCATTTCGCGTCTTCCGAATCCCTGCAGATCGTGAAACCCGGGATGGGCTCCGATACCGACACCTTGCTTGCTTGCATCCCGGACGGTGCGTTGCATCACCACAGGGTCCCCCGCGTGAAATCCACAGGCAACGTTGGCGGAATCGACGATGCCGAGCAAGCCGGCGTCGTCCCCCATGGTCCAGAGTCCGAACGATTCGCCGAGATCGGCATTCAGATTCAGTTGCATGGTTTCAGCCGCATGGCAAATCCTCTGCGCGACCGTCTGTCACGCCATCGATGAGGTTGGTTTTCAGCAGGCGCTCGGTATCCGGTTCGCCCGCGGGCGCCTGCACGATCGACGCGAGGTGACGAGCGAGCGCACGCGCATCGGAGCGGCTCTTCTCGATTGCTGCGTCGATGTCGATCCGGTTGATGCGCAGGGTCGTGCCTGGCCGGCAGATGGCGAATTTCGACAGATCGGTCGAGACGAGGGTGGCGATCTTCGGATAGCCACCCGCGGTGTGTGCATCGGCCAGCATCACGATCGGTTGGCCGTTGCCCGGGATCTGGATCGAGCCTGGCACGATGGCGTCAGAGACAATGTCACGACTGGACTCGTCGCGATGTGCAATGGCGGGTCCCTCCAGCCGCGCGCCCATCCTGTCGGCCTCGGCCGAAAGCGTCCAGGGAGTCTCGAAGAACGCATTCAGGACGGCGTCGTCGAAGGCGTCGTCCTGTGGGCCGGGCATGGCATTGACCTGCACTTCGTCGATATCGAACGGCGCATCGCAGGGACCGCAAGCCTGCTCGACGCCGGGTTTGTGAGCCTTGACGCACAGTCGATCGCCCGCGGCAAGTGCACGCCCATCCACACCCCCAAGGCCCGCTCGCGTGTAAGTGGAGGCGCTGCCGAGCACCGTCGCGATCGACAGTCCCTGAATGGCAATGACGGTTAGTCGTGCGCGGCCACTATGACGAATCACAAGCCTGGCGCCGGCTGGAATGTGATGACTGCGCCAACAGTCGAGCTGGCGGCGGCGGCCTCCGTCGTCGAGAACGATGTCGGCATCACCGATTGCCGCGACGTGCAACACGCGCTCGACAGCCATGAGATCGAGACCGCCCTCGAAGCTCTCGATCACCGGGTGATTCAGAGGATTGCCAACGAGCGCATTGCCGAGCGTCATCCAGTCCGGCGCAACAGCGCCTGCGCGCGGCACGCCGATATGGCGGAGTCCCGGCCTGCCACGGTCCTGAATCGTCGACAGAGGTCCACTGGCGATGATCTCTATCATCGAGGACTCGTCGATGCGTCGTCATGGAATCGCGTCGGGTCGAGTCGGCCATTTTCGTTGTCACGAACCAGCGCTGCATGTTCGCCCGCGTCTATCGAGACGAAGCGCACGCGGTCGGCTGCCCGCAGTAGCGCGGGTGAATCGTCATCTGACCCTGGCAGGTCGGCCGTTGGCACCTTGAACAGCGGAATCGGGCAGTGACCGAGCAGGTGCCAGCCGCCGGGACTTTCCCAGGGGTAGACCGCGCTCAGCGAATTGGCTATTGCCACACTGCCGGCCGGAACCCGAAGTCGAGGGGATGTGCGTCGCGGCAATTGCAACGCCGGGTCGATATCACCGAGAAACCCGAAACCCGGCAGGAAGCCGAGCATGTAGACGACGAGGGGTGTCGCGAGGTGCCTCTCGACGACCTCGTGTGGTGACAAGCCGATTGCCCGGGCAACGTCGTCGAGATCAGGGGCGTGCCCGGCGCCATAGTGGACGGGCAGGGACCACGCGCGTGGAGCATCCTCTGCCGCGACATCCGTATCGACAACATGATCACCGATCGTCGCGATCAGTTGTCCAGGCGTTGTCGACAGTGGGTCGAAGAGGAGTGCGAGCGAGCGGAACGTCGGTACGCTTTCCGTCAGCCCGGGGAGACGACCGGCACGTTGCAGCTGCTGTACGGCTTGTTGCAACGCGCTGACCTTGTCGAGCACCGCCGGTTCGATGTGCGACCCGAATTCGAGCACACAGGCCGCATCACCGGCCTGCTTGAGAACGGCGCCCGCCAGGACACCGTTCACCTCAAGCGGTTACAGCTTCGCGTGGCTTGCGGTTCTTGCGCGCGCCCGACTTGCCTTTCTTGTCGGTATCCTCTTCATCGGCACCGGCTGTTATCGTCTCGATATCGGAAAGCAGTTTTGCGTCGATCGTCGGCGCCTTGTCGGCATCTTCGTCCGCTGATTCGCCTGCCTTGTCACTTGCTGTTTCAGCAGACTTGTCAGCTGACTTGTCACCAGCCTTCGCGGCCCAGGCTTCGAGTTCACGATAGCCCGCAAGCAACGATGCCGTCTTCTCCTTGAGGCCTTCGAGGGTCTCGAGTTCCTCCTTCTGTTCCTTGCTTTCCTTGCGAAGCTTCCGGTTGGCGTCTTCCGCTGCCTTGCGGGCAGCTGCCTCGTCGAGCTTCTGCTTCTTCAGCGTCTTGAGCTTCTTGAGGATGTTGTCAGGCGTGTCGGCCAACGCGGTGTTGATCGCTTTCAATTCGCGCTGCTTGTTCTCGACCTCGCGCTTGGCCTTCCTTACCGCCTCGGCGTTGTCCTGCCGTCCGGTCGCGAGTGCCTGTTCGGCTGCTTCGCGGCCGGCCAGAGCTTCGTCGCGCTGGCGCTCGGCTTCCGCTCGCGACTTCTCCGCCTTCTTCACTTCGCCCTGCATCGTACCGATCTCGGCGGTCGCACGATTGCGGGCGCTCAGGATGTCGGCGTCGGCGTCGCGGGCTCGCTTGACCGCTTGGTCGAGCGCTTCACGCAGCTCTTCGGCGGTGAAATCGGCGCCCAGCTTGAGGGCGCTGGCTGCCTCGTTCATCAGGACCTGTTTGCCGATGGCAAGGTCCTTCCAGATTCTCAGTTGTTGTTCGGTTTCGGTTTGACTCACGAATTGATCTCTTGGGAACGAAGGGTCGATGCGGGGCGTCCGGAGACGGCTGCATCGAGGTGTGTTGTGGTGTCTTGCAAGCTGGGTACTGACCAGGGTGTTGGCGGTGACGCTCCGATGCCAGTTCCGTGCCTCGGGCAACTCACCGGGACATAGCCGATGGTGGCGTTGTCAGATTCAGATACGGACTTTGCTGAGCCTCTCGGCATGACCGATACGTGCCTCTCGGCAGGATTGCGGTCGGTTGACTGTGTACGGGTAGCGGCCACAAACCGTTTGAATGGACGACGACCGACATCGCGCATGTAGCCGCGTAACGCTTTGAGCCGTGTTATATCGCCTAGTATAGCGTGTTTGTGCCAGCTGGTTCACTGCGGCGGGCTTCCACCAGAAGACGGAGTCTCGAAGCGTGAGCCTTGCCCCGTTCCTGCGCGAAAACGCCCGCTGGCTGATCGGCGGCTTTGCGCTGATGTTCTTCTCGAGCGTGGGTCAGACCTTCTTCATCGCCTTGTTCGCGGGTGAGATTCGGGGGGAATACGCACTCTCGCACGGCGAGTTCGGTTTTCTCTACATGATGGCGACACTTGCCAGTGCCATCAGCCTGGTGAAACTGGGTCGTCTCGTCGATGTCTGGCCGACGGCACGGGTCGCGACTCTGGTCACCGCCTGCCTGGCGATCGCCTGTCTGCTCATGGGTGTGGCCGGCAATACCTTCGTCTTGCTGGTCGCCTTGTATCTGCTGCGTCTGTTCGGGCAGGGCATGATGTCGCACACGGCAATGACTGCCATGGGTCGGTGGTTCGCGGCAGGTCGCGGCCGGGCTGTCTCCATCACCACGACCGGCCATCAGCTCGGCGAAGGTGTGCTGCCGCTGCTGGTAGCGCTGGCATTGACGGTGTTCAGCTGGCGCTCCCTGTGGCTTGTCGCCGCACTCGTGCTCGTGATCGTCGCACTGCCGCTGATTCGCCACACCCTCGCGGTGCCGCGTCAACCCTCGGCGGCGGATACTCGCCGCAACGAGGCGGGGCGTCAGTGGACTCGAGCCGAGGTACTTCGGGACAGACCATTCTGGATCGTCATTACCGGGGTGCTCGCTCCTGCCTTCATCGGTACTTCCGTGTTCTTTCATCAGGTGCACCTGGCGGTCTTGAAGGGTTGGACGATTACCACGGTCGCGGCATCGTTCTCGGCCATGTCTCTGGCGACGATCACGGTGACCCTGCTGACCGGCCGCCTCATCGATCGTTTCGACGCGAGGCGTCTGCTGCCGCTGTTTCTCCTGCCGCTTGGCCTGGCCTGTCTGGTCCTGTCTCGAGCCGAACACGCGGTTTCGATGTACCTCTTCATGGCATTGCTCGGCGTGTCGTACGGCATGTCGAGCGCAGTCTTCGGGGCTATCTGGCCCGAGCTCTACGGAACGCGGCACCTCGGTGCGATCCGGTCGGTCGTGTTCGCCTGCATGGTGTTTGCCTCGGCTCTGGGGCCTGGCCTGACCGGCTGGTTGATTGATGCCGGTACGGGATTCGAGCAGCAGCTTGCGTGCATGGCGCTGTGGTGCCTCGGCGCGGTAATCGCGTTGTTCTCGTCACGCCATGCCCTGACCCGACGCGCGAAAATGACCCCGGATCAAGCTTTGTCCGCGATTCGTCGCTAGCGATCCCTGGGTGCATCGTCGGGACCCAGCATCACAGTGCACCTGCCTTGACCATGTAGAGGAATGTGGTGACCGTGATGATGGAGATCAGCGTCGACAGCACCACGGCGCTCGATGCGCGCTCCTCCCAGACGCCGTATTGCTGGGCCAGGACGAAGACGTTGGTTGCCGAGGGTAGCGCGGCCAGCAGGACGGCCGCGTGCAGCCAGACAGGATCGATTCCCGGCAGGCGTGACACCAGCAGATAGACGACGAGCGGGTGCACGACGAGTTTCATCGGGATGAGCCAGGTGAGCTCGAGGGGTACCCGTCTGAGGGGTCTCAGTGCGGCGGTCACACCCATGGCAAAGAGCGCGCAGGGTGCTGCGGCGTTGGAGAGTGAAAGGAGCAGTGCATCGAGTGCACCAGCCGGCTGCCAGTCGCTGACGGCGGCCAGCATCCCCGCGATCGTGGCGATGATGAAGGGGTGCAGGACGATGCGTCTGACAATGCCGCCGAACACCGCCGACAGGGACTCGCCCGGATCGTTCTGGTTATCCTCGCCGGATTTCTTCTGCCGTGCACCCACGGCCATCAACAGGGGTGCGAGCGTGAAGTGCATGGCGTTGTCGAGGCAGAAGACCAGCGCAACCGGTACACCCGCGGCAGGCCCGAAGGCCGCGATGGCGAGTGGCGGACCCATGTAGCCGATGTTCCCGTAGGCGCCAGCGAAGCCCTGGATCGTCGCAACACGCGTGTCGCCGCGCCGCGCCAGCAGGGCGATAGCGAAGCCTGCTACAAAGACGATGAAGGTCGCCAGTGTGGTGCTGACAAGAAATGCGCCATTGGCGAATTCCTCTACCGGGGTGCGCGCGAGCAATCGAAAGAACAGCGCGGGCAAGGCTACATACACGATGAAGAAATTCAGCCACGCCAGACCTTCGAGGGGCAGGCGCCGGAGCCTGCCGGCAACCCAGCCGAGCAGAATGAGGGCGAACAACGGCAGAACGAGACTGGCAACCTGCAACATCGCGATGCGGTATCCGCTGTGTTCAGATGACCTTGCCGGGGTTGAGAATGCCGCGCGGATCGAGCAGTTCCTTCATCGCGCGCATCAGGTCGATCTCTTGCGGAGTTCGTGAGCGCGGCAGGTGTGCCTTTTTCATCAGGCCGATGCCATGTTCCGCCGACACCGAACCACCGAGCGCCTGCAGGGGTGTGTAGACAAGTCGGTCGCTGGTCTCGTGCCAGGCGGCCAGGCGATCGTCTGCAAGGGGTTCGAGATCGCTGCCGAACGGGCGCGGCGCCACCATCAGGTGCAGGTTGCCGTCGGCCAGGTGACCGTAGGCATAGAACTGAACCTCGGGCCATTCGGCGCGCAAGGCCTCATCCAGTTTCGTGACGTAGCTGTCCATGTCGACGATGGGCAGACTGATGTCGTAGATGAAGATCGGGTCGTGGCGCAAGGCGATCTCGATCGTCTCTCGCAGTCGCCAGACATCGGCACGCTCGCGGTTCGACTGTGGCACGACAGCATCGACGATGTACGCCTCCTCGAACGCGGTCTCGAGCGCTGTCTGAAAGGTTCTTTCGTCGCTGGCAGGGTCGGCCCCCCGCGATTCGACAATCGCGTACAAAGGGTAGTCCCGATCGAGCGGAGCCGTGCAGCTGCCGTCGATTGCCGCGTCCGTGTTGAGTCGGTAGAACGGTCGCCAGATCACTTCATACGCGTTCAATGTGCCGTTCAGCGTGCGATCCATATGGGCGAGTAGTGCGGTGACCTGCTCGAACTGCTCGAAGGCAACCAGCGCTGTCTGTACGCTCGGTGTTGCCGCGCGCAGCCGCAGGACCACGCGGGTAATGATGCCGAGTGTGCCTTCGCTGCCGATGAACAGCTGCTTCAGGTCGTAGCCGGCATTGTTCTTCAGCATGCGATTCATGGACGAGATCACTGTGCCGTCAGCCAGCACGGCTTCGAGGCCGAGTACCTGCTCGCGGGTCATGCCGTAACGCAAGACCGACAGGCCGCCTGCGTTGGTCGAGAGATTGCCGCCGATGGTGCAGGAACCGCGTGCGCCGAGGTCGAGTCCGAACTGCAAGTCGGCAGCGACAGCCGCTTGCTGGACCTGTTCGAGCACGCACCCCGAGCCGACGGTTAACGTTCGCCCGATCGGGTCGAGTGCTTCGATGTCGCGCATGCGTTCGAGCGAGACGATGATATCGTTCTTGTCACTGCGGTCACCGTCGACGAGCCCGGTGACGCCACCGTGCGTCACGACAGGTTGCGAAGCGGCATGACAGGCCGCCAGTACTGCACTGGTTTCCGCCGTGGAAGCCGGCCGCACGATGGCCTTCGCAACCAGCGGTTCGGGATTCCAGAAGTGTGTTGCGCGAGCGCTGACATCATCGTCGACCAGCACGTTCGATTGGCCGACGATGTCACGCAGACGGGCAAGAAGGTCGATCGAGGTCTCGGAACGGGTAGTAGTCATGGCTGCTATTGACGTGGTGCGAGCCTGACGAAGTGTAGCGGCTCGGCGGCTCGCGATTGCGCGTCGATGGCCTGTATGTTGCTCGGCTTCGGACTCGCGTCGAATCGGAGCCGTACCGCGATGAGTGCTGGCCCGATGGCTGACACGTCCGTCGATAGTAAAACCCTGCGTGTCGCCGGATCGGGCACGGCGGCTTTCGCCGTCGGTCGGCGCGTGGATGCCCGGGTCCTCGCGCAGCTCGTCTGGCTCGTGCGGGCGGAGCCGAAGCTGCGTTGGGCGACGTGTCTCGTCGACGGGAAGATCGCCTCTACCTGGCCGCGTCGATCGAGCATTCCATATGCCGTCGTGGGTCTCGCCGCCCGTGCCGCAGCCTCGAACAGGATCACACGTACCGTGCTCGACGTGCCCGCCGGGAGCGCGTCTGACCTGGCCTGCCAGCAGGGCGAACCAGGCGTCACGCCAGAATTGCCGGTGAATGAGCTCCTCGCCGTTCCGGAGACCAGCGCCGTCGTCGTTTTCAAGGCGGTCGATCTGAACGACCTCGAACGCGCCGCGTTGTCGCGCCGTGTCCGGGCGCGCGACTGGATATCGAACAAGGCCATTCCACAGGAGCCGCAGCAAGCGGAGGTGACGGCTGAGGACAAGACCGTCGAGCCGACCGTTCAGGCGAGCGTCGCTCAAGGGCATTTCGCTCAAGGGCATGCCAGTGAGTCCGTGACCGCGCAACTGAACGCGTCCGTTCTGGCAGCCGTTAACGAACATGGCGATGTCGACGCCGTCGCGCTGACCGTGGCAGACATGATTGCCCGGCTGTACACCTGCCGACGGGTCAGCATCGGACTGGTGCGGAGAGGACACGCAAGCTTGATCGCGATGTCGGGTGAAGCGCGAGCGGACCCGCGACGCGAGCCATGCCGCTCCATTCTCGCGGTAATCGATGATGCGCTGAGCGGCGGTGAGCCGAATCATTGGCCGCGCGTCGATGCAACGACGACGTCACCAGCCGCGCTTCGTCAACTGTTCCGGGTCAACGACGGCCTGCCGCTGATCTCGAGGGTGGCCAGCACACGCGATGGGGCAAGGGTTGCCATGGTGCTGGAGGGTCTGGCCGACACCCCGGACGAATCGGATAATTTGCAGGGCAGTCGTATCGCAGAGCTCGATGCAGCATTGCCGAACGTCTTGACACTGCTCGGAGAACTGGACGTGGCCCGTCGCGGTACCGGTGAACGAACCATTGACGGGGTTCGTTCCCTTTGGCGCAAGGCTGCGCAGGGCAAGCCCTCGGCGCAGTTCTGCTTGACCGTCGGAGTGGCCTTGTTGCTCGTCCTTGGTTGTACGGTTCCCGTGCCCTATCGTGTCAGTGCGAAAGTGGTGGTCGAGGCGAGCGATCGCCAGTTGTTGACGGCTTCGACAGCAGGCCATCTCGCCTCCGCTCACGCACGCGCCGGTGACAAGGTGCGCGCGGATGATGTCCTGGCAACGCTCGACGAGCGTGAACTTGTACTCGCCAGTGAGACATGGCTGAGTGAGATCAGCAAGAATCGCACGGAACAGGCACAGGCCCTGGCCCAGCGGAACCGGGTCGAACTGGCACGCCTCCGGGCGGATGCTGAACGCCTTGCCGCCGAGCTTGGACGGGTGGAGGATCGCCGTGCCCGCGCCATCATTCGAGCGCCCTTTGATGGACTGCTCCTGAGTGGCGACCCGACGCGTTCACTCGGGGCACCCATTACGGCCGGAGAAGTACTCTTCGAGATTGCTCGCAGTGATCGTCGTTCGCTGCAGTTGGAGATCGATGAACGCGATGTTGCCGATCTGCAGCCGGGTGGCACGGCCGAGATTCGCATGGCGGCGCGCCCGCGACAGGTCTTGCACGCGCAGCTCGAGAAGATCCTGCCGGTTGCGGTCGCGGTCGAGAGCGCGAACGTCTTTCGCGTGCGGGCAACGCTTGCCGAAGCAGATGCCGATATCGTCCTCAACCCCGGCATGCAAGGCGTCGCGCGGGTCGACGCAGGTCGTCGCCCGCTGCTGGCCGGCTGGACACGCGCGTTGCGTCACCGGGTGCTGGTCACCGCCTGGTCGATCGGGCTGATACCGTGACAGAGGCATCACCCTGGCTCGCGATCCGGGAAGCACGACCGCAGCTTGCGCCACATGCAAGCGTGGATGAACGTGATATCCGCGGCGAGCCGTGGGCGATTCTCCAGAACAATGCCAGCGGCGAGCAGGTGCGTCTCAACGGTCCAGCGCTTGCGATCGTGCAATCCATGGACGGGAGGCTGCGCGTCGACGAGATTCTCGCCGCCGAGATGCCGGATGCCGGTGAGGCCGAGCGTGATGCGCTGGCGACCACCCTGGTGGTACTCGAGTCAAGCGGCTTGCTGACATTCGGGCGTGACAGCGACACCAACCGTCTAATCCAGCGTGCTCGTGATCGCAAGCGCACATCGGGTTGGCGAAAACGCCTTGATCCGCTGGCCTTGCGAATACCGCTGCATGACCCCGACCGCTGGCTCGAGCGACTGGCGCCCTGGTTGATGCGCCGTTCCGGCAAGCGCATCCTGATGTGCTCTGCAGGCCTGATCGCATTCGCCCTGTCGGTCGCGCTCGGTGCGCACGCCGAGCTTGCCGCCGACTTCGCCAGACACGCAAGTCAACCCGCCCACTGGTGGCAGTACGCCATAGTGTACCCGGGGCTCAAGCTGGTTCACGAACTCGCCCATGCGTTGGTCGTGAAAGCCAACGGTGGTGTCGTACACGAAGCCGGCCTGAGCCTTCTTGTATTGATGCCCATCCCGTATGTCGATGCGTCAGACAGCAATCGCTTCGCGGCCCGTTCGGAGCGGCTTGCCGTCGGCGCTGCGGGCATGTTGGCCGAGGGGGTCATCGCGTCTCTCGGCTTGCTTCTCTGGAGTGTGACAGAGCCCGGTCAGATTCACGATCTCGCGTTCGCGACGGCATTGCTCGGATCGGTATCGACGCTGCTGTTCAATGCCAACCCCTTGTTGCGATTCGATGGGTACCACGTCTTGCAGGATGCGCTCGACATGCCGAATCTGGGTACGCGTTCGAGCCGGTATCTCGTGCACTTGCTGAAGCGGCATGGATTGCGAGTGGCAGCATCGCAACCACCCGTCATGGCCCGTGGCGAGTCGCGCTGGCTGCTCGGCTATGGCCTCGCAAGTCTGCTTTACCGGATCTTGCTGACGGTGGGGATTGCCGTGTTCCTGCTGGACGCATTGCCGCTGGCAGGCATCGCCCTTGCGTTATTTGCACTCTATCGCCTGTTCGGCAAGCCGTTGGTCACCACTATCCGCTTCCTGTGTCGATCACCGGAGCTTGCCGGCTGTCGGACGCGGGCGTGCCTGCTCAGCGTGTCGGCAGTAATGCTGGTATCGGCGACAGTCGGTCTGTTGCGGTTTCCATCCAGTACACGGGCAGAAGGCATCACGAGAGCGGCCGGCCAGGCGGCGATCTACGCGGCAGCCAGCGGACATGTCGTGGAGGTGATCGCCTCAGCCGGGCGTCAGCTACGCGAAGGTGATGCCATCGCTCGGCTCGAGGCGCCCGAGCTGCAATCAAGCTTACGGCTTCTGGATGCAGAGATAGCGGTTCTGCAGAGTCGCCGCTTCGGGATTCTGAATCGCGAACCCGGCACCGCCGCGCGCTTGTCGAGTGACATCGAGCAGGCGCGGCGCGAGCAGCTCGAGCTTTCGAACGATGCAGCAAACCTCGTCCTGCGCGCCTCGGAGAGCGGGCAATTCGCGCCGCTGAACGGCGCTCTGCAGATCGGTCAGCCGGTGCAACGTGGTGAGATCATCGGTCATGTCATCGGCGATGCCGCATTGCGCGTCGATGTTGTCATCGATCAGGATCAGATCGGCCAGGTAAGAAGCGGCGTCAAAGCGGCGACCGTTCGCCTCGCGGAACGTCTCGGTACCGTGATTCCAGCGCGTTTGAGTGGTGACACTCCCGCCGCTGACAGACGACTGCCCAGCGCCGCACTCGCCTTCGATGGTTCGCGCGGCATAGCCGTTGCATCGAGTGAGGCGGAACTCCGGACGCTCGAGCCGGTATTTCATCTTGAACTCGAGCTGCCCCGCTCGCTCGAGGCGTCCGGTATCGGCGGGCGAGCCCATGTCACGCTCGCCCATGCCCCTGAGACACTGGGGCGTCGTTGGTGGCGTGTTGTCCGTCAGCTTTTTCTCGAGAAACTCTCGGTATAGATTTCGATGCAGCTCTCAAAGCACGATTTTCGCGAACGAAGCGCTTGCGCCTGCAGGTTGCGGCGTGGGTTCATGATCGCCGCGACCGTCAGCTTGTTCTTCGGTTCGTACACGCTGTTGCAAGCGAACGAGACCAGTCACAAAGTCGTCTCCGATCTGGATTGCGTCGCCGAGCCGAGTGCCATCGTGGAGCTCGGTGCCGCCGTTCCGGGCGTACTCGCGCACGCTTATCACGAGCGCGGTGATGCGGTCGAGGCCGGCACCCTCATGGCTCGGCTCGAAAGCGAGGTCGAGCTGGTTGCTCATGCGATTGCCGTCGAGATCGCTGCCAGCCAGACCGCGGTTGATCTGCGGGCGGCCACGAGTCAGTTCGGTGCCCGAACCCTGTCTCGCAATCAGCGCCTGTTCAAGGATGATTCGGTATCAGAGCAGGCCATCGATCAGGTCAGGACTGAGGCCGATATCGCAGACCTGCAATTGCAGCAGGAGCGCGAAGTCAGAGTGCTTGCCAGACTCGAAGCGGAACGGGCAGCGGCGGTGCTGGCGAGACGCGAGATCCGCAGTCCGATCGACGGCACCGTCGTGCAGCGCTATCACGGCGTGGGCGAGTATGTCGATGCCGAACCGGTCTATCGGGTTGCCGTACTCGATCCCTTGTATGTCGAGGTGATCGTGCCAATCGAGTATCTCGGCGCGCTCGAGCGAGGCATGAAAGGATCGGTCACACTGGATGTTCCCGGGTTCGAGGATTCTCCGGTAGAGGCCGAGGTACGCCGTATCGACGCGGTTGCTGATGCCGCCAGTGCAACCTTCGGGGTCAGCCTCGAACTGCCCAACCCGGGCGCAAAGTTGCCGAGCGGTGTTCGCTGTCAGATTGACTTCGACGCGCCCTGATGTGAAGGCGCAGGTCGGGTACCGCCGAGTTTGTCATGAAGCGGATGGCTTGCCTCCCGTGACGTATTTCACAGAACCGGGTGGCCGTGGGGCAGCGCTCGAGCAGTAACATGCAGTCCCTCCGCAGGACGCCGTTAACTGGAATCTGCAAACGCGTCGATTCAATGAGCCAGGCCGGCGTGTCGATTTCAGGGAAAAGCGACCGTGAGCGAGCCTCGAGCGCGCAGAGAATCGTCATCCGGGCCTTCGGCGCGGCAACGTCTGGCTGCTGCCGAGCGGCTGGAGCCGCGCGTGTTGTATTCAGCCGACGCAATTGCAGCCCTGGCGCCTTTGCTCGACGGAGCGAAGCTTGCTGATGACCTTGTCGTCGAGTTGCCGAGATTGCTGGCGAGTGACGCTGTCGTGGAATTGCAGGCGTTCGAAGGTGCAGGACGATCGATCGGTGAGGGGCATGTTGTATTCGTCGACGCCACCGTGCCGGATACCGACCGGATCAAGGACCGTATCGGCAAGTCCGGTGCCGCCGTTGTCCTCATCGACGCCGATGAGGATGGCCTGCTGGCCGTATCGAAACACCTCGCAGGCGCAAGTGACCTCGCTGCGGTGCATCTCCTTGCGCACGGCGAGGCCGGCTCGCTGAGCCTGGGACGCACCGCGCTCGACGGTGGAACCGTGCTTGCCAACGCGAGCGGTATCGCGCGCTGGGGTGACGCAATAAGCGATGCGGGCGATCTGCTGATCTACGGCTGCGATGTAGCCGGCAGTGTCGAAGGTTTGCGCTTGCTCGGTGATCTCGCGGAACTGACCGGTGCCGACGTGGCGGCCAGTGACGACTTGACCGGTCACGCCCGGAGCGGTGGTGACTGGGCGCTCGAGTTCAGGCATGGCGTGATCGACGCCGCGTCCATCGACGGCGATCTCCTGGGGGATGACTGGGAAGCGGTTCTCGGCAGTATCACCATCACCGAGACGAGTGACGGAATCAATGCGCCGACCGGGCTGACCGTCGACCAACTGAAGACCTGGCAGGAGGCGGACGTCGCGAACCTCGCAACACTCAGGGACGCGGTGTTGGCGGCCAACGTCAATGTCGACGCCGACATCATCACGCTAGCTGCCGGTACCTTTCTGCTTGAGCGCGAAGGTATCGACGACAATGCCCGGAATGGCGATCTCGATCTCCTGAACCAGGTTAGCCTGGTCGGGGCTTCACGTGATACGACGATCGTCGAGATGGGTTCTCCGTCGGATCGTGTCTTCGAAATCAAGTCGTTCGCCGATGTCAGTCTGCAATCCTTGACGGTAACTGGCGGAGATGCTGCGGCAGACGGGGGTGGCATCTTCGTGGCTGCGGATGCATCGCTTAAACTTGACGACGTCGAGGTTTCCACAAACAAGACATCTCTATCCGGCGGAGGCATTTTCGTCGGCCTGAGGAGCGTGCTAACCGTCACTGGATCAGACATTTCAACCAACGAGGCCGATGACGGTGGCGGCATATACGGCAATATCGATTCAAACCTCGGAATCATCGATTCGACGATCAACGGGAATGTCGCCGGCAAGACCGGCGGCGGGATCGTGGCGTCAACCTTCACCGTGACGGGGGGAGCAGTATCGGACAACAATGCTGGAACCTTGGGCGGCGGCATTCTGGCGTTCAATGATCTGCTACTGCAAGGCGTAACTGTCAGCGGCAACACGTCTTCAGATGAGGGTGCGGGTGTCTACGCCATCGGCAAGCTCTCCGCGAACGAGAGCCTTCTCGAAGGAAACATCGCTGGCAAGGATGGCGGTGCGGTCTACGCCGAAGCCGACATCAACCTGACCGATGTGACCTTCACCTCGAACCAGAGCGCAGCGAAGGGTGGAGGCCTGTACCTCTTCGAGAGCGGTGGGACGCTCGAGCGACTCACGTTCCTGAATAACACCGCCGCAGGTGACGGTGGCGGAATATACAAGAAGGGAGGCACCGTCCTCGAACTTACCAACACGACCTTCAGTGAAAACGAGGCCAGAGAACGGGGAGGCGGCCTGAGCACCGATGGTCCCATCGACATCGTCAACTCCACTTTCTACCAGAACAGGGACAGTAATGAGGCCGGTGCAATTCGCATCCACGGCAGTGGCTACGTAACACTGCTCAACTCGGTGTTCGACGGCAATACCTCGGATGAGGCCACGCTGCACATCAAGGCCAATAGCGATGAGATCGAATCGCGTGGCTTCAATGTCTTTTCAGGTAGTGCAGGTATTGCGCTGACCGTCTCGGATCGCGAGCAGCTCGATCCGCTCCTCGAGCCACTGGCGGCGGGTACGGGCTTCGTGGATACCCATCGCCCGGCGACCGGCAGCCCGTTGATCGGCGCCGGTGGCACCGTCAGTCAGACGACCGATGCCTCGGGTGCAGTGCGAAACCCCGCCATACCTACCATCGGCGCGCACGAATTCCTCGCTCGGACCGACATCATCTACTACGTCGATGACAACAGCTCCATCTATCGGGTGGGGGTTGATCTGCTCAACCCGCAGGAACTCATCGACGACGCGAACTTTCTGATCGACCTTGCCGTCGACTTTGAAAACGGTCGCCTCTATTGGCTGGAGGACGCGTCGGGGACGCAGCGTCTCGGCAGTGCCGATCTCGATGGTGGCAATCGAGGGGCAACCAACACGCTCGATTTCCTCGGCAGTGATCTCGGTATTCCCAGGGAGGCGACGTCGATCGCGATCGATGCCGTTGGCGGGCATCTGCTGGTCGCCTCGACCGGTGCGATACCGAACATCTACCGCTTTCCGGTGGGTGCCATCACGTCTGACAACCGGACAGGAATTGCTACCGCACGCGTCGAGGCACCCGGAGACATACAGGTCGGCGGAAGCGGAGCCGTTGATGATCCGGTGCGCGTCTACTGGCTTGAGCACGGCGGGGTCCTTATCGGCGAGTCGATCCGTTCGGTGCAAGTATCGGGGCCAGACGAAGTGTTCCAGGCGCATGTCTCCTTCGTGCCGGCGGATGGTGCCGTCCTCGAGCAGATTGACCTGACGCCCGATGGCCGGCGCTTCTACTACACCGACAGTGGCAACCAGCAGGTCAGCTATATCGATCTGGATACCAGTGCACTGACCCGTATAAACACTACAGTTCCACCTACCGTCCCTCAGGCGATCTCTATCGGCTCAGCCGACGACGCCGTCTTCTTCTCGGGCGATGATGGCTCACCGGTACACGGACGCACCAATAGTGAAGTAAATACCTATGAAAGCCGGGTTCACGTCGCTCATGCGATTCAGGCATCAGGCGTCGCCACCACACTCGATCAGAGTGAAGCCCCGATCATTGCCGAGACGTCGACACTCATGGTCGGTGCAACCGGATCTGCACAGCTCAGACTGGCCGATCTGACCGCCAGCGATGATTACTCGACCAACCGCCAGTTGAACTGGCATGTGACGGTCGACCCCGCCAAGGGTGTGATCGAGCTGGATGGTGTTGCCGTGAACGGTTTCACCGAAGAGGAGCTGGCAGCGGACCGTGTCGTCTATCGCTATACCGGCGGCAATGGGGCGAGCGATACCGATAGCCTGACGCTCTACGTCGATGACGGAACGAACGATTCCGATCCCGTCGTCATCGATATCAGCATGTCAAACGGCAATTCGCCGCCTCTCCTGGTGTCCGGTGTTACGCGGATCCTGAATGTCGATGAAGGTCAGACGGCTGTGCTCGATGCAAGCGTCATTGCTGTCGAAGACGCCGATGTGCCCGCCGACACCCTGACCTACACCCTGGCGGCGCCCGCCTGGGGCAAGGTGCACCGGAGCGATTCGCCGACGCCGCTGACAACGTTCACGCAGGCAGATATCGATGCCGGGGTGCTGCGTTATACCCATGGGGGAGACCACGTCGACAGCGATACGCTGGCGTTGACAATCAGTGATGGTAATGGCGGGGAGTTGGATACGAGCGTGGATGTGGTCGTCCGGACCACCAACGATGCACCGATCCTCGTGACTGCACCGGCCGAGGTTTTCGATGGAGAAACGATCGAACTGACGGCAGGTGTACTCGACGCGACGGATGAGGAGAGTGCGTCTGATGCGCTGACTTACACGTTCACGCAACCGACAGGTGACGGCTACTTGTCGATCGATGGTGATTCGACGGCGACGAGCTTCACCCAACAGCAGCTCGTGGGCGGCAGGGTGTTCTACCACCACACCTTCACGGGCAACGCAGAGCATGATCACAGCATCGATCTGACGGTGACGGATGAATCCTCAGCGCAGGCGACTGGCAGCTTGCAGGTAACGGTAAAAGCGCTCAACGGTGATCCGCCAACGGCGGTCGCGGACGCGATACAGGTCGACGAGGGTGGCGTAGTGACCTTGCTTGCTGACGGCGAGGCTTCGGTTCTTGCCAACGACAGCGACCCGCAGGGCGCGAACGATGTGTTGACGGCCGAAATGGATACCGACGTACAGTTCGGTCTGCTGACGCTTCAACCCGATGGAACCTTCCAGTACGAGCATGGTGACAATGAGGAGACGAGCGACGCCTTCAGCTATGTTTCTGAAGATAGTGCAAGTCAGGTATCCGCTGCCGTCACCGTCACGATCGATATCGCACCCGTCAACGACCCGCCCACACTTGACGGGGGATATACAGCGCCGGCCGCTACAGAGGACGTCGCCTGGTCCGAGCAAGTGCCTGCCGATCGGTGGTCTGATCGTGATCCGGGCGACTCGCTCGTGTTCGTGGCAACTCTGCTCGATGGTTCTGATTTACCCGCCTGGTTGTCGTTTGATGCACCGACCCGGACGTTCAGCGGCACACCTGCCAATGCCGATGTCGGGTCAATCGATCTGCGTATCGTCGCGACCGACCAGGCAGGCGCAACGGCTGCACCGCTCGACTTCGCGCTCGAGGTCATCAATGTCAACGATGCTCCGAGTACTCCTGCTCTGGTTCTGTCACCAGGTGGCTTGTCGGAAAACGACCCCGGAGCGACGGTTGGCAGCGTCAGTGCCGTAGATGAGGACATCGGCGACGATATCCGCTTTACCGTGGACGATTCGCGTTTCGAGATTGCCGGTAACGAGTTGCGCCTGGTCGCTGGTGTTTCGCTTGATGCCGAGGCCGAGTCGAGTGTCTCGCTGACCGTCACGGCGATTGATCTGGCCGATGCACGAACGGATGCCACATTCGAGATCGTGGTGCGAGACGTCTTCGACGCGCCGGTGGCTGAAGCTGATCGGGCAGAACTCGACGAGGGCGGAGTGGCCACGGTGCTCGACACCGGCGCGAGCTCGGTACTCCACAATGATGACACAGGTGCAGGCGGCGCGACCGTGTCTCTGCACGCAGCGCCGCTCAACGGCAGCTTGACCCTCGAGACCGACGGCAGGTTCGAGTACCGCCATGACGGCAGCCAGACGACGTCAGACAGTTTCGAGTACACGATTCGCGACAGTAGCGGGCAGGATTCGGCCCCGATGTCGGTGACGCTAGCCATCGCGCCGGTGAACTCGGCCCCTTACGACATCCATCTCGACAATGCCGCGGTGGACGAGAACGACGCCGGCGCAACGATCGGTCTGCTGAGCGCGCAGGACGAGGACCTTGCCGACACGCTGCGCTACGAGAGCGCGGACGCGCGCTTCGTCATCGATGGGGACAGCTTGCGCCTGGCTGACGGTGTGTCGCTCGATGCCGAGGCGGAGTCGAGTATTTCGCTGACCATCACGGCGATCGATTCGGCCGATGCCCGAACGGATGCGAGCTTCGATATCACGGTGCGGGACGTCTTCGATGGTCCGGTGGCCGAGGCTGATCGGGCGGAACTCGACGAGGGCGGGGTGGCCACGGTGCTCGATTCCGGTGCAAGCTCGGTACTCGACAACGATGACACGGGTGCCGGGGGCGCGACCGTTGCGCTGCACGCAGCGCCGGTCAACGGCACGCTGACGCTCGAGACCGACGGTACCTTCGAGTACCGCCATGACGGCAGCCAGACGACGGCAGACAGTTTCGAGTATGTGGTTCGTGACAGTAGCGGGCAGGCGTCGTCGCCGGTAACGCTGACGCTTGCCATCGCGCCGGTGAACTCGGCGCCGTACGACATCCAGCTCGACAATGCCGCGGTGGACGAGAACGACGCCGGCGCGACGATTGGTCTGCTAAGCGCGCAGGACGAGGACCTTGCCGACACGTTGCGCTACGAGACTGCGGACGCTCGATTCGTCATCGACGGGGACAGCTTGCGCCTTGCTGACGGTGTGTCGCTCGATGCCGAGGCGGAGCCGAGTGTCTCGTTGACTATCACGGCGATCGATTCGGCCGATGCGCGAACGGATGCTAGCTTCGTTATCACGGTGCGGGACGTCTTCGATGCACCGATAGCTCGCGACGATCGAGTAGAACTCGATGAAGGCGGCGTCACGACTGTTCTCGACAGCGGTGCAGATTCGGTTCTCGACAATGACGACCCCGGTTCAGGAGACAACACCGTCGAGTTGCACACCGCGCCAGATCAGGGCGAATTGATACTCGCCGCTGACGGAACCTTCGAGTATCGCCACGATGGCAGTCAGACAACGACTGACAGTTTCGAGTACACGGTACATGACAGCAGCGGTCAGGGGTCGGCGCCGGCGCGGGTACTTCTCGCCATCGCGGGGGTCAACACACCGCCCTACGACATTCGGCTGGACAACAGCGAGGTCGACGAGAACGAGACCGGTGCCTGGATCGGCACACTGAGTGCGCTTGATGAGGATCAGTCCGACACTTTGCGGTTCGTGACCGACGATACGCGCTTCAGCATCACCGGTACCAAGGTGCGACTCGCCGAGGGCGTCTCCCTCGATGCCGAATCATCCGCGAGCGTCACACTGAACGTGACCGCGATTGATTCCGCCGATGCGCGCACCGATGCAGCCTTCGAGATTCTCGTGCGTGACCTTGCCGATGGTCCGATCGCCCGTGAAGATCGCGCTGAACTCGATGAAGGAGGAATCGCTACGAATCTGGACGGTGGCGTTGACTCGGTCCTTGGAAACGATGAAAGGGGTGCAGGCGTTGCGGTAGTCGAACTGCACACTGCGCCAGTGCAGGGCATGCTTGTATTGTCGGCCGACGGTACGTTCGAATACCGGCACGATGGCAGTCAAACGACGGCCGACAGCTTCGCGTACGTGATTCGAGACAGCAGCGGACAGGTATCAGCGCCGGCGAAGGTATTATTGGCAATTGCCGGGGTCAATACGGCGCCCTACGACGTTCGCCTCGAAGGTAACGAAGTCGACGAGAATCTGCCTGGCGAGGCGATTGGCCGACTGAGCGCACAGGACGAGGATTCGGCAGACACGCTGCGTTTCGAGACGGATGACGCGCGCTTTGTCATCGACGGCAGCGAGCTGCGGCTTGCTGACGGCATCTCGCTCGATGCCGAGAATGCACGGCCTGTGACGGTGACGGTCACGGCAATCGACTCGGCCGATGCACGCACCGATGCCGCATTCGAGATTCGCGTTCTCGACGTCGATGACGCGCCGGTTGCAGCGGGCGATCTTGTGGAGCTGACCGAGGGTGGCCTGGCGAGGCAACTGACCACCGGCGCGAATTCGGTACTGGACAACGACGATTCCGGGTCTGGAGGTGCGACGGTCGAGCTGCACACTGCGCCCGCGCACGGCAGTCTTGATCTGGCCCCCGATGGTACCTTCGAATACCGCCACGATGGCAGTCAGACGACCACGGACAGTTTCGAATACACGGTCAGGGACAGCAGCGGACAACTATCGGCGCCGGCGAAAGTGACCCTTGCTATCGAAGGTGTCAACACGGCACCGTTTGACATCAAACTCGACAACGTCGACGTTGACGAGAATCTGTCGGGCGCGCGGGTTGGCCAGCTGACTGCGAGCGATGAGGATCTGAACGACAGCTTGCGCTTCGAGACGAGCGACGTGCGCTTTTTCATCGAGGGTGATGTGTTGAAACTCGCCGCGGATACCGCCTTCGACTTCGAGAGCATGCCGACGACGACGCTTGATATCCGCGCTATCGATTCCGCTGGTTCAGCCGGGCAAGAGCGCTTCTTGTTGCAGGTTCGGGATGGAAACGATGTGCCGGTTGCCACGCAATCGGTCGCGCCACCGGTGCTTGCGGCTGGATCGACTTTCGTTCTTCCCGGCGACGTCTTTGTCGATGCAGACAGCGACGTGATGACCTACACGGCGGTTCGCACAGACGGGGCCAATATGCCCGACTGGCTGGTTTTTGATCCCGTGGGGCCCGGCTTCAATGTGGTGGATACCCGCACCTCGGAGACGAGTACGGATGCTTTCTTGAATCAAGTGTCGGTCAGATTGTTTGCTGACGATGGCCGCGGCGGTCGATCGTTCGTGGATCTTGATCTGCGCCGCGAACCCGCTGCTGCCGCGGCGACGCCGGAGCCGGTACCTGAGCCAATACCCGAGCCAATACCCGAGCCAATACCCGAGCCAATACCTGGGCCGTCACCCAAGCCCGAGTTGATCCAGGCAAGCGCGCCAAATCTGGCGCCGATCGCCGCGACTCAAGCGGAAGACTCGTCGACAACCGTCACTCCCGTGCAGTCGGTCACGGAGCCGCCAGTGAACGAAGAGTCGCTGATTGCCGAGCGCGTCGCGCTGGAAATCGAGACCGTCGATCTCCAGTCGCTGGTCGATGCCGTACCGATGGTCGGCACACGTGGCGGAATGGAAGACGATCAATCGCTTGGCTCTGTCGATCGACTGATCGACCTGAGAAACGACGTAGAGGATGTTGATACGGTAGACCTGGCTTCGCTGATCGGTGTGACCGATTCCTCGGTCCAGCGTGGTTTCGATGATCTCGCCAGTGTGCTGGAGCGACAGGAGGCTGAGCGTGAGGAACGGGCGAGTTTTGCACAGACGCTTGTCGGCGGATCCATTGGTATCACCTCGGGACTGAGCGTCGGTTACCTGATCTGGCTTGTTCGCGGTGGGACGTTGATGGGAAGCATGCTGTCATCGCTACCCGCATGGCGCTTCGTCGACCCCCTTCCAGTTCTGGGGACACTGGTCGATGACGTAGAAGGTGATGAAGAATCTTTGCAGAGCATGGTAGACGTACCCAAAGGTCGGTCAGGCTGAACATGGCCTTGTTGCCTGCAAGCTTCCGTGCCTTCTATCGTCGCCTGCCGTCGTTTTCGGCACGATTTCATATCGCGTTCGGACTTTCCTCGCTACTGACGAGCGTCGTGTTGCTCGCGACATTCACGGGATTCGTACCTGATCGTGCCGGCGCGGTTCGAGATGGCCGAGTGGCGCTTGCAGAAGCGCTCGCCTCGTCGAGTTCCATGTTGTTGAGACGCGGTGATCTTTCCGGCATTCGGAGTTCACTGGAATTCGTCATCGAGCGGCATTCCGACCTCGTTGCGGTAGTCCTGCACAGAAAAAACGATTCTCGGGATCTGTTGATGGGTAGCGACATTGGCGGCTCGACCGGCGCGCCCGCGAAGGATGCTGACGCCACGGCCCGAACGCAGGCCGTCGCAGTGCCGATCTATCGCGGCGAACGCCAGTGGGGAGAACTGCGCTTCACTTTCGCCACGACAAGACCTGTCGGTTGGTTGTCGCGCCTGGCGGCTATGCCGTTCTCGCTGATGTTCTTCATCGGCATGGTCAGCTTTCCGCTCTTCTATTTCTACCTCGGGCGCATGTTGAAAGAGCTCGACCCGTCCAGCGCCGTTCCCGGTCGAGTCAGATCGGCCCTCGATACAATCGCCGAGTCGCTGTTCGTCATGGATCGGAACGGATCGCTGGTGCTCGCCAATGCCGCTTTTGCGGATCTGATGAGTCGCGATGCCGAATCGCTTGTCGGCTTGTCGGTCGATTCGTTCGAATGGTTGCTCGATGATTCCGCCGAGTCTTCGACCGAATCAGCATCCGCTGCTGGCGCTTCGAGCGATGAATCGATTCGACGACCGCCCTGGAGCAGAGTCATCGATGACGGAGTGGCATCGCGGCACGACATGCTCAGTTATGTCGCGAGTGATGGCACGCGGCGCCGCTTCATCGTCAACTGTTCGCCGGTAACCGGATCCAAGGGCAATGTAGGCGGCGTCCTTGTCAGCATGGAAGACGTGACGCGTCTCGAGCAGCAGGAACAACTGCTGCGCGAATCTGTTGCAGTGGCAGAGGAGGCGAGCCGGGCAAAGAGTGAGTTCCTGTCCAACATGTCGCATGAGATACGGACGCCAATGACCGCCATACTCGGTTTTACCGACGTCTTGCGTGGCAACGGCGTTCGGGATGAAGACGAACGCCGTCGACATCTTGCAACGATATCGAAGAGTGGCAAGCACCTGCTCGGCTTGATCAACGATCTGCTCGATCTGTCGAAGGTCGAGTCGGGCGCGATGGAAGTGGAACGCATCGAGACCGAGCCGGCGGCAGTCGTCAACGAAGTCATCAAGACACTCCGTGTCAAGGCCGAGGAGAAGTCGATCGATCTCGACCTCAAGATCCGTACGGCCTTGCCTGAGACGATCGAGTCAGATCCGGCAAGACTCCGGCAGATCGTGACCAACCTGGTAGGCAATGCCATCAAGTTCACGGAGCAGGGTGCGGTGACCGTTGGTATCGGTTTTCTCGACGCGGAGCTCTGTGTCGACATCGTCGATACCGGAATAGGCATGTCTGCCTCGCAGCAGGTGGCCATCTTTGATGCCTTTACCCAGGCGGACGCATCCATCACACGGCGCTTTGGCGGAACCGGGCTCGGTCTCTCCATCAGCCGCGAGCTTGCCCGTGCCCTCGGCGGTGATGTGACGGTCACCAGCGTGCCGGGTGAGGGCAGTACCTTCTCGATCAGACTGCCCTGCGTCAAGGTTGATCAGGCCATGATGCTCGAACCTGAGGCCATACTCGCAGCGCTCGACGATGTCGATGAGGTTCAGGCGGGACGGTGGCGGTTTCCACCCGCGCGCCTCCTTGTGGTCGATGACGCTGCCGAGAATCTTGAACTGCTGTCTCTGGTACTCGGTGGGCTCGGTCTCGATCTGACTCTGGCGGAAAACGGCAAGCAGGCGCTTGATCATGTCCTTGACGGTGACTTCGTGGCCGTCTTGATGGATATCCAGATGCCGGTCATGGATGGCTATGAGGCCGTCAGGCGAATGCGCGAGGCCGGTGTCGAGATCCCGGTCGTGGCGCTGACTGCCAACGCGATGAAGGGCGACGAACGCCGTATCCTTGCGACCGGTTTCTCGCACTATCAGTCAAAGCCGATCGATATCGAGAAATTGACGGCAATGCTTGGGCAGCTGCTTGGCGGGGAGCGAATCGAGGAGGTCATCGAGCCGAGGGACGCGGCATCGCAGGCTGACGTGCGCGGCCTGGCATCTGCAAATTCGGAGTCGAGTCCGGCGCGTACAGACGGCCTCGTATTCAGCAGTCTTGCAGCGTCCGATGCGCAGTTCAAACCGATTGTCGAGGCGTTTCTCGATCGGCTCGACGGTCGACTCGAGGAGATGTCGCTTGCGCTGTCCACAGGTGCCCATGATGAACTAGCCAGGCTGGCACACTGGCTCAAGGGCTCTGGAGGCACCGTCGGTTTCGATGCCCTTTCGCCACTGGCACGTGCCCTGGAAATTGCAGCCAGGCAAGCCGACTCGGCAGCATCGTCGGAGGCGCTCGACGCGCTTGTCGCGATGCGGCAACGCCTCCGGACTTTCGACGATTCCCGCGTCGAAAACACGAGCGTCTATGGTGAAGCCACAGTCGACGTGCACGAGATCACGAATGACGTGCGCGCGGGTGAGCATTCGAGCGCAGCTGCCGTTACTCCATTGACGAGCACGCTACTGGACGACGATCCAAAGTTCCGTGCCATCGTTGCGCGATTCCTGCCTCGGTTGTCAGAGGAAACAAAAGCACTGCGGACAGCGTTCGAGACCGACGACATGCAATCGATAGCGCGCATTGCGCATTGGCTCAAAGGCTCTGGCGGCACCGTCGGTTTCGGTGCATTCAATGCGCCCGCTGCGCGGCTCGAAGACTTTGCCATCGCCTCTGATCGGACTGCGGTGGCGCGTGAACTCGACATCATTGACGCTCTGGTGTGTCAGGTCGAGGCGGGCTGGGATACTGACCTGCCCCTGTTGCGTAGTGCCTGAGGATGCCCACCGATGAATCAAAGGATGTCTCTGCCAACGCCGGAAAGTCGCTGATGTTCGATGGCGACGATCTGGTAGGGCTGCACGAGCGTCGCCTCATGGCAAGCGCCACGATCATGATGATCGATGACGAGCAGATCAACATGGATGTGCTTCGCCTTCATCTCGAGAATGAGGGCTATTCCCGATTCATCACATCCGATGATTCGACCAGCGCGATCAAGCAGCTCCGCGCCGTGCCGCCGGATGTGCTGCTTCTCGATCTGATGATGCCGCAGGTGAGTGGCTTTGACATCCTCGCAGAAATGCGACGTGACGAAACCCTGCGCCGCGTTCCGGTCATCGTGCTGACCTCCTCGGAAGAGGCGTCCACGAAATTGCGAGCGCTTGAATCGGGGGCCACAGATTTTCTCGCCAAACCGGTCGATCCGAGTGAATTGGCTCTGCGCATGCGCAACACTCTTGCTTCGCGAGCATGGCAGCGGCGCATGAGTCACATCGACGCGGTCACGAATCTGCCGAACCGACTGTTCTTTACCGATCTGGTCAAGCAGCGACTGGCGAAGTTTGGCTCGGCTTCGGGCGATGCGGCAGATGGAGCCGGCGGCAGCACGACGACGGCGCTTATCCTGGTCAATATCAATCGCTTCAAGGCGATAAATGATTCGCTCGGACCAGCCAGCGGCGATGAAACACTTCGGGCCTTTCGCGATCGTCTCGTGTTTGCGCTCGGGGCTCGCGCTCGACTGAGTGACGAGAACCTGTTTGACTCTCGTCAGCAGGCGGATCGCTCACTCTCGTGTGTAGCGCGGCTAGGCGGCGATCGTTTCGCAGTATTGCTTCCCTTTGATGAGAGCGTGCCGGATTGCGAAGGCTTGAGCCGTCATCTTGACAGGTTCGTTCTGAAGATGGATGAGCCGTTCGACATTGCCGAACAGAAGATCTTCCTGAGTGCCAGTATCGGCGTATCGATGCTCAATGCCGAGAGCGAGTCGATAGACATATTGCTCAATGACGCCGAGACTGCCATGCGACAGGCGCAGCGTCGGCCCGGCACCGGCTACGCCTATTATTCGGAGCAGATGGATGCCCATGCGCGGCATCTGCTGAGTCTCGAAAACGGGCTTCGTACTGCGATCGATCAGGGTGAGATCTACGTTCTCTATCAGCCAAAGGTCGATGTTCGCAACGGCACCATCACGGGAGCGGAGGCCTTGGTCCGGTGGATGAATCCGGAATTCGGGCTGATATCACCGGTCAATTTCATACCGTTGGCTGAAGACAGTGGCCTGATCGTATCGATCGGTGCCTGGGTACTTCAGGAATCGTGTCGTCAGGCGAAGGCCTGGCACGATCTCGGGATGACGAATCTGAAAATCGCCGTCAATGTATCAATACGCCAGCTGCAGGAGTCAGATTTCATCGACACGGTGCATGAGGCAATCGCCACGAGCGGGCTTGCGCCTGATTCCCTGATCATCGAGTTGACCGAGAACATGATCATGGAAGACGCCGAGAGTAGCGTCATCAAGCTTCAGCAGTTGAAGGCGCTCGGAGTCAAGTTGTCGATCGATGACTTCGGCACGGGCTACTCTTCGCTCAGCTATCTCCAGCGATTTCCGCTGGATCAACTCAAGATCGACCGGTCATTCGTTTCGGAGATCACGGGGCCCGGCAGTCATGCACCGATCGTCAAGGCCGTGATATCACTGGCACACGATCTTGGCCTCACGGTCGTGGCCGAGGGTATCGAGACGCATCACCAACTGGCGCATATCCGCGCTTACCGGTGTGAAGAGTATCAAGGCTACTATTGCAGCAAGCCGGTGTCGGCCGACGACTTTCTCCAGTTGATTGACGCGCAGACGACAAAGGCTGCCTGACAACTTTCAGGGCGTCAGTGGCGTGTCGCCCATCTCGAGATGCAAGCGTGTCCCGGTGTAGGGATTGGCGCGTGCAACATCGGTATCCAGTTCGATGCCCAGGCCGGGTTCACGAGGGGGTATGACGTAACCTTCCTCCCAACGCATCGGCTTCTTCAGGATTTCGGTGTGGAATCCACCCCAGGTCTCGATGCTCTCGAGGATCAGGAAGTTGGGAATGCAGGCAGAGAGTTGCACGTTGGCAGCACCTTCCACCGGCCCACAATACAAATGCGGCGCAATCTGCGCGTAGTGCGTCTCGGCAATGGCGGCAATCTTCTTGCCCTCCAGAAGACCGCCGACCCGGCCGAGCGCCATCTGCAGGATCGAAGCAGCACCAGCCGCAAGCACCCGGGAGAATTCCCATTTGGTGGTTAGTCGTTCACCGGTGGCAATCGGAATTGTCGTCTGGCGGGCGACTCGTGCCATCTCGTCGGCATTCTCGGGCGGCACCGGCTCCTCGAACCAGAGCGGATCGCTGGATTCAAGGCGCCTCGCCAGGCGAATGGCCCCAGCCGCAGTGAATTGGCCGTGCGTGCCGAACAGAAGATCAGCCCGCGTACCGACCGCCTCACGGATACGCTTCACGAAACGTTCCGACCGATCGAGATCTTCCAGGAAAGGCTGGCGACCGTCGTACACGGTATACGGCCCTGCCGGGTCGAACTTCAGGGCGGTGAAGCCGAGTTCCACATATTCGAGGGCGCGCTCGGCTGCAAGATCCGGATCGTGATAGACCGAATCATCCTCACCCGGCCGCGGATAGATGTACGTGTAGCTGCGTAGCCGCTCGTGCACCTGGCCACCGAGAAGTTCGTAACAGGGCTTGTCGAGCGCCTTGCCGACGATATCCCAGCAGGCAGTTTCCAGTGCGCTCAGCACGCCCATCAGCGAGACATCCGGTCTGAGCGTGTAGCCGCGGCCATACACCGAACGCCACAGCCGTTCGATGTGAAACGGATCACGCCCGGCCACATGCATCTCGAAGACATCCTCGACCATCGCCACCACCACATCAGGCGAAAAGGTGGCCGAGTAGACCTCCCCGATTCCCTCGATCCCGTCATCGGTCGTCAGTTTGACGAAGATGAAGTAGCGCCCACCGTAGTGCGGCGGCGGGTTCCCGACGACGAAGGTCTCGAGGCTGGCAATCTTCATGGAGATGTCTTGAATTCGGCGGATTACGGCCGCATACTACGTGACGGTAGTTCTTCCGGGGATGACATGGTTTCGACGGAAGTGACAAACCCTGAGGTGCATGCCGAGGATTCAGTCACCTCGTAAATCCAGCTGAAAACTTATAGTTGCCAACGATGACAACTACGCACTGGCCGCATAATTAGACTTTAACCTCTAGTTGTGTTGACCTGCCCCGTTCCGAATCTGCCTGTGGGTCCGGGCGGGGGCAATAGATGCAGGATCGCGTGAAGGGTCGCCCTTACACTGGATCGCTAAATCAATAATGGGCTCGCGGTTCCACCTGGTGTTCGTCCTGAGTGGAACGGTTAAAGCCAATGACGAAACTAAGCATGTAGTACCAACGGCAGAGTGCTTTCGGACGGGGGTTCGACTCCCCCCATCTCCACCAACATCAAGGCCAGCGACTTCCATCGCTGGCTTTTTTTCGTTGTAGATCATGGGCTTGATGCTCGCGATCACCTGAGAGTCTGAACTGCAGAGAGGCCGCACACAGGTCGGTAGTCGGCGCTCTCTACTGTTAGAGGAGGCGAATCCAGAATGGACCGCAATACATGGCGATTGCCAAATGGGGATGAGATTGGCGAGCGATCGTCACTTCATGATCCAGAGGGACAACGGTGGGAGGTCTGCAGGATCGAGCGGTTGCCACCTGAAAGCATCCAAACTACGGTAACGATCTCCGGAGTCGGCAATCCTGAACGCCGCTTGAATTTAGATGAGATGGTCGGCTGGAGGGTCGACGAGTTCGATCACGTCAGCGAAGAATAGAAACGGAAGGCCGCTAGCTTGGCGAGCTGAGTTCAGACGCCCCTTGCAATCGCGCAGCTGTTCCCGCTCGATGGCCGTCAAGGACGGATCGGCAGAGCTGCGTTACCCTGCTTCGGCTGTCGCCGCCATGGTTGTAGCGCTTCGCAGGGAATCCGTGTCCGCGCACAGCCTCGTCGCGTGCCTGCTCCTCGCGCCCGGCATCGTGTCGGCCATCTTGGCCGCAGCTACCCTTCTGCGAAAGAGTCGCGTCAGGTACGCACTAGTCTGACCTGACGTTGGACGATGAAGAACGCCGATGAGCTGCCGATTCGGTCTCGCTCGCCTGCGCCTTCGTCGAGTGTGTGGGCCTGGCGCCGAGTCTAGCGAGCACGCCGTCAGCGTACCGCGTCCCAAGGGACGGCGCGTTCGTGTCGATCCGTGAAGACTTTAACGAAACTCTTTGGCACGGTGAATGCCACAATGGGGTGATGCGGACTCGCACTGACACTTGCGGATAACCCATGAACATGACGATTACCTTCCGACTGCCATACAGAGTGGAGCGAGAGGGCGACGTATGGGTAGCGTCCTGTGACGCGCTCGATGTCGCGTCTCAGGGCGACGACCGCGACGACGCTGGCCGAATGCTTGCCGAGGCGCTGCACCTGTTTCTTGAAAGCTGTCTCGAGCGAGGCACACTGGAAGAAGTGCTCCGGGAATGCGGATTCGAACCGGCTGGCGATACTGCGGCAACGAGCGAGCACGGCAACGATTATCTCGACGTGCCGCTGAGCCTCCTCGTCGCCAAGCAAGGCGTCGGTCAACACGCTGGCTGAGGCGTCTCGGTCTGTGGCGCGGCTACCGCGTATCCGCCCCGTTGAGGCGATCCGCGCGTTTGAGCGTGCCGGCTTCGTCGTCGATCGACAGAAAGGCAGTCACGTCGTGATGACGAAGGCAGGCGTCGCCCGGCCACTCGTCATCCCCGATCATGCCAAGGAAATCACCGACGGCACGCTCCGAACGAACATCCGCACCGCAGGACTGACGGTCGAGGAGTTCAAGGCGTTGCTCTGACCGGGACGCGGCTACTGCTCGCAGACACGGAGCAGCAATCGGAATGAGATCCGACAGGCCGCGTGTTCGAGAATGCAGGACTAACAACCATCCGACACTCCAGTCTTCGTACGTTGCGAGGACGGACAATCGATTCACGGAGACCCGGTGGCTTCGCCTGTTCGCCGATCTCAAGCCCTCTGTGGGCTGTGGCCAAGGCCTCGAAAAGCCCTTCGACGACGTTGCTCGCACTCCCTGTGAACAATGCGTCCGGTCCGCCGCTGTGCAGACTCGTGAGAGGTGAAGCGTCGATGCCGGCAGCGCCTGTTGCCGCAGGCTTCCGGGAGGTAACGATGGTTGAGGCGAAACGATGGCGGCTCGAGACTGCTGGATACCGAGAGGGTTCGGCGGACGGGTAGGTCGGGATGGTCGCCGCCTCCAGCGATACCTCACCTGAATTTCGTGATCTCATTCACGTTTCTCGTTTCCACGTGGAAATGGGGGAAGGGAGTTCCTCTGTCTGACTCCGCATATCCGTCAGCTCATAGCGGGTGCTGCGCCCGCCCGCATCCGATTTCCGCAGTACGCCACGTGAGAGCAGATCGTTGATGTCTCGTAGCGCGGTGTCTCGAGAGCACTTGGCTATTTTCGCCCAGCGGTTGTCCTGGCCTCGATCAGCGCGATCGGGATGTTGGGCTTGTAGTAGACGATGCGACCATTCGTGAAGGTCACCTCCTCGCGGAGTTGTTGCATCTCGTCCCAGCCCGCGTCCCGCAAGGCCGGCGTGATGGACTTCGTGCAGATGTCGCGCTCGGTCAGGCTCCGCTTGTCGATGTCGCTCATCCGTCCGGCGGCTCGTCCCACGGGTTCACGACATCGATCCCGCATCCCTCGAAGTCCCCGATGTTGCGCGTCGCCACCGCTGCGCCCCGCGCGCGAGCTGTGGCCGCGATCTGGCAGTCGGGGAAGCTGATCGGTCGCCCGATCGCGCGGCGTTCGGCAAATATGGCGGCAAAGGCGACGGCGGCGGGTCCGTCGAAGGCCAACACGCGGTCCGCGAAGTCCTCCGTCACCATCGCGTCGATGGCGTCCGCCAGCGTGTCCCGCCGAGGCCCTGCGGTCAGGATCGCGATCCCGCGTCGGAGCTCCGCCTCGGTCACCGCACTGATGTGGAGGTCGCTTGTGGCCCGGCGGCCGAACCAGTCCAGCACCGCTTGGTTCGGCGCGGCTCGCATCAATTCGGACACGACGTTCGTGTCGATCACGATCACGCTGGGCTAGTCGAAGCGTGGTGCGGGCGGCATCGCCTCTCGCGGCGGCAGGTCGAGATCGACGCCTCCGAGGGAAGCGAACCGCCGGTGGATGGACTCGCCGAGGTTGGCGGGCGCCGGTGCCTTGCCGACTGCCTCACGCAGGATGTGGCGCACCTCTTCCTCCATCGACCGGCCGTGATCGGCAGCTCGCAGTCTCAGCTGCCGCTTGATCCCGTCGTCGAGATTCCGGATCGTGATGCTTGCCATGATGCCCTCCCCGTTCGCCGCGGCAAGCTTATGGGATGATTGCACTGCAATCAACCACGTCGAGCTCCGATCAATAGCAACGTGATGTTCTTGAGTGGTGGGCGAAGTGGTGGGCGAAATCTGGTAGATCACCTCGAGAGCCCTGCAGATGTTGACTGTTGGGCGAAAGTCAAGTGAACCCCATCTCCACCAATACCAAGGCCAGCGGCTTCAATCGCTGGCCTCTTTTCGTTGTTGATCATGAGCTTGACGCTCGTTTGATTCCAGCGTCGTCGGCCAGTATCCATGCAGTACCAGTAGCCGGCTGACCGACCCTGTCGCCTGACTGACGGCGGTCAGCTCTATCGACTTGTGAAGTCGTCCGGCGGCAATGTCTTCGTGCCGTTCGTGAGCGCTGCATAGCCAGCGACCAAGGGTGTACTGCAGAGATTCGTCCGAACGGGGTGCCTCGCCGTACGCTCGCGAGCGCTATCGCAACACGCTTGACGGAATCGGCCGCGATCCCGCGTGGCAAGTGGCACTCGCGTGCGAACGTCTGCTGCGGGAGGAGGGGGGTCCTGGAGTCTGCACCGGACGCCGGAAATGTGACGCCTGTCCGAAAGATAGTGCTTGTATTCTGGGCTCTATGCCCGATACTGATGCGTGGGCTGGGGGTTCTCGGTCGGCGACTGGCCTCGGGGGATTCCTCGGGGCCTTTCGTTTTCAGGGAAATCGTTTAAGTCCGAATCCGCTCACCTTCCCGTACGGGCTCCTGTAGAACTTCGGCTCGATTACGGTGAATGCCCTGTTCGGCTGTTCCGGTCTATGCGCGTTCATGCCGACCGGTCGCGCGATGAGATCGGCGAATTGCATCCCGGTCGAATTCGTCTTCTTGTCGGCGGCACCGAGTAGAAGAACGGGGAGAACGCGTCGGCCGTTCCAGGCCCGACGCCTATTTCGACCACTTCCCGAATGTCTCAACTAGATTTCGTGACGCGCATCACTCTTTTCATTTCCACGTGGAAATGATGCAAGGTCGCCCATCGAACCGTCGGAATCGGCGCTGCCGACGAATCGGGTGTACGTCGGCGAAACCGACGACTTGGCCGGGCGACTCGACAACCACAACAAGATATGAGCGATGGAAGCGGTCGTGTGCTGAAGGCGGTCGAGTACGTCAGGGAGAACGGCCGGAGCCGATTCGGTGCGTGGTTCGCGTCGTTCGACCCGGTCGCGGCCGCGGCGGCTCGAGCCACGGCGATCGTTCGCCTCGAAGGCGGCAACCTCACGCAGACGATGTCGGTCGGAGGCGGAGTGCGGGAGATCCGCATCCACATCGGTCCCGGGGTACCGCGTCTATTTCGGGCGTTACGGGCGCGAGCTGGTGAGTCTGCTCGCGGGTGGTTCAAAGCGCGGGCAGAGCGCAGACATTGAGCGAGCGCAAGCCGACTGGCTGAATTTCAAGACGAGGAGGAGAGAGCGCGTGGCACTGACGAGGGCGTTTCGGGAGACAGTCATCGAGCGCGTCGAGGCGGATCCGGCATTCGCTCGCGCTCTACTCGCCGAGAGTGTCCAAGCGCTGCTCGCGGGCGATACCGAGACGGGTTAGCGTCTGGTGCGCGACTACATCAACGCGACCGCCGGGTTCGCTACCGTCGCGGGCGACATCGGCAAAGACCCCAAGAGCGTCATGCGGATGCTCGGCCCGGACGGCAACCCGAACGCGCGCAACCTGTTCGCGCTGCTCGGCTCGCTGCAGCGTCGTGCCGGCATTTCGCTCGAGGTCACGGCGAGTGATCAGTAGGAACGAGGGTTCTGCTGAGTGGGGGGTGCATTGGCAGTGTGAACTACTGCACACATTCCTCTTCTTCTCGCGCGGATTCGACTGAAATTCGTGAAGTACATCACTCTCTCCATTTCTACGTGGAAATGAGATCCGACAGGCCGCGTGTTTGAGGATGCAGAACTAACACCATCCGACACTCCAGTCTTCGCACGTCGCGAGGACGGACAATCGATTCACGGAGACCCGGTGGCTTTGTACTGTTCGCCGATCTCTAGCCCTCGGTGGGCCGAGACCAGGGCCTCGAACAGCCCTTCAACGACGTTGCTCGCGCGCCCTGTGAACAATGCGTCCGGTCCGCCGCCCCGTAGACTCGCGAACGGGGCCTCGTAGAGCGCGGACGGCTCCATGACACCGCGTGCGGTCAGTTGGTCAACGACCATTTCGACAAAGCGGATCTGCGGTGGCGTCAGCGTACGATCGGCGAGAAAGTCAGCGAACGCAGCCTGTGCCGCCACTCGGTCCAGACCGACGAGCCCGCGCACGAACCAGCCGAAGGATTTCGCCTCGGTTCGCTCCAGCAAGGAAGACAGCAGCGCCTGCCCGTCATCTTCGCCGATCTCGGTCAGCACCCGCTCAAGCTCCCCGAGATCGGTTGCCGTCAGTGACTGGTTTGACCGTAGATGGCGAATCACGAGGTGATCGAGGTGCCCCTTCAGGTCTCCGCTCGAAACTTCCGGATGATAGGGTGACAGACGAGTCGGCGGAACAGGCAGCCATGAGCACCACCCCGAGTATCGCTGACCTGATCGTGGAGACGCCGGGAACGTGCGGCGGGCGGCCCCGGATCACGGGCCGACGGATTACGGTCGAGAACATCGCCGTCTGGCACGAGCGGTTGGGGCTGGCGGCCGATGTGATCTGCTCGGAATACAACCTGACGCTAGGGCAGGTCCACGCAGCGCTTGCGCACTATTTCGAGAATCGGGAAGACATCGATCGAGGGATCCGGGAAGGCGACGCGATGGTCGAGGCCATGCGTCTGAGCGTCGGTTCTTCCGAGGCATGACTCGAAATTGACCTGCGATCGGAGAACTCAACTGAATTTCGTGACGTGCATCACTCTTTATCATTTCCATTGTGGAAATGAGTGATGAGGCGGCGACCTTTTTTGGTTCGCCGTTTCCACGTGGAAACGAGTTGACAGGTCTATGTCCGTGCATCTCCGCCAGCTGCAGCTGGGCTGCCTGAAACCAGGTCCCGAATTAACGAGATCTGCAGCTGCAAGCTGATCGCAATCGGTTTCTCGCTTCTGTCAACGATTCGGCGAGTCGCAACAAGGTAGATAAAGCCGGGCCCTCGGCTTCGACGGCAACCCGAACGCGCGAAACCTGTTCGTGCTGTTCGGTTCGCTGTAGCGTCGCGGCTACGCAGGCAGATCATCCAGTTCATAACTGGTGCTTCGCCCACCCGCATCCGTTTTTCGCAACACGCATCGCGATAGCAGATCGTTGATGTCCCGCAGGGCCGTATCAGGAGAGCACTTGGCAATCGCCGCCCACTTGCGGCTGGTGAGCTTGCCGTCGACGCCGTCGAGCAACATGTTCAGCAACTTCACCTGCCGCGCGTTCAACGGCATGGCTGCCCAGCGCTGCCAGAACCGCGGCTTTATCAGCACGGCGTCGAGCGTGTGCTGTGCCTGGTCGACTGCGCGATGAAGCGTTTCGAGGAACCAGGCGAGCCACTCTGTGACGTCCATTGATTGCTTTTGCGTTTGCTCCAGGATGTCGTGGTAAGCGTTGCGTTCGCGCTGGATCTGCGCCGACAAACTGTAGAAGCGCTGCGGACTGCTGTCGGCGCGTGCCAGCAAGAGGTCGCCTATGGCCCGGGCGATTCGACCGTTGCCGTCGTCAAACGGGTGCAGAGTGACGAACCACAGATGACCGAGCCCGGCCTTGAGTAACGGCGGTTCGTGCGATCCGTTGTTCATCCAGTCGAGAAAGCGACGGGTTTCGGATTCCAGACGCGCGGCGGGCGGTGCCTCGAAATGCACCTGCTGACGGCCGATGGGACCGGATACCACCTGCATCGGGCCGCCGGCGTCGTCGCGCCAGGCGCCGACCCTGATCTTTGAAAGGCCGGAGTAACCGGTGGGGAACAGCGCGGCATGCCAGCCGTACAGGCGCTCCCGCGACATCTTTGCGTGGCAATTGGTGGTGGCATCGAGCACCATTTCGACCACACCGTCGACGTGCCGATCCGCCGGCGCGAGGGCACCATTGCCTATGCCCAGCCTACGGGCGATGGACGAGCGCACGGAATCGACGTCGAGCTGCTCACCCTCGATCTCGCTGGTCTTGACCACGTCCTCGGTGAGCGCAGCCAGGCTGGCCTGATCGCGCAGCGCCATGCCCACATCCGTCAGGCGTCCCATCAGAATTCCCTGGGCGCGACTGACTTCAGCCATGAGTTCAGCCAGTGCTTTCAGATCGAAGTGCCAGTTCGGCCAGTCATCGGCCTGCCAGACATATCTGTAATCGCCGCATTTCATACGGAGATCATGGGCCGCAATCTCCGCACATGCAAGTTATTCGCCGCACATTGTGCGGGGATTGAGAGCGTCATTCGCCGCAGGCGGGGTTGCCACATTTCCAGCTGACGTCCGCTACTGCGACGAACACGGTGCTGACGACGGGGCGCGCACCGCGCCTCTCTCCCCTTGGCTCAACACCATGGCATCGGCAGCGAGCGGACTCCGCTGTAGCAAACATCGCGCGAAATTCGCGATCGAGCACACGTTGAGCTCCCCGTTTGCACCGGGACTCAAGCGATTCGTCATCGAGCCGTACCGTGTGTCGGAGCGGAAGTAACGGGTCCGCTAGCACGTTTGACAGACCCGGGGTTTGCGTGAATACCCGGCGGTGAGAATCATGCACGAACAGAACGAGCTCACGACATCGGCACCGGACAGGCGACCAGCGCGAGCAGAGCGCCTGGAGACTGGAGGCGGTCTTCGTCACTTGCACTGGTTCGTCGTGGCACTCTCGCTGTTGCTGACGCTGATCGCCTGGTCAACCTCCACCCGAGCGCTCGAGCAGCGCAACGCTCAGCGCTTCGGACGTCAGGCTGACAAGGTCATCGCTCAGTTCGTCGAGCAGGTGCGGCGTCATGCTGACGTTCTCACGGCCGCCGCCGGCCTGGTAATGGCCAGCGAAGAAGTGAACCGGGACGAGTGGCAGATATTCAGCACCACGCTCGATCTGGAGGAGAAGTTTCCAGCGCTGACAGGTATCGCCATAGCCCAACACGTGCTCGCCGACGATCTGCCCGCATTTCTCGCCCGGGAACGCGCCAAGCGGCCCGACTTCGGCCTGAGTCTGGCCAGCGGACTGTCCGCGCACTTGCCGATGGTGCTCGTGGCGCCGTCTCGGCTCGAGCCTGCCATTGAAGGCCTCGATCTCGCCCGCGACGATGTTAGGCGAGAGGCGGCCGATCGCGCCGCGGAGTCCGGGACCTCGCAGCTCACCGCGCCGGTGTCGGTGTCGACGGCCACAGGCGAAGCGCCGGGCCTCATCATGATGGTGCCGTTCTACCACGGCGGTCCGGTCGTTTCCCCGGAGCAGCGCGCCGAACGGTTCGCCGGTGTGGTCGTCGGCGCGATGCTGCTCGACAATATTGACGCTGGCGCCCTCGATACATCAGCGCGCCAGATCCGGGTACGCATCTCCGACAACGGTGCACCGCTCTACAACGAGATTGAACGAGCGAACGAGGATGTCGATCCCACGCCGTTGTACACACTGGCGCGTAAGGTCTCACTGCACGGTCGGGAGTGGCGCATTGATATCCAAAGCACGATCGCTTTCCGTCACGATTCGAATCGACTACAACCGCTTTACGTGCTTGTCGGCGGACTGAGTATCGACGCGCTGCTGTTGGCATTGATGCTGCTGCACGCGCGCGCCGACCGTCGACTGCACCGCACTGCGAGCGACCTTCAGGACGAGCGCACCGCACTCGCAGCGAGCAACGAGAAGCTCGAAGCCTTCGCTTGCGTCGCCTCGCACGATCTGAAGGCACCGCTGATCGGGATCCGTACCCTCGTCGATTTCATCGAAGATGATCTGGACGATTATCTCCGTTCGGACAATGCGGTGCCAGACATCCCACGCAACCTCAGCCGAGTCAGACAGCAGGCAGCTCGAGCCAACGCGTTGATCGATGGCATTCTCGTGTACTCCGGTCTCGGTAACCAGAGTGAACCGACCGAGCGCGTGGACACGCGAGCCATGCTCACGGAGATCGGAGAGATGCTCGACGTCGGTACCGGAAATCTCGTCCTCGTTGGCGTCTTTCCAGTGTTCGAGACTTGCGCCACACGCTTGCGGCAAGTGCTTGCGAATCTGATCGGTAACGCGTTCAAGTACCACCACGACATCGATCGGGCGCACGTTAGCGTCGCCGTGGAGGAGGCGGGCGACTCTTACCGCTTCTCTGTAAGTGACGACGGGCCAGGCATAGACGCGCGCCTCCATGAGCGGATCTTCGAGCCATTCGGCAAAGGTCATACCGACGCGCGTGACGACAGCACCGGCGTGGGCCTTGCCATCGTCAGCAAGGCCGTCGCGACGATGGGTGGCACGATCTCGATCGACTCGGCTCCGGGACGCGGTACGACATTCACTTTCGACTGGCCAAAGCCGGTCGATGAAGTTGATGGAGGTGCGCCGGAAGAAACTCAGGCAGCCTTGCTGCGCGCCGCCTGAAACTTCGAGGCAGCACATTCGTTCGGCTCGAGTGCCAATGCTGCACTATTGGCTCTACTCAGCCGAGCCGCTCGCAATGGTGCAGTACCTGCTCGGCCTTGCGTCTGAGGATGTCCGCGTCAACCATTGGAGCTTCTGAGGCGCCGACGGTGTCCTTCGTCGATCAGGCGTCCGACATACTCACCGTCGAAGCACTCGAGGAGCGTGCGGACTTTGAGTTCACGGAGCCGTCCGGCACTTCGATCGAAGAGTAGCTGACCCTTGTCGAAAATGACGCGCCGCAGAGCTGGCTCGGCACGATCGAGATCGACGAGATGCACATCCCTGCCGGCCACCACGGCAAGTGCTCCGAGAGTGTCGAGAGGATCTCGATCGAGACTCTTCACCGCCTCGGTATCAGTGGCAAGGATGGCAACATCGAGGTCGCTGTCTTGACGCAACTCGCCGCGCGCGGCCGAGCCGAAGACGAGCGCCGCAGCGATGCGCGGGTCATCGAAAAGTGTCTGCGCGAATTCGTCCACCAGGGAACCCTTTAACCGTCCGGTATGCTAGCACGCTGTTCTTGCCGGACAGGAGCAAAGCAGATGGAGTTTAGACCGCGCAAGGTTCCCGTATCGCATGCCTGGGCCTGGCCCAGGGAAGCGCTCGAGCTGATCGCGCGCCGCCCGCTCGAGCCTGCAGTGCTGGCGATACTCATCGGAATATCTACTTTGCTCGATATCGGCAGTATCGGCACCGCGGTAGCTCTGGTGCTACTCGCTGCGACCCCTGCGTTCGTCGGCATTGTCTGCGTGCTGGCCTATCGTGCTGACACCTCGAGGCTCGAGCCGATGACAGTTGAACAATGGTCTTGGCTTGCATTATTGGGTGTGACCCTGATCATGGCAACCGTTCTCATGACCTTCGCCATCGACGCATTCTCGCCGACGGCTACATCGTCGTCGTCGACAACCCGGGCGTTCTCGCAATCGTGGCAGGTGTCGCCGGTTGCCGCCGTGCTCGGTGGCCTGTCGATAGCGGCTGTCTTCTGGCCATGGCCGTTTACGGTCGCACTCGTTGCGCGGGACGATCTGGGGCTCCCGGCGGCATTCGGTCAGACCATCGATGCGATGTTGCTGAATGTGTGGAGCACATTCTTCGTCTACGCCGCTTTCGTTGCCGCCTTTCTTCTGACGATGCTTTCCTGGCCGCCTTTGGCGGGGGCATTGTTCGTCTTCATGGCATTCACTTCGTACGCGGCATATAGAGATATCTGGCACCGACGACCGCGCAACAAGCCAGTGGGTGCTATTTCAATGACCCATCCTTCTTCTGCCTGAGGTCGATCGGCCTATGGGCTCCATTGACCAGTTGACCGCAAAAGAGTCGTCTGTGTATTCTTTTCAAATGTCTTTGGAGTACTCCGTATTCATTCAGGGAGAGTGAGCATGAAACGCTCAAGCCAGGAAAGACGCGACCTGTTGTCCGATCGACTGCCAGGAACCTTGCTCGCCTGCGCAGCCGTTGCGCCGCTGGCACTGATCGCAAGCGTCAGTGAAGCCGAGGATCTGACCTTCGTCTGGCACGCCGGTACCTGCGCAGATGCCTTCGTTGACATAGCCAGTGATTATCCGGACGCGGAGGTGGGAATCGTTCCCGCACTTGTGCCCTATGGTCCCGAATGGCATATCAAGATCGCTTCGGAATTCGCCATCCAGGGCGATGCTTTCGATTTCGCGATGTGGGACAGCCAGTCAACAGCCGAATTCGCCGGTGGTGGCCACGCGTACTCGGTAAACGAGATATTCGAATCGTCTGACGTACTGTCCGCAGATCTTTTTCCTGCCGGCAGTCTGGCTCGTTATGGCGAATACCCTGACGGATCAGGTGAGTTCTGGGGTTTGCCGGTCAACCAGGATGCCTACGGATTCATGTATCGCCGCGACCTGTTTGAAAACCCCGATGAACAGGCGGCATTCAAGGAGAAGTACGGTCGAGATCTCGCCGTCCCGCAGACGTATCAAGATGCGCGCGACGTAGCCGAATTCTTCAACCGGCCGGACGATGAGCTGTACGGTTGGGGCCAGATGGGCGGCAGGGAATACGATTTCGCGACGACCGCGTCCAATTCGTTTCTCTGGTCGTACGGTGGGGAGCTCTACAATCCGGAGACGTACGAAGTGCAGGGCTATCTGAATTCGCCGGCATCGGTGGATGGCGTGCAAGCCTACGTCGACATGTTCCAGTTCGGCCCGCCAGGCAGTCAGAACTGGGGCTGGGACGAAGTCAACGCCGCCTTCCAGCAAGGCAAGCTCGCCATGGCCATGCAGTGGTACTACTTTCATGGATCGAATTCCGATCCGGCCTCGAATCCACTGGCGGAAAACACCGGCTTCGCCAACCTGCCGGGTGCGACCGGCCGCGACGGCCTGTTTCGCCGCCAGTTCTCCGTAGGCGGGCAGGGCATGGGTATCAACAAGTACTCGGGCAAGGTCGAGACGCTGACGGCATTCATGGAGTGGTATTTCCAGCCGGAACAGCAGAAGCGCTACGCCGCGGTGTGCCAGACTGGCCTGAAGTCGGTACTTGAAAGTGATGAGTGGCAGAGCCTGAACAGCTACAACAGCCTGTTCGCCACAGCACTGGACTACACCAACGATTATTGGCATCTGCCCGAGTACTCGATCCTGCTCGACATCCTTCAGGAGGAAGTTTCGAACGCGATATCCGGTAGCAAGAGTGTCCAGGAGGCTCTGGATGATGCCGCGATGCGTCACGAAGAAACTCTGGAACGAGCGGGCTATGAGATCGTGCGTTCTGAAGAAACGCCCGAAGTCCCTGATGCCGTGATTTCTCCTGTTGGTTCGACGGAGGTCGTTGCCCTGCCGACCAACTGACCGTTCGATTCGGCGCCTACCCGATTCGACGCAAATCCAGGGATGCGACGCGAAAACACGGCAGCGTTTCTACCGGCTCTCGTGGTGATCGGGATCTATCTGCTGTTCTCGCTTGGTCCGGTCCTGTGGATGGTGGTGTCGTCCCTGAAAGATCGTCAAGAGCTATTCAGCTGGCCGCCTAGCTTGATCTTCACGCCTGATGTTTCAAGCTATGCGGCCGTGTTTGGCCTTGGGGATTCATCGCAGTCTGCTGCGTCCATTGGCTTGGTCGGCGCGTTGTTCACATCAATCATCGTGTCGGTCTGCGGTACGGCGCTGGCGGTCGGCTTCGGTGTACTTGCCGGCTACGCCGCATCGCGCTTCGCGTTTCCCGGACGTAACGATTTCATGTTCTTCGTGCTGTCCACGCGCATGATCCCGCCGGTAGCGGTATTGGTTTTCTATCACTACATGTTCTCCCGGCTGGGTCTCACCGATACGATTCCCGGGCTTGTACTGGTGACTACCTTCATCAATCTCGGCCTTGCCACGTGGATCATGAAGGGCTTCTTCGACGGCGTACCGCAAGAGGTGGAAAACGTCGCGCTGGTCAATGGCTACACGCGACTGTATGCCTTCTGGCACCTCGTCCTGCCGATGGTTCGTGGTGGCATGGCCGCTACCGCCGGCTTCTGCTTCATCTTCGCCTGGAACGAGTTCACCTTCTCTTCCGTACTGGCCACGACCAAGGCCACTACCTTGCCTGTGAAAATATCGTCCGCCATGGGTGCTACCGGTATCGAGTGGGCACAGATTTGCGCAGCAGGTGTCGTACTTGTATTGCCGGTCGTGGTGTTCTTCTGGCTTATCCGCAAGTATCTGCTGATGGGCATGACCTTCGGCGTGCTTGGCGGCTCCCGGACCTGACGATGGCGAACGCCAGGCGACAGGTACCGCGCGCCATGCCCGACGGACTGGTGTGCGGTCTGTTCCTTGCGCCGAGCCTCGCGGTCCTGTCGTTGATGGTCGTGTATCCCTTCCTGTCTCTGCTCTACTACAGCACGCTGCGTTTCTCTGTGCTGCGCCCTGCGCAGGGGTCGGAATCTGTCGGCATGCTCAACTACACCTCCTTGTTGACTGACGATGCCATCTGGGACCGTTTCATTTTCACCGGGCAATTCGTCCTGGCAACCGTGGTTGTGCAATTCGTCATCGGTATTGCCGTGGCCTATGCATTCACTCGAGATTTCAAGGGACGTGACCTGTTATTCACTCTGGCGCTGCTGCCGATGATGTTGTGCCCGATCGTGGTCGGCTTTCTCTGGCGCTACATGTTCAACTCCGAGTGGGGCGTGATCAACTACCTGATCTCCCTGTTCGGTATCGGCAAGGTTGACTGGCTGGGGGTGGCCGACAACGCCCTGTGGGCCGTGGTCATCGCCGATGCCTGGATGTGGACGCCGTTTGTCATCCTGCTGGCCACGGCAGCTTTTCGTGGCATACCGAAGGACATTCAGGAGTCAGCGGATATCGACGGGGCATCGCCGGCCTATCGCTTCTTCCGAATCACGCTGCCACTGTCGGCTCCCATCCTGCTGATAGCGTTTCTGCTTCGATTGATCGACGCGTTCAAGCAGAGCGATCTGTTTCTGGCGATGACCGGTGGCGGGCCCGGTTCGGAGACCGAGACGGTTTCGTTCCGACTCGGCAAGATTGCCTTCAGTTACTTCTACACCGGCGACGCCTCTGCCCTGGCGGTCATCCTGCTGGTAATCATCATCGGGCTGTCGATGATTCTGGTGCGCCATCTCAATCGCGTGAAGGATCAGCGCTGATGGCCGACGTCGAGCTCGACACGCTGAGCGTCCGTTTCGGTGATGTCGTCGCAGTCGACGAGGTCTCGCTCGCCATAGGCGACGGTGACTTCATCGTGCTGCTTGGTCCGTCCGGTTGTGGCAAGACAACGACGCTGCGCTGTGTCGCCGGCCTCGAGCAAGCCACCAGCGGACGTATCCGATTTGATGGTGACTCTGTCGAGCGGCTTTCACCCAGGGAGCGAGAAGTGGCGATGGTCTTTCAGTTCGTCTCGCTGTACCCCAACATGAGCGTGCGCGAGAATATCGCCTTTCCGCTTCGAGCACGCGGTGAACGTGGCGCCTCGGTGATCGACAAGGTCAATCGCATGGCCAAGGTGTTCGATCTGAGTTCAGTACTCGACAAGCGACCTCGCGCTTTGCCGCCCGGTACCTGGCAGAAGGCATCTCTGGCACGCGCCGTCGTGCGCGAACCCAAGGTGCTGTTGCTCGACGAACCGCTGTCGGCCATCGATGAGCAGTTTCGCGAAGAGATGCGTTGGGAGTTGCGGCATATCCAGAAGGAGCTGGGAATGACCACTATTCATGTCACGCACGATCAACGGGAGGCCATGTCGCTGGCTGATCGGGTCATCCTGATGCGAGACGGCGGCATCGTACAGGAGGGTTCGCCGACTGAACTCTATGATCAACCCGAAGATCTGTTCGCCGCTCACTTCATCGGTTCACCAGGCATGAACCTGATTCCGGCCACGGTGGAAGGCGCCATCGTGAAGATCGATGATCAGACTCTGGTGCTGCCGGATCGGGCGAAGGATGTCCTTCGCTCGAACAAGGTCGAGAATGTCACCATCGGCGCTCGCCCTCACGACACCTTGCTCGCTGCAGGGGGCGAGAGTGGGCTGTCAGTCGCCGTGTTGTCGGTACTTTCCAACGGTCGCGAGAACTACGCCGATTTCAAGATCGGTGGCATACCTTGCAAGGGATTGATTGCCGATGGGTACGCGCTCGACGAACGTGCGAGTGTCACATTCAACCCGAGTGCCTTGTTGTTGTTCGATGGCACGGGCCGGCGGATCGGATTCTGATGGTGACGGTGCTGGAAGCCATCGGTTTGAAGAAGCGATTTGCTGCGATCGATGCGCTCGACGGGCTTGATCTGGAGGTGCGTGAGGGCGAAGTGCTCGCTCTGCTCGGACCGACGGGTGCTGGCAAGACGACAACGCTGCGGGCGTTTGCAGGTCTTGTCCCGCTTGACGATGGTGTAGTCAAACTCGACGGCAGAGCCATCACGGACGAAAGCCCGCGTGCCCGTGATCTTGCCGTGGTTTTCGAAGGGTTCAACCTCCTGCCGACCTTGTCCGTGTTCGACAATATCGCGTTCCCGCTGCGCTCGCCTGTCTACAGGGAAAACGAGGACACTGTCCGCGAACAGGTCAGACGAGCCAGCGACGATCTAGGAATCCTGCACTTGCTCGAGCGCTCGACCGAGCAACTGTCCGGGGGCGAGAAGCAACGAGTTGCGGTTGCTCGCGCTTTGGTGCGCCAACCGCGTGTCTACTTGCTCGACGAACCACTGAGTGCGCTGGATCTCAAGCTGCGTGAGACCTTGCAGAACGAGCTGAAGCAGATGCACGTCAAGAACGGTTCCACCGTGGTTTATGCATCCCACGATTTCCCGAGCGCTGCTACGCTCGCTAACCGGATTGCCTTGATCGATGCAGGGAAGATTGTTCAAGTCGGCACCTTGCCCGAGCTGATCGCGAACCCGGATCATGTGCAGGTGGGACGCTTGATCGGTAGTCCATCCATGGCACTATTCACGGGTTGCCTGGAGCGAGGCCGGTTCAAGAGCGACGATGGTCTCTGGAGTGTGAGTATCTTTGCAGCAGGACTTGCACCCGACGGCGAGGTGGCCTTGGGCATCTGGCCGGAAGACATCACGATCCGACTCGAGGCTTGCCCGGGCTTTCACGAAGGAACGGTCTACGCTACTGATTTCAGAGGTCGCGATCGTGCCATCGAGGTGCACGCCGGCACACACCGGTTTCGCAAGGCGATCGAGCGAAGTCTGCCATTGGAACAGGGGGCGAGGGTCTGGTTCGAGCCGCTCGCCGCTCGCTGTTTCCTGTTCGACCAGCGCACAGGCCTCCGCATTCGGGCATCCGGAACCGGCCAACAGCCGAGGAAACACGCATGACGCTTGAGCGAGCGTACGTTGTCGCGACCGGGCTGATTCTGCTCGGCTTCGTTCTGCTCTGCCAGCCGTTCAGCCAGAGTCTGTTCTCGGCGGGCTTTCCCGTGCTGGTCGCAGGTGTCGTGCTGCACTTGATACTGGATCATTGGCCGCGAAGCGCTGTCGCTTCCGAGGAAAACTCATGACGTCCAAGAAGATCATCAACGATCCCGAGCAACTCGTACCGGAGATTCTCGAAGGCCTTGTGCTCGCGTCGCACGGCATGCTGACGAAGGTGGATGGGGTAAACGCACTGGCACGTGCTGCCTTGCCTGCCGACAAGGTCGGACTGCTGATCGGTGGTGGCTCGGGTCACGAGCCCATGTACACCGCCTTCGTCGGCGATGGTTTCGCTGACGTATCAGTCTGCGGCAACATCTTTGCCGCGCCGACGCCAGACATCATCCTTGCCGCGACCCGAGCTGTCGATCAGGGCAAAGGTGTGCTGTACGTCTATGGCAACTACGCCGGTGATGTCATGAATTTCGACATGGGGGCAGAACTTGCCGCTGGGGAGGGCATCGAGACGCGCACCGTTCTGGTCATGGACGACGTCGCTGTCGAGAACCACGCGGATCGTCGTGGTATTGCCGGCGCGTTTTACCAGCTGAAGGTTGCCGGGGCTGTCTGCCGCGAAGCGGCAACGCTCGATGAAGCGGTCGCCGCCGTGGAACGTGTACAGCAGAACCTGCGTTCGATCGGCGTCGCCGTGGGGGCGGGCTCTTTGCCGGAGACCGGAGAACCCACGTTCGTGCTGCCTGACGACGAACTCGAGATCGGCATGGGCGCACACGGGGAGCCCGGAGTCGAACGGCGCAAGATGATGAGTGCCGACGAACTGAGCCGGGAAATGGTGCGCCACGTCGTCGACGACTTGCCGTTCCGCTCCGGAGATCGCGTCGCCCTGTTGTTGAACGATCTCGGTGCCACCACGCAGATGGAACTCATGATCGTGAACCGGACGGTGCGAAAGATGCTGGCTGACGCTGGTATCGAGGTGGTACGTACCGACTTCGGCCCGTATCTCACCTGTCAGGAAATGGCCGGTTTCTCGCTGACCCTGCTGAAGCTTGACGACGATCTGGAGCGTTGGGTCAATGCCCCTTGCCGATCCCTCGCATTTTCCCAGGGAGTTTGACGTGGCGATCGAACTGGATGCGGACGACGTCAGGCGTCGTCTTGCCAATGGCTGTACTGCGGTTGTCGATGCGAAGGATAGACTGACCAAGGCCGATCAGGCCATTGGCGACGGTGACCATGGCGTGGGCATGGCGCGCGGTTTCAGCGCTGCTCTGAAGAAACTCGACGAAGCACCGGCGGCGGCGACCGGAGAACTGTTCAAGGCTGTAGGCATGGCCATCATGTCCACCAGCGGCGGCGCTTCGGGTGCGGTGTTCGGCACGTTCTTCATGCAAGCTGCTGCTCCACTGGACACTGCCACGCTTGACTCACCGCGGTTCGTCGCGGCAATGCAATCGGGGCTCGACGCGGTCGAGGCGCGCGGTGGCGCGAAGCCCGGGGACAAGACAGTCATCGACGCGCTGGTCCCGGCGATAGCGCGTGCGCGACAGGCAACGGTCGACGATGTGGTCGCGTGCCTCGCTGCGGCGGCTGCCGGCGCCATCGAGGGTGTCGAGTCCACTGTGGACATGAAAGCCGCCACCGGCAAGGCGCGCTCGCTGGGTGAGCGCTCGATCGGGCATCCCGATCCGGGTGCGATTTCGATCTCGGTGTTCCTGACGGCATTCGCCGAAGAAAGCGACTGATCGCGCGGGAGCATGCTTCTGCTCTATCGGCCTGAACCGGCCTGAACCGGCCTGAACCGGCCTGAACCGGCCTGAACCCGGCTGAACCCTGCCTGATCCCTGCCTGATCCCTGCCTGAACCCTGCCTGAACCCGGCTGGAACGCTTTCCGCGTCGCGGGCCTGTTCGCACGGCCGTTGGGTCGTTGCATACCTCGAGACAGATCTGGTTTCTGATTCTGCCTCCGCGAGGTGTCGTGTGTCCGAACTGTTGTCTCAGCTATTCTCCGATCGAGGCTTCATGCCCCACGGCATGTGCTTTCAGTGGCGGCCAGAAATTCTCTGGTTGCACGTGATCTCCGATCTGATCGTGGCGATCGCCTATTTCTCCATACCGCTGGTGCTGTGCGTCCTGCTCTACAAGCGACGACAGATCCCCTTCAAATGGTTGGTGATCCTGTTTGCGTCCTTCATTCTGCTTTGTGGGGCGACCCATCTGGTCAGCATTGTCGTGCTGTGGAATCCGCTCTATCAGCTCCAGGGGCTGATGAAGCTCGCTACCGCAGCGGTTTCCATCGCCACGGCTGTCGTGCTGTTCCCACTGCTGCCGAAGTTGCTGGGTGCGGTCGATGAACTCGAGCAGCGGGTAAACCGTGAGACGCGAGTGCGTTGAATGCCGAGCTTCGAAGATACCGCGCGCTTGCGATCACGCTGATCCTGGTTCTGACGATTGCGGTGTTGTTGTTCAGTGTCTTCCTGCGACTCGACATGAGTCGTTCGAGCGAGCGCTTGGAGAGTCGCATAGCATGGGTGAGCGCACAGTTTCGAGGTGACCTGCGCTTGTTGGTCGGTCAGCTCGATTATCTTGCAGAGCTTTCGAAAGCGTCTACTGTGTATCCGCAGTCAGCAGCCTCTCTTGTTCTCGACGGTGGCGCAGCCAAGTCACTGTCCTATGCCTGTCTACAGAGCTCGGACAGCATTCAAGATCTCCTTGGAACGTCAGCGCCTGCGTCGGAGCAAGGGTGTCCGACAAGCGCAGACTATGCCGGAGCCGGCCTGGCAGCCGTCGACAGTGAGCGACTGTTCCAGAAACCCACTGTCGTTCAGTGGCCCCCATCGGGCGAACGGGTGGTCGATCTGTCGACCTCGCTACGGACCGGCGGCATGCTCCGACTCGGTGTTTCGGTCGAGTCCGTGCTTGATTCTCTTGAGCGTGCAAGTTCGGAGATCAACCCTTCCGTCATCAGGATGTGCCTCTCGCTAGTGGGCGATGAGAAGGTTCATCCGCTTGCTTGTCGGGGCAGGGCCGACGGCATGATGGGCGGCGTCGAGGTCGATACTGACGTTAGCGCTCATCAAGCTACCCTGGATGGAGTGCAGATAACCGAGAAAATCTCGACCGGTACCCTGACCTGGCAGGTGGATTACCTGCCTGATCATCGTGCCCTTGCCGCTGGTGTCACGGCAATGCCGTTCCTGATTCTCGGAATTTCCCTCACTATCGGTGCGCTGGCTTGCTGGTTTGCCTACTCCGTAGTCGACAAGAATCTGAAACTCGAGGAGCAGTCAGGCGAACAACGATACTTGTTGGCAAAGCTCGAGCATCAGAACAACGAACTTGATCAATTTGCCGTCATGGCCGCACATGATCTGCAATCACCCTTGCGCTTCCTGTCTTCCAACGCATTTTTCCTCAAAGAGGAGCTCGACCTGCTCGACAGGAGCGATCTGACGGGTTTCGCCGACAACTTGATCGAGCAGAGCGATCGCATGCGCGAGCTCGTGATTGACCTGCATGAATTCTGCAGGGCAGGGCATGAGGCCCTCGCGATAACCGTGGTCGATGTTGACGCGGTGATCAATTCAGAGATCGAGAGAATTCGAGCGAACGGGTCATTTGCTGATGTTTCGATCGAGGCGTCCGAACTGCCGAAAGCCGTCAGTTGTGATCGCGCCAGTTTCGCGCTGATCATCGACAACCTGATAGCCAATGCCGTGACGTACGCGCGCGACGATGACGGGGTTCACATATCGATAACTGCCAGACAGACCGAACCTTTCGGTGAATGGATCTTCCGCATCGAGGACGATGGGCCGGGAATAGACCTGGCTTTTCACCAGCAGGTGTTCCAGCCGTTCAGACGGCTTGACGTCAACTCGAAAGGGACCGGAATCGGACTTGCCATTGTCGCGCGGTTGGTGTCGAGCTTGGGCGGCGAGATCTGGATTGACCCGGACATCTCGTCCGGTTGTGCATTCTGTTTTTCGATTCCGGATCTGTCAGAGACCAGGCAATTCAGGGCTGCAGCATGAAGCTTTCCGGAGCGAAATGTTCCTCAGACGTCACGCGTTCCGTCATCCCGGCTGAAGAAGCGTTAGTGACTTCGTGACGCTCGAGCGCCTCTATCCGCGGTCATGCATCCCGAATTTCTGTCAGCCGACTTGAGTCTGCTGCTTGTCCGGAACGTCAAGCTGTTCGAGTGCAACTGCAAGCTCGATCCATTTGGCAAATGCAAGCGCGATCCGAGCCGGATGCGACACAACGTGATGAGCCGGCAATTCGGTTGCACTCGCGTTGACGCCAGTGTCTGCCGGCGACTGATGCCGGGCGAGGCAGTCGATCTTCTCCAACGGAATGGATAGCGACGCGAATGGAAGAATTCTGTCCTGTGGGTACGGTGGCCGTCGCAGCGAACGAAGCCCCTTGTCCAATCAGGGTAGTCGCGCACTCGAACAACCCAACGTCAATAGTCACGTGACTGCATGCCGTAATGTTTGCGCCATTGACTGTGCGCATACAGACCGTGGTTTGGAGGTTGTATCAACAAGGAGGAAGTAATCGCTATGAAAGGTCATCAACAGACCAGAATATCTGGTGAGCCTGCATTCTCGAAGGTGATAGTCCGTTTGATGCTCGTAGTCGGAGTTGTATTATTAGCCTCGACGCATGGTCATGCTGCCTTGCTCGACAGGAGTCAAGTCGATGGAAATGGCAATGCCGAGTCGGAAGGGGGCATGATCGATCGTTCTCTAGCTGACCAGATCGGCCCCGGCATGGGGGATGTGACTACCTACGGATCATCGACATACATCATCAAGCGTGATCCTCTTCGTTCCGTGAGACGTGGACGACAGCTGTTTCAACGAAAATTCACCGAAGCGGAGGGCCTTGGTCCGAGAGAAAATTTCCATTCTGGCGGGATATCACCCAGACTCGACGCCTGGGTGCCGGCAGCGCCGATAGTTGTTCCACGTGTCACGGCAGCCCCAAGGGATCGGCTGGCTTTGGTGGAAACGTTGCAACATTCCCCGATGGCCGCGATGCGCCCCATCTGTTTGGTCTGGACATAATAGAGCAGCTTGCCGAGGAAATTACCGATGACCTGCGCCTGAATCGAGACAGGGCAGTCATGCAGGCGCGCAGATCGAATCGGAATGTCCGGGAGAGACTTTTTTCGAAGGGTGTCTATTACGGATCCATTACTGCACGCCCGGATGGTTCTCTGGATACGTCCAACGTTCGGGGCGTTGACACAGACTTGCGAGTCCGACCTTTTTTTGCAGAGGGCAAGACAGCAAGTATTCGTGAATTCATTGTTGGCGCGCTGAAGGATGAAATGGGGCTGGAAGCCTGGGATCCGATACTGTGTGCTGCAACAGATCCGCAAGCGCCACGTACGGTAACCAGCAATAGTGGATTCGAATACGACCCGCAAACAGACGAGTACGAGCGGCCGGTCGTATGCGATGCTGCGCAGGATCAAGACCAGGACGGCATTGTGGCGGAAGTCGATCCAGCTCTGGTCGATCATCTGGAGTTCTACCTGCTCAACTATTTCAAGCCTGGCAACAGCAAGATCTCCTGGATGGAAAGAAATGGACTGCGTCACATGGAGAATATCGGCTGTACTGCATGTCACGTACGTAACCTCACCATAGACAGCGACCGTCGTATCGCGGATGTGGAAACCAGATACGATGCACGAAGGGGTGTGTTCAATGAACTCTATGCGGTTGCCTCCGGCCAGTTTGAAGTAGAGGACGACGGCCAGCGCTACCCCTTGCTGAATCCGGCTCGGGAATCCTTTGAGGTGAAGAATATATTCACTGACTTGAAGCGACATGATCTTGGGCCAAATTTTCATGAACGAGATTACGATGGAACGATTCTCACGCGATTCATGACGGAGCCGCTGTGGGGCGTCGGGTCTACAGCACCTTACGGACACGATGGGCGAAGCATCGATCTTGACCAGGTCATTCGCCGGCATGGTGGCGAAGCACAGCGATCGCGGAATGCGTATGTGCGTCGCTTGAGCGATTATCAGAAAGTCGAATTGCAACAGTTTCTTCGTTCACTGGTGCTTTTTCCACCGGACGATACGGCTTCGAACCTCAATCCTGGCGTGCCGGGATCAACAGATCCGCAATCGCCCGTGAATCATGGAAGTATCAAGCTTCCTGCTCTGTTCCAGATCCCGGAGATGGGCGTAGAGTAACGCTTGCCTGAATCACTCGAGGCATCTACCCGTGGTGGCCTGTGCCGATGATGTCTGCCGTTACGAGACGGCGTGCCAGCCTGGCGGCGCTGATGGTGCACATGGCGGTATTCGCTGCGTCGGAGCTCGCCATGGCGAGCGCGGCCTGGCGGGTCTCATCTGCAGTTGCGGTGCGCCGTGGCCGGGGTACGCTCTGATCGAAGCACCCGGTGTTTCCCCCGGGCGGGCGGGCGGATTCGAACTAGAATTGGCGACAGTGCATATACAGTGGGCAAGCCGTAGGGGAGCACATGCATGCATGAATGAAAAATTCCCGATTGATGGTTCCCGTGACGCGCTATGGATGGTGACCGCGCCACCCGCACCTTCGGTCGATCCGTATACGGGATCGAGTACCGCCGATGTCGCCATCGTGGGCGGTGGACTGACCGGTCTGAACGCAGCTCTGGAGCTTTCCCGGCACGGTGTATCCGTAACCGTCCTCGAGGCTGCGTCGATTGGCTTTGGTGCCTCCGGAAGGGCTGGAGGGCAGGTGAACCTCGGGCTCAATGCCGGACCTTCTGAATTGCTGCAGCGCTTTGGTGATGGTCAAGGTCGACGGCTGATTGAACTCGTACTCGACACGCCTCAGACGGTGTTCGATCTCGTCAAGGAACATGATCTGCAGTGTGATGCCGTCCAGAATGGCTGGGTACAGGCGGCGGCCAACAGCGCTATCTGGAAGTCCCAGCGGGCGATGGCTGATGACTACAACGTGCATCGCTCCGTGCTGAGCGTTCTCGACGCAGACGAGCTGGCCCTCCGCAGCGGTGCCCATGGCTACGCCGGTGGATTGTTCTGTGAGTCGGCAGGGTCGGTTCAACCGCTTGCCTATACGCGAGAACTGGCGCGCGTGTCGCTTGCGCGAGGCGTACGCATTCATGACCGGAGTGCCGTCACCGGCATTGATCACGCGGGCAAGCAGTGGCGTTTATCGACTGATCAGGGAGAGCTTCTCGCGAACAAGGTGCTCATCTGTACCAACGGTTATACGCAAGCCGACGTCAAGGGTCCGCATAAGGGGCTATCGTCCCGGGTTGTACCGGTGCGCAGTGTTCTTGCAGCAACGGCTCCGTTGAGCGACAACCTGCGCAAGTCGATCTTGCCGAATGAAGTCACTTTCGTCGACAAACGCCGCTTGATCCTTTACATGCGCTATGACCGGGACGGGCGGTTGTGTGTTGGCGATCATGGACCGACGCGAGACGGCTTCAGGCTGGACGACTTCACTGCGGTGAAGAGGCGCGCGTTGGCGGTTTTTCCTCAGCTCGAAGGAGTAGGGTGGGACTACCACTGGGGTGGACGTCTGGCCATGACGAAGTCCGGCCTGCCCTTTATGCACGAAGTCGCCCCGGGACTCATTGCCGGAATGGGTTTCAATGGTCGAGGTGTCGGCATGGGGACAATGATGGGGCGCGAACTCGCGCGCTATGTTGTCAATGAAGATTCTGAATCCACCGGGTTTCCCCTTTCAAGCCCGAAGACGTTCCTCATGCACCGCTTTCATCGGGCCGGCGTGAACATGGCAGTCAAGTGGTATGCGCTGCAGGATCACCTCGAACAATATCGGTAGGTAGTTCAGCGAATCCGTGTGGCGAAATCTTACGTCAGGCGGCGGCGCCTGCGGAGTCAGCGTGATCATCACGACAGGAATGATGTCGAAGCGGCATCCCGAGTCACTCGAAGCCACTCGATCACGCGCTGAGCCGAATCCTCTGCCTGGACGATGTCGGTAACGACGCAGACGCTGTCCGCGCCGTGTGCGAATGCACCGGCGGCGCGTTCGGGCGTGAAGCCGCCGATGGCGACCAGGGGAATATCGCCGATGGCAAGTTTCCAGCGTTGCAGTTTCGCTAGCCCTTGCGCTCGCCAGGGCATCTTCTTCAATAGCGTCGCGTAGACAGGGCCGAGTGCGATGTAGGCCGGTTCGAGTGCGAGCGCGCGGTCGAGCTCAGCCCGATCGTGGGTGCTGATACCGTAGCGAATGCCAGCTTGCCGGAGCGCATCAAGGTCGGCGGTGTCGAGGTCTTCCTGGCCGAGATGGACCGCGTCGCACCCTTCTGCAAGGGCAGTACGCCAGTGATCGTTGATGATGAGCTGTGTGCTGTGCACGCTGCAGAGTTCACGCGCGCGCCGAACATCGGCGCGCAATTCCGCGGGCCCGAGGTCCTTGATGCGCAACTGGACGGTACGCACACCCAGCGGCAGAAAGCGTTCCAGCTTGTCGGCGCGATCAACGATGAGATAGAAGGGCGAGAGCATCTCAGAGGTCCCCGAAAGGCATACCGATGACCGGCGTCGAGGGTGACGCCATGTCGCGAGCTTCTATGGGCTTTGCCTTTGATGCAGCCGCGCCCGCGCGGATCGCCTGTGCGAAAGCCTTTGCCATCGCCACCGGATCGCCGGCCCGGGCAACGGCGGTGTTCAGGAGCACCGCGTCATAGCCGAGCTCCAGTGCCTGGCAGGCGTGCGAGGGCAGACCGATGCCGGCATCGACTATCAGCGGCACATCCGGAAAATGAGCTCTCAGGGTTCGCAAGGCATAGATGTCGTTCAGGCCGCGCCCACTGCCGATCGGCGACCCCCAGGGCATCAGCACCTTGCAGCCAGCGTCAAGCAATCGTTCGGCAACGACCAGGTCGTGCGTCGTGTATGGAAAGACCTCGAAGCCTTCGGCGGCCAGTACTCGTGCCGCGTCTACGAGCCCGAACACGTCCGGCTGAAGCGTGTCGTCCTCACCAATGACCTCGAGCTTGATCCACGGTGTGTCAAAGAGCTCGCGCGCCATCCGGGCGGTGGTGATTGCTTCCCTCGCAGTGTGGCATCCGGCCGTATTCGGTAGCACGCGAGCGCCGCTGCCGCGAAGCAGCGACCAGAATGCCTCGCCGGCACGTTCGGTACTTGATTCGCGCCGGAGCGAGACCGTGACGATCTCGGTGCCGGCCGCGTCGATTGCATCGAGCATGATCTGTGGAGAGGGGTAGCGTGCCGTACCGAGGAGCAGCGGGACTGGAATTCGGCGCCATAGAGTTCGAGCGTCATCGCATCAACCTCCGGACATCGGCGCGATGATGTCCACCCGATCACCTTCGGCGAGCTTGCAATTCGCGCGCTCGGTATGTGCGACGAAGTCGCCGTTCACGGCCGTCGCGACGCTCGTCGGCGCATGAGCAAGTGTCACGAGCAGGCTTGCAAGATCGATAGCCGAGGTCTCGGCCGGCTTGCCGTTAAGGTTGATGGTCATCGGTCACCGTCTCGTCGATGCGGTTGTCGAGGGCAAGCTCAACGGCGCGCCGGGCAATGGCCGGGGCGCAGAGAAAGCCATGTCGGAAGAGCCCATTGATATAGAGCGTGCGACCGTGCCGGCGCAGGCGTGGAAGGTTGTCGAGAAAGGCGGGGCGCGCGTCGACGCCAATTTCGAGCACGCTGGCCTCGCCGAACGCAGGGTGCAATGCATAGGCAGCCGACAACAGCTCCATCACCGATCGCGCCAAGGCATGCTGGCGATCGTCGCTCTCGATCATCGTCGCGCCGACCATGTAGACATCATCCTGCCGCGGCACGATGTAGAGCGGATAGCGGGGGTGCAACAGGCGTACGGGGCGGGACAGCGACAGGCCAGGCGCGCGCAGCAACAACATCTCGCCACGGACCCCGCGCAGCTCGGTCAGGACGTCACGCGCGGCAAGTCCGCGACAGTCCACTCGCCAGTCACTGGCGGGTGCTCGCGCGAGCTCGTCTGCCGTCACCACCTGCGGTGGCGCGAAGCTGACGTGTGGCTGATCTTGCAGCGAGCGCAGAAGCGACTGTAATGCCTCGCGCGGATCGAGATGGCATTCCGAGGGAAAGTGCAGCGCGTCGTCGAAGCGATCGGCCAGTTCAGGTTCAAGTGCTGCGATGCCGGCTTTGTCCAGTTCGGTGAACATCCGGGTCCGGGTCGAGAACTGTCGAAGTTCCGGTGCATCCCGTGCACTTGCCAGGACCAGCGAACCGCAGCTGCGCACGGTATCGGTATGTTGCTTCCAGAACGCCATGCTCTCGAGCCCGAGCGCGGCGATCAACGCAGGTGCGCTCTCGGTTTCGCACCAGGGTGCGAGCATTCCACCGGCCCACCATGAGCAGCAATCATGGTCGGGGCCGTTGCTCGCTGCGCGAATGGTCACCGAGCAACCGCGTTCAGCGAAAAGCGTCGCCGCGCTCAGCCCGGCGACACCTGCTCCGATCACTTCGATGTGACACGTGCTCATGCGTCGCCGACTGTCGTTTGACAAAGTTTGTCTGCACTACGCATCAGGCTGGAAGGCCACCAGGATCACTTGCGCGGCGCAAGCACATAGCTGTCGACCGGCGGGGACTCGTCGATCAGTCCTCGACCCTGCATGTAGTCGGCGAAGGCTTCATAGCGACCGACATCGACCGCTGCCGGCCGGAGTGCCAGACGTGGCAGGGTGTCGCGCCAGGCGAGACGATTGAGTTCGTTGTCGAGTGCCTCCGGGTTGCTTTCCTTGAACAGCGTCCAGGCCTTGTCGGGATGGTTGATCAGGTAGGTCGTTGCTCTTTCCAGCGCGCCAACAAAGGCTGCGACGAAGGCATCCTCGCGCCGTGCGTTGGCCGCAACCAGTATCAGTTCGTCGTATACCGGAACGCCTTCCTCCTCGGGGGTAGAACGCTCGTCCCGGTCGGCCTTCGATATCCATCTGATTGAGCTCGAAGTTTCGAAATGCGCCGATGACCGCGTCTACCTGTCCGGTCAGAAGCGAGGGTGAGAGGGAGAAGTTGACGTTGACGAGTTCGACGTCGGCAAGCGTCAGGTCGTACTTGTCCAGCATCGTACCGAGCAGCGCGTCCTCGAATCCACCGACCGAGTAACCGATCTTCCGGCCTTGCAGATCCGCTACGGACTTAATCGGCCCGTCTTCGAGTACCACGAGCGAGTTCAGTGGTGTCGGCACCAGGGTTGCAATACGAGAGAGTGGCAAGCCCTCGGCAACCTGCACATGCAACTGAGGCTGGTAGGTCACGGCGATGTCCACCTTGCCGGCGGCGACCATCTTTGGTGGCAGGCTCGGATCAGCCGGCTCCACCAGCTCCACCTCGAGGCCGGCGTCCGCGAAGAAGCCGAGTTCGCGGGCGAGTATCAACTGGGCATGATCGGGATTGACGAACCAGTCGAGCAGAACCGTCACGCGCTCGCTGGCCGATGTAGTGCCCGAGGCAACAAGAAGGGCAAGCGCTGGAATCAGGTGCTTCATGGTCAGAGCTTGTGTCCGGGAGAAGGAGAAGTCGTGTCGTGTTGCCAGAAGAGCGCCCGGTCGAGCAGCTTGTCGACCACGGCGTAGACGGTCACGGCAACCAGTGCCAGACAGACGAGGGCGGCGAACATCAGGTCGGTCTGCATGCGCCCGTTGGCATTGAGCATGAGGTAGCCGAGGCCGCGACTCGAGCCGACCCATTCGCCGACGACCGCACCGATAGGGGCGACCGACGCGGCGACACGTACGCCAGAGGCGATCGACGGAAATGCATACGGCAGACGTAAGTGCAGCAGGGTAGCGACGGGTCCGGAACCGAGCGTGCGCGCGAGATCCAGTAGCGAATCCGGCGTATGGCGTAGACCGTCGAAGGTCGCCGCGACGACGGGAAAGTAGATGATCAGCGTGGCCATGATGATCTTCGAACCGATGCCATAGCCGAACCAGAGCGTCAGGATCGGCGCAAGGGCGAATACCGGCAGCGATTGACTGATGACCATCAAAGGCAAGGCCCAGCGGCGAGCGCCACGGACAACGATGAGCAGCAATGCGCTCGCGATGCCGAATACCGAGCCGAGCAACAGGCCGGCAACGATCTCGACTGTCGTGACCACGGTGTGCTGGAGGAGTTCGAGCGGTTGCTCGATCAGCTTGCCGGCGACGGCAAACGGGGTCGGCAGGACGAAAGCGGGTACCGAAGTTACCCAGACAAGCAGTTGCCAACTGCAGACGATGCCCAACGCCGCGGCAACGATGGCGCGAAGCTCGATGCCCTGTTCGCGTGAACTCATGACTCAGGCCACCGCGGTCGGGTTGTGCGATGAACCGACAGCCAGTGCGTCGCGGAGCTTTCTCGCGAGTGCGGCTACTGCGACATCGTCCGGCTGTCGAGGTGGGCTGTCCGCAAGCGTAAAGGCAGATGTTCTTGCAGGGGCGCTTTCATGCAGCAGCGTGATCGTGCTTGCCAGTCGCAGCGCTTCTAGTGGATCGTGTGTGACGAGCACGACGGTTCGTTTGTCGAGCAGATCGAATGCGAGCTGCTGAAGTTCATCACGGGTGAGGGCATCGAGACGGGAAAACGGCTCGTCCATGAGAACGATCGGGCGGTCCTCGAAAAGTGTGCGTGCGAGGGCAACGCGCTGCCGCATGCCGCCTGAAAGCACACCCGGACGCGCGTCGCACCATTCGGCGAGACCAACGCGGCTCATCAAGTGCATGGCCCGCGCCAGGCTTGACGCGTCACGCTGACCGCGGAGTCGATAGCCGAGTTGCACGTTGTCGAGAGCGGAAAGCCAGGGCAGCAGTCCATCGTCCTGCGCCATGTAGGCAACGCGCGGTGCGAGCGCTTCGCCGTCATCGGCGCGAACCTCACCGGACGCCGCTTGCTGCAAGTCGGCAATGAGTTGCAGCAGGCTTGATTTGCCGACGCCGCTACGACCGAGTACCGCATGCCAGCCGCCGCCGGCCAGCGACAGCGACAGCTTGTCGAAGATCGTCTGGCGACCGCGTCGGAAGACGATGTCGTCAAACAGGATGCCCGGCGCGCGCTTCATGCGCGCGCAGGGTAATAGTGATGGAAGTGATGGACCGGCCCATGCCCGCGGCCGATACGGAGATCGTCCGCCTGCTCAATGGCGCGATGCAGATAGTGTTCGGCAGATTCGACACTGTCTGGCAGCGACAGACCCTTCGCGAGGCCGGCGGTAACCGCCGAGGAAAGGGTGCAGCCGGTTCCATGGGTGTTGCCGGTCGTCACTCGCCGGTTTTCGTAGCGAAACAACTGCCCTTTATCGATCAGCACATCGATACAAGTGTCCCCTGCGAGATGCCCGCCCTTCATGAGGATCGCGCCCGAGCTGATTTCGGCGAGTCTTTGCCCTTGCGCCGTCAGCTCATCCTCCGAGCTTGCCATCTGTTCGCCGATGAGGACGGCTGCCTCCGGTGCGTTCGGTGTCAACAAGCAGGCAAGTGGGAGGAGCTGCTCAATCAATGCGGCGCTGGCATCGTCGTCGAGCAGGTGTCGCCACTCTTGGCGATCATCACCGGATCGAGCACGACAGGAATTTCGCGATAGTCGCGCAACACCGCAGCGACGCTTGCGACGATCCGGGCGCTCGACAACATGCCGATCTTGATAGCGCCCACGGCCATGTCCTCCAGCACACAATGAATCTGATCGGCCACCAATGCCGGCGGTGCTTCGTGAATGGAGCGCACCGTTTGCGTGTTCTGCGCAGTCAGCGCCGTGATCGCGCTGGCGCCGTAGACACCCAGAGCGGCAAAGGTCTTGAGATCTGCCTGAATGCCGGCGCCGCCGCCGGAATCCGAACCCGCAATGGTCAATGCGATCGGCAGACCAGCGGGGCCTTCGACAGTTAAACCGGTTCGGTATTGACTGGAGTGGCTGCCCATCGTTCGTCTCCGCGATACGCGGGAGACGGAGACGCGGGTGGCAGGAACGTACTCCTCGGCACACCTTGATCCCTACGTCGGCATTACCCGCATCAGGTTCATCGGGATCGCAAGCTTGCGGCTTTCGCCGCCTTGCATCTCAGCCGCAGATCACGAGAATCTCGTTACCAGCAGGCACCCCGTCAAGTGGCAGCGAGCGTAGCACGTCTTCGTGAGGGTCGCCGTCGGCGGATGGCGGCGCGGATGACCTGCCGGCCTTCGCCTCTGTCAGGAGTCGACAGACAGGATGGAGGCGACGGCAGCCGGGGCGTCGCCCGAGTCGACCTTGAAGATCGAAGTATCGCCATCTGACACCACACGATTTCGACCGTTCTCCTTCGCATGGTAGAGCCTCGCATCGCTCCGGCTCGCCCAGACCCAGCGATCATCATCTTCGCGAAGCGTGGCGATTCCGACGCTCGCGGTGACCGGTCTCTGCTGAAGTATGCGTGCCGTTTCGATGGACGATCGGAGACCCTCCGCACGTGCGATAGCACTACGTTTGTCGACATCGTTCAGGAGAACCAGAAACTCCTCACCACCGGTCCGAAAGACCGCATCACTCGCCCTGACGTGGGCACGCAGGTGACGTGCGACTTCGCAAAGGACAAGGTCACCCGTGTCGTGGCCATAGTGATCGTTGATGCTCTTGAAGTGATCCAGATCAAGTGCAAGCAATGCGGCGGGTCGTTGAGTCCGGGCGCGCTCGCGTATCGCACCTTCCAGTCGCTCTCGCAGGGAAATCCGGTTCAGGAGTCCGGTCAACGGATCGTGCTCGAGCTGAAATTGCAGACGTTGTTGCTGAGCATCGATCTCGCGAACCAGAATTGCCGCGAAAAGACTGACCGCCAGCATCGTGGCGGTAAACCGGGCCGCGAGATCTGCAGGTAATGTCGTCCAGACCATCGGCAAGGCAATGCCGAGAATGATGGCGTTACCGGCCCAGGCCTTGCGCTGACTCAACATGCAGTAGCAGCCGAGAATCGACGGATAACACCAGACGCTGCCGATCACGCCGTCGACCTGAAAGACGTGCGTCATGATCAGCATGCCAATGGGAATCACACCGAACAGCGTCGGCAGTTCGTACGATCGGCCGCGCGCTGCCAGCCAGGCGCTGGTGCTCAACATGACGATGATGCACGCTGTGCCGGCGGCCATGACAAGCCGATCCTGCACGATACTCAGCACAACGAAAGGAAGCAGCAGACTCAACGCGGCAAGGGCAACACCAATGGTCGCTCTCGCCCGATAGTCGTTATTCGGTTCCCGGTCGGGAAGCCTCGCTTTCATCGTCGAACGCTCTCCTCCGCCCGAAACCGCGACCTGGCAGCGTAAAGGTTCGATTCAACACGGCGTTCGAACCATCGAACATTACGTATGAATCATTACGCCAGAATCATTGCGCCTTGTTATCAATCAAGCGTGAATCGATCTCCAAACAGCTACCAAGCGCTCCCTTGTGGGCCTGTCAGGGCCTTTGTGAAACAGTCCGCAATTTTCATTCCAGTATCAGCTGTGAAGTGCAGTATGGCAATAGAGAACAATGCAAGCATGGTATTTCGCCAATCCAAGACTATCCGGAAGAACAGGGTCGAATGTGGTGAACGATTGGAAAGGCTGTTACGTATTCGCACGAATCTTGTGTCGCATGCACGGTTTGCAGGCCTTGTAGATGACCAGCCGGTCAATTTTCCGAAAGCACACCTGGAAATATCGAATACGAGTGATAGGTTCCGCGTCGCCCTGGCAGTCGCCGGGCACGAACTTAACTCTGACTCAAACTTTTTCATGAGATTCAAAACGATGGCGTCGCCCGCTGCTGCGGGTGTATCGAGCACGATCAGTTCTCGCCGCAAGTCTGCTCACTTGTTGTCCCGTCAGTCCGCAATCCTGTCCGCGCGTCTGGTTGCCATGACGTTGACGGCGGTCTGTGCTACCGCACAGGCAGAACAGCCGAGTGTTCTTTCTCTCGATGATGCCGGTTGGTCACTGCACCCGTGGAGTCATGATTTCACGACACCGGCCGACCTTGACCGATGGCACGCGCCAGACCGCTCCGGCGGCCGCGACCCGGACGATCGTCATATCGGCAAGGAGACACGCGGCCCGACGGGCCAGCTGCTCGACAATACAGGCGAATTTGCAAAGTATGCCTACGTCGACGAGCAGATCGGCGATGGCGTACTGGTCATGCGCAGTGCCTGGGATCCGGAAGCCGGTCCGGTCGATCCGGTCACCGGTACGGTCAAGGGCCAGGCTCGCATGCCGTACCTGATCTCGTACGCGGCATTCGATACCCTGCACCCGACGACCCGGAAAATCGAATACTACGAGCCATCGCGGGGTGTCAGTCGCCCGTGTACGACGGCAGACGGTCAGTCGGCGGTTATTCCATGTGACTTCATCCTCGACCCTCGCGACAAGGAGCTCTACGTCGAGACCCGCGTCAATTTCGAAGGCGCGCAGAACGCGTTCAAGGCGTGGTGGGCGTTCTGGTTGTTCGCGCCCTACAGCAACTACGATGGCGATGTCGATACCGGCATGGAAGTGGATATCCTGGAGTATGTGCCGGACACCGCGAAGGACGGGTTCAACGCTGCCATGTTCCGCGACTGGAGCGGGTCGCTTCAGCCTTCCGATGTGCCGGAGGGACAGAGCTGCGATAACAACGGGTACAGTGATCGTGGCTGCGACGGGTTTACCGCGAACGAGCCCGATACCGATGCCTTTCTTCAACTCCGGAACCCCGACTACGCAGCTTGCCGTGCGGACGAGTCCTGTCCTGCCATTCGTCTGAACGAGGGTTTTCACCGCATTGGTGTGCACTACACGCAAGCGGGCTACGCGTTCTACATCGATGACTACAAGTTCTGGGAGGTCGCCGATCCGAAGTGGGTAACCAAGCAGCCGAAGCTCGGTATTCAGCTCACCTGGGAAAAGGATGAGGGCAGCGTCATCGACGATCGGGACAAAGACGGCACACCGAATTATCTTGAAGATGGCCTTGGTGGGGCAGCCGATGGCATCGAGGACTGGCGCCAGTCCTCGCAAGGTAGCAGCGGCTTGAGTTACGGACCGTGGGGTCAGGGATTCGGTGCCGACATCTACGACGGCGAATGCAGCGTGACAGTCGGGAGTGGCAGTCAGAAGCGTCGCTACGAGACCTTCGACGACGCTCGTTCTGTCGGCATCTACATGCAGCGCATGACCATCGAGCCGGGGTCCTGTGAGTTGAAGCGCTATGCGACAGCACACGAGAGTTCGACGGTTCTCGTCGACTACATGCGCGTCTACATGCGACCGCGCCGCTAGGTTTCGTTGAGGGGAACGGACGCGAGCGAGGCACCTGGCTCCGGTATCATTCCGGGTGTTGTCCACCGCCCACCGATCCTTCAGCGAGAGGCTGCATGCATTGTCTTGCCGGCGCGAATGCGCTATCGGATTTTCGTTGTAAGCGTCTGCTCGACGAGTTGCGTGCCAAGGTGCCCGCGGTGGACGGATTGTCGGCGCGGTTCCGGTATTACGTCGATGCTGAAACCTCGTCGCTGACCGACGCGCAGTTCACGCGATTAGGTGAACTGCTCGATGCCGAGCCTGCACGGGAGGGCGTCGTCGACGTTGGTACTGGTACTCGACACAACGACGCAGACGGCCAGCGGGCTGACGGTATGTTCGTGATTCCGCGCCTCGGTACTCGATCGCCGTGGTCGTCCAAGGCGACCGATATCCTGCACGCCTGCGGACTGGATTCGATTCGTCGAGTGGAGAGAGGGGTCCACTACGCCCTCGCGACGGTTTCCGATGACGGCTGCTTGAGCGCCGAACAGTACGCGCTCTTGAAGCCTCTGTTGCACGATCGCATGGTCGAGACCGTGCTCGATGAGGAAGTGGGCGCCGGGCGACTCTTTCACGTCGAGGCCCCGGGCCGTCTCGAGCTCGTTGATCTCATGGGTGGCGGGCGACAAGCGCTCGCCGACGCCAACAGGCGATGGGGACTCGCCTTGTCGGATGACGAACTCGACTATCTCGTCGAGTGTTTTCTGACTCTGGCCCGTAACCCGACCGATGTCGAGCTGATGATGTTCGCGCAGGCGAATTCGGAGCATTGCCGACACAAGATATTCAATGCCGACTGGACGGTCGACAACGAGCATTCACCCATGTCGCTGTTCGGCATGATTCGTCATACGCACGCGATCTCACCCGATGGCGTGCTGTCGGCCTATCACGACAATGCAGCCGTGATCGAGGGCGGCGTGGCCGATCGCTGGTTTGCCGGTGCGGACGGACCATGGCAGGCGACGCGGGAACCGGTACACATCCAGATCAAGGTCGAGACACACAATCACCCGACAGCGATATCGCCGTTCCCCGGCGCGGCAACCGGAGCCGGAGGAGAGATACGCGATGAAGGCGCGACGGGTAACGGGGCCCACCCCAAGGCCGGTCTGTGTGGGTTCGTCGTCTCCGATCTTGCCTTGCCGTCTTTACCGCAACCCTGGGAATGCGGTGTGGGCAAGCCGGATCGAATTGCCTCGGCGTTCGAGATCATGCGTGACGGGCCGATCGGTGCGGCAGCATTCAACAACGAGTTCGGGCGCCCCAATCTGGGAGGTTTCTTCCGTACCTTCTGTCAGCGGGTGGCGTTGCCGTCAGGAGACGAGGTGCGGGGCTTTCACAAGCCGTTGATGATCGCCGGCGGTCTCGGCAGCATTCGCCCCGGCAATGTCGACAAGCGTTCGGTACCACCGGGCACCGCGATCGTCGTACTCGGCGGGCCGGCCATGCAGATCGGGCTCGGCGGTGGTGCGGCCTCATCGATATCCAGTGGCAGTGGTGAGGAGGAGCTCGACTTCGCGTCGGTACAGCGCGGCAATCCGGAGATGGAAAGACGCTGCCAGGAGGTGCTTGATCGGTGCATCGCGCTGGGCGACGAGAGTCCGATTCTCTCCTTGCACGACGTCGGCGCCGGTGGGCTATCCAATGCCTTGCCGGAACTGGTCGGCGATGCCGGGCGAGGTGGGGCCTTCGAACTTCGGGCGGTGCCGAACGATGAACCCGGCATGTCGCCCATGGCCATCTGGAGCAACGAATCGCAGGAGCGCTATGTGCTGGCGATCGATGCTGCTTTGCTTGCCGACTTCCTGGCGCTCTGTGCTCGCGAACGCTGCCCCTGTGCGCTTGTCGGCGAAGCCACCGACGCGCGCGATCTGATCGTTACCGACAGGGCTGCGACCTCGACCGATGCCGAGCCGACAGGAATGCCGGTACACCTGCCGATGGATGTGCTCTTCGGCAAGCCGCCCGGACTGATCATCGATGTGCAGCGTCGTGCGTTTTCGGCGATACCGTTCTCTACCGACGAACTCGACCTCGGCGATGCGATCGAGCGCGTTCTGCAGCTGCCGAGTGTGGCCGCCAAGAATTTCCTGATCACCATCGGAGACCGCAGTGTTTCCGGCCAGGTTGCCCGCGATCAGCTCGTCGGTCGATGGCAGATGCCGGTGGCCGATGCGGCCGTGACGCTTGCCGACTACCGGGGTTTTCGGGGTGAGGCCATGGCCATGGGTGAGCGACCGCCGCTCGCGCTGATCGATCCGGCGGCGTCTGCGCGCATGGCTGTCGGCGAGGCGCTCGGCAACCTTGCGGGCGTAGCCATCGGTCCAATCGGCAGAATCAAGCTCTCAGCCAACTGGATGGCGGCGGCCGGCCATCCCGGTGAAGATGCGGCGCTGTTCGATGCGGTGCGTGCCGTCGGTCTCGAACTTGCACCCGCGCTCGGCATCGCGGTTCCCGTCGGCAAGGACTCCCTGTCGATGAAAACGGTCTGGGAGGATGACACGGGCGCTCACGCCGTGACGTCGCCGCTGGCGGTTGTCGTCACTGCGTTTGCCCCGGTTGACGATGTCCGCTTGTGCCTGACGCCTGAACTTCGCCGCGACTGCGGTGCCACCGAGCTGCTGCTCGTCGATCTCGGCGCCGGTCAAAACCGGCTCGGCGGTTCGGCACTTGCGCAAGTGTATGCGGGCTTGGGTGACGCGTCACCCGACGTTGACGATGCGACCGTCCTGAAGGGCTTCTTTGACGCCCTGCAGATTCTGGTGGCCCGGTCTCTGGCGCTTGCCTGGCATGATCGATCCGACGGCGGTTTGTTCACGACGCTTGCCGAGATGGCCTTTGCAGGGGGTGTCGGACTCGATGTCAGCCTCGACAGTCTGCCGCCGGATCCCCTCGCGTCGTTATTCAACGAAGAGCTTGGTGGCGTGCTGCAGGTTCGCACCGCTGACTATGCAGAGGTCATGGCCGTGTTCGAGGTCCATGGCCTCGGCGATCTCGTGCACACCATCGGTGAACTCAGCCCGACGCCTTCGCTGACTGTCCGTCGGGGCGGTCAGATCTTGCATGCAGCGCCGCTCACAGAACTGCGTGAGCTCTGGTGGCGCACCACGCATGCCATGCAGAGGCTTAGGGACAATCCCGACTGCGCCGATGCGGAACGCGCTCATGTGCTTGGCGAAGACGATCCCGGGCTATCGCCGCTGCTCACTTTTGATCCGGCGATTTCGCTGATCGACACACCGGCGTATCTGTCGGCCTCGCGGCCCCGTGTCGCCATCTTGCGGGAGCAGGGGGTCAATGGTCAGGCCGAGATGGCAGCCGCCTTTGACACGGCCGGTTTCGAGGCGATCGACGTGCACATGAGCGATCTCGCTGCCGGGCGCCTGTCGCTCGAAAGCTTCCAGGGGCTGGCAGCCTGTGGCGGCTTCTCCTATGGCGATGTGCTGGGTGCCGGTGGCGGCTGGGCGCGCTCCATTCTCTACACTGAATCACTCCTCGATATCTTCACACGCTGGTTCGAGCGCACAGACACTTTCTCTCTCGGTATCTGCAACGGGTGTCAGATGATGTCAGGGTTGCGGAGCATCATTCCCGGGGCGAGCGACTGGCCACGCTTCGAGCGGAACGCATCGGAGCAGTTCGAGGCGCGGTTCTCGACGGTCGCGATCTACGAATCGCCATCCGTGCTGCTCGCGGGCATGGCTGGCTCGCGCCTGCCCGTTGCCGTTGCCCACGGCGAAGGTCGAGCGGTGTTCGATGATCCGGCGCAGGCCGAGCGCGCTCAAGTGACGCTCGGCTACGTCGACAATCTGGGCAGGATGACTGAACAGTATCCGCTGAATCCCAATGGATCGCGTTTCGGCACAACCGGTGTATGCAGTCGTGATGGTCGCGTGACGATCCTCATGCCACATCCGGAACGCGTCTATCGTACCGTCACGAATTCATGGCATCCCCCTTCCTGGGGGGAGCGTGGGCCGTGGCTCCGCCTGTTCGAGAACGCCAGGATCTGGGTAAATTGATGGTAGCGATGGACTTTGAACCGCAGGAAAGCGGGCCCCTCGACGCGGCTGCTGCGGTGGCACGCTATATCGAGATCGCGCCGCGCCTGCCACAGGCCAACATGCCGTCGACGTCCGTACGTCGTGCGAACCTTGGCGAACTCGTCGATGAATTCGACTGCTTTGTCCTCGACGGCTTCGGTGTGCTCAACGTCGGCGCAAGCGCGGTGCCCGGTGCGGCCGACCGGGTCGCGTCACTACGTCAGGCGGGTTGCCAGATCCGGGTCTTGACCAATGGCGCCAGTTTCCCGAGTTCGAAGACGACTGCAAAATATGCCGGCTGGGGTATCGACTTCGAACTCGCCCATGTGGTGTCCAGTCGCGATGCGCTGGCCGAGGAGCTGCGCGATCATGCCGACAGGCGATGGGGTTTCGCGGCGCTCGAGACTTCGGAAATCGAGCGCCTGGCGCCGCATGCCGTGGTTCTCGGTGACGATGACGACACCTATGACCAGGTTGACGGTTTCGTCCTGCTCGGTACGGGTTCCTGGACGGCGGAACGCCAGGCCCGTCTCCTGCGCTCGCTCCACAAGCGACGTCGGCCGGTGCTGGTCGGCAATCCCGACCTGGTCGCGCCGCACGAAGCGGGGCTTTCTCGAGAGCCTGGACTGTATGCCCACGCACTGGAAGATGCGGATGTCTGTACGCCGCAGTTCTTCGGCAAGCCGTTCGACAATGCCTTCGAGCGGGTACGGCGAACGATACACGACATCGAGCCGCATCGGATCGCGATGGTTGGCGACTCCCTGCACACGGATATCCTCGGCGGAGCGGCAGCGGGCTGGCGTACCGTTCTGGTGCTCGAGCATGGTCTGATGAAGTCGCTGGATGTCGAGTCCGCGATCCAGTCGAGCGGAATTCGTCCGAATTTCATTGTCTCGACAACCTGAAAGGTCAACCCGGATGCTGATTCGTCGCCTTGCTGCTTTTGTTGTCGTGTCCACTGTTGCGGTATGCAGCCTTGCCGGGTGCGGTGAGGACGGTACCAGTCTCGGTCGATTCACGGTCGAGGAAGATATTCCGGAAACCCGCGTCCGGGGCGGTGGTTTCGGTACGCTGCTGCCGGGCAGTCTCGCACCATTGCAACTCGATATCGAATCGGAAGAGGAATTCACCAGCGAGCGCTACAGCGTCGTCAATGCAATCCGGGTCACGCGTATCGTCCTCACGATTACCGATGCTTCGGAGGATACCGAAACCGATCTTGCCGAGAATGGCATGGCAGACGACTTCTCTTTCATCGATTCACTCGTGCTGTCCATCGAGGCAACTTTCGATGGCGAGAATCGCGTCACCGAGCTTGCCAGTGTCCAGTCGGATGATCCGGGACTCGCTCCCGGTAGCCGACGACTGTCGCTCGAGACCAGTGACGCCAACATCCTCGACTTTGTCGAGGCTGATGGCGGTTATCGGCTGGTCTCGACAGCCACCGGCTCACCGCCTCCCGATGATGTGGTCTTCGCTGGCTCGGTCGACTACCGCGTCAACGTCGGATTTCGCTAAGACTCCCTGCCGCTCAGCCGAGCTGCAGCCGGGCGACGATGGCCTCGATGCCGAGTTCGTGAGTGGTAGCCAGTTCGCACGATGTACGCATCCACGCCAGTGTGCAATTGACGCCGGTATGGCGGGTTGGATCGTCCCTGATGATTCCGTCGATCAAGGTCCGCGCCTCACCGACGCGAACCTCGGTCAGGAGATCTTCCCGTTCACTGCCGCTGAAGCGCGCGAGCAGCGAGGCGGGCGTGCGGTTTGCGTGTGATTCGATGCGCCCGTATTCGGCGGCCCACTGTTCGAGCCGTGTTCCGAGTGCAGCGGTGTGGTTCAACAATTCGAGGATCGGACGGGGCTGCCAGCGTGAGCCGCCGATGCGCAACAGCCGTCGCGTACCATCGGCGGCAGTCTGCAGCAGTTCGAGATCGGCGACGTAGGCGCGACGGAACACAGACCATGTCTCGAGTGCTGCAGCGGCGAGCGTTTCCGATTCCAGCACGTCGGCAAGCTCCTGCGCGTAGTCGCACATCGACTCGAGGGCTTCCCAGTCGGTACGAAGGCCTCGATAGCCCGGTCCCAATGCTGAGCGGTATTCGGTGTTGTTGACGAAGAGCTCGCGAAATCTCAGCACCTTGGCCAGCTGTCCGAGCAATCGTTGATGCTCCGGAGTCAGGTTCGCCGGCTTCTCGATACTGAATTCCATGAACTGCCGTCGCGCGTTGAAGTAGTCGGCATCGACGATGTCCGGTTCCACACCGACAGAGCCGCCGAGCTCTTCGATCAGACTCAAGAGCTGTCTTTTCGCGGGCACTTTGTCGAGCACGAACCAGTCTTGCAAGGCGGCCAGCTCGTCCTCGATCAGGCGCGCCTGATGACGAGCTCTGCGAAGCACTCCTGCGGTCGATCGATAGCCGAGATCGGGATGGGCATAGTGCTCGACAGGGGCAGGTGCCTTGTCGATCAGTTCAATGATGCTGGCCAGTCGAACCAGGTGACGGGCGCCGATCGGCGCCTTGCCGACAAGCGTCTCTACCGTGCGCGTCGCGATGCCCGCGAGCGCCGATGTTCGCCAGCGTTCGAGACTCGACGGCAGCGTCCCCAGATGTCTGAACTCGATGTTGTCCAGACCCTCTGCAGCAAGTCGAGCTGCGTACTCCCGTAGCAGCGACATGTCGCCTGCCGACGTGCCGTTTGCGAGCGCCTGCACATCTGCAGTGGCAGGTTTCCCGGTAGCGGGGGTCTCGCTCGACGGCGCAGCATCGACCCTTGACGGTTGCGGGCTTGCATAATCGGGCAGGAGATGCAGTACGGCCTGCAGTTCGTCCAGTGCCAGGGTGCCCGACAACTTGAGCGCGGTTTCGGCATCGAACAGCGTCGGAAAAGGCGGCAGTCGAACGGGTTCTTCGCGAGTCGAGCGTCGCGGCAGTTCCGCGTTGCCGAGCGCGATATCGAAGTCGATTTCGAGGCCTGCGTCGGTCGCAGGCTTCGCGGACGTCTCGCCCAGCAGCGAGGCCACGCGCGCGAGATAGTCAGAAAGCGACGCGCCAGCCATGAGGCGAGGAAGCGCCAGGCCATGGCGCTCGAGCATGAAACTCGCCACCCTGTCGTTGTCGATCGGGTCGCTGCCATCGAGCCGCAGCTCGTAGCGACGTTCCCGAGGCCGTCGGACAAGCAGGACCGGGTAGAGCAAGAGTGGCGCGCGGCAGCGAATGGCGGCGCTGTCGGCCGACGGCCAGCTCAGGAAGCCCGCGACCAGGAATAATTGTCGAATGCCGGGGCCTTTGACAAGCGCATTCTCGACGAGTAGCTCGCGACAGCGTTCGAGCAGTTCGTCGTGACCGTGCCGGGTCAAGAGGTTGACACGTTCCCGTGGGTTTCGTTGACGTCTGCGCTGGTGCAGCGAGACAACGGGTGCATGCGCCGAAGCCTTGTCCGCCAGGGCGTTCTCTCGGATCAGATCGTCAGCGGCAGCCGAACTTGCCGGCGGTACCGGCAACAGGTCGAAACGACCTGCCGCATTCGCCAGCACGTCGGCCACGGTCAGCGGTGAATGCGGAAAGAGAAGAATGTCAGACGGCCGCGAACCCCAATCGAGCGATCGCTGTGCATCGGCCAGCCCATCGCCGGCGCGCCGGGCATGCCCCGAGGTCGGCTCGTTGCCGTGTAGAACTTCCACCGGTTCGTGTTCGCCTCGGTACCTGACAGGTAGCCCGGCAATTCAGGATTCGGGCCAGTGTCGTCTGTTCGTTGTCCGTGCCATGACAACCGTGCACAGGCTGTGACCGGGCACGGGTTTCGCTTGACACGGTCTGCGCTCATGACGATGTTCGCTCCACTTCGGGGAATCTCTTTGGCAAGGCGGTGTCAGAGAGTCGTTGTGGATCAGGCCATTCCGGGAGAATGACATCGTGCAGGACTGGATGAAGATCGCTGATATCGCCAGCAGCGAAATCACCGACAGGAAGGTTTTCGAGCGGCGTCGCACGCTGCTGCGGGCGTCGCTTGCTGCCGGTGTGACCGGGGCCATCGGCGGCCTGCCGGCCAGTGCTGCCTGGGCGGCTGGCGATGCCCAAAGTGATGGCCTGAGCGATGCCCATGGCAGCGGCTTCCTGACCGATGAAGAGTTGACGTCGAAGAAGACGGCAACCAGTTACAACAATTTCTATGAGCTCGGTACCGACAAGGAAGACCCGGCGCGCTACGCCGATCGATTGAAGACAAGCCCCTGGAGTGTCACCGTTGACGGTGAATGTGCCAAAGGCGGGACATTCTCGCTGGAGGATCTGCTTGGCAATCACGCCATCGAGGAGCGCGTCTATCGGCTTCGTTGTGTCGAAGCCTGGTCGATGGTCATTCCCTGGCAGGGTATTCCGCTCGCTGACATGCTGAAACGCTTCGAACCGACTGCCCAGGCGAAGTACGTTGCCTTCGAGACCGTGGTGCAGCCGGATCTCCCCGGCATTCGCAAGCGTGTGCTCGATTGGCCATATCGTGAAGGCCTGCGTATCGACGAAGCCATGCATCCGCTGTCGCTCCTGGCGACCGGCATGTATGACGACGCCGTGATGCCCAATCAGAACGGCGCCCCCTTGCGCCTTGTCGTGCCGTGGAAATATGGCTACAAGAGCATCAAGTCCATTGTCCGGATCAGTTTCGTCGAGGAAGAGCCACCGACCAGCTGGAACCTTTCAGCGCCGAATGAGTACGGCTTCTACAGCAACGTGAATCCCGATGTAAGCCATCCGCGCTGGAGTCAGGCCAAGGAACGCAGGCTATCGGGTGACAAGAGCGGTGTTGCCGCGCTGTTCTCGCCGAAGATCGAGACCCGTTTCATGAATGGCTACGCCGAGCAGGTAGCTTCGCTCTATGACGGCATGGATCTGACGAAGAAGTTCTGAATCGCTTCGTGCAAGGGCCACTGGTAGCAGAATCGTCGCAGCGTCTGCCGAACGATGATCGAGCCGCAGCCGTCAGGGTGCCGCTCTATCGCCGCTCGCCCGGACGCTGGCTCAAGCCCGTCGTGTTCGCGTTGGCGGTCGTGCCTCTGGGCTTGCTGGTCGCGAACGTGTTTTCAGGTTCCCTGGGACCGAACCCGGTCGAGACGCTGACCGATCAGACAGGCACTCTGGCCATCCGCTTCCTGCTGATCGGTCTCGCGCTCACGCCGTTACGCCATCTTCTCGGCAACACCTGGCCGATCAGGTTGCGGCGCATGCTGGGCCTGTTTGCTTCGTTCTACCTGCTTCTGCACATCATTGTCTATGTTGTCCTCGACCGCGAGCTCGACGTAGCGCTGGTCGTCGAGGACCTTGTCGAACGCCCCTATGTGATGGCGGGGTTCGTGGCCTTTCTCATACTGCTTCCCCTGACGCTCACCTCGACCAAGGCACTGCAGCGCCGGCTCAAGCAGCGCTGGCTGGCACTTCACCGGTGGGTCTATGTGGCGTGCACGGCTGCCGTCGTGCACTACGTACTGCTTGCCAGGGGCGATCGGATCGAGCCTTACGTGTATCTCGCCATTCTCGGCATGCTGCTCGCCTGGCGCCTGCAGCGAACGCTGGCCGCGCCTGTCGTCAGGTCGGCAGCAGGGCCTTGACCGTCTCGCGTTCGTCGAGCAGCTCCTGCTCACTGGCCTTGATCTTCTCGCCAACAGCGTCGCTGATGTCCAGTCCCTTGACGATCTCGTAGTCGCCGCCCGTACAGCGGACCGGGAAGGAGTAGACCAGGCCCTTCTCGATGCCGTAGCTGCCATCACTCGGCACCGCCATGCTGGTCCAGTCGCCTGTCCCGGTACCCTGAATCCAGGTAGCCATGTGATCGATCGTCCCGTTGGCCGCCGAGGCTGCGCTGGAGCTGCCGCGTGCGGCAATGACCGCTGCACCGCGCTTGGCGACCGTGGGAATGAACGTGTTCAGCGCCCAGTCAGCGTCGACCTGGTCGGCGGCAGGCTTGCCGGCGATCGTGGCATGCGAGATATCGGGAACCTGGGTGGTCGAGTGATTTCCCCAGATGATCATGCGCTGGATGTCGGCAACCTTCGCACCGGACTTGTCAGCGAGCTGCGACACGGCGCGGTTGTGATCGAGACGGGTCAGTGCGGTGATATTGCGCGGGTCGATCTTCGGCGCATTCGCCTTCAGGATATAGGCGTTGGTGTTGGCTGGATTGCCGACCACGACGACCTTGCAGTCCGGCGAACCGACATCGTTCAGGATGCCGCCCAGCGCGCTGAAGATCTTGCCGTTGTCGGTGATCAGGTCGCTGCGCTCCATGCCCGGACCACGTGGCTTGGCGCCGACGAAGAGCGCCGCGTCGACGCCGTCGAGAGCGACTTTCGGATCATCCGTGCAGACCACATCATGGAGCAGCGGAAAGGCACAGTCGTCGAGTTCCATGCGGACCGCTTCGAGCAGGCCGAGCGCCGGGGTGATTTCCAGCAAGTGCAGGCTGACCGGTTGATCCGGTCCGTAGACGTCGCCCCTGGCGATCCGGAACAACATCGAGTAGCAGATCTGTCCGGCGGCGCCGGTGACGGCGATGCGCTTCGGCTGGCTCATGATGGCAGTCCTGTCAGGGTTGCGATTGTCTGGAATGTGTTCGACACAAGTTTGATGCCCCGGGAGCGGTGCGTCGTTCGGCTCTGCACCCATGGAACGGGGGGCCGGATAGTAGCACGCGAGCCTGTGATAACCTCGGCGCGAAGGGGCGTTGGCGGCCCCGGTACCGGGCATCTTGAGCACCGCCGTCGAGGCCGTGCACGGTTTCCCTCCGAGTTCTCCTTCTGCTTCTGGAGTCGGCGTCATGCGATGCCCGTTCTGCGGCGCGATCGATACACGCGTGGTGGATTCGCGCCTGGTCGGCGACAGTGATCAAGTGCGCAGACGCCGTGAGTGCACCGAGTGCGAAGAGCGCTTCACGACCTACGAATCGGCCGAGTTGAACCTGCCACGCGTGGTCAAGTCACGAGGTAGTCGCGAGCCGTTTTCCGAAGCAAAGCTCCAGGCAGGCTTCCGCAAGGCGCTGGAAAAACGGGCCGTCAGTGTCGAGAGCATCGATGCGGCCGTCGCCCGCGTCAAGCATCGCTGTCTCGTCGCCGGAGAGCGCGAAGTCGATGCACAGCGCATCGGCGGTTGGGTCATGGAAGAACTGAAGGAACTCGATGAGGTCGCCTACATCCGGTTTGCGTCGGTCTATCGCAGATTTGCCGATGTCGCGGCATTCCGTGAGGCCATCGAGATACTCGAGCGCGATCCCGGCGGGAGTGCAGCTGATCAGTTGCCCTTGCTACCCGACGAAGATTGATCGAATCAGCGATGCGTCGATATCGCGTCGATTTAACGATGACGTACCACTGAACCGATCGAATACGGCATTTTTGCTGGATTATTTACTGGATCGCCCCCTCTCATTGCCCGTCATTCAGGAGAATTTCATTCGTGTCGACCATCGTTGTCGCCCGCAAGGGCAACATGGCGTGCATTGCCGCCGATACCCTGACGACTTTCGGGGATATCCGGCTGGACAGTTCGCTGGACCCCAATCATTCCAAGATTCAGAAATTCGGCCGTACATCGATCGGCATCGTAGGTGCCGCGGCCCATACCCTGGTCGCTGAACGGGCCTTTCGGGCTGACGATGTCGCGGCCGATTTCTCGTCTCGTGAAGCCACCTTCGATACGCTGTTGAGACTGCACCCGGTGCTGAAAGAGCGCTTCTTCCTGAACTCGAAAGACAGTGAGGAAGACCCCTACGAGACAAGTCAGATCGATGCGGTCTACATCAATCCGAACGGGATCTTCGGACTCTACTCACTGCGTGAGGTGTACGAGTACAGCCGCTACTGGGCAGTCGGCTCAGGGGCCTGTTACGCGCTCGGTGCCATGCATGCCGTCTGGAATACCGCGCGTACGGCGCGCGAGGTGGCCCGGGCCGGTGCCGAGGCGGGCGCGGCCTTCGACACCTCCAGCGCAATGCCGTTGACGGTTCACACGGTCAAGCTCACAGCGTCATGACTCGGGTGAAGCAGCGCGGCTCGCGACGCGCTAGAATGGGCGGTTGACGTATTCCATCTCTCTCTACTCTCAAGTCCTTCCGGAGCACTCGTTTCCATGGCCGTCGAACACACGCTTTCCATCGTCAAGCCCGATGCCGTCGGCAAGAATGTCATCGGTGAAATCTATGCCCAGTTCGAAAAGGCCGGTCTGTCGATCGTCGCTGCGCGCATGCTGCACCTGAGCAAGGAGCAGGCGGGTGACTTCTATGCCGTTCACAAGGAACGTCCGTTCTATGCCGATCTGGTGTCGTTCATGACGTCCGGGCCGGTCATGGTGTCAGTTCTGGAAGGCGAGGGTGCGATCGCGAAGCACCGCGAAGTCATGGGCGCGACCAATCCGGCCGATGCTGCGGCCGGCACGATTCGACAGCGCTTTGCGAACTCCATCGACGAAAATGCTGTCCATGGTTCCGATGCACCGGAAACGGCGAAGGACGAAATCGCCTTTTTCTTCCCCGAGGGGCCCGTCGCCCGTACTCGTTGAACGAGGCAGGCTGAACAGGCCTGGCAAGGCTCGCTCGGCAGAGCAACCAGGGAAGTTCGCCGCTGCCACCACCCGGATCCGCATGACTCCCGCAACCCCCGTCAATCTCTTCGACCTCGATCGCGATGCATTCGCGTCGTTCATGCACTCGCTCGGAGAGAAGCCTTTTCGTGCGCGGCAGATAATGAAGTGGCTGCATCAGCGGCGCGTGCGGGACGTGGAGTCGATGACCGACGTCTCGGCGAAGACGCGCAAGGCGCTCGCCGAGCTGACCTCCACTGCACTACCCACCGTCAGGCTTGACCAGCGTAGCCGCGATGGCACGGCAAAATGGTTGTTCGAACTCGCCGACGGCAATCGGATCGAGACGGTCTACATACCCGAGGCAGACCGCGGCACCCTCTGTGTGTCGTCACAGGTCGGCTGTGCGCTCGACTGTTCGTTTTGCGCAACGGGTCGGCAGGGTTTCAACCGGAATCTGAGTGTTGCCGAAATCATCGGTCAGTTGTGGCTCGCGAACGACCTGCTGGCGGCTGACCCGGGTGTGTCGGCAGGGCGCATAACGAACGTCGTGATGATGGGCATGGGAGAGCCCTTGCTCAACTATGCCGCACTCGTGCCGGCCTTGCGGCTCATGCTCGACGATCTGGCCTACGGGCTCAGCAAGCGCCGCGTGACCGTCAGCACGGCAGGCGTCGTCCCGTGGATGGATCGCCTGACGCGCGACATCGATGTGTCACTGGCCGTGTCCTTGCACGCGCCGAACGACGCTTTGCGCGATGAACTGGTGCCGGTCAACCGGAAGTATCCGATCCGCGAGCTCATGGGCGCCTGCCAGCGCTATATCGACGGCGACGGCGATGTCGAGGGGCGCAAGAAGCATGTGCTTTTCGAGTACGTGATGCTGCACGGGGTCAACGACACGACACAGCATGCGAACGAGCTGGCCGATCTGTTGCACGGCTTCCCGTGCAAGGTGAATCTGATCCCGTTCAATCCGTTTGAACAATCGGGATACCGTCGATCGAGCGGCAATGCGGTAGCGCGTTTCTCACGCGTCCTCGCCGAGGCGAGGATTGTCACCCTGCGGCGAACGACACGCGGTGACGACATCGATGCCGCCTGCGGACAACTCGCGGGTGACATCGAAGATCGTAGCCGGCGTGAACTGAAGTTTGTCGAGCCGCGTTTTGGAGAGCAGTTTCGATGAATGTTGAGTATTCCGACCCGCATGGGGTGTGCAGGGCGCCGGCACGCCGGTGGCGACAAGGCGCGCTGCTCGCTATCGCGGCTTTTCTTCTCGCAGGCTGTGTGACGGTCGGCGGTGGTCCGGAGGAGCGGCCGCGCGACGCGGCCCAGTACAACGCTCAGCTCGGTGCCAAGTACCTGCAGCGCGGCGAGCTCGAACTCGCGCGCAGCAAGCTCAGGAAAGCCCTCGAACAGGATGATGACAGTGCGCTCGCGCATCGGGTCTACGCCCAGCTGCAACAGCGTGTCGGTGAAAACTCGAGCGCTCGCACGCACTTCATGGATGCGATCCGCCTGGACCCTGACGACGCCGAACATCGCAACAGCTACGGCATCTTTCTCTGTCAGATGGATGACTACGATGCAGCCGAAGCCGAATTTCTCGAGGCGGCTGAAAATCCCTATTATCCGACGCCTGAATTTGCACTGGACAATGCCGGTCTGTGCATGCTCGAAGCCGATCGCGAAGAGGACGCGGAGGGCTACCTCCGGCGTGCACTGCGTACCAATCCGAAATTCGCGAAGGCCTACCTGCACATGGCGGAACTCATGCATCGCAAGGAACGCCTGACCGTCGCCGATGCCTACTTTCAACGCTACCTCGCGTATGGCACGCAGACACCGGAAAGCCTGTTGCTGGGGCTTGCGATCAAGCGTGACATTGGCGATATCAACACCGCCGAACGCTATGCAGGACAATTGCTCAACGAGTTTCCGGCGTCCCGGGAGGCCGGTGAATACCTGTCACGGCCGATTCGCTGATCGTCCCGAGAACTCACCTATCAGCACGAACATCGTGCTCTTCCCACTCACCCCCTTTCTGCCCGGAGCCGTCATGACGGCCGCTGCCAACTAGATGAAACCGATTTACAAGCGTCTGCGCGGCATGGTCGACCTGGTGCCTTCGACCTTGCCGTCCTGGCAAAGGCTCGAAGCGGCTGTGCGCGACACCGTGCGTGCCTATGGCTACGAGGAGTTGCGCACGCCGTTGATCGAAAGCACGTCGCTGTTTGCGCGCTCGATCGGCGAGGCAACCGATATAGTCGAGAAGGAGATGTATACGTTTCCGGACCGCAAGGGCGAGCTCATGTCCCTCAGGCCCGAGAACACGGCGGGTTGTGTCCGGGCGGTCATCGAGAATGGCATCCTGCAGCCGGGCAGTGTCCACAGACTCTGGTATCTCGGGCCGATGTTCCGCTATGAACGCCCGCAGCTCGGTCGACAGCGTCAGTTTCACCAGGCGGGTGCAGAAGTGTACGGACTGGCAGGGCCCGTCATCGAAGCCGAACTGATCCTCATGACCGCCAGGCTCTGGCGCGCGCTCGGCATCGATGGCGCTCTTCGTCTGGAGATCAATACCCTCGGCGCACCCGAGGACAGGCGAGCCTATCGCGACACGCTCGTTGCCCACCTTGAACAGCATCGAGCGGCGCTCGATGACGACAGCCTGCGCAGACTTTCGTCCAACCCGCTCAGGGTACTCGACAGCAAGAACCCGAGCATGCAGGCGATCATCGAATCAGCGCCGACACTTCGCGACAACATTTCTGTCGCGGCGCGCGAGCACTTCGATACCTTGTGTTCGCTATTGTCGGAAAACGGCGTCGACTTCACCGTCAACGAGCGGCTTGTTCGCGGACTCGACTATTACAGTCACACCGTGTTCGAGTGGACGACCGACAAGCTCGGTGCGCAGTCTGCCGTTTGTGGAGGTGGGCGTTACGATGGTCTGCTCGAGCAGCTCGGCAAGGCCGATACGCCTGGTGTCGGCTGGGCCATGGGGCTCGAGCGAATTGTCGCGCTGATGGACACGCTCGGGGTGACACCTCCCGGGGCGCGGCCGGATATCTGTCTCATCGCCACCGACGACGTGCCTGTGAGTGACATGCTGGGCTTGGCCGAGACGGTCAGGAATGCGCTGCCCGAGTGCATCGTCGTGCACAGTACCGCGGGCGGCAGTCTGCGCAGTCAGTTTCGTCGGGCCGACAAGAGCGGTGCGCGTGTCGCGCTGGTGATCGGCGCCGAGGAATATGCCGAGTCGCGCGTGACCATCAAGCCGCTTGGTGGTGGAGAGCAAGTCAGTTGTCCACGAACGGAATTGCAAGCCCGGCTCGCCGCCGTGCTTGCCGAGGCATGAATATCTGCCGCCTATCGCGATTCGACGGAGATCAGTAGTGGAATACGAAACAGAAGAGCAACAGGTCGAAGCGCTGAAAGCGTGGTGGGCTGAAAATGGCAAGGCGGTCATTGCCGGTGTTGTCCTCGGCGTCGGCATCATCGGCGGCTGGTCGTTCTGGCAAGGCCGCGAAGAGAAGCTCGCCGTGGCCGCCAGTGATGCTTACAGCGAGACGATGACCGCAGTCACTGCCGGCGAAGGAGCGAGTGTCGTGGCCCTGGCGGACGAGCTCACCGATAACCACGGCGGCACCCTGTATGCGGCCTATGCAAGCCTTGCCGCGGCCCGCGTTGCCGTCGAGGAAGGTGATCTCGAAACAGCGGCCGCAAGGCTTGACTGGGTTGTCGACGCAGCGCCTCAGGAGGACATCCAGCTGATAGCGACGGTACGTCTGGCCCGTGTAGAGGGGGCGCTCGGCAAGGGCGAGACCGCGCTCGAGCGGTTGCCGTCCGAGTATCCGGATACCTTTACCGGTCTCATCGAGGAGGCGCGCGGCGATCTGCTTGCAGCAAGCGGTGATGCGGCCGCTGCGCGTAGCGCCTACGAAAAGGCACAGGCCAGTGGCAATGTCGTCGACGCCAATGCGCTGACCATGAAGATCAACGAGCTTGCCGTGGCCGAGAGCGCGAGCTGACATGCAACGCACGCAGACGCCGTGGATCGAACAGTTCTCGGGGGGGCCACCCCTGCGAACGGGTGCCTTCGGCCGCTTGCGTGCTCACCTGACCTGTGGGGCTGCTCTGCTCCTGCTGGGCATGGCTGGATGCGTTGCCGACCCGCCCCTTGTTCCGCCGACCGAACTGACCGCCATCGAACCCGGCGTGACCTTTGCCCGACGCTGGAAGGCCGATGTCGGCGAGGCGGGTCGCGGTCGCTTCGAGCCCGTGTCGAGCGACGAACGGATCATCATGGCGGATGCGCGTGGCGTGGTCACGGCGCTGGATCGTCGTACGGGCATGCGCCAATGGTCGACCGATCTGGATACCCGCCTTGCCAGCGGCGTCGGTGGCAATGCCTCGCAGGTGTTCGTCGGTGGTGCCGATGGTGTCGTCCATGCGCTGTCGAGCGAGGGTGGTGAGGAGCTCTGGCAAGCGAGCATGTCGTCGGAAGTCCTGGTTGCACCGGTGGCGGCCTTCGGCGCGGTCGTCGTGCGCAGTGTCGATGGGCGCATCGCTGCGCTTGAACCCGAGGACGGCAGCGAACGATGGTCGGTATCGGAAACGCCGCCGGCGCTGACGGTCACCGGCTACGGTCAGCCCTTGCTTGTCGATGGCGGCGCTCTGGTCGGCGTCGACGATGGTCGCTTGCTGGCATTGTCGCTCGACAACGGCCGGAAGATCTGGGAAACCGTGCTGAGTGTGCCGTCCGGTCGAAGCGAGGTCGAGCGGCTGGTCGACCTGGATGCCGACCCGCGAGCGGATGACGCAGGGATCTATGTTGTCAACTATCAAGGTCGCGCCGCTCGGCTCGAACCGGCGCGCGGGCAAGTCATCTGGTCGCAGCCCCTGTCATCCACCCGGGGCCTGGAACTCAGCGATGGGCAAGTCGTCGTGGTGGACGACGAGGACGGCATCCATGCGCTCGATGCCGAGAGCGGTCGCAAGCTCTGGAGCAGTGAAGCCCTGCGCGGTCGACGACTCGGCCCACCTGCGGTGCTCGATGATGGTAGTGGCATCGTCGTCGGCGATTTCGAAGGCTTCGTGCACATGGTGTCGATGACGGACGGATCGTTGACGGGACGCACGCGGGCCTCGAAAGAGCCGATCGATGCTCGACCGATCATCGCTGACGACGTTGTCTACGTGCTCGCCAGCGACGGTATCGTGAACGCCTACGAGATTGCCCGGTAAGCGCACTCCGATGAAACCCGTCATCGCTCTTGTCGGCCGACCGAATGTCGGCAAATCAACCTTGTTCAACAAGCTGACGCGTACTCAGGACGCGCTCGTCGCCGACTTGCCGGGCCTTACCCGTGATCGACAATACGGCGACGGTCGCGTCGGTGGCTGGCCGTACATCCTGATCGATACCGGTGGGCTGTCCGGCGCACCCGAGACGCTCGACGCGGCCATGGCAGGCCAGACCTTGCTGGCGGTTCGCGAAGCCGATGTCGTGGTGTTTCTCGTCGATGGTCGTGACGGTCTGGTCCCGGTCGACCGGGACGTTGCTGATCTCCTGCGTCGTGAAGCGAAGCACACGGTTCTTTGCGTCAACAAGATCGACGGCATCGGTGAGGATCGTGCGCAGCTCGATTTTCATGAGCTGGGCTTCGACACGACCGTGCCGACAGCGGCGTCGCACAACCGCGGCGTCGCACACCTGATCGATACCATTGCCGATCTGCTCGAGATTCCCGAGGCATTACGTGTCGAGGATAATTCGCGGCGCCGGCGCAAGCGTCGTGATCGCGGCACAGAGCCGCCCGTGGCATCCGGGCCCGATGGCACGCTGACCGGACAGCAAGCGCCTTCAGCGGGCACGACGCCTGACGCGGGCGTTGCGCTCGACGAGGCAAGCGCGCAAGGCACCGTCAGCCAGATCCCGCACGACGTCCGTATCGCCTTCGTCGGTCGGCCGAATGTCGGCAAGTCGACCCTGATCAACCGCTTGATCGGCGAAGACAGGCTGGTTGCCTACGATCAGCCCGGCACCACGCGTGACGCCGTATCGGTGCCCTTCGAACGCGCCGGTCGCGACTACACCCTGATCGATACTGCCGGGGTGAGGCGTCGCGGCAAGGTCAGCGAGAAGGTCGAGATATTCAGCATCATCAAGACACTGCAGGCCGTCGATCGAAGTCAGGTCTGCGTCATGCTGATCGATGCCAACGACGGTGTTACCGAGCAGGACCTCTCGTTGCTCGGCTACATCATCGACAAGGGACGCGCCCTGGTGGTCGCAATCAACAAGTGGGACAGCATCGATTCGGCACAGCGAGAATCCTTGCGTGAATCCCTCGAGCGACGGGTCGAGTTCCTTCGCTTCACCCGCATCCACTTCATCAGCGCTCTGCACGGCTCGGGCGTGGGTGACGTCTTCAAGTCGATCAATCGAGCGCATGCTTCGGCCTTCATCGATCTTTCCACGCCGAAGCTGACACGAATGCTGGAAGTGGCCGTGACTGCGCACCAGCCGCCGATGGCGGGTGGCCGACGAATCAAGCTGCGCTATGCGCATCAAGGTGGTCAGAACCCGCCGCTTATCATCATTCACGGCAATCAGGCCGAAAAGGTACCGAAGAACTACCAGCGCTTCCTGTCGAATCATTTCATGAAAGCCCTGCGACTGTTCGGTACCCCCCTCCGGATCGAATTCAGGCAAGGCGAGAATCCTTTTGCGGGGCGGCGAGTGCGGGCTCAAGGGAAGGCCGAGACATCCGCCAGACGAGGCGAGAAGCTGCCGCGTAGCGGCCGTTCGGCGTCGACACGAACCGGGCGACGCGGCTGAAACACAACGTAGGGCAAGTGACGTCGGGTGGCTCTCACGAGGCTACCGACGCCTGACCGGTCGCAGCATCGACTTCGCCAGGTCGATTTCGCCAGCAAGGGCCTGCAGGCGTATGCTGTCCTCAAGCAGTCAGGCGAGGGCGGCGTACATGGCCTACCGAACGCACGACCACAAGCAGCGCGGGCTGACCCGTCATCTGCTGCTCATCGTGGTGCCGACACTGTTCGTCACGAGTACCTTGGCGGCCGCCGCGACACCGCCGCCGGATTGTCAGTGCCGAGCCCCCGACGGCGAGCGCCAGGATCTCGGTACAGTCACCTGCGTGCGTATCGGCTCGAAACCGTACCTGGTGCGCTGCGAGATGTCGACCAATACGCCCTACTGGCGGCGATTGCACGATGAGGCTGGCTGCGCCTTGCCGGCAGCCTGAGCCAATCACCTGAGCCAACCGCCCGGGCCGATTCGCTCAGGCATGGCGCTGGGCCCAGATGACCGCTGCGATGACCAGCGCAATCCCGATGAGCTGAATCGTGTCGAGACGGTCGCCCAGCAACAGCGCAGCGAACACCGCCGTGGCCGGCGGCTCGAGATTCATGAGCGTCGAGGTGGTTGGTGCGCCGACGCGGGCGATACCCAGGAAGATGGCGGTGTAAGCAGCGCCGAAGGTGGCTGTTGCGATCAGTAGTGTTACCCACGCCCAGGCGCTCGGGAGCGGCCAGACGACGCCGCCTTCGAACAGCGCGAAGACGATCATGGCCACCAGTGCGACCACGCTGAGTCCGAGTATGCGAGCGCCGTCCCCGACGTCCTGCAAGCGCCAGTCGATCCAGACGAATGAAGCACTGACACCCAGTGCGGCACAGAGCGCAAAGGCAACGCCGACTGGATCGGGCAGGGTGGTGCGTACATCGAGGGCGAGAACGAGGCCGAGCAACGCGAGGAGTAGAGCGGCAACCGCGATCGGTGAGGGCAGCTTGCGTCTGACACTACTATCGATCAACAAGGTGAAGATCGGAAAGAGGTAGAGCACGGCGATGGCCAGACTCACCTGCAGGCGTTCGATGGCGAAGGCGAGGCAGGTTGCTCCGGCAACGTTGAGAAGCCCGGCAATGACGATGTCGCGGTAGCGGTGACGAGGGATGCGCGGCAGGCCTGTGGTCACGGCGAAGCCCACGACAACGACGCCTACGAAGAGCACGTAGCGCAACAGCATGAACGTGACCGGATTCGAGCCAGCTTCGAAATGCAGCCGCGAGAACACATTGGTGAGGCTGATCAGCAAGGCTGCAGCAACACCGAGCCAGAGGCCACCCGTCAACAGCCATCGCGAAGCTGTGGAGTTCGACACGCTAGTGGCCGGGGCTATCTGGACGCTGGCGGTTGATCGGTTTCGAGGACCAGCAGGGGATCGATCCAGGTGCCGTTCAAGCCGACCGACCAGTGCAGGTGGGGGCCGGTAACCCGGCCGGTTGCGCCGACCGCACCGATGATTTCGCCAGCTTTGACTCGCTGGCCCGGTTCGACGTCGATACGGCTCATGTGGGCATAGAAGGTCTGCAAGCCAAGTCCGTGATCGATGAACACACAATTGCCGTTGAAGAAGTAATCGCCGGTCTCGACGACCACACCGTCTGCCGGTGCGGTGATTCCGGTACCCTCGGGCGCCGCGATATCGATGCCACCGTGGGGTCGCCGTGGCTCACCGTTATAGAACCTGCGCAGTCCGAAGGGACTGCTGACGGGACCGGCCAGTGGCCACGCAAACCGGCTGGCCAGCAGCTCATCGCTGCGCGACTTCCGAACGCTCGCAAGGCGCTTGTTCTCGCGACTGATGCGCTCCATGTCGATGGGCGAGGGATTGACCTTGCGCTTGTTCTCGATGATCAGGCGTTGCTCGGCATAAGCCTTGTCCTCGACCGTGAATCGGGCGCTGTCGTTGGTGCCGTCCGCATGGGTGATGGCGAGTGTCTGCACACCCGGCTCGGTATCGAGGCCCACCCCGACGATCGCCAGCCATCGGTCCGCAGATTCGATCACCGCGACGAGACGACCCTGCCAGGCAGCCCAGGGCACCCCGTCGGCCGCAGGTCCGATGTCGACGATGGCAATTCCACCGGGCACGGGCGCGTGCTCGAAGGGCCCGGCGGCATCTGCCGTCTTTCCGGCGGCGTGTACCGAGGGTGATTCGACGATCGGCAAGCCGAGTGCAAGGAGCCAGCAGACGGCCGCAGCATGGATTCTTCTCGGGCGCCTGAGCGCGAACAGGTTGCGACGCATGAAACTCCTTCGGACTGGATTCGTGAACCCGCTTGAACGACACTGTGGTGGGTTTCTCACGCGACGAGCATACGTGACAGGCTGGGTGACGTGACAGGCAGGGTCTAGTGTGAACCAATCAGGCTTGTTGGCCTACCGTTCGCGGCCGACGCGCATAGTCACGGCCGTGCAGATCAGGCTTGACTGTGACGTGCTGCGGTATCGAAAGTGGGGAGGCGTTCAGCAGGCGAACGCGGGCGACTGGCTTGTCGACAACGAAGGCGACGTCTACACGGTCGACGAGAAGACGTTCTCTGCCACCTATGAGTCGGTCGGCCCGGGCCAGTATCGCAAGCACGTGACCGTCTGGGCGGAAGTCGCCGACCATGCAGGCGATATAGAGACGCGCGAAGGCAGGACGAGCTATTCGGCCGGAGACTACCTGGTCTACAACGATCGTCAGCGGCAAGACGGTTACGCGGTATCGCGAGAGCGATTCGAGTCCTTGTACGAACCCGAGGTGTATTGACGTGGTGAGTTTCAAGAAAGACCTTTTCATCAGCTATGCGCATATCGACAATCAGCCACTGACTCCCGAGCACGAAGGCTGGATAAGCCGTTTTCATGCGTCGCTCAATGCCCTCTTGAGCATGCGCCTGGGCAAGCAGGCGCGAATCTGGCGCGATGACAAGCTGCAGGGCAACGACGTCTTCGCCGAGGAGATCGTCGCCCAGTTCGGTCACACCGCGGTGTTGGTCTCCGTGCTCACACCCAGATACCTGCAGTCCGAGTGGTGTACTCGTGAAGTATCGGAATTCTGCGCTCATGCCGAAGCGAGCGGCGGCGTGGTCATCGATCGGCGGGCGCGTGTGTTCAAGGTCCTGAAGACCCCCGTCGACAATGAAGAGCCGTTGCCGCCGATCATGCGCGATCTGCTGGGCTACGATTTCTATGCAATCGAGGACGGTACGCCGCTCGAGCTCGATGCTGCCTACGGCGAGAAATTCGCTCAGGACTACAACCGGAAGGTTACCAAGCTCGCTTTCGAGATTGCCCAGTTGTTGCAAGCACTTGATGCAGTCGATGGTAGCGTGGCGGATACGGCTGTTTCTGCAAGTTCGACCCTTCATTCTACGGCTGCGCCGGCTGCCGGATCCGCCGCTGGATCGCCTGCAGAATCAGCCGCAGCGTCGCCGAGCGAAGATAATGCTGGCGACGCTGTGGTCGATGGGCTTGCAAGCGTGGTCGATACGGGCGACCCGAGCCGAACGGTCTACCTCGCCGAGTGCAGCTTCGACCTGAAGGAGGCGCGCGAAACACTGCAGACCGAGCTTTCGAGACTCGGCTACGACGTCCTGCCTGATCGTCAACTGCCACGCGAGGAGGAGGACTATGTCGCGTCGGTTGCCGGGTTGATGTCCCGTTGTGGCTTGTCTGTTCACCTGGTCGGCAAGCACATCGGTGCTGTCGCTGATGGTCCGAGGCATGCATCGGTTGTTCTGTTGCAGAACGAGATTGCCGCTCAGCGCAGCGGCACTCACGGGCTCCGGCGTGTCATCTGGCAGCCGGCCGACCTCGCGGGCGAGACGCCGGAACAGCAGACTTTCATCAAGGCACTGCATGAAGATGCTTCGACGCAGGCCGGTGCTGATCTCGTTGTCGACGGAATCGAATCGCTGCGGCGAGCCGTCCTGTCGGCACTCGTCGCGCTCGAACCGGCCCCTGATGATCCGCTCGACGCGATTGGCAGTGACGCGAGTGGGGAGCAGGTGCCCTCCGTTCACATCGTGTGCACGAGTCAGGACCGGAAGGCGACGATTCCGCTCAGGAAGTATCTCAAGGCGCAGGCATTCGACGTGACCTTGCCGGCCTTCGAGGGTGACGCCGCAGAGGTACGAGCCGCGAACACGCGCTTGCTGTCCCGCTGTGATGTCGTCATTGTCTTCTACGGGCAGGGTGAGGAGGCCTGGAAGCGGACCGTCGACACGGAACTGAAGAAGCTGCTGATTCATCGAGGCGACAAGGGTCTTCCGCCGATTCATACCGTCCTGTCCACCCCGCCGAGTGAGGACAAGGAAGATCTGGTCGACATGGACGAAGCCAACCTGATCAACCTGCTTGAAGCGTCGAGTGAGGAGAACCTCGAGACGCTCCTTCAGGATGTCGTGGCGGCGGCAGGCACCGAGGTCGAACCGGCATGAACGAGACTCTGATACGCCCGGGTCGCGGTGCGGGTAGCGGCCCGGGTAACGGCCCGGGTAACGGCCCGGGTAACGGGGTGGATGACGATTCCCCCGAGGCCACGACAGTCAAGGCGCCGGATGGAAATCCGTTTCCCGGGCTGCGCCCTTTTCACCGGAACGAGGAGCAGTATTTCTTCGGTCGAGAAACACAGACCGACGGGATGGTCGACAAGCTGGCAGCCAGCCGTTTCCTGACTGTCATCGGCTCCAGCGGGAGCGGCAAGTCATCGCTGGTGAACTGCGGATTGCGGGTGGCTCTGCACGGGGGTCTGATGGCAAGCGCAGGCACGCGCTGGCGAGTCGCCCAGTTTCGACCCGGTAGCGACCCGATCGGTGCCCTGGCGCGCACGCTCGCGGCGGACGGGGTGCTATTCGATGACTTCGAGAGTGCTGCGATGACGCTTGACGAGATCATCGAGACCAATCTCAGGATGAGCAGGATGGGCCTGGTCGATATCGTGCAGCAGGCACGCACCGGTGATGACGTCAATGTACTGGTGGTGGTGGATCAGTTCGAGGAGCTGTTTCGCTACCGGCGCCAGGGCGACAATGGCGATAGTGCAGCGTTTGTGGAGCTCCTGCTGGAAGCTCGTCGGCAGGCGGCGCGCCACCGCATCTATATCGTGCTGACCATGCGCTCGGACTTTCTCGGCGATTGTTCGCGCTATCCGGGTCTCGCCGAAGCCATCAACGAAGGCCAGTACCTGGTGCCGCAGATGACGCGCGAGGAGCGGCGACTGGCTATCGAAGGGCCGGTGAAGGTGTGCGGCGCGCGTATGGCGCCGGTGTTGCTGACCCGGCTCGTCAATGACCTTGGCGACGATCCCGATCAACTCTCGGTACTGCAACACGCACTCAACCGGATCTGGTCGGTGTGGGCCGCAGAGGGTGACCGTAGCAGTGCGCTCAACCTGTCGCACTACAGCGCCATCGGCAGCATGGCCAACGCACTCGACAGGCACGCGGAGAAAGCCTATGCCGAGCTTGCGGCCGATCGACGGCAGGCGCTCGCGCAGAAGATGTTCCAGGCGCTGACGGACAAGTCGACCGACGTGCGCGGGGTGCGCCGTCCGACGCCGCTGCGCACCTTGTGCGCGGTCACCGGCGCATCCAGTGCCGAGCTTGTGGAAATCATCGAAGTCTTTCGGAAGCCGAGTCGCTCCTTTCTGATGCCGCCGGCGAACGAACCGTTGGAGGCTGAGACGGTCATCGATATCTCGCACGAGAGCCTGATGCGCAAGTGGCGCCGGTTGATCGACTGGGCAGATGAAGAAGCGCGCTCGATGCAGACCTATCGGCGGCTGGCTGAAACGGCTTCCCTGCACGCCGCGGGCAAGGCGGGCCTGTGGCGAGATCCGGACTTGCAGATCGCACTCGACTGGCAGCGCGAATCCGAGCCAACCGAGGCTTGGGCGACGCGCTATCAGGGCGGTTTTTCGGAAGCGATGCAATTTCTCGATGAGAGTGCTGCCGCTCATGAAGCCGAATTGCTCAGGGAACATGAGTCGACCTTGCGCCAATTCGAGCTGGAGCAGGCGAACGCTCTGGCGGACGAGCAGTCCAGCAGGATCGCGGCCCAGGAGCGCATGGCGCGTGTGCAGAAACGCGACTTTCGCATCATCTCGGCGGCATTGGTGGTGTCTACCACGCTGGCTGCGCTGGCGATCTGGCAAACCGTGTCGCGAAATCACTTTGAGGGCGTGGCGACCGAAGCGGTCGCGGATGTACGCGAGGCCGAGGCCGAAGTCATGGTTGCCAAGACCGTGGCGACAGAGGCGGAAGCAGCGAAGAACGATGCCCTGGCTGAAAAGAAGAATGTGGTCGGTGCGTTACTCCATGATCGTTCGGAGCTGGAAGTGGCACTGGATGAGAAGAAGAACCTGGTCGATGTGCTGATCAGCGATCGAACAAAGCTTGCCGCGGAGTCGGTGGTGTCTGGCATTCTCAGAAACGCCACGACTATTCATGCGATGGAAAAGAGTGCCCTGTCGGATCAGGTCGCCGCCTTGACGAGCTCGCTGAGGGATGAAGAGATCAAGGACAAGGCGCTCTGGAAGTTGATCGCGAGTGGTAATCGCACGAGTGAATCGCGAGCGGCCCGCGTGAACTTCACGAATGGAGGGTCGGACGGTGTACTGGTACTGCAGCTGACTGTCAGTGGTGAGGAAACCACGCCGACGCTGGTCCCGGCAGGTGAGAGGTCGACCCTCGTGTTCGGCGTCAACGATGTGTGGGTTGCACGCGCATCGACGGGTGGACATGTCATCGATGCGGATGTCGTCGATGGCGATGGATCTGTCTCGCTCGACGCTGCAGTCGATGGTCCGGCGGCGCGCTGACCCATGGCGCATAGACCCCTGATCAGCTGTGATGAACTCGCTGCCCGACTCGGTGCACCGGATCTTCGCATCGTCGATGCATCCTGGCATCTGCCGGCCACTGGCCGCGACGCACACGCCGAATACCTGGCGGGCCGTGTTCCCGGCGCAAGCTTCTACGATATCGATGTGGAAGCGGCCCCGAGCGCGCTGCCGCACATGGTGCCTGACCGGGAAGCCTTCGCGACGGGCGCGAGTCGATTGGGCCTGAGCCCTGACGATGACATCGTCATCTACGATTCCCTTGGCCTGTTCTCGGCCGCTCGTGTCCGCTGGGTATTTCGACACTACGGCGCAAGGCGGGTGAACCTGCTCGACGGTGGCTTGCCAGCCTGGCAGGCGGCGGGTCTTGCGCTTGAATCCGGTGCCGTTCCCGCGGTAGGACAGCCGCGTGCGACGGTGATCAAGACAGAGTGGGTCGAAGCCGAGTTGCCGTTCGACGCGGATGCCGCGAACGTGTCCCCGGCGGCCGTGGCCCAAACGGCTGTAGGACAGGCGGCTATGGGACAGGCGGCTATAGGACAGGCGGCCTTATCCCGGGCGGCTGTCGCGCAGGCGAGCGACGTACTGCGGGCATCGGTCGACAACACGGCACAGATCATCGACGCTCGTTCTCGGGCTCGCTTTACCGGCGAGGAGAAGGAAGCGCGACCGAACGTACGGAGCGGCCACATTCCGAACAGTCTCAGTCTGCCTTTTACCGACTTGCTCGATGCGGGCAGGCTCCGTTCGAACGAGGAGCTCGGACACGCGTTCGCCGAAGCCGGCGTCTCGCTTGATCGTCCGATCATCACGAGCTGCGGGTCGGGGGTAACGGCCGCCGTCATCGCGCTCGCGCTCGAGTGCCTTGGCAGGTCGGATGTTCAGCTCTACGATGGGTCGTGGGCCGAATGGGGGTCGTTGCCGACGATGCCGGTTGAGCAGGGGCCCGCTGTCGCTTCAACATCACGTTGACGCCCGACCCGCTCGATATATCGCCCGCGATCGCGACTAGCGCCGGGTCGCGTTGTCTGCTTCCCGGAAATGGTCGACATAGAGCGCTGTTGCCCCGGCGACGGCTACGGGCATGATCAGCAGATTGAGCAATGGAACGACGCTCAACAGCGCGATCGCCACGCCGAATCCGAAGGTGGTCCGGCGTTTCTCGCGCGCCTTGCGTCGAACGTCCCGGAACAGCGCCCCGTGGTTGCCGAGCGGGTAGTCGAGATACTCGAGAGCGAACATCCACGCGCCGAAACCGAACAAGAGCAGCGGTGCGACGATATTGATCACCGGCACGAACTGCAGCAGCAGGAGCGGGATCATGAAGACAATCAGATAGCCGAGCTTGGCGAGCTCTGAGCCCATCAATCGCGGCATGCCCTTTACCATCGAGAGCCAGCCGGGGTCGTTGGTCGTGCGGATACCTGTCAGGTGAGCCTCGACCCGCTCGGCGAGCAAGCCATTGAACGGTGCGCCGATCAGGTTGGCGAGCAGGGTGAAAAGCCAGGCCAGTGTGAACAGCAGGACGAGTGACAGAAGCCAGCGGAGTACCGTCTCCAGCACACCGAGTAGCCAGAGGTCACCGAAGCGGTCGAAGAAGCTCCAGCCACTCACCCAGGCGTTCACGGTTCCGGTCAGCCACCAGCCCATGCCGCCGAAGATCGCGAGGTTGATGGCCAGAGGAATGACCACGAAACGCCTGAGTCCCGGCGTACGAACCAGTCTGAAGCCGACGATCGCATAGCGCATCGCGACGAGAGCGCCTTCATCGGCCACAGTCAGTTCATTGCGCATTCGTGAGTGCCTGTGGATTGCCTTGATGAGAGTGGGCGTTCGCCTTGGCATTGGATCGCATAGAATCTTGACCGAAACGGGTGTTGGCAACGAGATGAAAGGAACGGGCGAGGGTAGTGGTCACAAACCGGCGGCGCACAAGCGCATCGCCGGCATGACGGTTGTCGGCATGCTCGCACCCTGGCTTGCCCTGCCCGTCATGCTGATCGTCTCGGCACCGCTCGCGCTGCTCGGCACGGACGTGGGTGACAGTACTCCTGCTGTGACTTCTGTCACGATTTCTCGAATGATCGTCGTCGGCGTCGGCCTCGCGCTCGGTGTTGTCGCTACCTTGATGGCGAGCGCGCTGACGACGCGCTGGCGACTTCTCATCCTGGCGAGTTACCTGCCGCTGATCGGGTTGGCGGCCTTGATTGTCGAGTCATGATGCGTCGGTGACACTATGCCGATCGGGGCGCACCCTGACCGAACTCAGCAACAGAACGTGAACCCGCAGCCACCGACAAGGCCCGTACGGCTCGGTACTGATCCGAATGCGTCGAATGTACAGGAAAGTTTCCCGGTGCGAGATATTCCCATGTTCGCTGGCCATGCGTTGGCGATGCGAATAACTGACTTGCCCTCGACCGCGTCGCTCAGTGCGTCGAGACTCTCTTCGGCGACTGCTTGGCTTCACCAATATGGTGTAATGTGGTGAACTTGAATCCGGGGGGTTGTGACGCTATGAACGGCCGTAAGCAGGACAGGCAAAGCATGAAATCCGCACGGTCTGTGTCTGTCCGCGCATCGATAAGCTTTCCATTGGATATCCACGAGGTTTTGGAACATCTCGCCAGGCGGAAGAAGGTTTCTCTGGCCTGGGTTGTTCGAGACGCGGTCGAACGGTACATCATTGAACAGAAAGAAAATCCGGAGCGGGAATGAGCTATGACGCGGCAATACTGATGGATATCCGCAGATGGCTACAGAGTTGACGAGTCTGGCGCGTCCGCCGTCGGATCGTATGCAAGCCGCACTTGAGCTTCCCAACGGTGCGCGGTTCTATCGCTGCGCCTTGCAGGTCAATCCGTTCGCCTATCTCGTCAGGCACAAGAAAGAGACGGCCTTCACTTCTGAGGACGACTACAACAAGGCGATCATCAAAACTTGCCTTGAAACCGGTATCGAGATAATCGCAGTCACGGACCACTACCGTGTCAAGCACTCGGCAAGCCTCGTGCGCGCAGCAAGCGAAGCCGGGCTGCACGCGTTCAATGGTTTCGAGGCCGTCACCAAAGACGGCGTTCATTTCTTGTGCCTCTTCGACCGGGACAAGAAGGACGAAAACCTTGAACGCTTTATCGGTGAATGCGGAATTCACGACACCGACCAGCTGTCGCCGACAGGTAGCAAGGATTCCATCGAATTGCTTGCGTGCGCCAAGACCTGGGGCGCGGTGTGCATTGCGGCGCATGTGGCAGCCGATGGCGGGCTGCTGAAAAAGCTTTCGGGACAATCGCGAGTCAACGTGTGGACCAATCCCGACCTGCTCGCCTGCGTGCTGCCCGGACCGGTAGAGGATGCGCCGGACGGAATCAGGCCAATTCTCGAGAACAAGGATGCGCAGTACAAGCGCGACCGCATTCCGGCTGTTCTGAATGCTTCGGATGTGTGCGGCCCGGAGGACTTGAAAAAGCCCCAGGCTTCGTGTTTTGCCAAGATGTCGACGGTCTCGATCGAGGCGTTTCGACAGGCATTTCTCGACCCGGATTCCCGGATTCGGCTGCACAGCGATCCGGCACCCAAGCCGCATGCCGAATTTCTTGCGATGACATGGGAAGGCGGATTTCTGCGCGATACCGCGTTGTGCTTTAACGAGAACCTCAATGTACTTGTCGGTGGACGCGGTACCGGAAAATCGACGCTGATAGAAAGCATCCGCTATGTACTCGGCCTCGAACCTTTCGGCGACGATGCGCAGAAGGCTCATGAGGGCGTGATCCGCAACGTCCTGCAATCCGGTACAAAGGTCTCGTTGCTGGTGCAGTCGCACAAGCCGTCAAACCGTCGCTACACGATAGAAAGAACGGTGCCGAATCCGCCGATCGTGAAAGACGAAGCTGGCGAAGTCCTGGCTCTGTCACCTCTTGATGTGATGCCCGGCGTGGAAATTTTCGGTCAGCATGAAATCTCGGAACTTACGAAAAGCCGCGAGAAGCTGACCCTGTTGCTTGAACGCTTCGTTGACCGGGATATTTCCCTTTCGGGACGTAAATCCAAGGTCCGTGTCGACTTGGAGAGTTCGCGAAGGCGCATTGTCGATGTGCGCCGCGAGATGCAACGACTCGATGAACGTCTTGCCGAGTTGCCGGGACTCGAAGAAACGCAGACGCGATTTCAACAAGCTGGGCTCGAAGAACGGCTCAAAGAAAAGAGCCTGCTCGTTCGAGAGGAACGCCTGTTCTCTAACCTGAACGAACGTCTTGACCAGTACCGCGCGATTCACAATGAACTCGCGGACGGATTGCCAGTCGACATGGCGTTCGTCTCAAGCAAGGCGCTGGAAGGGCTGTCGAACGCGGACATCCTGTCAGAGATTGAGAAAACCCTCAGCACGCTGACCACGTATCTCGAGATAGTTGCGGAACAGTTCAACAAGGCTATCGCAGAAGCTGATCGCGCGGTTGTTCAGACTAGATTGCGCTGGAGCGGGCGCAAGACCGCGATCGAGGAAACCTACGAAAAGCTACTCCGCGAACTCCAGAAGTCGAACATCGACGGTGCGGAATACATCAAGCTTCGCCGGCAGATCGAGGAACTGCGCCCGCTGAAAGACAAGGGTGAGATTCTCAAGCGTGATCTTGAAGCTAACGAAGTTCAGCGCCACAAGCTTCGAGCTGAGTGGGAGGACATTAAAGCTGCCGAGTATAGGCTTTTGGATTCCGCGGCGAAGCGGGTGTCCCGGAAGCTTCGCGACCGTGTAAAGGTTACGGTCACCATGGCTGGAAATCGTCAACCACTCGAAGACCTGCTGCGCGAGGTTGGCGGCAACCTGGCTGCAGCGCTGGACCGCTTGCGTGCGCAAGATCAGCTATCACTGCCGGACTTGGCGATGCGGTGTCGTGAGGGCAAGGGATCGTTAGTGAAGTATTACAACCTGCCACCCGGTGCCGCCGAGCGAATTGCACAGTCCGGTCTCGACCTGTTCATGCGCATCGAGGAACTTGAACTGCCGGCAATTACCGAAATCGAGTTGAATACGGCACCCGATGGTGAACCTGCAATATGGCAGACATTGCAATCACTATCGACCGGGCAAAAGGCGACCGCTGTGCTGCTGCTCTTGCTGCTCGAATCGGAATCGCCGCTTGTCGTGGATCAACCTGAGGACGATCTTGACAATCGCTTCATATCGGAAGGCGTGGTACCGATTATTCGGCATGAAAAGCGCCGCCGTCAGTTCGTATTCTCGACGCACAACGCCAATATCCCGGTTCTCGGCGACGCCGAACTCATCCTTGGCCTCGCTGCGTCAGGCGAGGCGGGTGAAGGCCATGCACGAATCGCCCGGGAGCATATGGGGTCAATCGATTTGAAGCCCGTCAGAGAGCTTGTTGAGGAGATCCTGGAAGGCGGCAAGGACGCATTCGAGATGCGCCGCTCCAAGTACGGATTCTGAGGCATGACGACTCAAACGGAACTGCTTGAAATCTTGGCTAACGGAGAGAATTCCGGTGTGGAGTTCAAGAGGGACGATCTACAAAATCATGCACTGGCCAAGGAACTTGTTGCATTTTCCAACTTTGAAGGCGGGATAGTGCTGCTTGGCGTCGAGGACGATGGGACTGTTTCCGGGCTTGCAAGGGTCAATCTCGAAGAATGGGTCATGACGGCGTGCCGGGACAAGATCAGGCCCGGTGTCATCCCGTTTTTCGAGATAATCAAGAACGTGATACCGAACAAGGACGTTGCGGTGTTGCGTGTACCCCGTGGGGTCGATGTGCAAAGCCAATGGCACAACAACAGAAATACATACTTCATCCGGGTAGGCTCACAAAGCCGCGAACCCTCGCCGCAGGAACTAAGCAGATTGTTTCAGCAACGCGGCACGTTTCGCGCGGAACTGCGGCCAATTTCCGGCGCGACGCTGAGCGACCTTGATCGCCGCCGCCTCAAGGACTATTTCGGACGGATAAGGCAGCAGGACGTTCCAGATGATCTTGACGACGCCGGATGGCAGACACTTCTCTTCAACACGGAAATCATGGTCGAAGAGGGAGTGAACATGTCAGGAATATTGCTCTTCGGCAAGACGCCGAACAAGTTTTTACCACAAGCGGGTATTGACGCGGCAGCGTTTCCTGGAACGGAAAAGGATTATGCAACTCGGGAGCGGGCTACCCTTCGTGGGCCGCTGACGCCGCTCCTGGATCAGAACGGAGTAATCCTTGAAGCCGGGTTGGTCGAACAGGCGCTCGAATTCGTCAGACGCAATACGCCAGTGACCGCTGTACTCGAGGGCGGTGCGCGCCGTGTGGAAAGACCCGCGTACCCCGTCGAAGTGATAAGGGAAGCGGTAGTCAATGCCCTGATCCACCGCGACTATCTTCTCGCAAACACCGATATCGAACTGGCCATATACGAAGATCGAATTGAAATCATTTCACCTGGCAAGCTGCCGAACGGAATTACTCCCGACCGCATGCGCGCTGGAACCAGGGCCGCCCGCAACCAGCTCTTGAAGGACGTGATGAAGGACTACGGCTACCTCGAACACATGGGAATGGGCGTGCCTCGCAAGATCATTCGCGGTATGAAAGAGCACAACCAGACCGACCCCGATTTGATCGAAGAAGACGAGCGTTTCGTCGTCCGCCTGTTTTCTGGTACACGTGGCAAAGAGGCATAGACCGCAGTATGCGCAAATCAATCGTCAACCCCTAGATTGCTGGCGAGGAGGACAGCGACCAGCGCGAAGATTGCAAGCAATGCGAAAGACGCGCGCAAGCCTGTCACCTGCGCGACAAAGCCGACCAGTGGCGGGCCAAGCAACATGCCCCCATAGCCGAGTGTCGCCACACTTGCAATAGCAGGCCCGGCTCGGGTGGTCCGGTCGTTGGCTGCCCGCGTGAACACCAGCGGCATGACGATGGCATAGCCGATCCCGACCAGCGCGAAGCCTGCAAGCGCCGCCGGGAAGTTGCCGGTTCCGGTCACGAGCATCAGACCAATGAAGGCGATCATTCCGCTCAGACGTGTCGTCAGGACTGGTCCAAGTCTTTGCACGAGCAAGCCGCCGAACAGGCGGATCAGTACCATTGACGCACTGAATGCTGCATAGCCGAGTGCCGCCTGAGCTTCTGTCGCATTGACGGCGACTCGAAGGAACACCGCGCTCCAGTCTGCCATTGCGCCTTCCCCCATGGAGACCGAGAAAGCCACCAGACCGACCAGCAGCAGTGCGCCGGAAGGCAACGCCACGAGCGGGCCAGCTTCGCTCTTGTCGGCACCGATCGTGCGCGTCTCCTGAGCGATAGCGATGAATGCCAGAGCAACTGCGCCTCCGACAATCGCGACGAGCGCGAAGTGACCGAGAGGTTCCAGACCTGATTTCGCAGCGACGAACCCACTCGCTGCCCCCAGACCAGCACCCAGACTGAACATGGCGTGAAACACCGACATCGTACTTCGACCCAGGCGTTCTTCGACCCGCGCGGCCCAGCCGTTCATCGCCACATCCATCGCGCCATGCAAGGCGCCGAAGAGAACAAGCGCGGCACCCAACACCACGCTGCCCGGGGCACAGGCGAGCAGCACCAGCGCGGGCGGGTAGCCCCAGCTGCAGTCCATCGTCAGCCGGTCGGCACCCCGTTTTTCCGACAACCAGCCCGCTAGCGGGAACGAGACGATGGCGCCGGCGGCAAGAGCCAGCAACAGCAGACCGAGCGTTCCTTCTGCAAGGCTGAAGCCTTCCTTGAAGGCGGGTATCCGCGATGCCCATGCGCCGAACAGGAGACCATTGAGCGCGAAGGCGGCGACCACGGCACGCCAGCCTGCGTCGGCCCATAGCGGTCGTGCCGGGTCACTGACTGCCGCCGTCCCCTCAGACATGAGCGTCTTCCACGTGAGTCGACAGGCATCGACGCGCAGCGTAGATCATCAATCCGCATCGGCACCATGTTTCGCTTCGAGATGGAAGCGGATGGAATCGCTGTCGGCGATAGTCTGATCACCGTCAACCAGAACCGGCAGCTTGCCGAAGGGAGCCTTGCGCGAATCGGCCCCCGGGTTGGCTTTCCATTCCACACCGCTCATGGTCAGGAGACACATGGCTTTCGTGCAGAACGAGCTGCCATCGGGTTCACCAAAGGCCGGGCCGAAGGTATTCAGGACAAGCATGGGAATTTCCTCGTTACTGATTGTTGAATTGCCGCGGCTGACTGTGCAAGGAGAAACGTGCCTTCTGACCCCTGCGGTTGATGTCGACGAGTACACGTTCTGGCGTCATGGTGCCCGATCGGGCGGCTCTCGTGACTCTGCCCGGTTACGGGATCCGTTCGGCACCGGTACAATTGCACTCCAAGCCTGGCTGACCCCCGCTACGCCTGAATGCGCCTCACCAGAATCAAGCTCGCGGGCTTCAAGTCCTTTGTCGATCCGACCGATCTGAAGCTTCCGAGCCGGCTCGTCGGTGTCGTCGGCCCCAACGGCTGTGGCAAGTCCAACACCATCGACGCCGTGCGCTGGGTCATGGGTGAGTCGTCCGCAAAGCACCTTCGCGGCGAATCCATGGACGACGTCATCTTTACCGGGTCCAGCTCGCGAAAGCCGGTCGGGCAGGCCTCGGTCGAACTGGTCTTCGACAACAGCGACGGGACCTTGGGAGGCGAGTGGGCGCACTACGCCGAAATATCGATCAAGCGGGTGGTGGAGCGGGACGGTCAGTCGAAGTACCTGCTGAACAATGCACGCTGCCGCCGTCGCGATATCCGCGACATCTTTCTCGGCACCGGTCTCGGGCCGCGTAGCTACGCCATTGTCGAGCAGGGCATGATCTCGCGACTCATCGAGGCCAAGCCGGAGGAGTTGCGCGTCTACCTCGAGGAGGCGGCTGGAATATCGAAATACAAGGAGCGACGCCGGGAGACCGAAAACCGCATCGCGCACACCCGCGACAATCTCGATCGGCTCGATGATCTTCGCGAGGAAGTGGACAAGCAACTGGAGAAGCTCAAACGCCAGGCCAGTGCGGCCGAACGCTATCAGGTGCTGAAGGCAGACGAACGGCGCGTACGCGGTGAACTGCTGTTGTTGAAGCGCGGCGATTTCGAAACGCAGCGTGACGCGCAGGCACGGATGATCGGCGAGCGAGAGACGGCAGTCGAAGGCGTCATTGCCGAGCTTCGCGCGAGCGAGACTGCGCTCGAGCGGGCGCGACTTCAACAGGGCGAGGCTACCGGCACGCTCTCGCTGGTGCAGGCGGAATTCTATCGTCTTGGCGCTGACGTGACGCGTATCGAGCAATCGATCGAACACACCCGGGATGCACGTCAACAACGCAATCGCGAACTGGATGGCGTCGCCAGGAACCTCGAGGAGGCGAAGGCACACCTGACGGATGACACCAGCACGATCGCCGGGATTGACGCTTCGATGCAGAGTGACGAGCCCGCCTTTGCCGCCATTGCCGACACCCAGAAACTGTCGGCGGAAGCGCTGGCGCGCGCGGAATCGGAGCTTGCCGAATGGCAGCAACGGCAGGACGCGTTCGCACGTCGTCATGCCGAATCGATGCAGACTGCTCAGGTCGAACGGTCGCGTATCGAGCAACTCGAACGCAGCATCGCTGGCGCGACTGACCGGATGCAACGCATGAGCGGCGAACAGGCTGCACTGGCCGGTGTGTCGCTGACTGACTCGATCGCCAGGCTGGGTGGTGAGGAGAGTGCTGCAGCCGCGGAAGAGACTCAGCTCGCCCAGGCCTTGCTCGCGAGTGGCGACAAGCGTGAACGGTTGCGCGCTGACAGTCGACGTCTCGGTGAGCAGCTGAACGAACATCGCTCACGCTTGCAGGCATTGCTCGGGCGGCAGGCATCGCTCAAGGCCTTGCAGCAGGCTGCGCTGGCCTCCGACAAGGGCAACGATGACGGCTGGATAGAAGGCCACGGCCTGGATGGGTTCCCAAGGCTTGCGCAGTCGATAAAGGCAGAGAGTGGCTGGGAGAAAGCCGTTGAACTGGTTCTGGGCACACGCCTCGAAGCCATCTGCATCGATGACGCCGCATGGATCGATCGCTGCCTCGACGAATTGCCGCAATCCCGTTTCACGCTGATGCTCGATACGCCCGCGTCGGCTTCGCAAGACTTGCCGGCCGATCGCCTGGCGTCGAAAGTCAGCGGCGCTGACGCGCTGAACGACTGGTTGTCGAACATTCACGCGGTCCGATCGATCGAGCAGGCGCTGGCACGACGTGACACATTGGAGGCCGGGGAGTCGGTCGTGACACGCGACGGTCTGTGGCTCGGCAAGGCGTGGTTGCGGGTCGCGCGCGCCGAGGCCGAGGACGGTGTGCTGGCGCGTGAGGCTGAACTGCTTCGAGTGCGTGAGGAGGTGGCGCAGCTCGAATCGTCTCTGGCGGCGCTCGAATCCTCTGCTGACGAGGCGATTTCGCGTGAAAGCGAACACGACAGGCAGCGCGAGACCTTGCAGCACGCCGTCAATGATGCGGTGCGGAATCTGGCCCAGCTGCGCGCCTCTCTGGCGGGCGAACGTCAGAGTCTCGAACAGAGCGAGGCCCGAGGGCGGCGGCTCGAGGAGGAGATGGCCGAGCTTCAGGACACGATCGAGCACGATCGCGCCGAGCATCAGTTGGCTGCCGAACGACGCGCCGAAGCGCTGGCGTCACTCGAGACACTCGAGCGCGAACGCGAGGCCCTCGTGTCCGAGCAGGGCATCCTGAAGGACAACGCCCGGGCGGCACGGCAGCGCGCCGAGACGGATCGTTCGGACGGGCAGCAGTTGGCCATTCGGGTCGAATCGATGAAGAGTGTGCGCGCGACAACGGCGCAGAACGTCGTTCGACTGCAAGCGCGCATCCTGCAGCTCGAGGAACGACGACACGAACTCCAGGAAGCACTGGCCGGCGACGATGGTAGCGATCCGCTCGAAGCGCTCGCCGCGAGTCTGCAAGAAGCGCTGAGTGCCCGGCACACGGCCGATGCCGCATTCACTGATGCGAAGGCCGCCCTCGGCGCGGTGGACGCACGCCTCGGCGACCACGAGCAGGCGCGGCAACGCCACGAGCGACGCGCCACGGAACTGCGCGAATCACTCCAGGAGGCGCGTCTGCAGACGCAGGAAGTGCTGGTTCGGTTGAAGACGCTCGATGAGCAGCTCGTCGAGCAGGATCATGACGTCGACACGTTGCTCGCGGCGCTCGACGCGAACGCGACCATCGAGGGCCACGGTACCGAACTGGAATCGCTGGAGCGTCGTATTTCGCGACTGGGTCCGATCAACCTCGCGGCCATTGATGAACACGAGGAACAACGCAAGCGCAAGGACTACCTCGACGAACAGCACGCCGACGTGACCGAAGCACTGGCCACGCTCGAGCGCGCGATCACCAAGATCGATCGCGAGACGCGAGCTCGCTTCAAGGATACCTACGACAAGGTCAATACGAAGTTCACGGAGTTCTTCCCCCGCTTGTTCGGGGGTGGCGTAGCATCGCTTGGCATGACGGAGGACGATCTCCTGACCACCGGGATCACGGTTCTCGCGCAACCGCCCGGCAAGCGCGTGAACAATATCCATCTGCTTTCCGGTGGCGAGAAAGCACTCACGGCCGTCGCCCTGGTGTTCGCGTTCTTCGAGCTCAATCCGTCGCCGTTCTGCATGCTCGATGAGGTCGATGCGCCGCTCGACGACGCTAACGTCGGCCGCTTCTGTGCGCTGGTTAGGGAGATGTCGGAGCGTGTACAATTTATTTTCATCACGCACAACAAGGTCACCATGGAGCTGGCAGAGCAGCTGCTCGGGGTAACGATGAACGAGCCGGGTGTGTCACGACTGGTTGCCGTGGATGTGCAGGAAGCCGTGGAGCTCGCGGAGGCCTGAGAGGCACGCGTAGCACCGGGTAGCCCGTCGGGTTGCCAACGGGTTGTCAATTGGAAACTTGAGGTTTCGTCGATGGAAAATCTTCGCTGGATCTTGATCATCGCGGGAGTCGCGATTCTCGTGTTGCTGTGGTTTTCGGGTCGCAGCAGTCGGCGCCGTGCAGCGACGCCTGAGCTGCCGGATACCTTGCTCGACGATGAACCGGCGCACACTTTCGGTGAGAAAGACATCGGTAATTTCGATGAGATCGGCATCGATGGTGACGATATGGCGCGCCCGGGTGATCCGGCGGCGAATCAGCCGGGCCGGACAGCCTTCGCGCCGGCACATGCCGAGGCCGGTGCCTTCGACGCGCCGTCAGGAGGCGGCTTCGGGGGCGGCCTTGGCAGCGGCCTTGGCAGCCTCGCCCAGAAGTTCGAGGCCATCGGCGCGAGGCTCGCACCGAAGCGACGGCAGCGGGTCGCCGAGATGGAGTCCACGCACCCCGAGGGTGACGGGAGCGACGCCCAGGCCACGAAGATCATGACGCTGCACGTGGTCGCGCCGGAGGGGCAGAACCTGCCTGCCGATGCGCTCTACGAGCAGTTCATGGAGCGTGGCTATCACCATGGCGAGATGAACATCTTCCACTCCATGAGCGAGGGGACAACCGTGTATTCGGTTGCGCGAATGGTCAAGCCCGGTTACTTCGATCTTGACGACATGAGCACCTTCGATACGCCCGGTATTTCCTTCATTCTTCAGCTGCCGGGGCCGGTGCTTGCCGATACGGCGTTCGAAGTCATGCTGAGTGAGGCGCAAGGCATGGCGGCAGAACTCGGCGCGTCCGTCCTGGACGACACCCACAGCGCCCTCGGCAAGCAGACCGAGCAGCATTTGCGCGAGAGCATCTACGAATTCATGCATCGGCAGAAGTACGCCGACGGCGTCGCTGGCTGAGGAAGGCGACAAACGGGAGCCCTCCCGCGCCGACCGACATGTCTGCGAAGCCGACGCTCAAGGTCGCTGAAAAACGTGCCAAAGCGTTGCGTGAGCGCTTGCACGAACACCTCTACCGCTATCACGTACTCGACGATCCGCTGATCAGCGACGCCGAATACGACGCAACGTATCGCGAGCTCGAGAATCTCGAAGCGGCCTGGCCCGCAATCCTGGTCGCCGACTCGCCGACACAGCGTGTGGGCGCACCGCCGCTGGCGGGGTTCGAAACCGTGACTCATGCGCAAGCGATGTTGTCGTTGTCGAATGCCTTCTCGAACGAAGAGATGGAAGAATTCGATCGACGGACGCGGGAACGTCTGGAGCGCGAGAACGGAACCGTTCGCTACGCCGCAGAACCGAAGCTCGACGGCCTGGCCGTCACGCTGCGATACGAGAACGGTCGGCTGGTGCAGGGCGCTACCCGGGGTGACGGCACCACCGGCGAGAATGTCACCCGGAACCTGTTGACGATCGGCATGATTCCGCAACGCCTCCGCGGTGCCGCGCCACCTGCGGTACTGGAGGCGCGAGGCGAAGTCTTCATGCCGCACCTCGCTTTCGAGGCACTCAACCGGAAGATGGCGGCGACGGGTGGCGCGCTTTTCGTCAATCCGCGCAATGCGGCGGCTGGCGGCCTGCGACAGCTCGACTCCGCCAAGACGGCTGAGCGCCAGCTTGCGATGAATTGTTACGGACTCGGTGAAGTGGTCAGCGAGAAGCTGCCGTCCTCACAGTCAGAGACGCTCGCCTGGCTGGCCGAGTGGGGATTGCCCGTCAACGGCGAACTCGAAATCTGTGATGGAGTAGCGGCTTGCCAGGACTATTACGAACGGCTAGGAGCGCGACGCGCCTCGCTCGGCTACGACATCGACGGCGTCGTCTTCAAGGTGGATTCGCTCGCCGAACAACGTGAGCTCGGCACCCGCGCGCGGTCGCCGCGCTGGGCCGTAGCGCGCAAGTTTCCGGCAGAGGAAGTCGAGACTCTGCTCGAAGACGTCGACTTTCAGGTAGGTCGCACCGGCGCGCTGACGCCGGTTGCGAGGCTGACGCCGGTCTTTGTCGGCGGCGTCACCGTCAGTAATGCCACCTTGCACAACATGGACGAAATCGAGCGCAAGGAAATCCGCATCGGCGACACCGTCATCGTTCGCCGTGCGGGCGACGTGATTCCCGAAGTGGTGCGATCGGTCGCCGCGAAGCGTCCTGCAGATACCCGCCCGGTGACCTTGCCGGAACGCTGTCCGGTATGCGATTCAGCGGTGATTCGATCGGGTGACGAGGTCAAGGCGCGTTGTACGGGAGGCCTGACGTGCGCGGCACAGCGGCGCGAAGCTTTGCGGCATTTCGCCTCTCGACGCGCGATGGACATCGAGGGACTGGGGGACAAGCTTGTCGAGCAACTCGCCGACGGCGAGTGGGTGCGTAGTGCCGCCGAGCTGTACTTCTTGACTGCCGAGCAGCTTGTCGAGCTGCCACGCATGGGTGAGAAGTCCGCCGCGAATCTGGTGGCGGCGATCGAGCGGTCCAGGGAAACCACGCTTGCCCGGTTCATTTTCGCCCTGGGCATTCGTGATGTCGGCGAATCGGGTGCGCAGTTGCTGGCCGAACGTTTCGGATCGCTCGATGCCATCATGGCCGCAGACGAGGACGCATTGACAGAGATCGATGATATCGGCCCTGTCGCTGCGTCCCGGGTCAGGGCATTCTTTGATGACGCGGGCAATCGGCAAGCGGTGCAGGCGCTGCTGGTCGCCGGGGTCAATTTTCCCGAAGCGGTGCGTGACGAGATCGAACCGATCCTGGCGGGCTCGACGTATGTCCTGACAGGGACGCTCTCTGCGCTGACACGGGATCAGGCAAAGCAGGCGCTGCATCGACTCGGTGCGAAGGTGAGCGGGAGCGTCTCGAAGAAGACAACGGCCGTCATTGCGGGCGAATCGCCGGGTTCGAAGGTGACAAAGGCTGAGGAGCTCGGTGTCCCCGTCTTCGATGAACAGGCGCTGATCGAGATGATCGAGGGGGCGCTGTGAAGATTTCCCCTGGAAGGCGCCGCACGGCAAGCGCCTCGTTGCGTGTTATTCTCCGCGCCGCTGCCGCGACCGGCCTGACTGACACTTGAACGTGACTTCATCCCCCGCTGTTCGTCCGCATGAACGCAGCGAAGGTGGGCTGACGGTCCGTGTGGCCGTCAACGGCGCCGGTGGTCGTATGGGCAGGCAGCTGCTCGAGGCGATCGCCGAGCGTGGTGACGCCACACTCGCTGCTGCAACCGAAGCACCGGGCAGCGACATGCTCGGTATCGATGCCGGTCTGCTGATTGGCGGGATGAAGAGCGGAGTCGTGCTGACCGACGCGTTGCCGCGTGATGCGAAAGCGATTGACGTGGTGGTTGATTTCACGACACCGACCGCCACGCTGGCGCTGCTCGAGTCGCTCCTGAGCGACGCATCCACACCACGGACCGACGGCGCCGAGCACGCACTGACCGGCGTCGTCGTCGGTACCACGGGATTGAGCGCACCCGACCATGCACGCATGGTCGACATCTCGACGCACATGCCCGTGGTGTTTGCGGCTAACTACAGTGTTGGGGTCACGCTTGCGCTAGAGTTGCTGGAGCAAGCGGCCCGGGCGCTCGACGAAGACTACGACATCGAGGTCATCGAGGCGCACCATCGCCACAAGGTCGATGCACCCTCCGGCACGGCGCTTGCCATGGGTCATGCCCTGGCGAAAGGGCGAGGCGTCGAACTCGATGATGTCGCGCTCTATGCGCGGGAAGGCATCACCGGCGAGCGCGAGCCGGGCAGCATCGGCTTCGCGACGGTTCGGGCAGGTGATATCGTGGGTGAACATACTGTCCTGTTCGGCGGACCGGGCGAGCGCATCGAGATCACGCACCGGGCGCATCAACGCATGACGTTTGCGAGAGGGGCGGTCAGGGCAGCAGTCTGGCTGGCTGGACAGGGACCAGGCTTGTACGACATGCGAGATGTCCTCGGGCTTGACGATACGCGTGCGCACGGACGATCGGCGCCGGCATCATGAGGAGACGAGACAGATGAGTTTCGCGGTCGTATTTCCGGGACAGGGTTCGCAGAGCGTCGGCATGCTTGGTGAACTGGCCGTCGCCGAACCTGTCGTGGGTGAGACGTTCGCCGAAGCTGCAGATGTTCTCGGCCGGGACCTGTGGGCACTCGCACAAGCTGGCCCGGCAGAGACACTTGCCGATACACGGGTGACGCAACCGCTTATGTTCGTCGCCGACATGGCCGTCTGGCGGGTCGTTTCCGCACGTCTGGGCGCACAGCCGTCAGACCGGAAGCCCTGCGCTGTGGCGGGTCATAGTCTCGGAGAATTCGCTGCCTTGGTAGCAGCCGGCTGCATCGACTTCGACCAGGCACTGCGACTGGTCGACACCCGCGCAACCCTGATGGCGTCTGCGGTACCGGATGGCGAGGGCGGCATGGCCGCATTGATCGGTCTGGACGATGAAGCGGTGGAGGCGCTTTGCGGCGACATCGTGGTCGAGATGTCTGCAGAAATGTCTGCAGAGATGTCGGCAGACATGTTGGTTGTCAGGGTGCTCGAGGCAGTCAACTTCAATGCTCCCGGGCAAGTCGCCGTGTCCGGGCATCTCGATGCCATCGAGCGACTGGTTGCGGTGGCACGCGACAAAGGAGCGCGCAAGGCCGTCGTCTTGCCGGTCAGCGTCCCGAACCACAGTTCCCTGATGCGTGATGCCGGTGCGTCCCTGGCCCGGGCCATCGACGAAATCGATTGGCGCGAGCCTGCGTTTCCGCTCGTGCAGAATGCGACAGCATGCGTTGCCCCCTCGCTCGACGCAATGCTCGAGACCCTCCGGGCGCACGTCTTCAGCCCCGTGCGCTGGACGGCCAGCATGCAAGCACTGCGCGATGTCCATGGGGCCTCGACGATTATCGAGTGCGGGCCGGGCAAGGTGCTCGCAGGTCTCGGCAAGCGCATCGATCGAGCGTTGCCGACGTTGCCGGTAGAGTCGCCGGCAACACTGGACGCCGCACTCGAAGCATTGAGCTGATGGAGCGATCGACATGACGACGGATCAGGTACTGAGCGGTTCCACGGCGCTGGTCACCGGTGCGAGCCGTGGCATCGGACGGGCGATCGCACAGATGCTCGGCGAGGCTGGCGCGACGGTCATCGGCACGGCAACGTCCGATGCGGGTAGCGCTGCCATCGGCGAACGCTTCAGCGCAGCCGGAATCACGGGGGAGGGCATGACGCTGGATGTCAACGACCCTGACGGACCGGCAACCGTATTCGAGGCGATCACCGCAGCCTACGGGCCGGTATCCATACTGATCAACAACGCCGGCGTCACGCGCGACAACCTGTTCCTGCGCATGAAGGACGAGGAGTGGCAATCGGTCATCGACACCAATCTGACCAGCGTCTATCGCTTGTGTCGACTGGCTGTGCGGCCGATGGTGAAGGCGCGTGGCGGGCGCATCATCAACATCACCTCGGTGGTCGGGCTGACCGGCAATGCCGGGCAGGTCAATTATGCCGCGTCGAAGGCCGGGCTGATCGGCCTGACCAAGTCTCTGGCGCGTGAACTCGGTTCGCGAAACATCACGGTCAATGCGGTTGCACCGGGTTTCATCGAATCGGACATGACAGACGGGTTATCCGATGCGCAGAAGGACAAGCTCCAGGCCGAGATCGCACTCGGGCGTCTGGGCACTCCGGACGACGTGGCGTCAGCTTGCCTGTACCTTGCATCCCCCGCTGCCGCCTATATCACGGGTCAGACCTTGTCGGTGAACGGCGGTATGCACATGCCCTGAACCAGGGCACCCGGACACAATTGCGCTATTCGCCGCGCGAAACTTCAAAACTCACTACAATGACGGTACGGCAGCCATGCCGGCCCTTTTTCGGAGGTTCCAATCACGATGAGCAGTATCGACGAACGCGTCAAGAAGATTGTTGTCGAGCAGTTGGGTGTCAAGGACGAGGAGGTGACGAACAAGGCATCGTTCGTGGAAGACCTCGGCGCCGATTCCCTCGACACGGTCGAGCTTGTCATGGCTCTCGAGGAAGAATTCGAGTGCGAGATTCCCGACGAGGAAGCGGAGAAGATCACGACCGTTCAACAAGCGGTCGACTACGTCAACGCTCACATCGAACAAGCCTGAGCGGTTCCGAACGGCTCGGCTCGCTGTTCGTGAACGGTCATTCCGGCATGCGGGCCGTGCGCTTGCCGGTCCGGCTGTCGCAAGATCATTCCGGTCAGCGTGTGTGTGCCCGGGTGGGAGAGACGCTTGTTCGGCGCAGTCAAGCAGTCTGTCCAGTCAAGCAGCCCTGTCGAGAGGCAGATTGTCGATGTAAGTAGAGCACCGACGTGAGCAAGGCGATGTGCAAGGATTCAATGCGGGAGCGGGTGTGTCGAAACGGCGGGTAGCGGTTACCGGGCTGGGCCTCGTGACGCCGGTCGGTAATGACGTCGAGAGCAGTTGGGCGAACATCGTCAGCGGCGTGTCGGGTGCGTCCATGATCGAGAGCTTCGACACCACCGGGCTCGCGACTCGTTTTAGCGCGTCCGTGAAGTCTTTCGATGTATCGGCCTATCTCTCGACGAAAGAAGCCCGGAAGATGGATACCTTTGTCCATTTCGGCTTCGCGGCCAGCGTTCAGGCCATCCGTGACGCCGGTCTGGAAGACGCTGACGGGCTCGATACGGAGCGGGTCGGCGTGGCCATCGGATCGGGAATCGGTGGGCTGCCAAACATCGAGGCCCAGCACCGCACCCTGATCGATGGCGGTCCCAGAAAGGTTTCGCCGTTCTTCGTGCCGGCGACGATCATCAACATGATCAGCGGGAACGTATCCATCCGCTACGGCTACAAGGGGCCGAATGTCTGTACGGTCACGGCCTGTACGTCGGGTACCCACAACATTGGCCAGTCGGCTCGCATGATCGAGTACGGCGACGCAGATGTGATGGTTGCCGGCGGCGCCGAAATGGCCACCTCACCGCTCGGTCTCGCAGGCTTCGGCGCCGCCCGGGCACTGTCTACACGAAACGATGACCCGGCGGCCGCCAGTCGGCCCTGGGACGAGGAGCGCGACGGATTCGTTCTCGGTGATGGTGCCGGTGTCATGGTGCTCGAGGAATATGAACACGCGAAAGCCCGCGGCGCGAGAATCTACTGCGAACTGGTGGGCTTCGGCATGAGTGGCGATGCGTACCACATGACGCTGCCTTCGGGCGATGGCGCTGTCCGGTGCATGCGCGCCGCGTTGTCGAATGCCGGCCTGACGCCTGTGGACGTCAGCTATGTCAACGCTCATGGCACCTCGACAAATGCCGGCGACCGGGCCGAGACCGACGCGATCAAGACGGTCTTCGGTGCGCATTCGCAAGCAATGCCGGTCAGCTCGACGAAGAGCATGACCGGGCATCTGCTGGGCGCCGCCGGCGGTGTCGAAGCCGTGTTTTCGGTCCTCGCGATACGCGACGACAAGCTGCCGCCCACCATCAATCTCGATACACCGGGCGAGGGCTGCGATCTCGACTATGTGGCGCACGAAGCGCGCGACGTGAAGACGAGCGTGGTCATGTCCAATTCCTTCGGATTTGGTGGTACCAACGGTACTGTCGTGTTCGCAGCGAGCTGATTCGCCCTTCGTGTTCCGCCTACTGTTCGTCGTCCTGATTGTCGGTCTGGCAGGTCTGGCGGCGGCCTGGTACGACTACGACAAATGGTTGAAGCAGCCTGTCGCGCTTGGCGATTCAGGGCAGATGTTCAGCATCGAGCGCGGCTGGTCAGCGAAGCGTGTCGCGACCGAACTCGAGCGTGCCGGGATCATCGACAAGCGGTACTGGTTCGATCTCCATGTCAGGCTTGCAAAGCGTGGCGGCAACCTTCGGTCAGGTGAATATTCACTCGATGGCAAGTTGACGGTGCCGATGCTGCTGGATACCTTCGAGCGGGGTCAGACAGTGCAGTATTCGCACACCTTGATAGAGGGCTCTGACTGGCGCGAGGCGTTGGCGCGGTTGGCAGCCGATCCTGCTCTCGAACCTACCCTGGGCCTCGAGGCCGGCGACGCTGCGGGGAGGCACTTCAGCGATGCAGATGGCGCTGCCGCCATGGCGGCGATCGGCTATCCGGAATTGCACCCTGAAGGTCAGTTCTTCGCTGACACCTACCGTTTTCCAAAAGGCACGACCGATACCGAGTATCTCAAGCGTTCCAAGGCCGCTCTCGACGCGGTGCTCGAGGTCGAGTGGGCCGAACGAGCGCCGGATCTTCCGCTCGAAAGTCCTTACGAGGCATTGATCCTGGCGTCGATCGTCGAGAAGGAGACCGCCGTTGCAGCCGAACGGCCGCTGATCGCCGGGGTCTTTCTGTCGCGAATGAGGAAAGGCATGCGTCTGCAGACCGATCCCACCGTCATCTACGGCATCGGCCCGACCTTCGACGGAAACATCCGGCGGGTTGATCTGACCACTGACACGCCTTACAACACCTATACGCGTGCCGGACTTCCCCCTACACCGATCGCGATGGTCGGACGTGAGGCCATCCATGCTGTGCTGCATCCCGAGGCGACCAGCAAGCTTTTCTTCGTCTCTCGGGGCGATGGCACCCATCAGTTCTCGGAAACGGTGGAAGAGCACAATGCCGCCGTCCGCAAGTACCAACTCGGCCGGTGAGCGCCCCTACTATTCGGACCGTGCAATTGAGGCCGGGCGGGCCGCACTTGCCTGCCCGGGGCAAGTTCGTTTCGCTGGAAGGACTTGAAGGGGTCGGCAAGACGACCAATCTCGATTTCATCGAAGCGGCACTGCAATCGGCGGGTCATACGGTCACGCGCACGCGCGAACCCGGTGGAACGCAGATCGGCGAGGCGCTGCGTGCGCTGGCCTTGTCCGACGAAGGGGCGATTTCCGAGATGACCGAGTTGCTGTTGATGGCCGCCGCTCGCATCGAGCATGTTGCCGAGGTCATCGCGCCTGCGCTCGCTGCAGGTCGCTGGGTCCTGTGTGATCGTTACCTCGACGCGAGCATTGCCTACCAGGGTGGCGGTCGCGAACTGGGAGCGGCATTCGTCGCCGACCTGCACGAGCGGCTGGGCGTCACCTTGAAGCCTGATCTGACGCTGCTTCTGGACATGCCGGTAGCCGACGGGCTGGCACGCATGCAGGCGCGTGGCGCAACCGATCGGATCGAGAAGGAGGGCTGTGCATTCTTCGAGCGAACGCGGGCTGCTTACCTTGCCCTGGCTCGCGCTGAGCCCGGGCGTGTCGTCATCATCGACGCCAATCAGGCGTTGCCTGCCGTTCAGGATTCCATTGCTGTGGTGCTCGCGGCTCGTCTTGGTATCAGCCCGGGAGCATCGGTATCGAGTCGCTGACGCCTTGTCCGCCCTGGCTGCTCGACACGGGGCGTCACACGCTCGCGCGTGACGCAGCCGGTCGACTGCCGCATGCGCTGTTGATCGCAGGTCTTGCCGGTGTCGGCAAGCGCGCCTTTGCAAGCTGGCTGGTCGAGTCGATTCTCTGTCGTGATCGAACTGCAGACGGTGCCTGTGGCCATTGCAGCGCGTGCCGACAATTACTCGCGGATGCGCACCCGGACTATCGCCGGGTCGAGCCAGCGGGTGCCAGCGCCACGGTCCGAATCGATGCTGTGCGCGCACTCGTCGAATGGCTGCAATTGACTCCGGCAGGCGATGGTCACCGCATTGCGCTGGTTTTCGGTGCTGACACCTTGAACCGGAACGCGGCGAACGCGCTGCTCAAGACGCTCGAGGAACCGGGTGATGCCGGTGTCCTGGTGCTGGTCGCCGATCGGGCAGGCGCACTTCCGCCAACGGTCCGCAGCCGGTGCCAGCGCATCGTGCTGCAGCCCGGCGATCCGGCAACTGCATTGACCTGGCTGGCGGGCCGGGTAGACGATCCGAAGCGTGCGTTGGCGCGGGCGGGCGGACTACCGTTCGCAGCGCTCGAGGTGCTCGACGAGGACCGTGAACAGGAGATGACGGTGCTGCTGAAGGCCTGGCAGGATCTTTTCCTGCATCGCGGCAGTGTGGGTCGAATCGTCGATTCCCTGGCCGATCTGCCGACAACCCGGTGCCTCGAGGCGTTTCTGCACTGGACTGCGCTGACTGTCCGCCATCTTGCGGGACCAGGCGTTCCGGATGAAGGCGTCCCGAATGAAAGCGTTTCGAATGAAAGCATTCCGCATGAGGGCGTCCCGGATGAAGCGGACGTGGGCGATGTTGTCGGCAGCGTCATGGCGACGACGGCGCCCTGTCTCTCGATTGAGAACTGGTTCTCGGTTCATGACATTCTGTGCCGTTTATATCGTTCTGACAGCGCCAGCTTCCGTACGCGCACTGTTGCCGAGGGGATGTTGGCCGATATCCGTCTCATGATCAGCATCGACGAGGCAGGACGAAACACGCCATGACCACAGAAGCGCGCAAGGGAATCGTCTCCTTTTCAATTACCGATCGGGGTGCCCTGTATTCGTCATACCTGTCTTTCGTGAACAACGGCGGATTGTTCGTGCCGACTGCACGCACCTATGCACTGGGTGACGAAATATTTCTCCTCTTGAAAGTCATGGATGACGATTCACTCGTGCCGCTGACGAGTACGGTCGTCTGGGTAACGCCGGCGGGTGCTCAAGGCAACAAGACGCCCGGCATCGGCGTGCAGTTCAACGACGATGACAACGGCGCGACCCGCAAGGTCATCGAGAACCACCTGGCTGCGAATCTCACCGGCGACCGACCGACGCAGACGATGTAGCCGGCGCGAACGCGCTACCCTGTGGCGCCCGTGATCGAGCCTGTGTCACATGTCGAGCAGATCGTCGTCCCGTCGCGAAGCCGGCGGCCGCAAGAAGCGTACTGATACCAGGAAGCGTTCCGACGCTCGCGCAAGCGATGTACACGATCAATTGTATGTCGCCTCGAGTGAATTGCACGGTCTCGGCATGTTCGCTGCCGCACGACTATCGGCCGATGTCGTACTCGGCCGACTTGCCGGGATGCCAACCTACGATGATGGAACCTACGTGCTCTGGCTCACCGATGAGCTCGGCCTCGAAGTGACCAACGACTTCCGCTTCATCAACCACAGCAAGACGCCCAACTGCGCGTTGACCGATGTCGACGTCGTGACCTTGAGAGCCATTGCCATCGACGAGGAGCTGACGCACGATTACGGCTGGCCGTAGGTCTTCGAGCATGCCTGAAGCCAGGCTGCGTCAGAACGCCACCACATCGTGCCGGCGGCCTCGCACGGGTGACGCGAAAACGCGACGCAGATAGAGCGTCAGTGCAACGAGCAGCACGACGTAGCTGATGCCGATGAGCACCAGCATGCCCGGAACCCGGTGTCGTGCCACTGTGTCGACGACTTCCGTGGTCCTGACCAGGCCGTAGACCACCCAGGGCTGTCGACCCGCTTCGGTCACGCACCAGCCGGCAATGGTTGCCAGGAACCCGCTGGGAGTCATCCAGCACAGGACCCTCAGGAACCAGCGTGTTTCGAAGAGCTGTTTTCTGCGCAGCAGGTAGAGGCCAGTCATGGCAACGACCAGCATCAGCATGCCCAGTGCGACCATGATGCGAAAGCTCGCGAACACGATGGGTACGTTGGGCCGATCGGAGGCGGGCACTTCATTCAAACCGAGCACGACGCCGGCGGGATCGTGCGTGATGATCAGGCTCGCGAGCCGTGGAATCTCGACCGCATAGCGATTCTGCTCGGTTACCGGATCCGGCAAGGCAAGCGGCACCAGAGGAGCGCCTTCGGTGGTCTGCCACAAGCCTTCCATTGCGGCGAGCTTCATCGGCTGGTGGTCACGGGTGTTCAGGCCGTGCAGATCGCCGGTAAGCATCTGCAACGGCAAGAGCACCGCCGCCGTGATGACGGCAACCCGCAGACTCTGTCGAGCGAGGGAATGCCCCGGACGGCGTAGCAGCAAGGTACCGGAAATGCCCATGATGAAGAATGCACTGCTGAGCCAGGCCGCACCCACCATGTGCACGAAGCGATACGGGAAAGACGGGTTGAAGACGGCTGCCAGAGCGTCATCGAGGCCAAGCGTACCGTCGATGAAGACATGACCCGCAGGTGTCTGCATCCAGGAGTTGCGTGACAGGATGCAGAACACCGACACATATACGCCGAGGGTGACGATCGATGTGGCGATGACATGGAGTCTGTCGCCCACGTGCCGCCAGCCCCAGACCATGATCCCGAAGCAGCCCGCTTCGAGCAACACGGCATTGGCGAATTCCAGCTGTCGAATCGGCACGAGCACGTCGACGGTTCTTTCGTAGAAGCCGCCGAAGATGGTGTCCAGCTGGTACGACAGAACGATACCGGTGATGACGCCCGTGATGAAGAATGCCGCGAACGGTCGAATCCAGAATTCGAACTGCTGTCGATAGATGCGCCGTCCTGTTTTCAGCCAGAGGATTTCCAGTGCGAGCAGGTAGCTGCTGAGCCCGATGATGAGGCAGGGAAAGATGATGTGAAAGCTGGCGGTTGCAGCGAACTGCATGCGCGCCAGAACAATTGAATCGATATTCACGACGGTACTCCACAGGCGATGAGGTGCCTGGATTTCAGACGAGGGCAAGGGTCCAGCGAACGGTGACGACCATGGCGCCGAAGGACATCACCGACAGGCCATACAAGCCGGCAAACCAGGCGATGTTCCTCAAGCCAGGCGTGGCGTTCGCGTAGCTCCGGATTCGAACCTTGGCCCATCTCGCGACGAGGTGGTCATGCACACGAGATAACCAGAGACTCGCGTCCTGTGAGAGTGAGTCGTTCTCGGCAAGAGCATCGTCAGGCTGGGCGCGTCGGTTTGGCAAGAGTGTTGTCGAATACATCGGTTTTCTCCTTCCGGGTTCATGCTGCTATGGTCGGGCGTTGATAACGCAAGACAGACCCTGTGGCTCTGCTTGCTGCTTGAGTGCGATGTGACCGCAACAGCAGGCGTTCGCGCCATGCATCTTTAGGACAGGCACAGCGCCATACGACGTGCCAGGTGCGCGGCTCTGCGGTTTTCGACAAACGGACAATCCGAACGATCAGCCGACGAATGGCCTTTCCGGTTGAGACTTTCTATCGGTCAATGACGAGCAGGGGCGCGCTTGGCTATAGTGGTGCCCCCGCACCGCACCGACTGTTCATGAGCCAGCAGGAACACACAGCCACTCATCGCCTCGAAGAGCGATTCAGAAAGATCGCCCGGCTCGAGCATGCCGAGACGTTTCTCGACTGGGATAGAAGCGTCATGATGCCGCCGGGCGGAAACGCGCCGCGTGCCGATGCGCTTGCCGAGCTCGCCAGTCTGACGCACGAGTTGCGGGCCGATCCCTGTGTCGGTACCTGGCTCGATGAGGCGGAACACGATGTCGAGGCGGGCGTTGCTGCGACGGTCGAACGGGCAAGCCTTCGCGAAATGCGTCGCGAGTGGCTCGATGCGAGTGCCGTGCCGTCTGATCTGGTGCGGGCTCAGGTGTTCGCCGGTGCGCGGTGCGAGCAGGGCTGGCGAACGCAACGTCCCGCCAACGACTGGCACGGTTTCCTCGACAACTTTCGCCCGGTCGTCAAGTTGGCGCGAGAGGAAGCGGCCGCTCGTCAGGCGGCAGCTCCGGCAAGGTTCAAGTCACCCTACGACGCGTTGCTGGACCGACACTGCAGAGGGGATGATCAGGCACTCGTGACACGGGTCTTCGATGCGCTTCGGACACGCTTGCCCGCGCTTCTTCAGGAAGTGACCGAGAAACAGGAATCACGCGACGCCTTGCCTGCCGGTCATTACCCGGTGGCGGCGCAGAAAGCGCTCAGCGAGCGCGTCATGCGCCGGCTCGGATTCGACTTCGAGAACGGCCGACTCGATACCAGTCTGCATCCGTTCAGTACCGGCGTCCGGGGCGATCAGCGCATTACCACCCGGTATCGGGAGTCCGAGTTCTTCGACGCGCTACAGGCGACCGCTCACGAAACCGGTCACGCGAGCTATGAATCGGGCTTGCCGATCGCTCATGAGGGCTTGCCGCTCGGCCAGTCGCGCAACATGTGCATTCACGAAAGCCAGAGCCTGCTCTTTGAAAAGCACCTGATGCTGTCGCAAGTCTATGTCGGTGCGGTGCTCGGGGATATTCACGAACACTTGCCCACGACGCAGAACATCGGAGCTGCACAGCTATGGCGCCAGGCAACGCGTGTGGTACCGAGCTTCATCCGGGTGGAGGCGGACGAGATCGGGTATCCGCTGCACGTCATGCTTCGGCATGATATCGAGAGTGCGCTGATCAATGGCAGCATGGAAGCCGAGTCGGTAGCTGATGCCTGGGAGGAGGGCATGCAGTCGGCCTTCGGGCTTTCGGTCGGTGACGAACATTCCAAAGGGTGCCTGCAGGACATTCACTGGACCGACGGATCGTTCGGCTACTTTCCGTCCTACACACTGGGAGCGGTCAATGCGGCGCAGATCATGGACACCATTCGAGCCCATGAGCCCGACTGGCTTGCGCGTCTGGCGGCGGGCGATACCGCCTTCGTTCGTGACTGGCTCGCCGCAGCCGTGTGGTCGAAAGGGCGGCTATGTGAATCGCAAGAGCTGATGGTTGCGGCGACGGGCGGTGGAACCGATGCCGACTACCTTGTCCGGCACCTCGAAGCGCGCTACCTCGACGAACGCGACTGATTGCTTGCCGGTCATTTGCTTGCCGGTCATTTGTTTGTCCGTCATGTGCATACCCGCCCTGCACAAGGTCGCCCTGTGCATGTCGGCCATGTGGATGGCGATCGTGTGCCACCTGCCGCTTACCTGCGCTTCACCGACCAGCGGAGCCGGTCGAATACATCGACCCCCAGCTGTCGAAGTACATCGATGATGTCCAGCGGAACCCAGTTCTCACGGATCAGACCTTCATGATGGCAGTAGAAGTCCATGACCCGCATGTTCACCTCACGGCCGGTCGGACCGAGGCCGAGCCAGTCGGGCCCGACATGTACCGCATGGACGCTCGGCCAGCCGCCGGTCACCGAGTAGGCCCCGTCACCGATACGAATGTAGTGCCCACCGCCGATCGATTCGCGCAGTTCGGCTATCTGATCCCATTGGGATCCGCCCTTGCGATTCGGGAATGCTATCCGGAAGGGTAACTGGTGGTGATCGACAAAGCCTTCGAGCCCGCGCGCCGTGCCGATGCCAGCCGGGCCGTACCACATCATCTTCGGGTGCCAGTGATTCTTCTGTGGCATCGCAAGGAGACCCTTGCGGGAGTTCGTTCCCTCGTCGTTGTAGTCGCCCAGCGTCTTCTGCATGGCCAGGGTCTGTGCGAGGCTCGCGGCAGAGACGTCCGGGTCGCTTTCGCCGAACACGAGACCATCGGCCGTGATCGGACCCGCCCACCGGCCCTCCTGACCGAGGCTCGGAGCGATGGGCCAGTGGCCGGACTGGCGCATGACGTCGAGCAGATCCCACAGGCAATTGCTCTGTGTGACACGACCGTTCTCGACCCGATGGACCTCGCCGTAGCGCACATACACGGTCTTTCCGGTAGCGGGAATACCGAGCCAGTCATGTTTGAAGGTACCGCAGTAGTGGCCGACCATCGCGACATAGTCGCGTCCCTCGAACTGCCCGCCAACGAGGATCTCGTCGCGCCGCTCGAGATCGGGAAGCGCTTGCATGAGCGGCAGCCAGGCTTGCTCCGCAACCGCCTCGATGCCGTTCAGCTCATCCAGGGGAGCCGGTCCCCGCCACGCGATCGAATCGCCGTGAAGGGCGCGCAGATTGTCGCGTAGCGCGGTCTGGCCGCCTTCGGCCAGCGCTATCATGCCGCCAAGGACCGCGCGCTTGTTCATCAGGTTCTGCGACGGTACAGAGTGATTCGGGGAATCGTGTGTGGGCATCGAAATGTCGAGGGGTCTGGTGTTGTATTCTGGCGAAGTGATCGCTGTCAGGCGATCCTGCGGCTCCAGATCGATTCATTGAAGGGCTCGCTCTCGATCATGAGCACGCGCCGCTCCGCCCCGTCCGCCTGCAGGCTGGCGTGGGCACAGTTGCCAAGTGAGGGCAGCTTGCGCAGCATCGTGAGCGGGTGCCCGGCGTAGTGTGCCAGGATCGTTTTCAGGAGCGCACCGTGGCTGACGACAAGGACGATCTCGGCGGCATTTTCGCTGATGATACGCTCGATCGCAGCGACCCCGCGCTGCTGCAGTTCGACGTACGATTCAGCCCCTTCGACGTCAAACCCGGGAGTGACCGCTCGCAAGTGTTCAACTTGTTCAGGAAATTCGCCTATGACATCGTCCCAGAGCCGGCCTTCCCAGGCACCAAGGCAGATTTCCCTCAGTTCGTCCCGGTAGACGATGGGCTCGATCGGCGGATCGAGCGCAAGCTCCGCCGTCTGGCGTGTTCGCAGGCTGGTGCTGCAGTACACGGCACCAATGCCCAGGGTCGCAAGGCGAGGCGCAAGCGCGGCCGCCTGCGCACGACCGGTATCGTCAAGTTCCGAATCCAGTTGTCCCTGGATGCGGCGAATCGCATTCCAGTGAGTCTGGCCGTGGCGGACGAGATGAAGTTGCATGAACAAGGCAGGTGCAGTGGGGAAGTGCATGCTAGCTCAGTACGGGCATGACCAGGCACGACTGGCAAAGCGCCATCCAGAAAACGCTGAAAGTCGACATCCGGCACAAGACGCGTGTGGGCGGCGGCGACTTTGCCCAGGCCTTCCGTGTGACGCTCGCCAGTGATCGCGTCCTGTTCGTCAAGACCCATGATGAACCGCCAGCGGGCTTCTTCACCACCGAAGCGGCCGGATTGCTCTGGCTCCACGATGCGATGGCGGTTGCCGTACCGAACGTGCTCCACGTCAGCGACGACCCGCCGTGCCTCGCACTCGAATGGATAGAGCGCGGCCGCGGCCGCACGCAGCCATTAGAAGATCAGGATTCGAGCCGCGAGTTCGATGCCGGACAGGTCGCGCCGGCGGAGCATTCCGAGGCGATTTTCGGCCGGGCGCTTGCGAACCTGCACGCTGCAGGCGCCGAATCATTCGGCCGGGAAGACGCCCGCACAACGGGTAGCCTGGCGGTACCGAACGATCCCGTCGACGATTGGCCGGGGTTTTACGCCGAGCGTCGATTGTTACCGTTGGCACGCCTCGCCTCCGACCGTGGCGCCCTGCCGGCAACGAGTGTCAGACGCCTCGAGCGACTGGCTTTGTGTCTCGATCAGTTTGGTGCTTCCGATGAACGGCCATCGCGCCTGCACGGCGATCTATGGGCCGGCAATCGCGTCATCGACAATCGGGGACTGAGCTGGCTTGTTGATCCGGCAGCACACGGTGGGCACCGTGAATTCGATCTTGCCATGATGCGACTGTTTGGCGGTTTCGACGAACGCTGTCATGCCGCCTACCGTGAAGTATCTCCGCTTGCGCCAGAGTGGCAGTCGCGCATCCCGCTGCATCAGCTGGCGCCGCTGGTCGTGCATGCCATCAAGTTCGGCGGTGGATACGTCCGTGGCGTGGCGGATGCACTGGATGCCTGTATCTGAGGGCAGGGTTGCTTACCGTCGGCGGGCTCCGCTAGTCAGGTTCGCTCGCCGAGCGCCGCCAGTATGCGCACCCAGCTACGAATGCCCTTGTGAAAACTCTTCAGCGAGTATTTTTCGTTGGGCGAATGGATGGCATCGTCATCAAGCCCGAACCCCACCAGCAGGCTCTCCATGCCGAGAATGTCGCGCAGGTGACCGACGACCGGAATCGAGCCCCCGCAGCCCGCGTTGACAGCGGGTTTGCCCCATTCCTCGGTCAGCGCCACGCGCGCCGCTTGAAATGGTGGTGAGTCGACCGGCATGACGATGGCGGGTGATCCATCCTTGGTCAGATACTCGGCCGTGCAATCCGGTGGCAGCCGGGCGGCGACATGCGCCTGGAAAGCTTCGCGGATTCTTGCCGGATCCTGACGTCCGACGAGACGAAAACTCACCTTGGCTGTGGCTTTCGACGGGATGACCGTCTTGAAGCCGACGCCGGTATAACCGCCTTCGATACCATTGATCTCGCAGGTCGGTCGTGACCAGATCTGCTCCAGGACAGAACGGCCGTGTTCACCTGCGGGTGTCGTCAGACCGACTTCGGCGAGGAATTGACCGTCGTCGTCGCCAAGCGATGACCAGTCCGCAAGCATCTGTTCGGTCGGTTCATCGACACCATCATAGAAACCTTCAAGAGTGATGCGGCCTTCATCATCGTGCAGGTCGGCGAGGATGCGAGTCAGCACCCGAATCGGATTGATGGCCGGGCCGCCGTACATGCCGGAGTGAAGGTCGAGAGACGGGCCCGTGATGGTCAGCTCCTCGCCGACCATGCCACGCAGCATGGTCGAGATCGTGGGTGTGTTCGCGTCCCACATGCCGGTATCGCAGACCAGAGCCAGGTCGGCTTGCAGCGTTTCTCGATGCGCTTCCAGAAACGGGATCAGCGACGGCGAGCCACTTTCCTCCTCCCCTTCGAGGAAGACCGTTACGTTCGCGGGAAGCTTGCCGGTAACCGCTTTCCAGGCACGGCAGGCCTCGATAAAAGTCATCAGTTGCCCCTTGTCGTCGGCCGCGCCACGCGCGCGAATCACACGTCCTGCCGGGGTGTCTTCGATGGCCGGCTCGAACGGCGGGCGGTGCCAGAGTTCGATTGGATCAACGGGTTGGACATCGTAGTGCCCGTAGAACAGGAGGTGAGGCGTACCCGAACCGTCGTGCCTGCCCACGACCATCGGATGCCCGGGCGTATCGTGTCGAGTGGCATCGAAGCCGATCGACGCCAGGTCCTCGACCATCACGTCGGCAGCCCGCAGGCACGCGTCCGCATGGGCAGGATCAGTGGAGATGCTGTCGATGCGGAGCAGTGAGAACAATCGTTCGAGCGAGTCGTCGAGGGTGTCGTCGACATGCGCGAGAACGCGATCGATATCGGTCATGGGGAGTTACCGGCGGGGGAGCGGTGCAGTCATGAATTGTAGCGTGGTGGTTCTAGTGGATCGCAGGCTCGGTATCAGTCGCGTCACGGCAGTTCCTTGTCCGAGAGCCCGGCGGCCGAAAGACCCTTGTCCGGCTGCACCTTCATTCTCAGCGCTGGGCCAAACCGTTCGAGAAGTGATCCCAGCACGATGGTCATGATGCCGATCGCTGCAAGGGCTTGCCATCCGGATGCCACCAGCATGTCGAACATGCCGTCAAGCTGCGGTAGCAGGATGATCAGGACGGCAATGGCCCCAATTACGCTGCGACCGAGCCGCGCTGTGACGACGCGCTCTGTCCCAACAACATGAGAACGCGGTTCAGATCACCTTGCGCTTCGAAGCCGTGCAAAAGAAATACAGACAATGAACCGACCATGGTCATGGCTCCCAGCGAGCGCATCAAGGTGGCTATCGTGGCGGTTCGTCGAAGGGACTGAAAAGTGTCTGTTCGGGTGGTGTCATTCATGTCCCGGCTCCGTCTCGGGCTTTTCGCCGACCAGCGAGGTGAGTTCGGCCTGCAGTGACGCCTCGTGCTCTTCAACAGCGTAGCGTCGGGCAAGGGCATCGTCGGTCGCCGGGGCGTCGGTACCCAGGGCTGGGTTGTCGCCCGGAGGCGCGAGCCGCGCTCCATCGTCGGCGATTCGGACTTCCCAGCGCTCGAACACATCCTCTAGTCCATCGCCGTCATCTCGATGCAGACTGTCGAGCACATCAGCGGCTCTGGTCATCGACTCGCGTGAACGCAGCGCATCGCGCCGCCGGATGATGTTCTCGAGTCGGCGTTCGAGTTCGGTGAGCCTGCCTTGCATCTCTTGTTCGACTCGCTGATGCTCTTCAAGCGCGCCGCGTGCATCGTCGATGCGCGCCTCGACTGCCCGGCGGCGTTCGAGGCAGGCGAGCGCATTGGCCTGGTCGCTCGCGGCGCTGGCGCGCGCTCGGTCACGCCATTGCATCTCCGCTGTCTGCAAGGACGCAAGTTGTTCGCGTCGCCGCTCGCCCTCACGCTGCAGACGGGCATGGCGGACGCGGGCTGCCGTCACTGCCTCGCGAGCGCCGCGAACGGCGGCCGCGGTAATGGCGTCATGATTCTCGAAACGTACGACGGCGCGTTCGGTTGTGGCGCTGAGGGTTGTCGTCAATCTGGATAGAAATTTCATGGAATCGTCCGTGTTGTCGCTGGAGATGCCAGTGTCGGTGTGCGGCAGAATCAACCAAAGCACGTTCGACGGAGTAGCTCCAGGAGCACCCGTCGGTACGGGATTCCTGTACCGTTGAGTCCATGGCTCAGTCCACCCGTCTCGTCACAGCCATCAAGCGCGAGCTGAAGCGACGCCGCATCGCCTATCGCGAACTGGCCGCCGAGCTCGAGCTGGCGGAGTCCACTGTCAAGCAGATGTTTGCCAGCGGTAACCTGACGCTGAAGCGCCTCGATCGCATCTGTGCCTTTCTTGGTCTCGACCTCGCTGATCTGGTCGTACTCGCCGAAAGAGAACACCGCGAGGAGCGCGCCATAGAGCGCCTGACGCTCGAGCAGGAGGAGGCGCTGGTCAGCGATCCGAAGCTGCTACTGGTGGCTTACTGTGTGCTCAACCACTGGCATTTCGAGGATATCGTCGCGCGCTACCGCCTGTCTGACACGGAGTGTATCCGCCTGGTGGCGCGACTCGACCGGATGCGGTTTGCCGAACTGCTTCCCGGCAATCGAATTCGCGCGCTCATCAGTGCCAACTTCGGTTGGCATCCGGAGGGGCCGATAACGCGCTATTTCCGGCAGGAGGTCGAGGGGCAGTTCCTGGCGGGGCGCTTTGACGAACCTCACGCACTGAAACTGGTTCGTCTTGGTGATGTCTCAACCGCCACGCTCGATCAACTGTCGTCACGTCTCGAAGCTGTCGGTCAACTCTTCGACGACCTGGCGAGAGAAGACTGCCGCCTGCCTGAAGAGCAGCGTACCGGAGCGATAATGCTTGCCGCCGTGCGTCACTGGGTGTTCGACGTGTTTGCCGATCTCGAGCGCACGTCTTCATCAGAAGACAAGCACGCACTAAAATACAAGCCCGCGCCAAATTGACAGGTTGACACGATGGATCAACACTCGACCCAGTCTGGCTCGACGCCGGTACGCCTCCGCGAAAGCATGGCTCGGGAGGGCTATGTTGCGGATGATGATCTTGTTGCCGCGCTGCATCTTGCCGGTGCGCTCGGTAAACCACTGTTGCTCGAAGGGGAGGCGGGGGTCGGCAAGACCGAGGTGGCGCGCTGCCTGGCCGCCGTCGACGGGGCGCGCCTCATCCGCTTGCAGTGCTACGAAGGCCTTGATGCGCAACATGCGCTGTACGACTGGGACTATCAGCGGCAACTGCTGGCAATCCAGATGGCGAAGAACGCGAGCCCCGAAGCATTGAAGGCAACGCTTTACAGCGAAGCCTATCTGGTGCGTCGTCCGCTATTGGAAGCCATCGCGGGTGAGGGTGAGGCCGTGTTGCTCATTGACGAGATCGATCGTGCCGATGAAGAATTCGAAGCGCTGCTGCTCGAATTGTTGTCGGACTTCCAGATAAGCATCCCTGAACTCGGCACTTTCACGGCGCGCCGCCGGCCCCGCGTTATCCTGACATCCAACGGCGTTCGTGAGCTCAGTGACGCCCTGCGCAGGCGCTGCCTCTATCACTATCTGGACTACCCGGATGCTATTCGCGAACGAGCCATCGTCAGCGCTCGCCTGCCGGGTATCCACGAACATCTTCTGCAGCAACTGGTCGACGTCGTTCAGCAGCTACGCGGTGCGGCACTCAGGAAAACGCCCGGCCTGGCAGAAACGCTCGACTGGGCCGCTTCGCTCATGCAACTCGACGTGAGTGATCTTCGCGCGTCACCGCGAGCGCTTGAACACAGCTTGTCAGCCTTGCTGAAGACACGTGAGGACCGGGACCTCGTGAGCAGTCGCGGCATCGAAACGCTGCTCGAGACGGATGCCGCCGAGTTGCAGGCACCGACGAATCGGGTAGCCAGTGACGCCGCAGGTGACTGAGAGTCACGACGATCCGCTCGTGCGTCTCGGTGATTTCGCGACCTTCCTGCGTGCCAACGGAATCGCTGCGGATGTCGGTAGTGTGATCGACGTGCATCGCGCGGCGTCGCTCGGAATGATCAAGACTCGCCTCGCCTGGCGCAGAGCCTGCCAGGCCTGTTTCTGTCGTGATCGCGAGAGCTTCATGCGGTTCGATGCACTGTTCGATGCGTTCTGGCAACCGGATGGCGACGCGGCGGATGTCAATGGCAATGCCGGTGACGGACAAACAGACGGCAGAGCGTCGCTCGCGCAAGGGCAGCGGCTGCTCGGCATGGCCGGCACCTCGGAAAAGCAACGACAAGAGGAGGAGTACTTCGGCGCTGGTGATTTCAAGGCCCTGTCATTGGCCGATTTCCGTTTCGTATTCGATCCGGTACAGATGGCCGAGATAGAGCGACTCGTCGAGCGCATTGCCCGCCGCGCCCGGCGGCGTGTCGCGCGACGTCACAAGCCTGCCATCAGTGGCAGGCGGGTCGATCTTCGACGTAGTCAGCGTTTCCTGCAACGTCACGGTGGTCAGGCCGTCGAACTTGCCTGGCGACGGCCCGATCGTCAGTTGCATCGCATCGTTCTGCTGCTCGATATCAGTCAATCAATGGATGTCTATGCGAAGCTTTTCCTGCGCTTCACTTGCATCCTCATGACCGTATTCCGACGCTCTCATGCCTTCGCCTTCAACACTGACCTGATCATGCTGGGTCAGGGCGGCGGCAAGCTTCGCGAACAGGACATGGAAGATGCGATCAACCTGACCGCCAAGGGCTGGCTTGGTGGTACTCGCATTGCCGAGAGTTTCGAGAACTTCAACGAGCACCACCTGCAGACGCTCGTCGACGCCAGGACCACGCTGGTGGTCTTCAGTGACGGGTGTGACACCGCCAGGCCAGAGCGATTGGCGCGAGCAGTCATGCCGATGCAGAGGCGGGCGGGGCGTCTGGTCTGGGTCAATCCCCTGCTCGGGCGTTTCGAACCCGAGCAAGCAAATCGCTGGCTAGATCCGGTTCTGCCCTACGTGGATGAGTACTGTGCCGCGCACGATCTGAACAGCCTCCTCGCGCTGGAGCGTGTTCTACTGGCGCGTAGACCAAGGTCATGAAACTGTTGCCTGGTTCTCACTCGGTGCAAACGCTTGTGGCAGAACAAAGGCGTTTTGTAGATTGCAAGTGAAATTTCTGACAACATTCGCCGCCACAGTCTGTTCAATAGCCGTCGCCATGGTGCGATCGCTCAGCTCACGTCGAAGGAACCGCCGAACATGCCTCGCCTCGTTTCAGCGCTATCAGCGCGTTTATCCCCGAATCGCTCAGACCATTCGAGGTTATCGGTTCGAACGTTTCGCTTACCCCTGCTGCCCCTTGCCCTGGTGACCCTGGGCGCGATCGGCGTGCCGGCGCATGCGCACGAGAATCCGGGTGCCGTACAGGAGGACGGGCGTTTCACTCCCAACGTCGACGGCGCAGAGTTCCCGCCACAGCCGCGTGAAATCGGCAACGTTCGGCAGCATAGTCCGCAACCAGAAGAGGGTGGACCACTCTCCGCGCTGGTGAACGAGCCGCCTGCAAGGACGAATCGGGCACGGAGCGTCAGCGCGAATCAGGTCGGTGACGTTGGCGTGACGAGGCGCGACGCTGCTCGCGCAGCGTTTACCGACGGTGCCGTTCGACGAGCGCTGGGCGATCGATTCTCGGTGCTCGACAGTACGCGCGTGCGCGACAAGAGCGGGCGCATCAAGGATCGTTTTCGAGTGAGCTTCTTCAGTCACGACAGGAACAGCACGGTCGAGGTCATCTACGCTGGTGGCAGGGTCGAGTCGATTGATACAGAGGCGGCGTCGAGCGACCAACCGCCTCTGGGTGAAGCGGAAATGACGCGGGCGATCGAACTGGCTCGTGAACACTGGGAAGCGGACGGCGTTGCACGAGTCAATGACCTGACCGGCTATGCGATTCAGACGTTCGAGAGTGACGGAACGCCCTACGAAAACCGCGTAGCCTACGTGTCGTTCCATACCGAGTCGCCAGAACCGCCAGAACTGGTCACGTGGGTTGATCTGACGAATGAACAGGTGTTCCGCGCCGAGGTGGCGCAATGAACGCCCGGCTCATTTCAGTTTCGCTTCGATCAGTTTCGCTCCGATCAGTTTCTTTGTGCGTCTCGCTGTTCCTGCTCGGCGCGATCTCCACTGCACCCGTGCTGGCACAGTCTGTCGACGGGGTGATTGCGCCGGGTGATTCATCGAGTGGGTCGGTATCGCAGGGCAACTGGCGCCGCTACAGAGTCGACAATTCTGCCGGGCTTGATTCGACCTCCGCCCAGTTGTCCGGACTAACCGGTGATGTCGATCTCTACGTTCAGTACGGGCGATTGCCGACGCGGACCGACTACGCGTGCCGCTCCTGGGCAGGAGGCACCACGGCGGAAAGCTGCAACATCGACTTCGGGTCCGGTGAAACGGCATATGTCGGTATTTACGGATATCGTTCGGGTGCATTCACGCTTTCGATTGCAGCAGGCGATAGTGGTGACCCGGGTAACAATATCGGTCAGCGCAATGGACGCATCGAATGGGAAGGCTGGAACCTCGACTACGACACCTTCGGGCTCAGCGACGGTCTGACCATTCATGACGTGAGTTACGAGGGCACGCCGATTCTCGACAGTGCCAGCTTCCCGGTCATGTCGGTGTACTACGCAAACAACGCCTGCGGCCCCTACGCCGACAGGCTCAATGGCCCGCAGGCGCAGGTTACCTGGGCCAATAATGCGCTTCTCGTGGCACGTGAGTTCACCCAGGATGGCAAACAGTGGTTCGAACTTGGCATACGTGAATTCATCGGCTCCTATGACATCTACCAAGTGTGGTATCTCAGTGCCGATGGCGAACTTGACGGACACGTCTTCAGCCGCGGTCTGCAGTGCAACGTCGACCACGTGCACTATCCGATGTGGCGTTTCGATTTCGACATTGACGGGACCGGCAACGACCGAATCCTGCGCGAGACTTCTGCAGGCCAGCTGACGCCCTACACGACCGAGTTCGAGACCGAAGCTACGGCGGCCTTCCAGCATGGTTGGTTTGTCGAGGACACGCAGTCGGGATACCGGGTACGAGTCGACTTCGACGACGGCGGTCGCAGTGTTGGCGATGGCACGGTAGTACCGGCAAGCAACTACGAGAACAACCGCGTCAGTGGCGTGGCCTACCGCGACTCCGAGCAAGGTTGGACCGGGGGCGCGTCGAGGAATCTGCCCTACGACAACGGGGAAAGTCTCACCGGCGGTGATGCAGTTCTTTGGTATCGAGGTTACCTGCCGCATACCCCGGCCGAAGGTAGCGCGCTGTGGCATTCCACAGGCGTACGCATTACGACCGACGCGAACGAGACGAGCGAATGTGGGTCACCGAACGTCGATCCGGCCACTGAAGGTGGTGTGCATTTCTGGAAGGAGTGTGATGGACCCTGGACGCTTTTGCTGACCGGTTCCCCCGGAACCGGCTCCATCAAGGCGACCGGCAAGATCGGCTCCGAGCTTGGTATCGTCGGCCTGACGCCTGTGTCGATCGAGAGTTCCGATACGCTCAGTGACGCAAATCCGCAACAGGTGGTGTTTGACCTGACCACCGGGAATCCGTGGTCTGATCGCTTCCTGTTCGACACGCTCGACGGTGACGAACTCTGTCTTGGATTCGATCGGATCACTGCCTCCGAGCAGCTGTACATCGGCCCGAATCGGATACCAGCCGGTACCGGGCCTGTAAATCCGGTAACGCTCGAGAGTTGTGAGTTCAGCGGGCCGGATTGTTCAGCACCTGACTACGACGCGGCTACCGATCGGGCGCTGATCACCTGGGTGGATTGCGCTGGCGTGTTGCATCTCGTCGGCACGAGCGGTCAGCCGTTCTCTCGCTACAGCGGTCATGTCTATGCGAGTTCAAGCTTCGTCGGCACGGACACGCGTTCATTCGAGAGCTCGGATACGCTGACGAACGTCAGTGCGTCCGATGTCTTCTTCGAGATGGGCATGGGTGGCGGTTACGCCGACGAGATTCTGCTCACGCCGGCCAACGGCGCGGATATGTGTGTCGACATCAGCGCTCAAGGCGCGGGCACGGTCCTGTTGGCGGGCGCCGATCGCACCCCGGTAACATCGCCGTTCAATCCGCTCACGCTGCAGTCTTGCCAGCCGCCGGCCGGTAGCGGCGACTGCGGCAATCCGCAGGTGGATTCCGCCAGTGATTCGGCCTTTTTCGTCTGGAAGAACTGCGACGGTAGCTGGTCGGTCGCCCTGACCGGAGTGCGTCCTGACGGCGGCGGTGTGCGTGTCACCGGCAGCATCACGTCAAGTGCGGATTTCGATGTGATCGAGCCTGCCGGGCTGGAAAGCTCTGACAGCCTGTCGACATCACCGGCTTCGCCGTTGACCTTCGAAATGGGCACGAACAACCCCTGGAAGGACGGCTTCAACTTCGAGGTTCCGGCCGGTGCGAGTCTGTGTGTGACACTCGACAGCGTGAGTGACGGGTTGGACATTCTTGCCGGCCCTGATCGCACACCTGTAGGCACGTCGTTCAACCCGGAGACGTTTGCGGGCTGTCCCTGAAGCGCTATGCTGGCCCCTCCGTGAAATCGGAGCGGGCCAGCTGGTCTCCCTGATGCAGTCACCTGTTTCGCCAGACCGTACGAATTCTCCGGTTGATGCTGACGCTCGTCGCGCTGCGAATCCGGTTATATGTTACGCCTGCGATGCGCTACCACGGCTCGACAAGCCCTGGCTCGCCCGTTGGCGAGAAAGCCTGGAAGTGATCGACACGGTCATCGTGCCGCCTCGCGATGCCATGGCGTTCAACGTTCCGGTGGGTCATGGCTTTCGTATCGTGTCGGTGGAAGGCCCTCAGGTTGGCGATTTGAATCTGTTCAATGCAGACGATCCGTTCGAACGCTTCTGGAGTGGCAAGACCCGGCAGCTGCACGCCTCGCACCTGAGCACGGGCCATCGTCTCTGGAGCAATCTGCCTTACCTGAGACCGCTGGCAACGATCACATCCGACTCGCTTGACTGGTATGGCGTCGATGCAGATGGTGCTCGTGTGCACGATGTGATTGGAACGCGTTGCGACCCATATACGAATCGCTTGCTGAAGGGTGTCGAGTACCACCATTGCTGTCATTCGAATCTGACGCGCGCGCTGGCTGATGCCACCGGCTGGCCGCTTTCCCGGGCCGCGTCATGCGTACACGACGTCATGAACGTGTTCATGTGTACCGGCTTCACGCAAGACACCGGTCAATATTTCATGAAGGCAAGCCCGGTTCGACCGGGCGACGCGATCGAGTTTCTGGCCGAAGTGAACCTGCTGGGCGTGCTGTCGGCTTGTCCCGGTGGAGATTGTGGCGCCGGTCATTCGGACGAGGCGGCACCTTGCCACCCGCTTCACGTCGAGATTCTGCGGCCCGCGGCGGATGTGCTTGATGCGCACGAGATGCCGGCGACGAGCAATTACAGCGGATCGCACGGCCGTACCTAGCGGGAAAGCCGACTGGACATAGCGGCTCAGAAATGGCCGTTCAGAAATCGAAGGTCGCGGGGTCGGGGCCAATGCGTTCGGCCCGGTCGAGCGAGTCCATCCGGGTCATCTCGTCGTCATCGAGCGTGAAATCCAGAATAGAGCAGTTCTCCCTGATGCGCTCCGGCTTGATGCTCTTCGGAATGACGATGACATCCTTCTGCAGGGCCCATCGCAATACGACCTGAGCTTCACTGCGTCCGTGGGTACGAGCGATGTCGTCGATGACCGCTTCCTCACCGAAGCGTCCGCGCATCAGTGGTGACCAGGCTTCGACCGCGATGCCGTGGCGCGCACAGGCATCGCGAATGGCCGGCTGCGTGAGCAAGGGGTGATGCTCGATCTGATTCACCACCGGCACCACGCCGGTCTCGCTGACGAGCTCGTCGAGATGCTCGGGCAGGAAGTTCGACACACCGATCATGCGCACGAGTCCGGCTTCGCGAGCCTCGATCAACGCCTGCCAGGCATCGACACGACCGTCCGCAGGCCAGTGCAGGAGCATCATGTCGACTTGATCGACGCCCAGTCGCTCGAGGCTTCCGGCAAGTGCCTGCGCAGTCGTCCCGGCACGAATATCGTCGTTCCAGATCTTGCTCGTCAGGAAGACCTCCTCACGCGGGACTGTACTGTCGCGAACCCCTATGCCGACCCCGCACTCGTTCTTGTAGATAAGGGCGGTATCGACGTGCCGGTATCCGGCTTCGAAAGCACATACAACAGCGGCTGCAGCCTCTTCGTCCGATGCCTGATAGACGCCGAGCCCGATTTGTGGAATAGCGTTGCCGTCTAGCAGTCTGATCGTGGGAAGCGGCGTGCTGGTGTGCATTTCCTGCTCCGTATTCGTGTTGGCTCTGCGATGATGGAAGTTCACGCTCGATGATAGCCGAGCTGCGCAATCGGGGACGGCGTGGCGTGCGGATGGCAGATTCGGAAAGTGAACAATCAAACGAGAATGACCAAGAGCATGTGCAGCAACACGCCCGGCACCACGCCCAGCAGCACTCCCGGCAGCACGCGGGAATCGAAGATCATCATGTTGACCGGGGCGAGTCGTGGGTTGGGAGGCGCGTTGGTTGGCGAGTTCGTGCGCGCTGGTCATCGCATGGTCGGTGGATCACGCGACGCCAGCGCCATGGCGGCACTGCAGGAAGAGTACGGTGACGCACATTGCTTTGCCGCTGTCGACGTAGCCTGTGAGTCGAGCGTCGAACGTTGGTCGTGCGACGCGCTCGGTCGTGTCGGCGTGCCCGATCTCCTGATCAACAATGCCGGCATCATCAATACGGAAGCTCCGCTCTGGGAGGTGTCCGCAGCAGAATTCGAGCGGGTGCTCGCCATCAACGTGTCCGGTACGCATCGCATCCTGCGACATGTGCTGCCGGCCATGCTCAACAACGGTCGAGGTGTCGTCGTCAATCTCAGCAGCGGTTGGGGTCGCGCCGCTGCCCCGGGTGTCGCGCCGTACTGTGCGTCGAAGTGGGCGATCGAAGGCATGACCGCGGCACTCGCGGCGGAACTTCCGCCCGGCATGGCGGCCGTGCCCTTGAATCCCGGAATAATCGATACCGACATGCTGCGCGAGGCATGGGGCGATGGAGCCAGGGGCTATCGGAGCGCCGCTGCATGGGCTCGGACGGCGGCGCCGTTCCTTTTGGCTCTGGGCGCGGCCGACAACGGCCAGGCACTCACGGCGCCATGAACTCCCGACTCGATTCCAGACGCGGCGCCTGTCGCGGATTTCGGCTCGCGGAGCGGCTCACCGGATGGGCCGTTCTGTTGGTTGTGTTCCTTCTCGGTGGATGCGGCTCCGGTCTTCCGAAGGGCATCCAGCCGGTGGCGGACTTCGATGCCGATCGTTATCTCGGTACCTGGTACGAGATTGCCCGTCTCGATCATTTTTTCCAACGCGGCATGCAGGAAGTATCTGCGACCTATTCGAAGCGGGACGATGGCACGTTGCATGTCATCAATCGCGGTTGGCTCGTGAACAAGGAGAAGTGGAACATCGCCCGGGCGAGCGCGAAGTTCGCCGGGGCATCTGACGAAGGATGGCTGGAGGTGTCTTTCTTCGGGCCCTTCCATGGCGATTACATCGTCTTCGAACTGGCGGACGACTACTCGGAAGCCTGGGTCAGTGGCAGCGACACGGGTTACCTGTGGTATCTGTCCAGAACGCCGGTGGTACCTGCGGAGCGCCTGAAAGCCTTTCGCGAGCGGGTTGGTGCACTCGGCTATGACAGCGACGAATTGATCGTTGTCGATCAGGATGTGGCGGCTTTGCCTCCGCCTGAATGAGCGACATCGCCGGCGCAAAGCAAGAGAAGATGCGATGCGAGAGACTCAGTGCTGCTTCAGCTGTTCACCGATCGCGATGGCGGTCTCGAGCGCTCTCAGGCCGTCCTCGCCACTGACCAGTGGTCTTGTTCGTGTACGAAGGGCGTTGATGAATGCGTGGATCTCGGCGAGGATCGCATCGCCCTTGTCGAGTTGGGCATCGAGACAGTCGATGGCTGGCACGCCCTGGTCGTCAGGGGATCGCTCACGATCCACATGGCAGACGCGAGTCGTGTTCTCCTGGAAATCGATAGCGACGTAGAGGTCCTTCTGAAAGAAGCGCATGCGCCGCTCGCGCTTGCCGCTGACCCGGCTGGCGGTCACGTTAGCCACGCAGCCATCCTCGAACTCGATCCGGACGCTCGCGATATCGGTTGCGTCGGAGACCACGCAAGCACCGTTGGCATGAATGGCAGCGATCCGTGAAGGCACCAGGTGGAGAATGATGTCGATGTCGTGGATCATCAGATCGAGAACGACATCGACATCAGTACCACGTTGTGTGAACGGCGCCAGTCGGTGCGATTCGATGAACAGCGGGTTGTAGATTTTCTCGGCGACGGATACCAATGCCGGATTGAACCTCTCGAGGTGCCCGACCTGCAATATCAAATCATTCTTCGCAGCGATGTCTATCAGTGTCTGCGCCTCGTCCGTCGTTGTCGTCATCGGCTTCTCGACGAGAACGTGAAGACCTCGCTCAAGGCAGTCCCGCGCAACTGCAAAGTGCGTGCGCGTCGGCGTTGCGATGCTGACCGCGTCGCAGATACCCGCGAGCTCACGATGATCCGACAAGGCGAGAGTGCCGGTCTCCTTCGCGATCTCCTTGCCGCGGGCTGTATCCGGATCGCAGACGGCAACCAGTTCGCTTCCGGCGAGCGATGCATACTTCTGTGCGTGAAAGCGGCCCAGGTAGCCGGTGCCGACGACGGCGGTTCGCAGTACCTTGTGGTCGGGCAAGTTGGAGACTCTCGGTGACTGGCGGGGTAGAGCTGCCCCAGGCAGTGAAGCCGAATGCAGAACAGGCGTCAAGCGATGGTCGGCCTCCTGCTGGCTCTCGAAGCAGACTGCGAGGGCTCGTCAAGAAACAAGTCGTACGCTCTG
>Ga0209828_1000004_pt1 | contig 178380 bp, 158 predicted proteins | sample MaitaG_FD_187429 | JGI IMG/M metagenome (GOLD analysis project Ga0209828, IMG submission 187429) | Marine algal microbial communities from Maine, USA - Maine_Asex2 metaG (SPAdes) (version 2) | ecosystem: Host-associated > Algae > Red algae > Unclassified | place: Maine, USA | collected 2015-01-05
AAACGGCGTGTCCTCAATCAGAGTCAAACCAAGAATCTCTTCATAAAACTGCTTCGAGATTTCAGGCCTGGAAGTCGCGACGAATCCCACCATCTTCGAGTTTTTCAGCATTTGGATATCCGGGAATGAAAGCGCCGTCAGCGTTGCTCGAAATAGCTCTGCTCAGCTTCGACGTAGCGACGGGAGAGCTCGAGCAGCGCCTCACTGTCAGGGCGAGAGCCATCCAGCAAGCCGACCGATGAGTTCAGCACGATCGCAATGGCACCCTGGGACTCTATGTAGTCGACAATGAAGGCTACATTCTCTACGAACTTCGCCGGCGTCACTCCCCGGAAGTAGTCATTCGTACCGACGATGAGCCACACGTAGTCAAGCCCTTCGCCAGCCGCAGCAACGTCGGCAATGAGCGCATCCCGCACGTTCCGGGACGTTCGGCCCCCAACGGCTCGGTTCGTCGCCCGGATTGCCGACTCCCCGCCGAGTAGCATCGTGATCCGATCGGCGAGCCGACCGTCGTCGGCCGATCCTGGCTGCATCCAGCTGTCCCCCAGAAAGAGGTGATTCTTGTTGCTCATGAGGCTGATCTCATGCGAGTCGAACTGGCGGAGCACAAAGTCGCCGAGGGCATCGTATCCCCGCTTGTTGGGGTGAGCGCCGTCCCTGTAGAGACTCCAGAACTCGCTGTTTTCCGATTGAGCGACCTGCAGTGCTGGAGAGAATGTGGCGGCACCGTTGAACACCGCGGTGACCTTGCTGACACGGTGTTCGCCGTCCGCTCCTCGATACACGATGAGCTCATCGACATCGAGTTCGGTTCGGGCCGAAACCGCTGCAAACGTTGCGTTAGACGTTCCGGCCGCTACCGGCTCGGTGAATCGGAAGGTTTGCACGAGTTGATCGGCAGGATCCAGTGAGCCCTGATTCTGGTTCAGCGGTGACCACACCTGATGCTGACCGAGAAGGAAACCATAGTGCATGTCGATGAGACGACTTGCGGCAGTACCCGAGGTCGATCCAAACACCTCGACCTCCTCCGGTACCAGCCAGGCCCCGGAATCGAGTTCGAAGCGCAGCACCCGGCCCTGTCGAATCGGCGCAAGCGGGATCTCGGCAAATCCCTCTTCGCCAGCACGCGACGTCCAGCCGGAGAAAACCTCGACCCCGTCGAGCGTGATACGCAGATTGCGGCTGTAGGCGTCCTGGTAGCGGATGTGCGAGACGTCGCTGACGGCGCCCAGGTCCAGTGTGAAAAACGCGTTCGCGGCATCGCCTCCATTGGCCCACCGAGTGCCCGCGTCTCCGTCCACGATGAACGAGGCGTTCTCAACGTTGACCGGCGTCGTCGCAGTCGTACCGGGGAGCTGAGTCTCTCCGGAGACGGAAATCGAACCCATCTCATACCAACCGTCGTCACCAATCCCGGTGATGGCGAGAGGCACCTTCAAGCCGATGTCATCTACGTGCGCGACGGCAATGGCCAGCGCATGCTCGCCGCTCGCCACCGAGCCCGGGATGTCGAAGATCGAGGTTTCGACCGCGCCGTTCGAACCAGTAGGGAGCAATCCCTTCAGGCTGGTCGCCGTCCGTATCACCGTACTCACACCCGAAGAGTCGGTGAGTCGATACCAGAGCCGGAAATCGCGGTACAGGGGCGCCGAACCACGGTTGATCCAGGTCGAGGTGATCTGCGCTTGTTCACCGACGTCGATTTCGCTTAGGTAGCTCAATTCATCAAGCACCAGTCGTGGGCCCATCCATGTCGCCAGGAATCGCATGTCCTGCAGGGCCGGATCGGGATCGTCGACGAATGCTGCCGGGATGACAGTCGCCTTGTTGTGCACAAGTGACGTGTGCCAGTCCATCGCGTCGTTGACGATCGTATCGATCGGCAGAACTTCGCTGTAGCCGCCAGCGTTGAAGCGCCCTGGCCATTCGCTCATGATGCCCGTGACCTCCATGGCCACCGGACCGGTTTCCCAAAGATCGGGGTTGGCGGCGTGAATCGGTTCGTAGTCGTTGTAGTGATGACCCGAACCGCCCCAGCTGTCGCCACGCCAGCCGAATCGTCCGCTGTAGTTCTGATACAGGTAGTCAGCCATCTCGGAGTCGCCATTCACCTGATCCTTGAAGGTTTCTGCGAGCATCACCAAAGAGGTGTTCGGAAAAGCGCTCGCGTAGAGGTCGATGATCTCCTTGCGACGGGCCTTGCTTGGCATGAGTTCGGCATCGTTGGGGAAGGTGTGCCATTCACCCCAGAATCCGACCGAGCCGATGTCAACCGAGTTCAACCGAGCGTTGTTCGCATAACGCGCGCCGATCGCCCTCACCAGCTCGGCATGGTCGGCTCGAATCGTAGCGTCCTCCCAGTCCGGTACGTAGGTGGAGATGATCCCGCCGACACCGTCGTGTTCCAACTCACGCACTCCTTTGCGAACCAGCCAGCAAGGGATTCCATGGTCGAGGTTGTCGTTCTCGCTCGGATCGTTCCAGCAATTTTTCTCACCGGCGCCGGGCCAGGAAACCATGAGCCGGAAGTCGATCGTCTGATTCCGTTGCTCTGCGCATTCGAAGAGTCTGTCGAGAAGCGGCCAGGCGTACTGATCTTCTACCGGTTCCAGATCGCGCCACAGCAGCCGGACGTAGAGCGAGCCACCGGCGAGCCCCGCTTGCTCGACGGAGGTGTCGTAGCGACAGTCGGCTAGTTGTTCCTCGCTGGGGACCCGAGCCACGAAGTCCTGGAAGCCGACCCCGGGTGAGGTCATGAGCTCAAAATGCTCTGTTGGCGTGATAGTCGACGTAGCGGATACCGCAAAGGCAACCCCCGATCCGAAGCTTGCCAGGCCGGTGCCGAAGGCGATCAGCAATATTGCGGGATAGGTGGGTCTGAATCGGACTATTCGCTGGATCATGAGACAATCCTACTGTGGTTTGTGGCGAGGGGAATTCTGCGCCGACCAGGCCGACGGTAAGCCCCCTCTTCTGACAAACGCATTGCCATGCTCGACAGAATCGTCTTGTCAATTGTCGTGGGGGCTGACAACTTCAGACAATCTGGAAGATCTCGTCATCCAATTTCTGAGGCAGACTCGGCACGGCTGCCATGGCGCGGCTCGCCGTACTCACGCGTAAAGCATGCTCCATGGAATACTGAACAGTGATTGCGCCATGAGCACGCCGATGCCAGATCGCCCGCCTTGGGGGACGCGGCTGCGCGATTGCCGCCAGCAAGCCGGTCTGACCCAGGGCCAATTCATCGAAAGGCTCTCTCTTCTCATCAGCGATATAGATGCCGATGATCGCTCGGCCCTCGAACGGATCGATGTACTCGACGAAGCCGCCTGCTATTTCAGTGGCGTACTGGACTCGCCCACGCTGAGCCGGCTGGAGAAAGGAAACCGTGCCCTCAATTCGCGACCTCGGTGCGTTGCCCTCATCTGGGGCCTGAACCGGCTCGGCGTGTTGACCGACAAGGACGAAGCAAACAGCTTCCTTGAGCTCGCCGGCCACGGAAATCTGACAGACGCCGAATCAGCTGTCGTACTCGGTCCGTTCGATGACAGTGGCGCCCGATCTTTCGCAGATCCGGACTCGGCCAAAGAAGCCGGAAGCCGATCGGGCGAGATGCACGACGAGCACGGGCTCTGGACGAATCGAAGAAGTTTGACCATCGGCCACACTCTCGTGGCCATGGCAGCGCTGATTCTGGCGGCCGCGACAGGGTGGGCCGTACGCGATGGCAGAGACGAGGCTGGATCCGTGTCTGATTCCTCCCTGCCAGTCAAACAGTCTCATGTGTTGCTGGTTGACGAGCTCCAGTCTGCGGTGGGAAGCCTCGGTAACGATCAGACCCATACCAGCCTTCACGAGATGGACCAGAGAAGCGACAGCGATGACTGGACACGGTTCGTCAAGTTCCTTCCCGACGATACAGGCTCCTACGTCGGTTACCGGGCCTATCATCTGCCGGACCACATTCCAGTGGAGTCGATTACCCGTTTCCGGCTCGACGTGAACTACCGCGGTCCCGACTATGAAGCCGCGCCCTGGGTTTGGGAAGTTGAGCGGACCGATGAGAAAAAGCGCATACGCCTTGGCGACAACCGCGATTCGCAGTGGTGGTCGGGGTGGAGTGAAGTATCCTTCGAGTTCCCGATCGATGAGGTGGAGTTCGATGCGTCGTCGTACGTGAGAAACGGCGAAGTCTGGATCTCGCTAACAGGAAACTTTGCCACTGACACCTTTGACATCGACTACGAAGCCCTCGTCGTCGAGTGGACAGACGCCGTCTCTGATTGACGGGTGACTTACCCGTCGCCGACCAGGAACATCGCGACAAGAACGAGCTGCATGCACGACTACCTCCAGAGAGTCCCGTTCCCGTGACCCACGACAGCGTACCGCGCATGTTCGACTCTTTCGACACATTCGACATCGACACCGGGCAGTGCGTCATACACGGTGTATCCGGCGGTAGCGGCCCACCTTTGCTTCTGCTGCACGGCTACCCGCAGACGCATCACATCTGGCACAAGGTAGCGCCACCACTCACCGAGCGGTTCACCGTCATCGCGGCCGATCTGCGCGGCTACGGCAAGTCATCGAAGCCTGCGAGCCTGGTCGATCATGCCAGCTACAGCAAACGCGCCATGGCAGAGGACATGGTTGAGCTCATGAAGCAGCTTGGTCATGAGCGTTTTCGCGTCGTTGGGCACGATCGAGGCGCTCGTGTGGCGCACCGGCTGGTCGTGGACCATCCTCACCAGGTGTCGCAGCTGGCGGTGCTGGATATCGCGCCCACTCGCGAAATGTACGCTGGCACGACCGACACGTTCGCCAGAGCTTACTGGCACTGGTATTTCCTGATTCAGCCCACCCCCATACCGGAAACCCTGATCAATGCCAATCCGGACTTCTACGTCACGCATATGCTCGGCAATGGTAAAGCAGGCATGGCCCCGTTCGACAAGGCCGCTCTGGCACAATACCTCGCCGCCTACCGCAATCCGGATACCGTGCGAGCGACCTGTGAAGACTACCGCGCAGCGGCCAGTATCGACATCGAGCACGACAATGCAGACAAAGCAATCCGGCTCCAGTGTCCGCTACTGGTGCTGTGGGGGGCTCATGGTGTTATCGAGGCGTGCTTCGATCCTCTTGCGCTGTGGCGTGAGCGCGCCGAGAACGTGCGTGGTCGGGCATTGCAGGCCGGTCACTACCTGGCGGAGGAAGTGCCTGATCTCTTGCTGTCCGAACTGCTGACCTTCTTCGACGAGACCTGATTCATACCCTTCATTCGGCTCCCGACAAGTGCTCAATCCGACCGGCATTCAACCGGCACGCACCTGACCGAAAGTTCCCCGTTGAACCATCAGGCTCATTACATCAACGTGTGACATCACGAGCGACACACGCTCCTGCAGAGCAGGTATTCCCGGCCGCGGTAACGTCATTGACGTGATCTGCGTCGGTACGCGCATTACGATCTGCACAACACCCGCGACCAAAACCCAAGTGTAATCAGGCTTACCCTCACTGAGTCAGTACTATCCGCTTGTCGCCACTTGTTGCGTCAGAGCTGCATTGACCAAGAAGTTTCGCTCGACGCGTCATTCATGAAAGGGAAAAACATGAAAATAGTAACTTGGCAGAACCGCGTCTTACTATTGCTCGTCCTCGTGATCGCACCGCTCGTGGCCACTGCCGAGCCGCTCTACGATCCGACGGATAACGTCTCCCGAAAATACAACATCGTCTTTGACGGTGAGCGTTATGGTGGAGACACGGTCGAATTCAAGGGACGAAACTTCAGACTGGAACTGGATGACAGGGTCACCCAGGGTATCTACTTCCGATTTTCAGGACTCCTGTTGCTGTGGGACTTTCGGCAACATCACTATGATTTGATGTCGTTCAAGCCCATAGCCGAAGGTCTCTGGCAGTCGTGCTGGGGCGACAGATTCAGGGCGGTCCGAAATTGCAATCACCGCACCCGGTCAGCGCGACTGCAGTCACGCGATTCCGGACCGATCAAGCCGGAACCTGCTCCGGAGCCAGAACCTGAACCTGAACCTGCTCCCGAGCCAGAGCCAGCTCCGGAACCCGAACCTGCTCCCGAGCCAGAGCCAGAGCCAGCCCCGGAACCTGAACCGGCTCCGGAGCCTGCTCCTGAGCCGGAACCCGAGCCCGAACCTGCTCCGGAACCGGAACCTGTTCCCGAGCCGGAACCCGCACCGGAACCCGAGCCTGCTCCCGAGCCAGAACCTGCACCGGAACCTGAACCCGCTCCTGAGCCGGAACCCGCACCGGAACCCGAGCCTGCTCCCGAGCCAGAACCTGCCCCGGAACCGGAGCCCGCGCCAGAGCCGGAACCTGCACCAGAACCTGCGCCTGCTCCACCACCGACCAACATGGACGCCGTTGGCTGCAAAGCGTCACCTGAGGAGATCAAGGCTGCCCTGCTGGCTGCCACGAACCGCTCCCGTGCCTCGGCACAACAATGCGGCACGCAAGCATTTTCAGCCGCTTCGCCACTTCGCTGGAACAACGATCTGGCGGCGGCCGCCCGCAATCACTCACGTGACATGAGTTCGAACAACTTCTTCAGTCACACGGGTTCCGATGGCCTGCAGCCGTGGGACCGAGCGGTTGCCGAGGGCTATACCTATCGAAGCATCGGCGAAAACATCGCTGCCGGTCAGCGTTCGGTCGGCGAGGTTCAGTCGGGATGGATGGACAGCTCGGGCCACTGCCGCAACATCATGAATCCAGGCTATGTCGAGGTCGGTGCAGCATGCGTGGTCGATTCAAATGCGCAATATCAGCGCTACTGGACTGTGGTCTTCGGATCGCCCCGCTAGAACGGCCAAGACGGAAACAGGCTGCGGCTCACCAGCCGCAGCCTTGATCGACCACCGATGTCTCCTCCATCGGCGCGCATCCGTTACACCCTGCACGCGCGCGTAGACTCGGAACATGAAGACTCTGCTACTGGCCCTGTTCGGCCTGCTTGTCCTTCTCGGACTGGCTGCCTTCTTCGCATTGCGTCACCCTGTCTTCGGCGCATCGCCGCAGGCGTCCGATCGCATGCGATTCGCTGCGTCAGCGCAATACACCACAAGCGAGCAGGTTTTCGAGAATCGCCTCCCCGAGCGGGTCGCGTCCATGCGGGAGAACAGTTCGCTCATTCGCATGCTGAAGGAGTTTCTGGCTGATCGAGCGCACGGCTCGCCAGCCAAGCCACTTCCCGAAAACCAACCCGATCTCGCGCGCTTTCTGGCGCAAGACAAGAACGCCCAGGCGATCTGGTTCGGTCATTCGACCTTTCTTCTGAACATTGCCGGGACCGTCGTGCTGGTCGATCCGGTCTTCAGCGCGTCCGCAGCCCCGGTCAACTTCATCGCACCACGATTCCAGCCGCCGGCCTTGTCGCTCGAGACGCTGCCGCCAGTGGATGTGATCCTGATTTCCCACGATCACTACGACCATCTCGACAGAACGACGGTCGCATTCTTCACGGAGACGTCTACCCGGTTCGTCGCACCACTCGGCGTTGACAGTCACTTGCAACGATGGGGCATCGATGCAAGCCGCATCATCGAGCGCGACTGGTGGGAGACAACCACCGTCGGCAAAGTCGACTTCACCGCGGCTCCCGCACAGCACTTTTCAGGACGAAACGGTCTCGATACAAACGCCACACTCTGGGCTTCCTGGGTCATCGCGAAGGGCGACACCTGCCTGTTCTTCAGCGGCGACTCAGGCTACGACACGCACTTTGTCGAGATCGGCGCTCAGCTTGGCCCTTTCGACTTGGCCTTTCTCGAGAACGGCCAGTACGACGAGACATGGCGCGCCGTTCATCTCCTGCCAGAAGAAACCGCACAGGCCATCGAGGATCTGAATGCCGAACGCCTGTTACCGATTCACTGGGGCATGTTCGAGCTCGCCTTTCACACCTGGTTCGACCCGATCGTGGCAATTGCCAGCTTGGCCGACAGGCATCAGATCGAACTCGTGACGCCCCTGATCGGGGAGGTTTTCTCCCTCGACGCCAGTCACGATACCGAGCGCTGGTGGGAGGATCACCTGCCCGGCACCGGCAACTGAACGCGACCGTGTCTGCGTTGAGTTGCGCGTAGAAGTCCAGAGTCAGTGGCCTGTCAACATGATATTGACGGTCCACAGATCGCTCAAATCACTTTCAGATCAGATGCTTGGCGCAAGCCAAGTGCCAATGCGGTTGAGTCACCAGGGCTTTTTTTCGCGTTTTCGCTGGCAGCATTACCGCCTTTTTCGAGCCAGGCGGGCTCGATCTTCGGCGAAGCTATCTATTGCCAGTTTTCAGCGAAAAGACCAATTTGTGAAAAGATCTCTCCAAGCGTTTTTCTCGATCTTCGTCGTCGTTCCATTGCTCTTGCCAACCGTTGTGTTGTCCGACGGACATAGCCCGACGCAATCGCCACTAGAACCATCCAGCTGCGATTCAGACGCTCCCGCCAACTGCCCGATTAGCGGCGAGGCCGACGAATCGGGTAGCGCGCCACCCGGAATCGGCCCGACAAACAGTGTCGGCAATCCGATAAATCTCTTCAATGGCAACAAGCAGCAGCGAGAGTCAGACTTCTCGATTCCCGGCAGCAAACTTCGGTTCACGCGAATCTACAACAGCGCAAATACCGACCACAACCTCGGTCTGGGACAAGGGTGGCACCATAGTTATGCGGTCGCCCTGTTCGACACAGGTGATGGTTCTCGAGACATCGTGCAGAGCGACGGACGCCGCATTCACTTCACTCCAGACGGACAGGACGTGAGCGGCAACCCTCTTCTTCGTAGCGGCGGGTCGAACGAAGGCTATCTCGTGCAGCATGAGGGCAACCACCTGTGGCACTTGCCTGATGGCAGGCAACTGCGTTTCCGCGGAAGCTATCTGGTCGAGATCGACTGGCCAGATCAGCGTCGTCTGGCATTATTCTATCGCCAACAGCGGCTCGCAAGCGTCACCGACGAAACAGGTCTCGCATTGCAGTTTCACTATACGCCAGGGAAAAAAAGCCTTGCCGGCTATGAAACCGAGCGCTTTCGGGCACAGCCTGGTCTGCTCGAGTCCCTGACGCTTCCCGACGGGCGTTCGATTGCATATGACTACGATCAGAACAGCAATCTGACCAGAGTGCGCTACTCCGACGAGACTTCTCGGGAATATCACTATGAAGACACGACTTGGCGCAGTCATCTGACGGGCCTGACCGATCGTACCGGGGTGCGTTTTGCTACCTGGGCCTACGATACAGAAGGACGAGCAGTCCTGTCCGAGCACGCTGATGGTGTTGAACGGGTGACACTCCAGTATCCGGATACGGCAACGGTCGAAAGCGGGGCTGAAGTGGTGACCCGTATCACCAACAGTCTAGGTCTGGAGAGTGCGTACAGATGGCATCGCCCTTCCATCGACGTATCGCCCCAATTACTGACGTCGAGCGGCGCCGGTTGTACAACGTGTCCTGCTACCGGTGTCAGTTACACATACGACGAGAGCCATCGTCTAGTCGGCGCCCGAATCGTGGGCGAGGGTAACGTAACTGGCACTGGCGAAACCACCTATCGCTACGATAGTGCCGGGCGCTTGGCAGAGGTTCGCTTTGTCTCCGAGACGGGGACAGAGGAGCATATCGAACGACGAACTTACCAGGGCGACAACCTCCGTCCCGAACGGGTCTATCTTCCGAGCGTCAACCCCGAGGGTGAACGGGTCACCGAGATGCTCTACACCACGGGTGGATTGCTCATATCAGTGACAGAACGTGGCTTTGCACCCCATGTCGCTTTGCCTGGAGAGCAGGATGGTGATCGTTCCGGCTTCATCGCGCTAGAGCGAACGACACGTTATTCGTACGAGGCCAGGCGACTCGTTGCAATCGATGGACCTCTTGAAAACATCGATGACGTTACTCACTTGATCTGGAACGACGCCGGTCGACTGATTCGAATCGAGTCGCCTGTAGGCGCCGCACTGAGGCTGGGCACATTCGATGCCAACGGCCGCGCTTCGGAGCTTCGTATCGGCAAGCGCACTCCATACCAGATTACCTACGATACTCGCGGTGGTATCGAGAGTATTACTCACGCCGGTGGTGGAATTCAGTTCGAGAGGGATGCAGAGGGGCGGCCGATTCGAGTGACCGACAGCGACGGTCATGTCATGGAGAGAGCTTTCGACGCAGCCGGAAGAATAACTCGAATCAGCGACGACTTCGGTCAAGTCAGCGCACTCGTACACGATACCGAAAGCAGGGAGACATCGCGTTCGGTTTTCGGCTTTGACGGCAGTCTTGTTGCCGTGCTCGAACGCGTGTTCGATGCAACGGGAGTGCTTGAGGAGCTCGGCGAAAAGCGGATTCACAACGCCACTGGCGCGATGCATACCCGACGCACTCGACTTGAACACGACGAGCATGGAATGTTGAGCGCAATGGTGGACGCGGCAAGTGATCAGCGTGTAGGAATCGTTGTGGATCCCATGGCAAGGCTCATGTCGATTGTCACACCGGGTGTCGGGACGACAGCCTTCATGTTCGATGCGATAGGTCAGCGTGCCGGAGTCATCGATGCACTTGGAAATGAGACACGACAGCTTCACGACGACTTCGGGCAGCTCGTCGGAATAAAGAACCCGGACTCGGGTGCAGAACGACTTGAACGAGATGCTGCCGGTTCGGTTGTCCGTCGTGTGCGCGAGGACTCCGGAACCACCCGCTATAGCCGAAATGCCATTGGCCAACTGCTTGAACGGCGCGCGACAGACGGTTCTGTCGCACGTTTTGAATACGACCCTGCACACGCGCGGCTCACCATGATGCGGCTGGGCGAAAGTATCGAGCGCTTTACCTACGATGACGAGGCAGAGCTGATCAGCCATGTCCGCGAGATCGACGGGCTCCGTTTTCAGACTCGGTATTCTCGTGACGCGCGAGGGCGAACTATTCGAAAGCAATTGCCTGACGGGCAGGTGTTCATCTACCGATATCACGAATTCGGCCCCGAGGCAGGAACACTTCAGGAAATCGTGCGCACGCAATACCTTGGACTTGCCGAGCAGTCGATTGTCAGCTCGATTGATCTGGAACATCGCGACGGACGCGGCGGATGGACCGCACACAACGGTTATCGGAGCTCGCTGGAATTCGCGCCGAACGGTGAGTTGTCGCTCTTGGCGACGCCTGGTCTTCAGGAGAGCCGGAACGTATACGATACAGCGGGCCGTATCGTGGAACGAATCGACAACGACGACCGACAGGTCTACCAGTACGATGGCGTTCGGCTTGTCAGTGTGAATACGCCGCTCGACGAGATACGATTTACCTACGATGCAGTCGGAAACCGACGCAGCCGTACGCATCTGTCTATCGATGGAACCGAGGCGACCGACTTCTACCGCTATGCGGTGGATGAGCGGCAGGCCGGTGGAGCTCGCACCGGCAATCGACTGGTATCTGTACGCGATTCGACCTCGAACTCGATCAGCCGCTACTCTTATGACGTTGGCGGCTCTCCCCTGTCTGACGGAAAGCTAAGCTATACCTACGATAGTGAACGCCGGCTAGTGCAAGTCTCCAAAGATCGCCAACCGGTTGCGGCATATACTTACAATGCCACCGGCGAAAGGGTAAAAAAGGTGGTGTTCAGCTCGGACGAACCACCGAAAGTCACTTACTACCTGTTCGAAGATGCCCACATGGTGGCAGAAGCCGATGAGTCTGGGAAGCTGACGGCACAATACGTGTATCTTGAGGATCACCGCCCGGTGGTAAAGCTGGAAGGCGAACAACTTTTCGCTGTTCATACAGATTCTCTCGGAACGCCCACGGCGATGAGCGACTCGCACGGAGTGATTGTCTGGCAGGCAAACATCGGAGCGTTTGGTGTAGCAGATGTCGTGGTGGAAGAAAAAACGCTCGATATTCGGCTTCCCGGACAATACGCAGATGCGGAAACGGGAAATTACTACAACTATTTTCGTGATTATGACCCCGACACAGGTCGCTATCTCACGTCAGACCCCATTGGACTGAACGGCGGTTTCAACGCCTACGCTTACGTCGGGGCGATGCCAACGATGAATATCGACCCATTGGGCCTCGAGCCAACCCGATCTCAGGCAATTACCCTTGAACAGGTCGGCAGGATTGTCCGTACATATGATCCGGATGACATCTGGTCGATGCGCTACCTCGATCGCTCTGGTACAACGGCAACGCAGGTTGGTCCGTTTGGCGGATCATCGGGTGGGCGGTACGTGTGGACCACGAGACTGGGGTGGATTGATCTGGCACATCTGTTTGATGTAGCGGCAAATATCGATCAACGCCTGACAGACCCTGACGGCGCATTCTACGAAAGCTACTTTTGTGCACGACTTCCGGGCGCTCGAAGCGTCGTTGAAAGTCGTCTTTGGCAGGAGACCGAGCGCATCGAAGAGGAGCAATCACGAACCATTGGTGCAGACGGCGGAACCGTTTGGTCATACGAAGACGCGCCAAGCAATCTCGCTGGTCTGGACTACGTTCTCGACTACTATGACCCCGATACGCCAATTGAAGACACGATCATGCATTTCTTGAATGATGCCGGGGCGGCTGACCCGACGACCGCACCCAACTGGGAGCATATGCAAGAGATTGACGACGGCACGCGACATTTCGAACAAAACAGGTCTTTTGATCCTGTCTTGAATCCCATACCTGTTTCTCCTCCTGATCCCGATTGAGCGCAGAACTCTCGAGAGATACCCGTAATGCCCTGGCGCACCCTTCGCAATCTCACCCTTGTCTCTGGATCTCTGCTGATCGGGTATCTGTCAGCGGACGTCATCAAGTCAACAGGGTCCGCGAATTCAGCACGTCGCGCACAGGTTGTTGACGCACAGGTATGCAAGGCTCAGCTCGGCAGTGAACCGGTGGAGGTGGATGTATTGCAGATCACCTCGGTCTTGACACGACTATGGGAGCACCGAATCGAACCATCGTTTCGATTTACCCGCGTACAAGACGAGGGCCGATACCCCTTGTACCGATTTCTCGTGAACAGCGACGTGGGCGGGCTGATCGTGTTCTGTCAATCTGATTCGAACAGAACGTTGGTCGGACTGGTCGAAATGGCGCCTTTTTCCGTTGGAGCCGCCTTCAACCAACCCGACGCAAGTCGTGACCGACATGGCTCGAACGTGTCACCGTGGTTCGCGAAGGTCGTCGTGAACCAGGAGCAGACATCAACGATCGCCTATTCGAACGTCTTTGGTGATGCAGTGGTCTCGATGGCGCATCCGGAAACCGAACGTTAATCAGCATCAAGTCAATGCGGTTAGCTCCTGCGAAGGCCTGGAGCCGGTCCGGTCTGGCCTGACCCGGAACTATTCCGCTGTGTCCGGCGCGCTGCCCACGGCCTCAGTGGTGGCCCCGTCGAGAGCCGCCACGCGTTCCTCCAGCGCCTGCAGGCGCTGTCGCGTGCGCTGCAGGACCTGAGCCTGGACGTCGAACTCCTCGCGCGTCACCAGATCGAGATTTCCGAGCGCGCCCTGCACCGCGGACCGGGCGTTGCGCTCGAAGTCCTCTTTCAGCTCGGCTACCCCGGGCGGCAGGAGCCTGCCCAGGGTTTGCGACAGGTCGTCTATCAATCGGGCGTCGATCATCTGAGTGATTTCCACAAGGGTTGCTGACGATGAGCATATCCGTCCTGCCGGGACGCGGCAAAGGGCGCACCGACAAGCAACGACGAGAGCATTGTCGTCACGGGTCGACGCAGTTCATCCCGTGCGTGAAAAAACCGCACCGAAAAAGAGCAAGACAAGATCAAGACGCACCATCAGCGAGCAAATTGCTGATCACCAAACCCCCCGACGGAGCGATATCTTGTTGTTATGAAAGCATTTATTCCAATGGCACGCAAGATGCCAAAGCAGCTCAGGTTCAACAACTGCACACAGGACACGACCCATGAAGCTGGTCACAGCAATCATCAAACCGTTCAAGCTCGACGAGGTGCGCGAAGCCTTGTCGGCGCTGGGCGTCCAGGGAATGACCGTCACGGAGGTCAAGGGTTTCGGCAGGCAGAAGGGCCATACAGAGCTCTACCGCGGTGCTGAGTATGTCGTCGATTTCATACCGAAGACAAAACTCGAGATCGGTATAGACGACGATCAGCTCGAGGCGGTGATCGACGCCGTCGCTCAGGCCGCAGGCTCGGGGAAGATCGGCGACGGCAAGATCTTCGTCACCGAACTCACGCGAGCGGTGCGTATCCGCACCAATGAAACCGGCCCCAGCGCGCTCTAAAGGAAACTGACTCACATGGAATACGCTAACCTGAGCTACGCGCTCGACACTTTCTATTTCCTCATTTCGGGCGTGCTCGTCATGTGGATGGCAGCCGGCTTCGCGATGCTGGAAGCTGGCCTTGTCCGCTCGAAGAACACCGCCGAGATTCTCACCAAGAACATCGCTCTGTTCGCGATCGCCTGCATCATGTTCATGCTCATGGGCTACAACATCATGTACCCGGGCGACAGCGCCATCAGTCCTTATATTCCCGGCTTCGCCATGTTCATCAGCGAAACGGTCGACGAGGCCGCCTTCCAGGGACTGGTTGCCGGTGAAGACGGCGCGTCCTACTACTCGGGCCTCGCCGATTTCTTTTTCCAGGTGGTGTTTGTCGCGACCGCCATGTCGATCGTGTCCGGCGCCGTGGCAGAGCGCATGAAGCTTTGGGCATTTCTTGCCTTCGCCGTGGTCTTCACGGCATTCATCTACCCGGTACAGGGCTTCTGGAAGTGGGGCGGCGGCTGGCTCGACGCGGCGGGGTTCAACGATTTCGCCGGTTCCGGCATCGTGCACATGTGTGGCGCCAGTGCGGCACTCGCGGGCGTCATCCTGCTGGGCTCACGAAAAGGCAAGTATGGTCCCAACGGTGAGGTCATGCCGATGCCGGGAGCCAATCTGCCGCTCGCCACGCTCGGCACCTTCATCCTCTGGATGGGATGGTTCGGCTTCAACGGCGGTTCCGAGCTCAAGATCTCCGACTTCGGCGAGGCGAATGCCGTTGCAGCCGTCTTCGTCAATACCAACATGGCTGCAGCGGGTGGAGTCGTGGCAGCCTTGCTGACGGTTCGTGTGCTCTGGGGCAAGGCTGACCTGACGATGGCGCTGAACGGTGCACTGGCCGGTCTGGTCGCGATCACGGCCGAGCCGCTCGCACCGACGCCGCTCTCGGCAACGCTGATCGGTGCGGTAGGCGGCATCATCGTCGTGTTCTCGATCATCACCCTCGACAAGCTCAGGATCGATGATCCGGTCGGCGCCATTTCGGTTCACGGTGTCGTCGGCATGTTCGGCCTGATGGTCGTGCCGCTGACCAACGGGGACGCAACCTTCATCGCTCAGGCCACCGGGCTGGTCGCGATCTTCCTGTGGACCTTCATCACGAGTTTCGTACTCTGGGGCATCCTGAAGATGATCGTCGGCATCCGCGTCAGTGCCGAAGAAGAATACGAAGGAGTCGACATCGCCGAGTGTGGTCTCGAGGCCTATCCGGAGTTCGTTGCCAGCCGCCAGTAGGGCGCTTTCGAGCGGCATCGTCCCTAACGGGTCGAGGCCGGTCCGCTACCTCACGGGGCGCCTCATCAGCGCCCCGTGTTCGTTTCCAGGAAGCGAAGTCTGTTCATCAGGCGGAAGCCCTGCAGCAAGGCAGCGATGCTCAGTCCGGCAATCAAACCGAACCAGAGTCCATAGGCGCCGAAGCCGAACCGATGCGCCGCGAGATAACCCGTACCGAAACCGATCCCCCAGTACGCGAACGCGTTGATGAACATCGGCACGCGCGTGTCTTGTACCCCTCGCAGCAGACCGATCATCGTCGCTTGCAAGCCATCGGACAATTGAAAGACAGCACCGAGAATCAGCATCGAGGCTGCCAGTGACCGCACCTCGGGATCGCTCGTGTACAAGGCCGCGATCGGGTGCCGGAACACTACCAACAACATGGACGTCACGCACGCGAGCAGCAAGGTCAGCAAGACACCGCTGACCACCCGCAAGCGGAGACCGCTGACAGAACCGCGACCAAACGCGACGCCCATACGCGCCGTCAATGCGAATGACAGACCGAGCGGGAGCATGTAGGTGGCCGCCGAAGTCGTGATCGCGATATTGTGCGCGCCGGCAGCAACGGTGCCGATCATGCCCATCTGGATGCCCGTCGCGACAAACAGGCCACTCTCGCATAGAAGCATCAGGCAGATCGGTGCTGACAGGTATACCAATGCCAGCAGGCGCACAGGATCTGGTCGCTCCATCGATGCGTACGGTGTGAAGCGTTGATACGTCCGCCCCCGCAGCAACATGAACAGGATCAGACACGTCACACTTTGCACGATCGTCGTCGACCATCCGATGCCGGCAACACCGAGCCGAGGCAGGCCGAAGTAGCCAAGCCCGAGTCCCAGATCGGCAAGCAGATTGATGATCAGGCCCGCAAGCTGCACGAACAGGATCGGCTTCGCGCGCGCCGTCGCTTCGCACAGATTTCTCGCGGTCACCAGCAGAACGGTCCCGGGCAGGCTCCACATGGCTGTGCCGAGATAGGCCTGCATGGGCCGCACGATGCCGGCGTCAAGTCCCCATTGATCGATCGTCATCGCGCATGCCGCCAGAATCGCCAGGTCAATCACGATGAGCCCCGACGCGAGCCACAGACCCTGTCGGAAGACCACGCCGACATCCGCACGACGGCCCTGTCCGCGAAGTCGCGCCATGGTTGGCGAGAGGCCCGCCAGCATGCCGATACTCGACAGCGTGATCATGAAGAGGACACCGGCGCCAATGCCCACGGCAGCAAGTTCAGCCGCGCCGAGACGGCCTGCCACGAGCGCATCTACCATGCCGTTACCGATGCTGAGGACCTGAGCGCCCATCAGTGGAAGCGCTGCCAGCAGCGCACGACGCATCTCGGCGCTGAGGGTATGGCGCTGCCAGGTCAGGGGCGAGACCGACATTGAACCGTCCGATGTGGCGGGCCAGCATACGCGCCTTGTCGTGTTCGAGGCCGGCTCAACCGGCAGGCAGTCGTGCCGTGACCTCGATCTCTATTTTCATGCGCTCATCCGCGAGGCCTGCAGAGATCATCATGGCCGCGGGCGCCGCCGCACCGAACGCGGCCTGCAAGAGCGGCCAGACGGATTCGAATTCGGTCGCATCGGGCACAACATAACGGACCCGGACCACCTCGGAAAAACCGGCACCGGCCTCGGCCAGCGCTACCTCGATATTCGACAGGCATTGCCGTGTCTGCGCGACGACATCGTCCTCGATGGTCATGCTTGTGTAGTCGAAGCCGGTGGTGCCGGAGACGTATACCCAACCGTCCACGACCAACGCGCGCGAGTAGCCGATCCTCGCCTCGAATTCGCTACCAGACGTGATTCGACGAATTGTCATGCCACCGGTTCCCACTCATTCCCACGGAATCCCACGCCATTGCGCGCATCCACACTACACCCCACCCTCACGCCCACCAGCCACCCTCAAAGCCCTCACCACTTGCTACTGTGCACCACCCGAACGTACCACTGAACATCGACATGACGCTCGCTCACGGACGCGATCACCTCGCCATACCTGGCCCGTCGGTCATCCCCTCACGAGTACTCGGGGCGATGCACCAGCCCGCGCCGAACATCTACGGTGGCGCTCTCATCGAGATGACCGAGTCGATCTACCGCGATCTGGCGATGCTTGCCGGCAGCCGGCACGAACCGGTCATCTATATCGGCAACGGCCACGCGGCCTGGGAAGCGAGCCTCGTGAATGTGCTGAGTCGCGGTGATCGGCTACTCGGACTGGTGACAGGGCGATTCGGTTACGGCTGGGCAAAGATGGCCGAACAGCTCGGCGCCCAATGTGACTACCTGGACTTCGGCACACGAACGGGGGTCGACGCGGGGCAACTCGAGGCGACCTTGCGCGCCGACCGAACGCGATCCATCAAGGTGATCACCACGGTCTTGTCCGATACGGCGAGCGGCGTTCGCAACGATATCCCTGCCATTCGCGCCGCCATCGATGCAGCCGCTCACCCTGCGCTGTTGATGGTCGACGCCATCTGCTCTTTCGCCTGCGAGCCGTTCGACATGGACGGCGCCGGTGTCGACGTCATGGTCACGGGTTGTCAGAAAGGCTTGATGACACCTCCGGGGCTTGCTTTCGTCTTCCCGGGCGATCGGGCCATCGAGGCTCGCGCCTCAGCCGATCTCGTGACGCCCTATTGGGACTGGTCGCCACGGCGCGAGTACACGATGTTCCCCGAACGCTTTTGCGGCACACCCCCCACGCATCACTTGTTCGGGCTTCGCGAAGCGCTCGACATGCTGCTCGAGGAAGGCATCTCCACGGTCTGGCGGCGCCACCGCACACTGGCGGAAGCGGTCTGGGCCGCCATCGAGTGCTGGGGAGCGGCCGACGCAAGCCACATTGCAAGCCATGTCACTGACAAGACCGTACGATCGCATGCCGTGACGACGGTCATGACGGCGCCGGGCGACGCCCCGAGGATCCGTGAGTGGTGCGAGCAGGAGGCAGGCGTCACTCTGGGCATCGGCTTTGCGGTCGACGATACGACAAAGGACGCGATCTTCCGTATCGGTCACATGGGGCACCTCAACCCACCCATGCTGCTCGGCACGCTCGCCTCGATAGAGGCTGCATTGGTCTCGCTCGGCATCTCGCATGGCCGCGGCGCCGTTGACGCCGCGGCGAGCGTCATTGCCCGCTATCAGGTATCCGTCTCGCGCTGAAACTCCGCATGTATCTCGATACCGATCGTGTCGCCGATCAGCGCGCCCAGCCCGTCGATTCCATAGGCTGACCGGCTCAGTTCGCCGGTTGCCGAGAAGCCGACGGTATAGCGTCCGGTCAGCAAGTTGTCGGCACCACCGACGAAGCGCACATCCAGTTCCAGCGGCAAGCTCAGACCGAGGAGCGTGAAATCGCCCGTCACCGTCAACCGTTCGTCGTCAACGACCTCGACGTTCGTGGTGGTGAATCGCGCTTCGGGATGATTCGCAACATCGAACCAGTCACCGGCCTTCAGGCGCGCTTCGAGTGTCGGGTTGTTCAGGTTCACACTTGCCATGTCGACAACCCCGTCGAGCTGCAGAGCGCCTAATCGGGCCGGATCGAAGTCGAGACTGGCATCGACGGCGTCAAAGCGACCGACGACAGTGGACAAGCCGAGGTGCTGAACCCGGAAAAGCAGATAGGCATGATCAGGGTCAAGCGTGTAGTTGCCCGAGCGCAAATCGGCTCGAGTTGCCGTGTAGTTCGGCGTTATCAGTGAAGCGCAGCCGCTCGCCAGGATGGCTAGCAACAACACGCCCCACAGACGATAGATATTTCCGCCTGCCATGCTTTCACTTTTCATGCACATGCCTCGAGGGCTGTTGCCTGCCCGATACCGATACCAAGGGTCATGACGAGAGCGAATCGATGACGACACTGCATCTTTACGCAGGTCCACGTTTTTTTACATGCCAGCAGCCGAGGACCGGCTAGTCTACACACGCCGTACTGCGGCACTTCGCCCGGTCACGTCGTGACCCGATCCGGGTGGCGAGCGCAGGCCGCGTGACGGTAGACTCTTGCTAACGGTCAACCACCGATCGCTTTGTCGTGATACCACCTGCCCTATGCCATCCCGGTCCCCGATGTCGCTTTGCCTGTTGCTGGCAGGGCTCCTGCCACTCACCGGATCGCTCGCTCAGGCGCAACCGGTTGATGAGCGACTGGAAAGCCTGAGTCGCGCCGAACGTGAATATGTCGGCAGACGCTGCCTGCCGAAAGAGTATGAGGAAGGTGCGGCAGCCTACCGTGACTGCGTGAGCACTGCACTCGATGCCAGATCCACTCGTGCGAGTGTGATCTTCGACACACTTTCATTCGACGATCGCTACGCACTGCAGGAAGTCTGCGCGGAACGTGAATCCACCGGCCCGGACGTTGGCGACGAGCGCATGCGAGCCTGCATGGACGAACAGATATCTCGATTGGTCGATGCTCCGGAGCCGACAACACCCGATCCCGGTGCGTTGACACCGAGCGAACGTCGCGATCTGGCTGACCGCTGTACGACGGAGAGCAACTCTGTCGCAGCTTATCGACGCTGTATGACCGCGGAAGTTTCGGCCACGGAAGCCTCGTCAGCAGACAATTCGGTGGTTGATCCACCCGCGATCGCCGCTGCGGAATTGGCACCACCGCCCGAGTCGGTAATCGAGCTGGCGCAAGCCGAGACGACCGACACGCTGCCTGAAACCGACGTGTCACCTGCCATTGAAGAATCGGTTGCAGCGCCAGACAGCGATGCCGTGCCGAACAGTGATCCGCTCACGAATGAGGAGACTGCGCCGAATGAAGACCTGAACTCCGATGAAAGCTCTGCACCAGGCAATGAGACGAGCGTCTCGAGCGACTCCCCGGATGATGCCGACCTGCCGCCACCCGATATTCGCCAACGAGCCAGCGACGCTCTGGCAAGACTCAATCTGACGATTGCGGGTCTCAAGGGGATCGAGCGCGTCGTGCTGGGAACGGCGGTCGCCCTGCCCCTGTTGCTCATTGCCGCCTGGGGGCTGACCCGCGGCTCACGTGCGCGTGCGGCCGAAGCGCGACGCTACGAAGACAGCCTGTCGGTACGCAATCATCAGCTCTCGAACCGGCTGCGAGAGAAAACCGGCAGGCACACCGGAGATTCGTCGTACCCGGATGAATTCGATGGCCGGCAAGCCGCACTCACCGGGGATGCAGCCGCGCTACCCGATCTGTTCGACGACCGGGAACACGACACGGCCCGCGGTGGTGTCGATGTTCCATCGCACGAGCCGATGCAACGTGCAAGGAGCGAGCGCGACCTGGACGCGACGCTCGACGCCACCCTGCCGAATGACATCGCGGGTTCTGCCTCTGTAAACGACGAGCAAGGAGGGCCAGTCGACGAGGGCGATCCGCTTGATGATGTTGTCGGTGAGGGATTTGCCGGGTCGCTCGACACCAGCCTGGATGTTCGCAAGGGCATGCCATCGAAAGACCCGGGCGCTGCCGATCGTGAGACACCGACGACGAGCACTGCCGACTCGGCTGATACGCCTGCCGAGCCGAGTCCGGTGACCGTACCGTTGTCCGCATTCGGACGCTGGATCGAGTCGAACGACGAGCGACGCCGTCTCGAACTTGCCATCGAATTCCTTATCTACTGGATGGCCTATGGGGACGAGCGCTACGATCCCGAAACGCGTACTCGCTTGCTCGCCGATGGCGGCAATGATGGCGATCCGCACGACCTGATCAAGCGCCGTGTTCTCGAACAGGACATCAACGCCTTCGCCGACTCCGTTCGCTGGCTGCAGCGCAATGCAAACGAATTGCAGCGCATACAGATTCTCGATCTGCTCATGGTGCTGCTGGTCAGCGATCGCGCCATGTCCCCTCTGCAGAATACCCTCCTGCGTTACCTCTCCGATGCCTTCGGTCTCGGCGACGCCACACTGGAGGAGCGACACGAAGTGGCTTTCGGCAGACCGATGTCAACCTTGCCCCGGGTCGATCTGATGGCCTGGTGGAATCGTGTCAGTGAGGACGAACTGCTCCGCTGGGACGCTCGAACCGTCATGCAGCTCGATCCGCTGGATCAGTATCGATCACAACTCGGACTGCCCATGGACGGTACCCTTGACGAAGCGCAGATCGTCGAGGGTTTTCGCTGGGCTGCACGCCGATGCCATCCGCATCGATTCGATGCACTCGGCGACCGGGAACGCTCGCTCGCCGAGCGACAGTACAGCAAGTTCGAGGAAGCGCGCGATCGACTGTTGGGAGTGACAGCATGAGAAACCTCTTCGCCCGCTTCGGTATCGACGGCAGCGATATCAACCATCTTGAACGAGCGCTGGCCGACTCGGCAGTACAGCCGGCCGACATGACGCCTGCGGAAGTCGAAGAAGTACAGAGGCTACTCAGTGGAGTCGAACGACGAAAGCACCTGAGTCGACTGCACTTGCAGTATCAGGCGATTGCCGCAAGCATCGACACACTGGACGGGGCAGACGCCTGTGACACACATCGTTGGCGAAAACGCATCGTCGAATTCGAGGTCGAATCCGAGGAACGGCCTCACTCGCCCTAGGGTTCGGGCTCGTGTCGCAGACAAAGTTCGCGCGTCACCTGCCCGCTACGTCTCGACCCGATCAATGAAAAACTGAACTCGGCGCCATCTGACAGGTCGAGCCGTGCGTTCGACCCGACGTCGAACTTGCCGAGTACCTCGCTCTGGATATCGCCCGCAAGATGCAACCACAGGGTGGTACTCGCAGCAGCAACATCCACCATCAGGGGCACCTCCATCGATTCCTGATCGATGGCAAGTGTGACGCTGCTGCCGTCCTTGTGGATTTCGGCAATCGCCGCTGCCTGCGCACCGGTGAACCGGAACCCGAAGACAGGCCGGCACTTGAACCGAGGGACGAAGCCGACGCGCACGATCACGCCACCTTCCAGTGCCTGTGAACTCGATACGTACTCGTTTAGCGTAGAGCCGTCAGGCAGGACGCGTTGTTCGAGTTCGCCACGCCAGTTGTCGAACGTCGCTTCCGGGAACATGGCACCTGCATGCGCGCTGTTGACAAGCACGCCTAACAGTGCTCCGAGCATCGCACCAAGCCTCGCATCAAGACTTGCACCAATGGCCAACGACGCGACTCCTCTGTTTTTCCACGCATCTTGTACCGCGCTGCCCAAGATCGACTCCCGCAGTTTGCCGTAATTCAGAGTTACCGAGCGATTCCGCAGCCCGCAATCGTGGAGCGTGACAAGAATCAGCTGACAAGTCCAGACACAAACCGTCGACGAAAGCGCGTTCAGGACAGCCAGGCAAACGGAACGCAATGCAAGTCGGCATCAATCTTGCGGTACGGGTTCACATTATCGCAGCGGCCCAGGGACTCTGCCATGTCGTTCGAGCTGACCGGATACGTTCTTTCGGCCCTGACGGGCTATCTGCTGTTTGCTGCCATCAGCGGGCGCTTCAACCCGTTTTCCCGTCCATTGGCGTTGCACCAGAGACCAGCCTGGGCCCTGGGAATCTGGACAGGATGCGCTGTTGCCAGCGTGTCGGCGGGTTTTCTCTTCGTAATAGATCACACTGACTTTTCCGGATCGCTGGCCGTGGCGAGCTCTGCTGCCTGGATTCTGGGAGCGCTGCTCGCACCGGGTCTCATTGCGGCAATGGCCTATCGGAATACGATCAACGCTACCCTGATCGAGGAAATGCGGCTCGCCCGCGAACGCGCCATTGCACTGACTGCAGAGAGCGACATACCACTTCCGGAAGAGCATGCTCCAGGCATGAGTCTGACCGATGAACATCTCGAGGAGCTCGGTTTCTTCGATGCGCCGGATGCGCCTCGAGTCAGGCAGCCGAGTGCCTCGACAGAGACCAGCGAAGCTTTCGACCCGGCAGAGGCAGATCACGATGCTGAATCGCTCTCGATCGAGCCACTTGACGCTGACACCTTCGCTACAACAGCAGGCGAAAGCGCCACAAGCCTCGCGATCGAGCCCCTCGACACGGCATTGTTACCTGCCCTGGCCACGATCGGGCCAACCGAAGTCGATCCAGCCAATGCCAGCCTGCTCAATACCAGCCTGATAAACGACGGCCCTACCGATGACGGCCCTGTGAGTGACGACTTTGACAAACGGCCGTGTCGCGAGGATCTGGAGGACCGGCTCAAGAATCTCGAAAAGGTCAATGCACGGCGTGACGAGGAGATTTCTGCCCTGCTCGCTCAACTGAAACGCGAGAAGCGCCGAACCCGCGACGATGTCGCTTCGCTCGCGAAACAATGGTTACTGCAGGAACGTCAGCTCTTTGCGCGTCGAAGTACGCTTGGCAAGATGGCTCGCCGAGCTGAAGGTCAGTTGACACCGCGCCTCGCGCGCCGCGTCGCCCGCGCCCGCAGCATAGTCCCGAGCATCTGAACCTCGAAGGTCGCCTGATGCACCTCGAGGAGGTCAGGCGCGGTGAAACTTCGCTACGACAGGGTGAGAGCTGACCGGCTCTTCTTCAGCCGGGTGCACATCGAGCGACTCGTCCGATGCGGCCCCTTCGGCTGAATTTGCCGCTTGCACCCTCTGCAGATGGACGGGCAGGCTGCCGGGCACGGATATCGACATGGTCGAGGTCATCGGCAACTGCGTCTGCAAAAATGACACGCCGGAGCGGGCCGAGGTTTCCCGCCGTTGCCGCTCGAGACTTTCACAGATCTCCCGGGCACGCCGCTGCATTCCGAGCATGGTCCCGATAACCGCGAGATAGACGCCGAGAAAGGCGAACACCAGTGGCACGCCCTGCAAGGTAAGGAACGTCACTACAGCCGAAAATATCAGCAGGCAGCCAGCGACGACTCCAAGAACGTGGAGGGGATTCATCTGCGCTTTGTCATGAAGGCTTTCACAGGTAAAGAATATACGCCCGCTCCGCGTAGCATGGCAACCGCGCGAGATTGATGAATCGACAGCGTCACACTTGTAACAAGCGCCCCCAGGAACGCAAGATTTTCAAGCGCCGCAGACGGAAAGCGCGTCACGCCGGGCAGGCAAGCCGACACCACCGCTCGAGCCCGATGTTGCTGCCGCAGGCAAGAATGGCGACACGCCTACCCGAAAGTTCTGTCGCAAGCGGCCCCTGCAGAGCAGCGAGGGTCGCGGCGCAGGCAGGCTCCACCATGAGCTTCATGTCGTCAGCCAGCTGACGCATGGCCACACGGAGCGACTCGTCACTCACGCGGACCACACGAGACACGTGCCGTTCAACGAGCGAGTAGCTGACCGGCAGATGCAAAGGCGCGCCAAGACTATCGGCAATGGTGTCGACGGACACGCGGGCCAGCGGCGCGCCGTTCGCCAGGCTCGTTGTCATGCCTTGTGCGCCCTCAGGTTCCACGCCGATAACCTGACACCCCGGTTGCAGGTGCGTCACGGCAGACGCGATTCCGGCAATCAGACCACCCCCGCCGATCGGCACGATGAGCGCGTCGAGCGCCGGCACGTCATCGCAGATCTCGAGCCCGACACAAGCCGTCCCCTCGATCGTCGACACGCCCTCGAAGGGATGCACCAGCACGCGACCTTCGTGCGCGCGAATCTCGTCCACGCGCGCCATCAATTCCTCGATGCTCTGTCCGAACACGACCTCGGCACCGAGTTCGCGACAACGCTGAATCCTTGCCGGATCGGCCGTTGCCGGCATGACCACCTTGACCGGAACGTTCAGGGCCCGTCCGGACCAGGCGGTAGCGATGGCGTGATTTCCGGCAGAAAAGGCCACCACACCCCGCTCGAGTGACGCCGAATCAAGCTGTTTCTGCTCGAGCATGCAATTCAGAGCACCGCGCGGCTTGAAACTGCCGGTGTGCTGCAGGCACTCGAGTTTCACGTACAACTCGGCGATGTTCGCGGGCAATCGCGACGGCCAGGCGACCGTCGGTGTGCGCAGAACATGTGGCGCCAGTCGCGTAGCGACATGACGCATTCTTTCAAGTGTCGGTGTGTGATCCATGCGACTGACGTTACGATGCGTGGCGATCCGCACGTTCTGCACCGATCGCTGATTGGCCTGTGCTGACCTTATCAGCTTGAAGGTTCGCCCGGACCTCGCACCCCTCCCCTTGCCGCTGGATTCCGCCTCATGACACTCACACTCGAACGCCCGGATCTGCTCCGCTCGCGGAATTTCATCGACGGCCACTGGTGCGATGCGGACGATGCCACGACCCGCGCGGTAGACAACCCGGCGACCGGTGAGACCCTGGCCGAAATCGCCAATGCCGGCACCCGTGAAACACGGCGTGCCATCGATGCCGCCGCGGCGGCCTGGCCCGCCTGGCGTGATACCCCTGCAGCTGAACGCGCGCGACTGCTCATGCGCTGGCGTGAACTCATGCTTGGTCACCAGGAAGATCTTGCGCGCATCATGACGGCCGAACAGGGTAAGCCGCTGGCCGAATCACGTGGCGAGATCGCCTACGGTGCAAGCTACATGGAGTGGTTTGCCGAGGAAGCCAAACGTCTGTACGGCGATGTCATTCCCGCGCCGGACAAGGGCAAGCGTATCGTCACCTTGCGCCAGCCGGTGGGCGTCGTCGCCTGCATCACTCCCTGGAATTTCCCGAACGCAATGCTCGCGCGCAAGATCGCACCTGCCCTCGCCGCAGGCTGCACCGTCGTCTGCAAGCCTGCCAACGCGACGCCGCTGTCGGCCTTCGCCATGGTCGCGCTCGCCGAAGAAGCCGGCGTCCCGCCAGGCGTCGTCAATATCGTCACCGGTAACACGGCGGAAATCGGTGCCGAAATGACATCGAACCCGACAATCAGGAAGCTGACCTTCACCGGCTCCACTGAGGTCGGCAAGCAGCTCATGGCGGAATGCGCCACTACGGTCAAGCGCACCTCGATGGAGCTTGGTGGCAATGCCCCCTTCATCGTCTTCGATGACGCCGATCTCGACGCTGCCGTCGACGGCGCCATGATTTGCAAGTACCGGAACGCCGGACAGACCTGTGTCTGTGCCAATCGCCTTTTCGTCCAGGCAGGCGTCTACGACGAATTCGCCAGGCGTCTGGTTGCCCGAGTCGAAGCGCTCTCGCTTGGCAACGGTCTTGAGGAGGGCACGGATATCGGACCGCTGATAACCGACGAGGCGGCGGACGATGTCATGGCCTTCATCGACGAAGCGACCAGCCACGGCGCCACCGTGCTCAGCGGCGGTCAGCGCAGTGACGTCGGCAAGCGCTTCGTGCAACCGACGGTGCTCGGTAATACCACCGATTCGATGCGCGTCTTTCAGGAAGAGATATTCGGTCCGGTCGCGCCCCTCTTTCGTTTCACAACCGAAGCGGAGGTCATCGAACGAGCCAACGACACCCCGTTCGGCCTCGCCGCCTATTTCTACTCACGTGATGTCGGCCGCGTCTGGCGGGTCAGCGAGGCGCTGGAATACGGCATTGTCGGTATCAATGAAGGCATCATCAGCAATGCAGCTGCACCCTTTGGCGGTGTCAAGGAGTCCGGCCAGGGGCGTGAAGGATCGAAATACGGCCTCGACGATTACACCGAACTGAAGTATCTGTGCATGGGCGGTATTGCTTCCTGAGACTGCGAACCCTCAACCGTACGAAGTTCAGTCAAACGGCCAAGCGCAAGTGGTGCGCCAACAAGTAGTGACGGGCTCAGAGTGCATCAATACAGGCTCCCTTGCAGGCAGGCAGCGGCATCAGGGACGATTCCGCCGCCAACAATGAGCGCTTGCGAGCAACGCCCCATCGATAGCCGCCAAGGCCTCCGCCGCGACGCGTGACCCGATGACAGGGGATCAACAGAGCGACCGGATTGGCTCCACAGGCATTGGCCACGGCACGGTGTGCCGATGGCCGTCCGATGGCCGCGGCAACCTCGGCGTAGCTCATCGTGCTACCCGCAGGAATTCCCTGGAGTACGCGCCAGACCTGACTCTGGAACAGCGTCCCTTCGATATCGAGGGGAATCTCGCGTACCTGACGCCGGGATTCGCTCGACTCCGACACCAGCGCGGCCACCGCCGCGACGGTCGTGGCGAAGCGGCGATCACCACGGCCATGAGTGGCCTTTGGAAAGCGACTCAGCAAAGACCGGATCAATGCATTGGCTTCGTTTTCGCCACTCTGCTCGTCCGACGCCACCGATACTTCACCAAAAGCGACGCGGCAGACGCCAGCATCGCTTGCCGCCACCAGCATGGGCCCGAGGGCGGTATCGACGACAGCATGGGCAATGGCGACGCCTTCACCGCCGGCTCGCCAGGCCGACGGACTCATGCCGAGCATGGCGTGCGCACGTTCGTAGAATCGGCTTGGCGTCGCGAAGCCTGCATCGAACACAGCGTCGGTGATGCGCGGCGCTCGTCCCAGAGCCACCTGGGCACGCTCACGCTGCAGCGCGGACACATATTGTCGTGGCGTGACGCCAAGCGCCGCCCGAAACCGGCGCTGAAAGGTTGCGGCCGAGAGCCCGGCATCGGCCGCCAGGCGTTCGAGAGAGATCGGACCGTCACTCGCATGCAGTCTTTGACATGCCACGATCAAGGGGTCTTCTGAAGACGATTCGCTCTTGCTGTTCATTGTCATCGATCCTGACACCTGGTGCGCCCGTACAAGCGTTGATGATCACTGCAACACCACCAGTCTAGCGACCCTGTCGAGTTAACTTCTCCCGGTTCCGGCGCAGTCGCGCGTCAAGCTGGGGTGTTGACGACTTATCGCAAACGGTACTGGCGAAAATGCACGTCTTCGCCGGAAACCAGGGCACATTACGGTGCTTTCACGGCACCAACCGGCCGATTAAGGGTTCTCAGGAGCCGGTACGGGTATAAACTCCGACTGGCACACAGCCGTTACTGACCGACGAGTCAACGAAAGCTTGACGGCGGCCTCAACCGACCTTTCCCCTCACGCGTCCGCCATGAAGAAACGTATCGCCCTCGCCGTTTTTGCCCTGCTTCTCATTCTGGGCGGGCTCGGCGGCATGAAAACCTTGCAGATTCGCGACCTGATCGCAGCCGGCGAAAGTCAGCAGATGCCGCCTACTGCAGTCACATCGATCGTCGCCGAGGATGACGAATGGGAGACTACCTTGAGCGGCATCGGTACGCTCGAAGCGGCACAGGGCGTAACCATCACCGCTGATCTTCCGGGTCGGGTGACGAAGCTTTTCTTCGACGGTGGCGAGCAGGTCGATGCCGGCGAAGTCCTTCTGGAACAGGACACATCGTCCGAGGTCGCCATGCTTCGAGCGGCCGAATCGTCGCTCTCGCTGGCCCAGAGCAATCTCGACCGGACGACGCGACTCAAGCGCAACAATGTCGTTTCACAATCGGAACTCGATGCGGCCAGTGCGGGAGCCGAAAATGCCGAGGCGCAGGTCGAGAACCTCCGCACGAGCCTGGCCAAGAAGCGTATCGTCGCGCCGTTTGCCGGTCGGCTCGGGCTCCGCGAAGTGGATATCGGTCAGGATCTGGCCCAGGGCGTACCGATCGTCTCGCTGCAGGCCGTCGACCCTATGCGCGTCAACGTGTCGCTGCCCCAGCAGGCCCTGTCACGAATCGCCCGTGGTCAGGCGGTAAGGGTCACCACCGATGCTGTCCCGGGTGAGGTCTTCGCCGGAGAGATCACGGCCATCAACACCGAAATCGACCCCGCAACGCGAACGGTCCGGGTACAGGCCGAGCTCGAGAACAGCGACGCAGGCGGCGAGCGGGGGCCTGCCTTGTTGCCGGGCATGTTTGCCCGCGTCGAAGTTGTCCTGCCGGAACTGAAGCCCGTGCTGACCGTGCCGCTGACGGCGGTTTCCTTCGCCACCTATGGCGACAGCGTGTTCATCATCGAAGAAAGCGACGGTGCCAATGTCGAACGCGGCGGCGCGCCAGAAGGTCAGCTCGCCGTGCGCCAGCAATTCGTGCAGCTCGGCGAGCGACGCGGCGACTTTGTCGATGTCACCAAGGGCCTCGACGCCGGGCAGAGCGTCGCGGCCGATGGCGTCTTCAAGCTTCGCAACGGCGCAGCCGTATTGTTGAGCGAGGACGGTGCGCCAGAACGCAGCCTCGATCCACAACCCGCCAATTCCTGATCGTCAACCCTGATCGTCCCTGACACCGCGTGATTGTCGCAACGTCAACGGGACCTGAGTGATCACGGCATGAAATTCACCGACATCTTCGTCCGCCGACCGGTTCTCTCGATCGTGGTCAGCATCCTGATCCTGATCGCGGGCCTGCAAGCCATTCGCGGGCTGACGGTACGTCAATACCCGCGCAGCGACAACGCGGTCGTGACGATCACCACCGCTTACATCGGTGCCAGCGCCGAGCTCGTCCGTGGCTTCATCACCACGCCGCTCGAGCGCGCGGTCGCGGGCGCTGACGGAATCGACTACGTCTCGTCGGAAAGTGCGCAGGGTCTCTCCACGGTGCGGGTGCAACTCGAACTGAATTACGATCCCATCAAGGCCCTCTCGGAGATCAGTTCCAAGGTCAATCAGGTCCGCGGTGACCTGCCGCCGGAAGCCGAGGTGCCGACGATCAACGTCGAATCGGCGGACAGTGCCTTTGCTTCAGCCTACCTCGCATTCAGTTCCGACATTCTCGAACCGAATCAGGTCACCGACTTCCTCGCACGGGTAGTGCAGCCACGCTTGTCGGCACTCGATGGCGTGCAACGTGCCGAGGTGCTGGGTGGACGTGAGTTCGCGATGCGCATCTGGCTCGAACCGACGCAGCTCGCTGCCTACGAAGTCACACCGTTGCAAGTGCGGCAGGCGTTGTTGTCGAACAACTACCTCGCCGCCCTCGGTCAGACCAAGGGCTCGCTGGTCGCGGTCAACCTGTCGGCAAATACCGACATCTCGGATGTCACCGAATTCGAGAATCTGGTGCTTCGCTCTGAAGGGGACGCGCTGATTCGTCTGAAGGACGTTGCCCGTGTGGAACTCGGTTCAGCCTCGAGTGACACGGTCGTGCGTTCACTCGGCAAGAATGCGGTCTTCATGGGCATCTGGCCGTTGCCGAATGCCAATACGCTCGACGTCATGAAGCTGGTACGCGACGACCTGGCTGCCATCCAGCAAACGCTGCCGTCCGGCATGACGGCGGAGGTTGCCTACGACTCGAGCGAGTACATCGCGTCATCCATCATCGAAGTCGGCACCACGCTGGCCGAGACCCTGGTGATCGTCATGCTGGTGATCTTCCTGTTCCTCGGCTCCCTGCGTTCGGTCATCGTACCGATCATCGCCATACCCATCTCCTTGATCGGCGCCGTGTTCCTGATGCAGTTGTTCGGCTTCAGTGTGAACCTGCTGACCCTCCTCGCCGTGGTGCTGTCGGTCGGACTCGTGGTCGACGACGCCATCGTCGTCGTCGAGAACGTCGAGCGTCACATCAGCGAAGGCAAGACCCCGGTCGACGCGGCGATACTCGGGGCACGGGAACTCGTCGGCCCGGTCATAGCAATGACCTTGACCCTCGTTGCGGTGTATCTGCCGATCGGGCTGCAGGGCGGGCTGACCGGCTCGCTGTTCCGCGAATTTGCGTTCACGCTCGCGGGCGCCGTCACCATCTCGGGCATCGTCGCGCTGACCCTGTCGCCGATGATGTCGGCAGCCCTCTTGCGTGAAGGTGATCATGAACGCGGCTTCACCGGCACCGTGAACCGTGCATTCGATCGCGTGCGGCGCGGCTACACACGTGCACTCGATGCCACGCTTCGCGCTCGTCCGGCGGTCTATGTCTTCTGGATCGGCATCACCCTGATGTGCATTCCGATGTTTCAGATGTCGGCCACGGAACTCGCCCCGACCGAAGATCAAGGCATCATTTTCGGCATCATCGATTCGAGCGGCAATTCGACCATCGAGGCCGCGGCGGGCTGGTCTGCCGAGGCCGATGACGCGTTCCAGAGTGTCGAGGAAACCTCGTTCACCTTCGGCCTCACCTTTCCGGCCGGCGGTTTTGCAGGCATGGCCCTCACAGACTGGAACGATCGTGATCGAACGGTCTTCGAGATCAAGCCTGAAGTCGCCGCGAAGCTGAACAACATCAGCGGCCTCTCGATGTTCCCGGTGACGCCACCGGCACTGCCCGGTGGTGGACAGTTCCCGGTCGAATTCATTCTGGCCTCGACCGCCGAGCCTGCAGAAATTCTCGAATACGCGCAGCAACTGCAAGGCATGGCGATACAGTCCGGCATGTTTGCCTTTCCGCCAATCATCGACACCAAGGTCGACAAGGCCGAGGCGCGTCTTGTCATCGACCGTGATCGGGTCGCCGACATGGGGCTGACAATGCAGCAGGTCGGCGCGGATGTCGGCATCCTGCTCGGCGGCGGTTTCGTCAATCGCTTCAACATCGAAGGGCGAAGCTATCGCGTCATCCCGCAGGCGGTGCGCACCGAGCGGCTCAATCCCGAGCAGCTGAAGGAACTCTACGTGAGCGGGCCCGAGGGCGGCATGGTGCAACTCGGCTCCATTGCCGACATCGAGAACCGCACGGTGCCGCGCTCGCTGAATCGCTTCCAGCAGCTGAACGCCGTCAAGCTCTCGGGCGTATCGATCCAGCCCCTGGACGCTGCACTCGGCTTCCTCGAGGAATCAGCCGCGGAAATTCTGCCGGCATCGTACTCCCTCGACTACACCGGCGAATCACGCCAGCTCCGACTCGAGGGCAACAAGTTCCTGCCCGCCTTCGCGCTGGCCGTCGTGCTCATCTACCTGACGCTCGCCGCGCAGTTCAACAGTTTCCGCGACCCTTTCGTGATTCTCGCGGGCTCGGTACCGCTCGCCATGTTCGGCGCCCTCGTCTTCACCTTCCTGAAGTTGCCGAATCCGGAGATGCCGTACTGGACCAACAGCTTCACGACCACGCTGAACATCTATTCGCAAGTGGGTCTGGTCACGCTGATCGGGCTGGTGGCGAAGAACGGCATTCTCGTGGTCGAGTTTGCCAAGCAGATGCAGCAAGCCGGGCTGACCAAGCTCGCGGCGATTCGCGCCGCGTCGACAACACGTCTCCGACCCATCCTGATGACCACGGTTGCGACCGTCGCCGGTCACTTCCCGCTGGTGCTCGTCACCGGCGCCGGGGCGGAGGCGAGAAACTCGATCGGTCTGGTCCTGGTAGGCGGCATGGCCATCGGCACGCTGTTCACCCTGTTCGTCATTCCGTCCGTCTACATGCTGCTCGCCCGTGATCTGCACGGCACGCTGGATCATCTGCCGGAGCGAGAGCATGCCGACGGGATTGATGATGACGATTCTGATCCGGAGGACAGTGGCGAAGGTGGCGATGGCAACGGCCTCGACCTGGAACGGCAGCGACTGACCAAGCAGAAGCGACGCGAGATTCCGGTCCTGAAGCGTCCGAAGCGACGGATTGTCGAAGCTGATACGCGCACTCAGGATCCATCACGACCCGGGTCGCTGGGCCTCGACCCCCAGGTCTGATCCGGCCCGGGTCGCTCTGATCTGGGTCGCACCGACCGGACTCCGGCTCACGGTTACTGCGTCTGCCGCGGTCCGGACGACTGAATGAACTCGAACAGTCCGCCGTAGCGTCCAGTGGCGATCATGCCGTTCGCAAGCACGAGCGTGAAGGTCAGCGATATACCCGGCAGGGGCCCTTCGAAATCGATGGTGCCGTCGATGACATCGTGAGTCTCGTCGGCATCGACGTCCCCGCTCAGGTCGCTGTCGACACCGAGTCGACCATTGATGAAGAAGTGCCGACCGGCGATCGAGGGGCTTACATCGGGCGTCGCCACGAAATCGTAGTCGGCGAACGGAAAGGCACTGGCGCCTGCCGCATACAGTTCGGCGGTAAGCACCGCGCTCGCCTCGACGGGTTCGCGAACACTCGCGTCGATGCCGTCGACGACAATCGGGGTGACCGCAAACTGCCCGTCGGTCAGGGTGAAGTCCACGTTGAAGTGCGTGTCGTACCGGCTTTGCCGTCCCCAGATCTCGCCGACAGCTGCGGTGAAAGGGTAGCGAGCGCCGTCGACGCTGACGCCGTCGTAGGCGTCCAGGTCCGGATCGTCGGCACGCGGAATGGCATTGAGCCCTTCCGGTGTGATTTCAGTACAGCCGACGAGTGATACCAGTAGTGCGGCGAGCAACGAGCCCTGACACGTGTCACGGACTACGGGTATTCGACCGGGCGATTCAGGCACACGCATTGCTCTAGCATAGAACGAGACGGCACCCGTTTTACCTTCGCCAACCGTATGTTTCGACAAACTCACAGTTCGACCGCCCATCGGGCACTCGAATCAAGAATCGTGCCTGATTCCGACTGAAGACTGTGCGCGCAGGGTTCGGTAGCCGAAGATAACGCGATTCAGCGCCGTCAACGCACACAGTGCCGTGAACGCCCACGCAATGACGGCGAACGCGTCGGGAAAGAGACACATCAACACGAAACAGAGAATGGTTTCAGTGCCCTCGGCCAGGCCGTCCAGGTAGTAGAAGCCCTTGTAGGCAAACGCAGGGTGTGCAATCCCGTGTCGCTCCGCCTGGCCTGCGAAGGCCAGGAAGCTTGCACCCGTGCCGACAAAACTCGCGATCAGCACCGCCGCCGGCAAGGCATTCTGAGCGGGATCGGCAAACGCGAAACCGAGCGGAAAGAGTGCATAGAAGATGAAGTCGAGCGAGATGTCGATGAAGGCACCGGCATCGCTCGGCCCTTGCAGTCGGGCAAGTTCACCGTCCACGCCGTCGGCCAGACGATTGCACAACAGCAGCACGAGCGCGAGCCCTGGATGCCCGGTTGCCATCGCAGCGACGCTGCCGAGGCCGATGACAAAGCCTGCGAAACTTGCGCCATCTGCGGTCGCACCGCCTGCATCCAGTGCGCGAGCCAGCTGCCCGAGCGGCGCCTTGAGAAGCGGTACGACATGCCGATCGAGCATCGCTCAACCCCCGCTTTGCTGAGGGACCAGACGGGCAGGCTCCGTACCCGATTCACCAATCGTGACGATCCGGGCTCCGCAGGGAACATCCGCCAGGTCATGCGTCACCAGCAACACCGGCAGCTCACGCGCTGCCTCCCAGGTGAAGGCTCGAATCTGCTCGCGCAGGGCGGTGTCGAGACGGGAAAACGGCTCGTCCAGCAGCAAGGCACACGGCTCAGAGAGAAGTGTTCTGAGAAGACTCACACGGGCTCGTTGTCCACCGCTCAATGTCGCCGGATCGCGCTCAGTCATGCCGGCGAGACCTGCACCGGCAAGACTCTCTTCGACGCGGCGACGCCGACCGGCCCGATCGCCACCGCGAAGCCCGAACATCAGGTTGTCGCCGACGCTCATGTGCGGAAAGAGGTAGTCCTGCTGCAGCATCAAGCCGAGATGACGTCGCTCTGTTGGCACGGTATCGAGCCTGCGCTCACCTTGCCATACCTCGCCATGCGCCTGGATTCGTCGATCGAGCGTACCGGTCAGCCAGGCGAGCACGCTCGACTTGCCACTGCCACTCTGCCCCATCAAGGTCAGAACCTCTCCGGGCTCGATCCGGAAGGACAGCTCGTCGATGATGAGCCTGCCGTCGGGCAGCCGCAGGCAAAGGGATTCCACACACAAGGCAAGCGGCGTCATCGATCGACCTTCGAAGTTGCCGAGCCGCCCGCGATCCTTGCATCACTCATGGTCCCGCTCCCGAGGGTGCAAGTGATGATCGTTGCGAGCCAGCACGTAGATGGCGACTCCGCCATGCTGGATAGAGGAGCGCAAGCACGAAGACCACCAGCGGCAACAGACTCTGTAACACGGCGAGCACCGCGATGACACGCCGATCGACTCCGCCGACGCTGGTGACCAGTTCGATGGCCAGTGTCTGGTGCCGCCCGGCACCGAGCAACAAGGTTGGCAGATACTGCGCGACACTGACCGCGGTAGCGACGGCGGCCGCCTGACAAAGGGGCCGACGCAACAACGGTAGTCTCACGCGCCACAACACGCGCCAGTAGCCGGCCCCGAGCACGGCCGCCGCGTGATCCCATTGCGGATCGTGTTCTCTCCAGGCGACCGCGAGAATCAGCACGACGTAAGGCAATGCATACAGCCAGTGTGCATGCAACACGGTAAGCCATGCACCGTCGACACCGAACAACAAGGCTGCAGCCTGCCAGCCGAACAGCAGGCTGACCTGAGGTACCAGCAAGGGCACGTACCACAACCAGTCGAGTGCACGGGCCCGCCCGCGTCGCTCGAGCTCGAGCCAGGCCATGGCGGCAAGCAATGCGAGCAAGCAGGAGGCGAATGCCAGCGCAAGCGTGGCACCTGCCGGTGACATCAAGGCCTCGCCACGCCCGCTCCAATGGCGCAACGTCCACTCCGTCGGCACGCTTGCTGGAAATCGCCAGCGCTGGGCCAGACTCCACAGCGGCAACATCAAGAGCGAGGCAATGCTCGCAAACGTCAACGCGAGCACGACACTCTGACCGAGTCGGCGACCGCCGCCGAGGCCAAGTCCACGGGCCCCGCTTTGTCGCCGACGCCGGGCCATGCGCATGGTCAGTGACTCGCCCGCCCGGGAGACCACCAGCACGCACACGACCAGCGCGGCGAGCAGTATCGCGCCGGCCGACGCTGCCGCTCGGGAGTCGGGATCGTTGACAAGCGTCATCAACAGCACCGGCAAGGTCGGCGGATTGCCCGGACCGAGCAGGATCGCGAGATCCACGACACTCAGGTTGAAAACCAGCACGATGACAAGAGTCAGGCGAATACGCGAATAGAGTCGCGGCAGAATGAGTCGGCTCCAGCAACGCGCTGGCGAATAACCGAGAGTCCGCCCGATCCGCAACGCGGCATCGACCTCGAGCGCAGGCAATTGCGCTGCCGCCGCGAGCAGCAGGAAGGGCGTCTCCTTCATCACCAGTACCGCGATCAGGGACCAGCCTGCCGCGTCGGGAATCACCCAGTCTGTCGGCGGCCGCTCCCACCCGCTCGGCCAAGGCGAAACCAATCGCACGAGCCAACCGCTTGGCGCAATGAGAAAGGCCAGTCCCACGGCGAACGCCGCATGCGGGACCGCGAGCAATGGGGGCAGGCTTGCTGTCACCCAGCGCCACCAGCGTGTCCCGTGGACACAGACCAGCGTGAGCAGGACCAGTGCGAGCACCAGCACCGTGGCCATGACACCCGTGAACAACGTCAGCCTGACGGCGGGGAGGAAGCGCGGATCGCCGACGATTGCCGCCATACCCCGCCAGGCCAACGGAACCCCGGCGCCCGTGTCGACGGTCGGCGCCAGAGCGGGCATGAATCCGAATGCCGGCAGCAGTGTGCCGAGAATGCCGACAATCAGCGGCGCCACGAACAGGCTGACGATGACCCAGGGCAACAGGGCAAGCGTGCGATCGCGAAACACTGGGTTCGTCACCCTTCACGTGATCGCGCGCAGACAAGAACGCCAGGTGCAGTGCGTCGCAAGGCTACTGCCCGTAGCGAGCTATCCAGGCGCTCTCCAGCGCTTCCGCCCATGAAGCATGCGGTTCCGCCAGCACCTTGCCAGCGCCGAGCGGTAGTGCCCAGGGCCCGAGATCGATCGATGCGAACAATGCCCTGGCTTCCGCATCGAGAAGCTCGATGTCCAGTACTGTCGGGTCACCCCACACCTCCGGATCGGCCTTCCTCGCTTGTGCCTCGGGCGACAGCAGGAAATTGGCGACGACCATGGCCGCCGCGCCTGCCTTCGCGTTCCAGGGAATCGTCACGAAATGCGTGTTGCCGATCGTGCCCTCATCGAAGACGTAAGTACGAACGCTCTCTGGCAATTGTCCTCCCCGCACCGCCGCACTTGCCTCGTTCGGGTTGAACGAGAGCGCGATATCGAGTTCGCCATCGTCGAGCAACTGTCGAGTGGTCTCACCACTTGCAGGCCAGCTCTTGCCACCACCCCGAAGGGCCGGGTGCAGTGCATCCAGATAGGCCCAGAGGGGTGCTGTGACAGCATCGAAATCAGCTTCATCAGCAGGTTTCGCCAGCACTTGCGGCGCATCACTGAGTTCAAGCAGAATCTGCTTGACGAAGGTGGTTCCATGAAACGCAGGCGGTGCCGGATAGGCGAATCGGCCGTCGTCCTGGACCACGAACGCGAGTAGCGCCTCTGCAGATCGGGGCGGCTCCTCGACCGTTGCCATGTCATTGATGAAGACGAGTTGCGCGCCTCCCCAAGGGGATTCGAGGCCATCGACCGGTACCGAGAAATCGGCCTCGATGGAGGGCGAATCCTGGACGAGTGATGCATTTGGCAGCGCATCGGCAAACGGTCCCCAGGTCAATTCGTTGCGTTTCATGGCGGCGAAATTCTCGCCGTTGACCCACATCAGATCGACATTGCCATCGCTGTCACGACCTACCGCCTTTGCCGCCTCGAGCTGGCTGACGACTTCGGCGATATCGCCGATCTTGACGTGTTCAAGGGTAACGCCGTGGCGCTCATCGACCGCATCGGCGACCCAGTCAAGATAGGCGTTGATACGATCGCTGCCACCCCAGGCATTGAAATACACTGTCTGGCCGCGTGCCTCCTCGACCACTTCCGACCAGTCGGAGCCCGGCTCGACCGCAGGCGACGTGGCCGGTACGACAGCTGTCAGGAAAGCCGTCAGAAAAGCCGTCAGAAAAGGGAACGCACTTCGTATCGGCATCGGTTTCAGGGTCTGGACTGCAGTTCGATCAACGAGTATAGAGACTCACGCAACATGCCAAGGTTCCCCGGCAAGCGATGGCAGGCTCGATGAACACTCGCGGTGTCGTGGTCGCCCTGCTCGGCGTCGGCACGCTGACCGCCATGGACGCTGTCGCCAAGCTGATCGTATCGGGAAATCTGCACCTGGCCCAGATCATGGCTGTGCGCAGCGTTGTCGTGATAACCCTGCTCGTCCTCGTTTTCGGACTCCGAGGTGACGCAGCATCGCTACGCCCGGTGCGCTTTCGCGCACAGTTGCTACGCGCTGCCGTCGGCCTGCTCGCGCCCGTCTGCTTCTTTGCCTCACTTCGCTATCTGCCTCTGACCGACGCTACCGTTGTCGCCTACAGCAGCGTGTTCATCATCACATTGCTTTCGGCGCTGATTCTTGGGGAAAGAGTCGGTAAATGGCGCTGGAGCGCGATCACGGTCGGCTTCGTCGGTGTCGCCATTGCACTCGAACCAACGGGTGAGGGGAGCGCCCTGGGCTACGGCCTCGTGCTGATGGCAAGCGTCTCCTACTCGGCTCTCGCCATCGGTGGCAAGCTGCTCGGTGCGACCGAGCGCTCATCGTCGCTTGTGCTCACCTACAACACACTCCTCGGGGTCACCGCAGGGCTGTGGCTACCCTGGGTCTGGCAACCGATGAGTGGGGGAGACATCGGTGGCATCGTGCTCTTCGGCCTGATGGCGGTCACCGGGCAGCTCCTCTTGACCGATGCCTATCGTCGTCTCGACGGATCGCTGGTAGCCCCTCTCGAGTACACGTCGCTGCTGTGGGTCGTGACCCTGGATTTCACCATCTGGCAGGACGCCCCCGGCGCACGCACGCTGCTTGGCGCATTGATCATCATCGGCGCCAGTCTGGTGGTCATTCATCGCGAGCATGTGAACGCCTCGGCATCAGCGCCGACAGGGACGACACGACGCTGAAACGTCAGGCTTGATACAAGCAGGCCGTGGCAAGCGGATCGGGTCAATCGCCACGTGTCAATCGGGCCGTGTAGGCGGCGCTCAGGAGCTCCTGCGTATACGGGTGCGCCGGCGCGTCGAAAAGATCGTCGGTTGCGCCTGTCTCCACGGCGACGCCGCGCTGCATGACGATGACCCGGTGCGCCAGGGCCCGCACCACACGCAAGTCATGGCTGATGAACAGGTAGGCGATTCCCGACTCACGTTGCAATGTCCGCAGCAATTCGATCATCTGTACCTGCACGGCCCGATCGAGTGCAGAGGTCGGTTCATCCAGCACGATGACCTTCGGCTCGAGTATGAGCGCACGCGCCAGCGCGATGCGCTGCCGCTGACCGCCGGAGAACTCGTGTGGATAGAGATGCTGCGACGCCGCCGGCAAGCCGACTCGCGCGAGCGCACGGGAGACGCGCTCATCAGCCGTGTCCGGATCGCCTGCAAGGCCATGGGCACGAGGCCCCTCGAGAATGATCTGACCGACGGTCAGTCTCGGACTCAAGCTGCCGAACGGATCCTGAAAGACCACTTGCAGATCGCGTCGCAAGGACTTCAGCGCATTCCCGGACGCAGCGCTGATGTCGGTGCCGGCAAATTCGATCCGGCCGTTCGAGGCGATCAGCCGCAGGAGCGCCTGCGCCAGGGTTGTCTTGCCAGAACCACTCTCACCGACCACCGCCACGGTTTCACCCGGACGAAGCTCGAGATCGATGCCATCAACCGCCTTGACGTGACCGCCGACACGCTTGAGCAATCCCTGCCGGATCGGAAACCACACCTTCAGGTCGCTTGCCTTAAGTATCGGCGTCGCCGAGGCATCCACCACGCCACTACGGCCGCTCGGCTCGGCTGCCAGAAGTTCACGCGTGTAGGGATGTGAGGGCGATGCGAACACAGTCGATGTCATCCCGCTTTCGCGGATCTTGCCATCACGCATCACCGCCACGCGATGCGCGACATGCCTGACGACGGTCAGGTCATGGGTAATCAACAATACCGCCAGGCCAAGCCGGGCCTGCAGTTCGGATAGCAAGGTCAGTATCTGCGCCTGTACGGTGACATCGAGAGCGGTCGTCGGCTCGTCGGCGATCAGGATATCCGGCTCATTGGCAAGCGCCATCGCGATCATGACGCGTTGCCGCTGGCCCCCGGAGAGTTGATGAGGGAAGGCTCCCAGTCGCTCGGCGACATTGTCGAGCCCGACCAGGGAGAGCAGTGACAGCGTTCGTTCACGTGCCTGCAGGCGATTCAGCCCCTTGTGGACCAGCAATACCTCGTTTATCTGCTTCTCGACGGTATGCAGAGGGTTCAGCGATGTCATCGGCTCCTGGAAGATCATGCCGATCCGGTCACCCCGGATATCACGTAGCTCTGCCTGCGACGCGCCAACGAGCTCTTGCCCACGATAGCGCACGCTGCCGCTCGGATAATGCGCTTGCGCAGGGTTCAGGAGTTGCAGTATCGACAGCGCTGTCACTGACTTTCCGGAACCACTTTCTCCGACCAGCGCCAGTGTCTCGCCGGCAGAAAGCTCGAACGAGATATTCCTGACGACCGCTTTCGCCCTGTTTCCCTGCCCGAAGGTGACAGACAGATCGTCGATCACCAGCAGGGGTTGTACTGTGGCGTCGTTCACTATCGCCCGCTCTTGCGTGGATCGAAAGCATCGCGAACCGCCTCGCCGATGAAGATCAACAGACTCAGCATGACCGCGAGCACGACAAAGGCGGTGATGCCAAGCCACGGTGCCTGCAGATTCTGCTTGCCCTGGGCGAGCAATTCTCCGAGTGAGGCCGACCCGGGCGGCAGGCCGAAACCGAGAAAGTCGAGTGAGGTCAAGGTCGTGATCGAGCCGTTGAGTATGAACGGCAGGAAGGTCAGGGTTGCAACCATCGCGTTCGGCAGGACATGCCGGACCAGGATCGTCCAGCGACCGACACCGAGCGCTGTCGCAGCCTTCACGTAGTCGAGGTTCCGCGCCCGCAACACCTCGGCACGGACCACGCCCACCAGCGACATCCAGCTGAACAGGAGCATCAGTCCGAGCAACCACCAGAAATCGGGCTCGACGATGCTCGCGAGAATGATCAACAGGTAGAGCACTGGCAGACCGGACCAGATCTCGAGCACTCGCTGGCCGATCAGATCGGTCCAGCCACCGAGATAGCCCTGTACCGCACCGACCGCCACGCCGATGAGTGAACTCGCAAGCGTTAGAGTGAGGCCGAACAGTACAGAAATCCGGAACCCGTAGATAATCCGCGCGAGCACGTCACGGCCCTGATCGTCCGTGCCGAGGAGATTGTCTGCGGAGGGAGGTGCCGGTGCCGGCACCGGTAGATCGTAGTTGATGGTGTCATGGGCATAGCGTACCGGCGGCCAGAGCATCCAGCCGTCCTCCTCGATCAGATCGGCAACGAACGGGTCCCGGTAGGCGGCGGGCGTATCGAAGTCACCGCCGAAGACCGTCTCCGGATACTCGACCAGTACCGGAAAATAGAAGTTGCCATCGTGACGCACGAGTAGCGGGCGGTCGTTGGCCAGGAGTTCGGCGAACAACGTCAGTACGAAGAGGACGAGAAACACCCACAACGACCAGTAACCGCGCCGGTTCTGTCGAAACGTCCGCCAGCGCCGCTCACCGATCGGCGATAGTGCAAGTCGACTCTTCGGACGACTGACGCGAGGGCTCGCTTCGGCAAGGCTCTCGAGGCGATTCACAGGGCGCGTCGCTCGAAGTCGATACGCGGATCGATGACGGTATAGAGGACATCTCCGACGATATTCAGGACGAGTCCGAGCAAGGTGAAGAAGAACAGCGTCCCGAACATGACCGGGTAGTCGCGATTGATCGCCGCCTCGAAGCCGAGCAGTCCCAGACCGTCGAGCGAGAAGATGACCTCGATCAGCAACGAACCGGTAAAGAGCACACTGACAAACGCACTCGGAAACCCGGCTACGACAATCAGCATCGCATTCCGGAACACATGTCCGTAGAGCACGCGGGTCTCCGAAAGCCCCTTGGCTCTTGCCGTCAGCACGTACTGCTTGTCGATCTCGTCGAGAAAGGAGTTCTTGGTCAACATGGTCAGACTGGCAAAACCACCGATGACCATGGCCGTGACCGGCAGCGCGATATGCCACAAATAGTCGAGAACCCGACCGAGTGGCGACAGCGTATCGGCGTTCTCGCTGGCGAGACCCCGCAGCGGGAACCAGTCGAGGAAACTGCCGCCCGCGAACACGACGACCAGCAAGATGGCGAACAGGAACCCCGGTATGGCATAGCCGACGATGACCACGGCGCTCGTCCAGAGATCGAACAGAGAGCCATCCTTCATGGCCTTGCGAATGCCAAGCGGTATCGAGATGAGATAGACCAGCAAGGTGGTCCAGAGGCCGAGTGAAATGGATACCGGCAGCTTGTCGATGACCAGGTCGATGACCTCGCGATCACGGAAGAAGCTCTCGCCGAAGTCGAACCTGAGATAGTCACCCATCATGCGCAAGAAGCGTTCGAGCGGCGGTCGATCGAAACCGAACTGGCGTTCGAGATCGGCGATGAGTTCAGGTTCGAGTCCACGCGAACCGCGTGACATCATGTCCGCTCCCGTGGCCGCCGCGCTGAGGCCGCCCTGTCCGCCACCTTGGCCGTCGGACGAAGGCCCCGAGATTCGCGACGTTGCACTGACCGCCTGCCCCTTGATCTCGGCGAGCAGCTGTTCGACCGGCCCTCCCGGAGCGGCCTGCACGATGACGAAGTTCAGCACCATGATCCCGAACAGGGTCGGGATGACGAGAACGAGTCGTCGAATGATATAGGCGAGCATCGCTCAGTCGCCGCGAGTCACGGCCAGCGGGATATCACCGAGAAAACAACGGACTCAGAGTGCTGCATCCTTTTCCGGGTCCACCCACCAGGTCTCGAAGCCGAGCACGGTCGTAGGCATGATCTCGGGATGGCTGAACTTGTTCCAGTAGGCCACCCGGTGCGTCGGTCCGAACCATTGCGGGATAATGTAGCGCTCATGCAGGAGAACCCGGTCGAGCGCCCGCGCCGCGGCCACCTGTTCATCGCGTGAGTCGGCGGCGACAATGAGCTTGATGATGGCATCGACCGCCGGATTGGCTATGCCCATGGTGTTTCGCGAGCCGGGCTTGTTCGCGGTCGAGGAGCCCCAGTAGTCCACCTGCTCGTTTCCGGGCGATTCCGACTGTCTCCAGGCACCGATGATCATGTCGAAGTCGAAGTCCTCGCTGCGCTTCTCGTACTGCGCACTGTCGACGATGCGCACTTTCAGCGTGATGCCGAGACGTTCGAGTGTCTTTGCATAGGCCAGGCCGATCTTCTCGAACGACGCTGAACCGAGCAGGAACTCCATGTCGAGGTTCTCGCCTGTAGCGTCATTCGTCATCTTTCCGTCGCGAACACTGAAACCTGCTTCCTTGAACAGACGAAGGGCTTGCCGATAGTTGGCCCGCAGGTTGCCGCTGCCATCGGTGCTCGGCAGGCTGAACTCCTCGGTGAAGACCGACTGCGGAACCTGCTCGCGAAGGTTCTCGAGAATCTCGAGTTCGCGTCCGTCAGGCAGCCCACTTGCCTGCATCTCGGAATTCTGGAAGTAACTGTGAGTACGCTCGTACGCACCGAAGAACAGGTTCTCGTTCATCCACTCGAAGTCGAACGCATAACCCAGGGCTTCGCGAACGCGCCGGTCCTGAAAACGGGCTTGACGCAGGTTGACGACGAAACCCTGCATCGTCTGGAGCGCCTTGTCGGGAAGCTCCTCACGCACCACACGACCCTCCTTCACTGCCGGGAATTCGTAGGCGGTGGCCCAGTTCCTGGCAATGTTCTCGAGACGGAAATCGATGTCACCCGCCTTGAACGCTTCGAGCATCACCGACGCATCCCGATAGTAGTCGTAGCGGAGGACATCGAAGTTCTCATGCCCGACCCGGACCGGCAGATTTCTGCCCCAATAGTCATCTACCCGCTCGTAGGAGATCGAACGACCGGGGTCGATCTTGCCGAAGCGATAGGGCCCGCTGCCGAGCAGGGGTTCCAGCGTGGTCGTCGCGAACTCGCGCTCCGCCCAGAAATGCTTCGGCATGACCGGCAGTTCACCAATGATCAAAGGCAGCTCGGCGTTGTTACCTTCCTTGAAGGAGAACTTGACCGTGTGTGGGTCGATCGCCTCCGCCGTGGCTACCGCTTGCCAGTAGGTGCGGTAGCGGGGATGACCTTCGCTCATGATCGAATCGAAGGTCCACACGACGTCATCGGCCGTCAGTGCAACGCCATCGTGCCAACGCGCTTCACGCCGCAACCGGAAGATCACCCAACGCTTGTCATCAGCGACTTCGATGGACTCTGCCAGCAGGCCATAGGCCGTACCCGGTTCATTGTTCGAACGCGCGGTCAGTGTGTCGTAGAGAGTAGTCGCCCCGATGGCGGCCTGACCCTTGAGGATCCAGGGGTTCAGGTTGTCGTACGAACCGACCCTGCCCAGCGTCACCGATCCACCCTTGATCGCGTCAGGGTCGGCATAATCGAAGTGCTCGAAATCGGGCGGATACTTCAGATCACCGAATACCGAGAGACCGTGCGTCGGCTCGGCTGCCAGGGATGTCGTGGTGGCTACGGATGACAGCGCCAGCCCGACCACCGCAGTCAACATCGCCGCCACAACGCGGCGCACGACGGGAAACCTCTCGTTCATGCAAAGGACTCCAGTTTCGAAGCGAGTGACGCTGTTTTCTACGGATTGCCGCGCGGCAAGGTTCTCTGCACCATCATCGTTCATGCCAGACATCTCCCAGCGGGACTGAAGGCCAATTTGTCCGGGCTGCTTCGCTACTCCAGTCGATAAGCACACGCCCGGGCCGGCGGTCATCGATGCCGCTGTCGATCCAGCCCGAACCCTGGCTCGAACTCAGGCCCGAACTCAGGCCCGAGTTCAGGTCCCAGTTCAGGTCCCAGTTCAGGCCCCCACCTGTGCCGGACGCCATACCGGATGCCTGCACCAACAGCAGCACTGCTGCCAGCAACACGGCGGCGGCGACAACGGCAAGCGCGATCTTGACGACACTCCAGGGGCGCTCACCGCGCACCTTGCCGGTTCGACCGTTCACCACGAAGCGGTAGGTCTTGTCGCGAAAACGGAAACCCGCACTCCACAGCGGCAGCAGAACATGCTTGAAGGTCGTGTCGCTGTGTCGTGTCTGCAGGGAGTTGACGCGCTGACGGTCACCGCCGATGGCCCGGCGAACGTCGCCACGGATCGTGTCGTCCATGACCTTCTGAGCGATGTTGAAGCCTTCATCGAGATCCACCTGATAGACCTCGCTCGAGAACCCGGCAAGATAGTCTTCCGTGTAGGGAACGAGGTTCTCGAGATCCCAGGGGGCGAGCCAGTCCGTGATCTTGCGGGGCAACGTTCGGGTCGCCCCGACCAATACATCATCGAAGTGCCGTGTGGTCCGTCCACTAGCCCGCGACCAGCGAATCTTCGGTACCTGGCGCGTGCGCGTGACGCGACGCCCATTGACGGTGGTGGTGTAGCGCTGCGTCACATAGTAGACGTCACCCCGTTGCCCGGTGTAAGCGGTCGCCGTGTCACTGTCATAGGTCCAGTAGGGTAGATAGACCCCGCTCAACGACGTATCTCCGTGCGCATGCTGCTGCAGCGCCGAGGGTGCGAACCACAGACCTCTCAGCCATTTCCGATATGCGTCACGAGCAGCTTCCGCAGTCACCGCGAAAGGTAGCAATCCCTTCGGCTTGATGAGCTTGGACTCGCCGGTCTCGGTGACGACATTCGTGCCACAGAAAGGACACTCCCCCGAATGAACGTGTGCATCCAGGGCAAACTCGGCGGCACAGTTCGAACAGCCGATGACGTTCTGCTCGACCGATGCCGGTCTTGCATTCTGTAGCCGTTCCAGTGCGGTGTGCAGATCGAGTTCCTCGATCGTCTCCCGACTCGCGAGGATGGCATTCCGATGGCCGCAATAGCGACACTCGAGCGTGTTCGTGCCGACCGCGTAGTCCAGCACGGCACCGCACTGTTCACAGGGGAAACGCCGCTCGGTAAGCGATGCCGTGGTCGCTTCGCCCACCTCACGTGCCTGTGCCGACTGCCAGTCATAGGAGGGCGCGCCGGCACGTTTCGACGGCTGACGCTGCACGCGCCGCTCGAGTGCGGCGTTGAGGCGTTCTTCCAACCCCTGCCGGCGCATTGCCCCACCGCCGTTCGGGTCCGGACCATCGCGTTGTGCGGACCTGTCGATGGTCGGGATCAGCGAGGCGGCAACGGCGGAGGCCGTCGTGCGGCGACGTCGGCAGCAGCCCTCGCAGCCGACTCGAACAGCGTGGCGATCTCTGCTACTTCGGATGCCGCTCGCCAGCCACTCATGCCGTCAGACCAGACCAGCGTCTCGCTCGCGAGCGTACCCGCCTGGATGCGACGCTCGAGCTCCTTCGGGCTGTGTGGCCCGTCAGCCTCGCCGTCGACCTCGATGAAGTACTCATCGTCCGCCGAGGGCGGCGCCGGCGGCTGCCGAGATGAGCCCGCAGGCGTTTCTCCTGTCTTTGCAATGCGATCTGCCATCGCCATGCCGACACCCATGCCGACACCTGCCGCGGCCGCACCGCCACCGGGATTGGCCGCAGCCGTGGTCATCGCCTCACCGGTCTGATACTTCAGGAAGTCATCGAGATTCCCGGTCATGCCCCGACTCGTCCGTTCGTCCAGAGCTTCAGCGACCTTGGGCGGCAGCGAGATGTTCTCGACCAGCACCCGCGTCAATTCGAGTCCGTATTCCTCGAATTCCGGCGCAATGCGGGTGGTCAGGAATTCACCAAGCTGATCGTAGTTGGCTGCCATGTCGAGGACCGGAATGGACGAGCCGCCGATGATCGAGGCAAAGCGCGAGGTGATCAGGTTGCGAAGCTGATCGCTGATCTCGTCAGTGGTGAAGACACCTTCCGTGCCGACGATCTCGCGCACGAAGGTCAGTGGTTCGGTGATGCGCGTGCCATACGTACCAAACGCGCGTACGCGCAATCCACCGAATTCCGGATCGCGCAACATCAGCGGCTGCTTGGTGCCCCACTTCAGATCGGTGAACCTTCGCATGCTCAGGAAGTACACCTCGGCCTTGAACGGGCTCTTGAAGCCGTGGTGCCAGTTCTGCAGTGTGGTCAGTACCGGCAGGTTCTTCGTCTCGAGCTCGTAGGTACCCGGTCCGAGCACATCTGCCACCTGCCCTTCGTTGACAAACACCGCGACTTGCGTTTCGCGAACGATCAGCTTGGCACCGTACTTGATTTCATTGCCGTAGCGCTCGAACCGATAGACCATGGTGTGCGTACCTGGCCGCGCATCCGAGTCATCAGTCCATTCGATGACATCGACGAACTCGTGAAACAACATGCTGAACAGACCCATCGTTTCAGCCTCCGGCAACCGACGGGCCGCTGCTCCGCGCCGACGCCTGCTTGAGGGATGCCTTCAGGTCGGCTTCCATGACCTCGAGTTGCCGCTCCGCGTCGGCCCGCTTGCGTTTGCCTTCGTCCGCTATCTGCAAGCTCTCCTCCACCGTGGCGATCAGATTCTCGTTGGCCCGCTTGACCGCGTTCACATCGAACACGCCGCGCTCGAGTTCCTCGCGTACCGTGCGATTGGCCGTGCGCAGGTTCTCTGAGTTCTTCTCCAGTAGCTCGTTGGTCAGATCACTCGCCCGCCGCACACTCTTGGCGGCTTCGGCCGAGCGGAAGATAGTGACGGCCTGGGCGAGCTGCTGCCGCCACAGCGGCACGGTATTGACAAGCGTGGAGTTGATCTTGTTGACGAGGCCTTTGTCGTTCTCCTGTATGAGTCGGATACTGGGCAGGCCCTGCATCGCGACCTGACGTGTCAGTTTCAGATCGTGCACCCGTCGCTCGAGATCGTCACGACCACTGCGCACGTCTCGTAGCTCCTGCGCAACCAGCACCTCATCGCTGCTTGCCGCCTTCGCTTCTGCCTCGGGGATCATCGTTGCCTCGATGAATTCGAGCTTCTGCTCGCCGGCAAGGATATAGGCCTCCAGGTTGTGGAAGTACTCCAGATTCGCCGTGTACAGACGATCGAGCGAGGCGATATCGCGCAGCAATACTGTCTTGTGCCCTTCGAGGTCATCGGTAACCGTATCGACCTGACCGCGCACGCCTTCGTACTGCTGGATGAACTTCGCCACCGGCGACACGCCGCCGAAGAGCTTGCGCCACAACCGCGTGAAGAACCCGGCCTTCTCGTTCGGATCGAAATCCGCGACCTCGAATCCGCGCAGCACAGACACCATGTGATTGAGCGACTTGCCGGCCGAGCCAAGATCCTTGTTGCGCACACCTTCGAGCATGCTGTCGGAAATGGTCGTCAATTCCTGCTGCGCCTTGCTACCGAAGAAGATGATCGAGTTACTGTCGCCGAGATCGATTTCCTGCATCAGCCTGTCGATGCGCTCACGCTCGGCGGGATCGACCTGTTCGTAGGGCACCATGTCGTGCATTTCGGTACCGAGTTCGGGCAACGGTTCGGTGCCGGGCACGATGGCCGCGTCGGTCGCCGTCGTGGTCCCCACCCGGCTGTTCTCTTCACTGCTCGTGGCCATGCTTTCTCCGCTCGTCAATCGCGCGCCTGCGGCGCGTCTTCAGTGCTCGAGACCGCGAATCGCGGCCCTTCCCGATTCTCGCACGGCAGACGCAGACTCGCCTACGCTCAAGCGCGTTGCCGTGTCGTGTGCCACGCTAGTGGTGCTTCAGGTAACGCCCTCTTTCTCGAGCTGCATCTGCAGCACCTCGATCTGCACATCGAGTTCGGTCAGGTTGTTCTCGCGCAGTTTCAGCTGCTGCTCGGCAATGGTGGTCTCGATGGTGCCGAGCACCCGCCGGAAATTGTCTTCGAGTGCAGGCGCCTCGCTGCCGGCCGCCGGCAAGCCCTTATGCGAACGCGCATAGCCTTCGGTAACCTGACGCGCACCGTCGAGATAGACTTTCAGGAATTTCCGCGCACGTCGTGCATCGACCGGATCGCGTTCGATGGTCACGAGTATCTGTCGAGCCTCGTCGGCGATGCGCCGCAAGCGATCGCGAAACTCGACGTTGTCGATCTTCCGGCTTGCCGTCTCGATAGCGACAATGCGGCCTTCTGCCTCATCGAGCAGCTCGACCAGCTCCTCTGTAGTAATGCCGATGGCCGCAATATCCGGATCCTTTCGCGTGCCGTCGAAGTCGTAGTAGAGATAACAGCCAAGCAGCACGGCAAGGCCGAAGAGAATGCTGGTAACAACGCCGTGCTGGCCGGCCAGACCGAAGAAGGCAACGATCGTGACACCGACAGACAGCAAGCCCGCGCCCACGGCACGGTAGCGAACGGTGCTTGCCCGGCGTCGAAGGTTGCGTCGGATGGCCTCGTTGTCGAGCCGGATGCCTTTCCTGATCAGTGTCGCCGCCGTCATGGCGAGTGCGAATCCCGTGCCACGGGCAACGGCCTTGACAACTTCACCGTCCTGCAACGAGAAGGCCGCGGCGGGCAACAGCGGAAAGGCAAGCACGTAGAGTAGCCAGCCGCGCCACAACACCGGCTGCCTGGCCTCGGGATCGTAGCGCTTTGCGTTACTCATGCGCCACTCGCCGTCAGCACGGTACTCGGCGCCTCACGGTTGCGTTCCGAATGCCGAAGGGCATTCACCTGTACAGGCTTCATCTTGGCCCCCGGATCATGTCAGCTCCCCTCATGTCAGCTCCCCAACAGGGCCTGGCAGGAAACCTGTCCGACCGTCGCGAGCAGGATGACGAAGCCGATGACGCGTTGCAGGTACTTGGGCATGGCGTACTTTCTCGATTAGAGGGAATTGCCGCATTGCGTTGGTCGGGCCGCGCAGGCCGGATTGCCAATGCCGCTCAGCTTTCGCGCCGTTGAACCCGGTAGACGCGTTCGTCCAGCGAATCGAGCCCCCGGTCAGCCAGATTCCCCAGCCGCTTCGCACCGCTGTAGTGTGCCAACGTTTCCATGTTGAAGTCCTCGCCGAGCAATTCGTGAACTGCATCATCGGTCACCGCAAACGGCGGACCCGACATGCGTGACTGGTCGTAGTCGATCGCGATGACAAGCCCATCGCTGCCAGGCGGCATGATCTGTCCGAGCTGTTTCGCGTAACGCGGGCGCAAGGCCTCGTTCATCGCGATCAGTGCCGCCCGGTCATAAACTGCGGCTATTTCGTCAGAAATCAATTGTTCGGGTTCAAGCAGAAAGAAGTCGCCGACCAGCAGGTGAATGCCGTCCGCCCGGCCAAGCCCGCTCCAGATATCGAAGGGGCCATCGACCCGGCGTGTTGCCTGGAGTCCGTTCTCTGCAAAGAAGTCACCGACCGCCTTTTCACTCAACTCGATTCCGAAGACTCTGTGGCCTTGTTCACGAAGCCACAGCATGTCGAGGGACTTGCCACACAATGGCACCAACACCGCCGCAGACGGGGCAATTTCGAGTGTCGGCCAGTGTTCGGCCAATCGCTTGTTGGCGCGGTCCTGATGAAAACCGATGCGATCGGAATTCCATCGCTCGTGCCAGAAATCAGCGTCCATCACAGGTGTACCTCGGCGGCAGATCTGTCGATTATGGCGGAGGCGTCGTCGTTGATGAAGCACCTGCCCGGCGAGCGTGCCGGTAACTTAGAGAAGCTGCCGAGCTGTATACAACGCTCGCATGGGACTCGACACGAGACCAGCACAGGCAGATCCCGGCCGCGTCAGGGAATGGCCTCCAGTAAAGTCAGAGGCGGCGCGCTCGGTCCCTCCAGGTAAACCCGGTTCTTCTCGAACTGCTTGCCGTCTATCAGCGCGCGATCGGCTCGGCCAATCACCTGTTTCAACGATTCACCCGCTCTGTAGACAGCGACGCCGATCGTGACTCCGACCGGGTAGCTTGCCCGCTCCCGCACGATAGGCTCACCGACGGTCGCCTGCCGAATGCTCTCGAAGGTACGGTGAGCGTCGACGCCGTCACGGAGTCGCATGGCCACGACGAACTCATCACCACCCGGCCGACCGACGATATCGCCCTTGCGCAGGCGCGCCTTGAGCCGACGCGTGAACTCCTTGAGCACGGCATCCCCGGCGGCATGTCCATGGGTATCGTTTATCGTCTTGAAGCCGTCCATGTCGAACATGGCGATTACGAGTCGCGTCTGTATTTCATCGGCACGCCGCTCCTGGGCGAGCCGTTGCAATCGACGATCGAACTCAACGCGCGACAGCGCCCCGGTCAAGCGGTCTATCGTGGCATCACGGTGGAGCCGCACGATCGGTTGCATCAGACCGTGCACAGCGCAAGTTGCGACCAGGGCCATGAGCACCACAACCGCGAGCAGCACGGGCCAGTGTGTTGCGAAGTAGTTCGACAGGTCAAGCTTGTATTTCACCACTGGCATGTGCACGAACAGTGACAATCCGCGCGACAAGTGACCCTCGCCGAGTGGACGCATCAGGGCGAAATGCACACCATTCTCGAGAGCAAGCTGGCCGGACACGCCGGCACCGATTCCAGACGCTGCGTCATCCGCCATTGCGCGGAACAGAAGTGGCAGGGAATCTCCCTTCAGTTCGTCGACGGCGGGCAATCTGGCCTTTTGTCGCGCGAAATCCACCCATCCTTCCGTGGTCGCTGCAATGACCCTCTCGGCGTCGTCGAGCACCGCCGCGTTGCCTTCGCCGGCACCCGGGATCTGATCGATGAAACGTGAGAATGCACCGATATCGATGGACAGCCCGAGGATGCCGATCCGCTTGCCGTCCGGACCATTGACCGTCATCGATGCGGTCAGGCCCGGCACACCGGAAGAGAAGTATGCGAACGGGTCGGACCACGCCAACGCGTGACTGTCGCTTGCCGAGGCATACCAGGGGCGGGCGCGCGGATCGAAAGATGTCGCACGCTTGATCGACTGACGCAGCCTGCCTTCCATATCGGCGGGATAGTCGTACTGTTCCTCGCCACCTGAAGGTGTCTGCACGACGATCCGCTTCAAAAGATGTTCATCGCGCCGCACGACGGTCACGAAACTACCGTCATCGCGAGCGAAGAAGATCGAATGGAGCTGTCGATCGGACTTCAGCCGGGAGCTGAACCAGCGTGCCAGCGCCTGATCGTCGGACGGTTCCAGCATGCCGAGACCGATAATTTCGGCGCCCGCTTCGATGGTCGCTTCGGCATCCTGCAGGAACGTCTCGGTCCGCGCAGCCACGGTTTCCGCGAGCGTCGAGAGATTGCGACGCGTGTTTTCGTCCACATCCTGCTCGACGCGCTGCTTTGCATCTCCAGCGAATAGAATCACGGTGCCGATCTGCAACCCCAGGACAGTCGAGATCAGCAGAATTTTCAGTATCGACGGCTTCACAATTTTGTGGTAGGCAAACTCTGTGCCCACTTTGACCAGCCCAGCCACGACGACCTCGATCGCGATACCATCATGACTCAACCGTCGACCAGTCAGAGCGCGCAATCCATGAGCCAGAAAAGTATCCTTGTCACCGGTGGCGCGGGCTATATTGGCAGCCACGTGGTCAAGCTTCTCGGTGAGCGCGGCGAATCGGTCGTGGTGCTCGATGATCTATCCACTGGCCATGCGGAAGCGGTCTTGCACGGCGAACTCGTCATCGGCAAGACCGGTGATACCGCACTCGTGCGCCGCCTCTTCCGCGAGAACGACATCGACACCGTCATGCATTTCGCGGCGCACACCATCGTGCCGGAGAGTGTCGAGAACCCGCTCAAGTACTACGCCAACAACACCTGCAGCACTCGGAACCTGCTCGAGGCCTGTCAGGAAGAGAAGATCGCGAATGTCATCTTTTCCTCCACCGCCGCGACCTACGGAATTCCGGGTGACGCAGACACACCCTGCCGGGAAGACATGTCGACGTCGCCTATCAATGCCTACGGCATGTCGAAACTCATGTCGGAAACGATGCTGCGCGACCTGAGCCTGGCAACGCCACTCAAGCATGTGGTACTCCGCTACTTCAACGTCGCAGGGTCTGATCCTGATGGCCGTATCGGTCAGTCGACTGACAAGGCCACGCTGCTCATCAAGGTCGCAGCGGAAGTCGCGGTAGGCAAACGTGACGCTCTCTACATGTTCGGCACCGACTACCCGACGCCCGACGGCACAGGCATTCGTGACTACATCCACGTCACCGATCTGGCGTCCGCACATCTCTCGGCGCTCGATTACCTTCGGCAGGGAGGTCAATCGACCTTGCTGAACTGCGGGTACGGCCACGGCTTCAGCGTTCGCGAGGTCATCGATGCCGTGGAACGTGTACACGGCGAGAAACTCGAGGTCATCGAGAAGCCGCGACGCGCTGGCGATCCGCCGTCACTGATCGCCGCGGTGGGAAAGATCGCGGAGACACTCGACTGGACACCCGAGCTTGACGACCTGGATACCATCGTCCGTACTTCACTCGCCTGGGAGCGCACGCTGCTTGCACGAAGTCACAATCAGCAGAATTGACGAATTGCAGGATTGGCCTCCGCATGTCCCACTACCGGCGGGGGAACCACGCCTGCAAAGTCAGCTTACAACGCGTGATCGAGCTGCAACTGATCGGTTCGAGCGAGGCGCGCGGCGAGAATCTCGGATATGAAACGGTAGTAGTGCAAGTGCACCTTCGGCGGTAATTCGCTCAATGAATCTCTGGTTACCTCGAGCACGCTACCTTCCGTGAGCGCCACCGTCTCGCGCGTTTCCGAGACGCCATTGATGAAGCCGAGTTCGCCTACGCAGTCACCTGCCCTACGCACCGCCAGGAGCTTGCCGTCGCCACTGATGCGCGCCAGGCCGTCAGTCAGGATAAGCAGACGTCGATCGACGTTTCCGGCCCGGAGCAACACGTCGCCCGGCGAGAATGACCGCACCGTGACCAGTTCGAGCAGCTGGGCAATCTCGACATCGGAGAACGACAGAAAGAAGCTCTGCTGCTGCAACTCCTTGATGAATTGCTGCTGAGCTGGTGGTCGTTGCTCGACGATCCGGAATTGCTCGACGAAAGGTAGCAAGGCATCGCGCATGGCACGGCCGGACTGGAACCTGAGTGAGGGCTTCTTCTGCAGCGCACGGGCGAGCACGTCGGACAGCTCGAGTGGCAGATCCGGACGACCATCGGCGAGCCGTGGCGCTCGCTGGTGCACGACGACCCGAAACAGATCCTTGACCTTCTTGGCCTTGAACAACTGGCGGCCGGTCAGGAGTTCGAACAACACGGTCGCCAGGGAGTAGAAATCGCTCGGCGGGCCGAGTTCATCGCCGAGAATCTGCTCCGGCGACATGTAGTTGGGGGTACCGAGGGTGGGCCCCTGGCGCATCAGCCCACCACTCCCGGTGAGGCCGACGGCGATGCCGAAATCGAGCAGTTTCACATCGCCGTTGTTGGCCAGCATGATATTCGCCGGCTTGATGTCGCGATGCAGTATGTCGCGTTCGTGAGAATAGTCGAGCGCCTGACAACACTCGGCGACAGCCGACAGGGCCAGGTGCTTCGGCAACAGCGTGCGGCCCTTGCCGAATTCCTTCAGCGAGCGCCCCTCGATGATTTCCATGACCAGAAAATTCAGGTCGCGGTACTGTCCAGCGTCGTGCACGGTCACGATATTGGGATGAGTCAGCCGCCCGGCAGCTACGATCTCGGTTTGATAGGCCCGCTGTGCCCCCGGCACCTTGCCGGTCGAGATGTGCGCCTCGCCGATCGGCGAAAGCTTGACCGCAACCTCGCGGCCGAGCACATCGTCGATGGCACGATGGACGACACCGCAGGTACCCGAACCGATGCGATCGCCGATACTGTAGCGTCCGATCGCCTTCGGTACAGCGATGGAAAGCGGCTTGAATGGCACGCGCCCGCCTGCCTTTGTTGGCCCTGACGGCGACCCTGGCGGTGTGGCTGGCGTGCCGCCGGCACCGTTGGCCGGTACACCATGCCCGGCATCAGCCAGGCGTGCTTCGCCCGTCTGCCCGCCGGCGGTCGAATTTGCCGCCACCGATGTCTCGCTGCCCTTCGCGCCAGCTGACAACGCACGCTCGTCCCTCATCGCGGAATGCTCATGCCCCACCCCCTATTCCGAGCGCATGGGTACGTCTGCGCGCCTCGACCGGCGAGGAGCGTTCACGACGACACTCATGGGGCAGAAGGAGACGATGACGGGGTCGTCTGGGTCGACAAGGACGGTCTTCATCATAACATCTGAGACTCCTCGACCTCGTGCGACGACACGCCGTCATCCGGGTCACTGATCGCAGCCGCCCTCGGTGGCAGCAGGACGCTGAGTAGTGTCACCAGTGTGATCACGTAGGCGAACGCTGCAAGGATGCTGACAGCCAGGCGCAGGTCGAAGGTATGCCGCAATACATGCGCCAACAAGGACAGGCTCCAGACCAGCAGCACGAATTCACCAAAGGCCACGATTCCCGCGTCGGGCGCCTCTGCCGTCGCTGCCGGGTCGAAACCACGGCCTCTGCCGTGATAGATCGGAATCGCAACGAGATTGACGAAAGCCGAAGCTCCGCACAAGCCCCCGAAGGCCTGTTCGAATCGGCCTGGATGCCCGATGAGCGACAGCCCTAACTGAAAGACCAGCGCGGTACAACCCAGGTCGAGAACGATGTGGATGATTATTCGCGCAGCACTCTCTGTGCCGATCAGGGCAAGCAGATACGTGGTGGCCGCGAGCGCAAGGCCGACCCGCATCTGCGTGCTGCCACCCGGCAGATCCTGCGGCTTCCCCATCAGGAATGCGATGCGGAAGTACTGTCTGAGCAATTCGGCCACGCTGACCAGTCTCACGGTGTGGCACGGGATCGTATCACCGAAGGCCAGGTGTATCATTCCCGCCCCAGCGTCAGTGCCGCAACACATGTATCAGCCCGGACAGCCCATCAGCATGAACGAACGCTTCCGGGGCTATCTGCCGGTCGTCGTCGATGTCGAGACTGGCGGCTTCAATGAACGAACCGATGCTTTGCTCGAGGTCGCAGCCGTGCTGCTCGACTTCGACGAACGCGGTGAATTGCATCCGGTAAAAAGTCTGCAGACGCACGTCGTGCCGTTTGACGGCGCCAACATCGAAGCGAAGTCGCTCGAGATCAACGGTATCGATCCCTGGCACCCGCTGCGCGCGGCGCGCGAGGAGCGTGAGGCCTTGACCCACATCCTCGCACCCATCCGTGATGCGGTCAGCGCGGCCGGGTGCACCCGCGCCATTCTGGTCGGACACAACGCCTTCTTCGATCTGAAATTCCTGAATGCGGCGGCAGAGCGAACGAACATCAAGAAGAACCCGTTCCACCCGTTCAGCTGCTTCGATACGGTAACGCTCGGCGGACTCGCCTACGGTCAGACCGTGCTGGCACGAGCGGCGACTGCCGCCGGGCTGGACTGGGACACCAACGAAGCCCACTCCGCCATCTACGATACTCGCCGCACGGCGGAACTTTTTTGTGGCGTCGTCAATCGATGGGAGGCCCTGCACGCGGGAGTCGACTCGGCGCTACCGACATCAAGTGCTGAACAACGCTGATGTGGCCCGTTGACGCGGATACTTGCGCGATGAGAATGCAAACGCCGATTGCAAATGCATCGCTCACCCACGAAGTCGAGGGCGAACGTGTTATGACGTATCTATGAAAACAACTCTTGCGGCTGCGCTGCTCGTTCTTCCGCTGATCTTCAGCAGTACTCTGCACGCTCAAGGTGTCGACGACCGTGGCATTCGGGCCGCTGCGAGTGAGCTCGATCACGCCATCGACGAGAAAGACTGGGAGCGTGTCCGTGAACTCCTGCTCGACGAGGTCACGATTGCATTACCCGGCAAGGAGCGCATCACGATGTCCGCGGAAGCCCTGATCGCGAACTGGCAGGCGAACCTGCACAGCGGCAAGATGAGCTTTCACCAACGTGGCAGTGAAGTGGCCACGTTCGATGGGGCCGACAGCGCCGTACTGCGCTCCAAGGGCTACGCACGCTTCGAAGTGATCGGCATTGCCGGCGAGGATACCTACGAATTCTGGGCCGACTACGTGCACGAACTCGACCGCCACGAGGATGGCTGGCGAGTCAGGCACATCGCTTACGTGCCAAGGCTTGAGAATGGCAACCTCGCCGTCATGACGCACCGCTTGCCGGCAGAGTCGAAAGAAGGCGATGCGATGCCTTCGGGCGAGCAAACGGACGCCGATGCAGACGCTCCCACCGGCACGGTGGCGGACGGCGCGGAAGATGCTACCGCCAAGGATGAGGGTCAGCCCGACGCGACCACCGAATCCGGCGAGGCCGGGGACGCGGGGTCGACGGCGGACAAGGCTTCTACAGGCGACGACGCTCAGAAGGCTGACGCGGCCGAAGAGTCAGCTGACGACGTCGAATCGTCGTCTGACACGATCGACGAAGAGACATTGGATGAATCGTCCCCGGACGGCGGGGAGGAGAACGCCGCCAAGCCAGAAGGCTAATCCGCGACGCCACAGCCAGAGCAACAGGACAGGCGGTGCCTTTGGTTGCAAGGACCGGCAGCAAGGGACGGGTTGCTGGACGGGTTGCGGACGGCGGTAGCCCCTGTCCGGAACGGCAAAGACAGACATGACATCGAACGACGAGAACGTACTTCGTATCGACGAGTTACTCGCGATACCGCTTGCCGAGATCGAATGGCACGCCGTTCGCGCCCAGGGAGCCGGTGGCCAGAATGTCAACAAGGTCTCGTCAGCGGTGCATCTTCGATTTGACGTCGGCGCCTCGTCCTTGCCAGAGCCCGTCCGTGCGCGATTGCTGTCGAAACGCGACCGGCGGCTGTCAAAGGACGGCGTCATCGTGATCAAGTCACAACAGCACCGGCGTCAGGATCGCAACCGCGAGGACGCGCTGCAACGCCTGCGTGAATTCATCAGTGAAGCACTCGTCGTGCAGAAGTCGCGCCGCGCGACTCGCCCCTCACGGAATTCCGTAACCCGACGCCTCGACAGCAAGACACGCCATGCGCGACTGAAACAGTCGCGCGGCAAGGTGGACTGGTAGTCTTCGGGTCGGCCTCAGGCCGATGTCACGCCGATCTCAGGCAACCTTCGCGTCGGCCGCCTTTTCGACCATTTTCTGCAGATCGCCACTTTCCGCCAGTTCGCTCACGATGTCACAACCGCCGACGAGCTCGCCTTCGACGTAGAGCTGCGGAAACGTGGGCCAATCGGAGACCTTCGGAAGCGTCTCCCGAATGGCCGGATCAGCAATGATGTTGACGAAGGCGAATTCGCGATTGCAGGCCTTCAATGCCTCGACAGTTCGCATGGAAAACCCGCACATCGGCAACTGCGGCGTCCCCTTCATGTAGAGGATCACGGGATTCTCGGCGATCTGGAGAGTGATGCGCTCGGTGACGTCGGTAGATGGCTCGGACATGGCGGACCTCACGGAATTGAAAGCTCGACTGCTGAGCATGGGGCTCGATGGCGTTTCCTGCAAGTGGGGCCTTTCCTGCAAGTAGCCAGGACCCGGTCTCGAGCCCGTTCGGGCACGGCCGATCCCCCGGATGGAAATCGGCCGTACCGTCGCTTGCGACGCTCAGGCGTATTGTGCGAAACGCTCGGAAGCCTTGGCCCAGTCGACCGTCTCGAAAAACGCATCGATATAGTCGGGGCGCTTGTTCTGGTACTTCAGGTAGTAAGCGTGCTCCCACACGTCGAGCGCCAGAATGGGCGTACCTTGTACGGGCGCGACCTGCATCAACGGGTTGTCCTGATTGGGGGTCGAGGTGACCTTCAGCGCGCCGCCTGCGACGATCAGCCACGCAAAGCCAGAACCGAAACGCGTGATTCCCGCATTTTTCATCTCCTCTTTCAGCTTGTCCATCGATCCGAACGTGCTGTCGATCGCGCTGGACAGTCCCGCGGCAGGTGCGCTGCCGCCATTGCACATCGAATTCCAGTAGAGGATATGGTTGTAGTAGCCACCACCGTTGTTGCGAACCGCTGGCGAGGTCTTGTCGTCGACGCTCTTCATGACGTCTTCGAGCGACTGGTCAGCGTGCGCGGTGCCGTCGACCGCACCCGTGAAGTTCTTGAAGTAGGTGCGATGATGGCGATCGTAGTGAATCTCCATCGTCTGTGCATCGATGCTCGGCTCAAGCGCGGTGTAGTCGTACGGAAGGTCGGGGAAGTCGAATGCCATGAAGGGCTCCTCGTGCTGTGAAGGTGAATCGATACGGATGAGCCAGATGCGGGCCGGCGGTCTTGCCGGATCGGCCGAAGGCTGCTCATGCGCTGTGATGATGGTCTCATTGCCCTCGGTCAGGTAGCAAGCCGCAGGGAATTTATCAGCTGTCGGACACGGCCCCTTCGCCTTCGATGGTCTGTCGCGCCTTCTCGTAGATCGCGATATCGAATCGACTGATCGAGGCGATCTCGCTCTTTGGAATGACGAGGTTGTAGCGTGACATGTCCGTGTCTTCGCTCTGCAATGCCTCGAAAATCTCGTCGTACTTGTGAGTCAGCCGGAGTTCAAGTGTTTCACGATCGCGATAGCCGCTGTGCGTCGGCACGATGGAGAGGAAGGCACTGTCCTGGTCGGGTTCCACCGAGGCCACGATCATGCCCACATAGACCTTGCGATTGACAAGGGTTACCTGCAGGGGTGCAAACGCGTCGATGACAGCGTTCAGAAGCCGACTCAGATCATCCTTCCACGCCACCTGCAACGCCGCCGGCTTGTCGTACACGAACGTGTTTATCAGCCATGCCGTCAAGGTGGCGACAAGCAGGCCGAAGAAGCAGTCAGCGGCAAACGTACCGTAGGCATCCAGCTGCCATTGAACCGTGCCGTCGTTGAAGAACGCGCCGAACAGCAGGAACGGTAGCCCGTAGGCGATGCAATAGAGGTAGGAGTAATAGCCCGACTGGCGGGCAAGTTCATAGCGAAATCGGAAGCAGCGTTTGCAGAAGAAGAAGCCGATACCCCCTGCAACCAGGATCTCGCCTGCACCGATCACGGTACCTCAGTGCGAAGCGGCCTTCACGTCATCATCAGGTGAATAGAGGGGCACGTTGCGAAGGCGTTCCAGCGTGCGTCTGAAGCGCCTCTCGCGAAACAGCTTCTCGGGAATCGCTCGCGCTACCCCGTCACCTTCGATGGTATAGAACTCCCTGAGGACCGCACCACGCGTGCGATGCCCATTCAACGGGTCAGGGCGTGAATTGCTCGAATCGGTCTCGATACTCATGGACGGGTCAAGCCTCGTGAACGTTGTGCGACCGTTAGCGGTATTTCAGATGGCGGCATTGTCGCCAGGCAACTGAAACTATAACGTATGTTGCATGATCACGGTATCAAGCCAGCGCCCGTGCTTGTAGCCGACGTCGCGTAGCCTGCCGGCTTCGAGAAAGCCGACCGACGTGTGCAACGCGATCGAGCCTGCGTTGTCGCTACCGCCGATGACCGCGATCACCTGCCGCGTCTGCCCCAGTCGACAGTGTCCAATCAGTCTCGTCAGCAGTGTTCGACCGACGCCCTGGCCGTGATGCTCGGACGCCACATAGACCGTACTCTCCGCCGTGAACCGGTAAGCAGGGCGTGCCCGATAGGCTGTTGCATAGGCATAGCCGATCAGTAAGCCTCTTTTCAAGGCAACAAGGTAGGGCAGTTCCAGCGACAAGGATTCCTGCCAACGCGCCTGCAACAGGTCGACGGTAGGCGGCGTCGTCTCGAACGTCGCAGTACCGAGTAGCACTTCACGGGCGTACAAGGCCTGGATGTCGACAAAATCGTCGGCTCTCGCCTCCCTGACGGTGACGTCCCTGACAGATAAAGGCCCTGGCGCTTTCGACACGTCAGCGACGCGCAGTTGAAAGCTGCAGATCCAGCACTCTCTCGGCCAGCGACCCGGCTTTCATCAAGACCGAGGAACGGCCATCGTTACACGCCACGAGACTCGCCACGCTGCGATCCCCGTTCAGCGCCACACCGGCCGCCCACAGCGTGTTCGACCCTTGAAAGACATACGAAGTACGTGTGGATGGAGGTGTTGCAAGCCAACCCATCGCCATAGCCGATTTCTTTGGTTGTTTCAGCAGATACCCGACGCTCGACGGCTGCAACAATCCGCCGCCGTCCGTCAGGAACAGCTGCACGAAGCGCGACCAGTCCGAAAGCGATAGATGCACGGTTCCCGCCGATGAGAATACGCGGGGATTATCGCTCTCCGCCACGTCAGGGGGGGCAGGCTTGCCTGGCCAGGCGAGAAAGCCGCCCAGGCGCAGGCGCGCATGATGCCCGTGGATATCCGACGGCGGCCCATAGCCGACAGACGTCATGCTCAAGGGGTCAAGAATGTAATGCTGCAGCGCAGCTTCGAACGATCGACCACTCAGTCGATCGATGGCGGCGCCGACCACGATGTAGCCGAGGTTCGAATACCGGAAGCGGCCTCGAGGGCCGGGCGCGACGCTGAGCGCAGCGGCTGTCAAAGCGCTTCGCTGTGCCTCGAGAGGCGTCTCGTCCAACCAGTGTGCGCGCATCTGGACAGGTGATGGGTTGGCGTTCAGACCGCTGATACCCAAGAGCAGATCTTCAAGGGACCGTGACTCCCACGCGGGCGAGCACGATCCAGCGAGATCATCGAAAATCCTCGCGACCGGGGTGCTCCACTCGACCCGGCCCTCCTCCACCAGTCGAGCCACCACGGCGGCAGTCAGTGCTTTTGTACAGGATCCGATGTGCCAGGCATCAGACGGTCGGACAGCGTCAACCCCGTTCCGGGAACGCACACCGGTCACCTCGATGGCTTGCAGGCCGTCGACGCTGACCAGGGCTGCGCCTGCAGCAGGCACGCCTGCACGCCTGCACGCTCTCGAAAGAAGGCGAGTTCAGTGGAAAGTTCATCAGCCGGCGCACGGATTGCAGAATCTGTTCGTGCCACGGGCGCCTCTCCTTCAATAGACGTGCTGCTGCAGCGTCGTCACGTCACGCGCCGCATCCGACCCGGCGCAGCCTGCCGGGCGACACGATGACGGTGCCAGAGAATCAGGCCCAGGCCAACGATCAGAGGGATGGCCCAATAGCCCGGATACAGTGCAAGATCAGGATAGAAGCGAACAGCACCGAAGGCAAAGAAGGCGGTATAGACGGAAATGCCGGCACCGACCAGCCCCTTGATGTGTTCCATCTGCCAGGCGTGACTCGCCGGCCGTCGCGACAACATGAACCAGAGGTTCGTCGCGACCGTTGCAAATCCCACCATGGATATGCCGATCATGAGTGGCTGCCCCACCTCCCAGCCACGCCAGAGAACCTGCAGAGCGGCCAGCAGGAGCAAGGCCTGAAGAGCGAAGTTGTACCAGGCGCGATGTCCTGCATGCCGACGGCGCAGATCGATGCATTGTTGCCCGTACCAGGCAAGGTTGATCGTCAGCACGGCGAGATACAGCATCATCCAGCCAAAGATCGCGCGGATGAGCGTCGGGTCCGACAGATCAGGATGCTCTGACAAACGCGGATGCGTCGCGACCGGGTCATGCAAGGTCACGATGCTGATACCGACCGCAAAGACGCCAGTGACAAGCAAGGCACGCACGAAAAGCCGGCCCCACCAGCGATGTCTGGCACCGCCTTTTCTCGAGGTGATCGGCACCCAGAACGCGACCAGCCCGACGGCTCCGGTGAGAATATGCCCTGCCACCAATGCATGGAAAAGCTGCAGACTGTTCATCCGGGCATTATCGTCGAAAGCCGACAGTGCGCAAGGCGACATCCTGATGAACGTTTCGACCGATGGCAGGTAAACAATCGACCACCGCAGGCGACAGTGATGCGGGTGACGGCGATGCGCGTGACGGCAGCGCCGTGTTTCGTCCGCCAGCACCGCGAGGAATGTCACCGATCGCGTCGCTCATCCGCGTCATCCTGCAGGGTGAGGGCAATCTCCTCGCACTGTTGCCGGCGAGTGCCTACCGCGACAGCGTGGGAAGACTCGGCTACTCGCGGCGGGACATTCTCGTCGTCAACGACCCCGCCCTTGCCCGCCGCATCCTGACGAACGAAGACGGCATTTTCCCAAAGAACGATCTGATGGTCGGCGCACTGGATCCGCTGGTCGGGAATTCGATCTTCGTCTCCAGTGGCGATACCTGGCGCCGCCAGCGCAGCATGATCGACCCGGCGCTGTCGATGATTCGGGTCAACCGAGCCTTCGAGTCGATGACCATGGCCATCGATGACTATGAGACACGGCTGGATAGCGCTGCCGCGTCCGGCGAACCCGTTTCCATCGACCTGGCCATGAGTCACCTGACCGCCGACATCATCTGTCGTTCGGTGTTCTCTACATCGCTCGCATCGGAGACGGCGCGCGAAGTATTCGACGATTTCAAGATCTTCGAACGATCGGTCGCACAAGTCGAGCTGCTACGCCTCATCGTCGAGCCGGCCTTCACACCGGTAAGGCAACATCAGGCCGTGCTGGATGCCTGTGTGCGGATACGCGACCACCTCGGCGAGCTTCTCGACACGCATTTGTCAGACGTGTCCGGAACCCCTGCCGGGGCTAAGGCCGCTAGCGCCACCACTATCGATGGCGATGGCGATGGCGATGGCGATGGCGATGGCAATCCTGCTGGCAAGAACCCGCGTGCTGCAGATGAATCTGACGCGAACGACAATCGCTTCAATGACATTGCCAGCATGATCATCGCCGCCCGCTGTGCAGACGACGGAAGCTCGTTCACAAGGAAGGAGCTGATCGATCAGCTGGGCGTGTTCTTTCTCGCGGGCCACGAAACCACCGCAAGCGTACTTACCTGGGTCATGTTCATCCTGGCGACGCGCCCCAACGTGGCCGCCCGGGTGCGAGCCGAAGTCATCGGCATCGCCGGCGACGGGCCGATCGCCTTCGAGCAGATTCGCGAACTTCGCTATGTCCGTAACGTGTTTCGGGAAACACTCAGACTCTATCCACCGATCACATTCCTGCCGAGGGTGGCGATGGAAAAGACCACACTCGGGCACATGACCGCAAAGCGCGGTGCCATGATCATGGTGTCCCCCTGGACGATTCATCGACATCGACAACTATGGAAAGACCCTGAGCTGTTCGATCCCGATCGATTCCTGCCGGAACGAGAACATGAGCTGACGCCGGGCGCTTATCTTCCTTTCGGCGTCGGGCCTCGCGTCTGTGCCGGTGCGGGATTCGCGAAGATCGAAAGTGCATTGATCATCGCGCGACTGGCACGTCGCTTCGACTTCTCGGTAATCGACGCGGAGAAGGTTCAGCCGGTTGCCCGGCTGACAACCCGGCCTGCGAAGCAGATCATGGCTCGGGTCCACAGGTCAGCCTTGCAATATCGCGGGTAGCGGCATCGCCGAGGCTCGTCCGCCCGAGGATCGAGCGCAGGATGATGGGCATCGACAGGGGTGTCATCAATAGAAACGGCCAGGGATCGCCTCGCTGCCAGGTGACGTCGCGATGGCTCCGCATTACCGCCAGGTTCTTCTTCATGTCGGTCGGGCGAAACAGACTTGCATGGGTTTCCGTCAGGCTCGTGTAGAACTGATGCAACTTCCGCTGGGGACGCAACGCGATCGACGTCGTTGATCCGGGATCGAGCAGCGCGCGAGCAAGCGCTCTCTGCTCGAAGAAGTGCACGCCACTGGTAAGACGCGGGTTGCACTCGATCGCCGCCGGCTGGCCATCGCCATCGTCGATGAAATCGAAGGCGATGAACCCGCTGAACTGCCTGGCCTGCACGAACCGCTCGACCCAGCGATCAAGCGCAGGCGCGTCGATTCGCTCGAAGGCGGCGGCTACGGTGCCGGAAAAAAGAGAAGCTCGATAATTCACATTGGCGAGGATCCGACCCTGATGCGCCAGGGCCAAGGTACTGCGGTGGGCTCCGTCCAGCCTTTCCTGCACGAGCACCGGCCGTCCGGGATCGACGGCCGGCAAGGGAGAACCGGTCTCAAGGTAGCGAATGTCAGTGCCAGAGCAGGAATAGACGGGTTTCAGGACGGTTGCCGAACGCGCCGCAAGCCTTGTGGCTGCATCGCTGCCCAACAGTTCAGTTGCCGGCACATTCAGGTCGAGCAAACCGGCCTCGGTGACGAACCGGTACTTGTCATGCAGTTCCTGAAGTTTCACCGACGAATCCGCCAGGAATCGAACACCGGCCGGCAAGGCCTCGGCCAGGTGCACCAGGTGCAACGCTTCTTCCGATATCGGAACCACCAGGGTGACACCTTCGCGGACGATGATATCGAGCATCTCTTGCCGATACTGCGCTGCGTCCACATTCGGTGCAGTCACCCGGAAACTCCCGGAAACGGCACTGGAAACTCGGCAAAGGTGCAAGCTGAAAGGCTCTGCAACAATGACGCGATAGCCGGCGCCGGCCAGCGCTCTGGCGATGTCGAGCGCCTTGGGCAGACGCCCGAGTGACAGGAGCGCTGTCGGCGTCAATGGTTGTGCCGCGGCACCGACTTTCCGACTTCACGGTACTTGAGCGCTCGCTCGACCGTCGCGCCCTCGGCCAGCTGACCGGTCTGTTCCCGCGCGATCTCCTGCCAGGGCGTCTGACTCGCCGGAACCCGGGTTGCTCCCGCCGACATGCGCTCCCGCCACTCGGCCTCATCCACCAGAGCGTCACAGCGCCCCCCGTTCAGATCGATGCGGATCATGTCGCCGGTCTGCAACCACGCAAGGCCGCCGCCGACGACGGCTTCCGGGGACGCATTCAGGATCGACGGACTGTCCGCCGTACCCGATTGCCGACCGTCCCCGAGGGTCGGCAGACTCATGATGCCCTCGCGAATCAGTGCGTCGGGTGGCTGCATGTTCACGACCTCGGCGGAACCGGGCCAGCCAATCGGCCCGCAACCCCGTATGACGAGAATGCAGTGTGCATCGATCTCGAGCGAGGGGTCGTTGATGCGATCGTGATAATCCTCCGAACCATCGAAGACGATAGCTCGACACTCGAAGGCGTTTTCAGACCCCGGGGTGGAGAGATAGCGCTCACGAAATTCCGCTGTGATCACCGATGTCTTCATGATCGCCGTATCGAACAGGTTGCCGGTCATGACGACGAAACCGGCGTCGGTCGCGAGCGGCGCGTCGCGCGACCGAATCATCTCGCGATCGTGACTTTCACGCCCATCCAGATTGTCGAGCATCGAGCGACCGGTCACGGTCATGGCGGAGCGCAGCAAACCGCCTTCGCGCAACTCCCACATGACGGCCGGCACGCCTCCAGCGCGGAAGAAGCGTTCCCCCAGGTACTTGCCAGCGGGTTGCATGTTGACCAGGAGATCGACCGCATGTCCGTGGGTCTGCCAGTCCTCGGGAGTCAGCTCGACACCGATATGCCGGGCAATGGCGGTCAGGTGCGGCTGGGCGTTCGTCGAGCCGCCGATGGCGGAATTGACGACGATGGCATTCAGGAAGGCCTCGCGCGTCATGATGTCCGAAGGCTTCAGGTCGGCATAGGCCATCTCGACGATGCGCTGCCCGGTCGCGAGTGCCATGCCGGGACGCTCCTTGTACGGTGCCGGGATCGCTGCGCAGCCGGTCAGGGACATGCCGAGCGCCTCGGCCAGCGCGTTCATCGTCGATGCCGTGCCCATCGTGTTGCAGTGACCGGCGGAAGGTGCCGAGCCCGCCGCGCCGGTGATGAAGGTCTCCTCGCTGATCTCGCCTGCTGCCAGGCGTCGTCGCATGCGCCAGATGGAGGTGCCGGAGCCCACCAGCTCGTCGCCTTCGAAGTAGCCGTCTAGCATGGGGCCGCCCGACAGTACGATGGCCGGTATATCGACCGTGGCCGCCGCCATCAGGCAGGCTGGTGTGGTCTTGTCGCATCCCGTCGTCAGGACGACAGCATCGATCGGGTAGCCATGCAGGATCTCGACCAGGCCAAGGTAGGCGAGGTTGCGGTCGAGCGCGGCGGTCGGGCGCCGACTGGTTTCCTGGATGGGATGAACCGGAAACTCCATCGGAATACCCCCGGCTGCGATGATGCCGTCGCGGACCCGGCGCGCGAGCTCGACATGTATTCGATTGCAGGGCGAGAGGTCGCTGCCGGTCTGGGCAATGCCGATGATCGGCTTGCCACTGCGGAGTTCTTCAAGCGTGAAGGCCTGATTGGCGTAGCGCTCGAGATATAACGCGGTCTGATCGGGCCGGTGCGGATCCGCGAACCACTCCCGGCTCCGGAAGCGACGCGGAGGGCCATTCTCGACGCTCATGTCTCGACGCTCATTCAATCAACTCCAACGATGCGGTTCGGCCGGCTGGACCGGTACCCGGCTCCCGATACTACCCGTCTGCGAAGGGTATCGGCACGACTGTCCGGGACAGCACGGCAGATGCGCGGCTTGGCGCAGTTCTTCGCCTGTAATACCATCGATGGTCCTGTCTGCCCTGGACACCTGGGATTCATGAGTGCATTGATGGCTGCCTACGGGCGTCTCCCCGTCACGATGGTAAGGGGTGAGGGTGCAGAAATGTACGACAACAAAGGGCGTCGCTACCTCGATGCACTCGGCGGAATTGCGGTTGTCGCACTCGGCCACGCAGACCCGGTATTTACCGATACAGTGGCGAAGCAGTTGAGCACCCTCCTGCACTGCAGCAATCTCTATTCGATTCCGGCGCAGGAGGCGCTCGGTGCCGAACTCTGCCGCCTTGCAGGGATGGACAAGACCTTCTTCTGCAACTCCGGGGCTGAGGCAAACGAGGCCTGTATCAAGATAGCCCGCCTGCACGGCCACGCCAGGGGCATCGAGAACCCCACCATCATCGTCATGGACACAGCCTTCCATGGACGCACGCTCGCGACGATAGCGGCCACCGGTAACACGAAGATCCAGAAAGGTTTCGGCCCGCTGACGCCAGGCTTCGTGACCGCACCTTTCGACGACGCTGACTCTGTTGAAGCCATAGCCGAAGTCCGCAATGACATCGTCGCCGTGATGGTCGAACCGGTGCAGGGAGAGAGCGGCATCCAGGTCCCCGAGAAAGGCTACCTGGCCCGTCTTCGCGCAATCTGCGACGCGCGTGGCTGGCTCTTGATCTGCGACGAGATCCAGTCGGGCATGGGCAGGACGGGTCGCTGGTTTGCGCATCAGCACGACGGTATCCAGCCCGACGTCATGTCGCTGGCCAAGGCGCTAGGCAACGGGGTGCCGATCGGCGCCTGTCTGGCCCGCGGCCCGGCCGCCGAGCTCATTCAGCCCGGCAGTCATGGCACGACCTTTGGCGGCAATCCGCTCTCCTGTAGCGCCGGGCTTGCGGTAACGCGGGAGCTTGCACGTCGCGACCTGGTCGCACGAGCAGGCGTACTCGGCACGCGCATGCTCGACGGGTTTCGGGCGGCACTGCACAATCGCCCGGGTGTCGTCGAGATTCGTGGCAAGGGGATGATGATCGGTATCGAGCTCGAGCGGGATTGCCCCGAACTCGTCACACGGGCACTCGACGCGGGTTTGCTCATCAACGTGACCGCAGGCAATGTCATCAGGCTACTGCCGCCGTTCATCCTGAGCGATGCACAAGCCGACGAGATCGTCACCGGCGTGACCGCTCTGGTCGAGAAATTCGTCGACGAGACCGGCCCCGCCGATCTTGCGCGGGGCGGTCCCTCACCTGCAGCGAATGGCCCCCTTCCAACGGGCACCGAGGCCTGACATGCCACGCCATTTCCTCAGCGAGCTCGATCTGTCGGCGGACGAATTCCGGTCGATCATCGAGCGCGGCAGCGTGTTCCGCCGCGAGCACGAGAGCGGCACGGGCAGCGCGTTGCTGCCAAGGCGCACACTCGGCATGATCTTCGAGAAGTCATCGACCCGCACGAGGGTCTCGTTCGAGACGGCCATGACACAGCTTGGCGGTCATGCGATCTACTTGTCCCCCGAAGGTACGCAGATGGGCCGCGGCGAACCGATCGAGGATACCGCTCGCGTCCTGTCCGAGATGGTCGACATCATCTCGGTGCGGACCTTCTCGCACGCCTCGCTCGAACGTTTCTCGGCTGCGTGCTCGGTGCCTGTCATCAACGCACTGACCGATCTGCTGCACCCCTGTCAGCTGCTGGCCGACATGCAGACCTTCCATGAAATGTCCGGCAACATCGGCGGACGGACGGTCGCCTGGATTGGCGATGGCAACAACATGTGCAATTCCTACATCAATACCGCGCGCCTCCTCGATTTCGAACTGCGCATTGCCTGCCCGGAAGGCTACACCCCGGACGAGGCGCTCGTGGCTGCTGCGGGACAACACGTGCGCCGAGTCGACACGCCCGAAGAAGCCTGCAGGGGAGCTGACCTCGTCGTTACCGATGTCTGGGCGAGCATGGGTCAGGAGGATGAGCAGTCAGCCCGTGAAACGGCGTTTGCCAGGTACAAGGTCAGCAGTCACATGATGCAGGAGAGTGCCGAAGGTGCGCTCTTCATGCATTGTCTGCCGGCGCATCGCGGTGAGGAAGTCGACGCCGACGTCATCGACGGACCGATGAGCGTGGTCTGGCGGGAAGCCGGTAACCGACTGCATGCCCAGAAGGCATTGATCGAATTTCTGCTGGATCGCCGCTGACGCGCAGTGCCGCGTCAACCAGACATTGACGAGCTCAGAGCCCTGCTTCCCGCGCCGCATCCCGAACAGCGGACGGCGGCGTGTACTTCAGCGAAAACAAGAGGGCGTTGCTCTCGCCCGTATCGACTTCGGCACGACTCTTCTGTCGACGGTAGCGATACGACGCCGAAGCGGCCCAGGCTCGCTTGAAGCGCCAGGTGAGTTTTGGCTCGAAACTGATGAAGCGCCGTGCGAAGAGATCGTCAGGGTTCGCGCCGAGCCTGTCGGGCTCGTAGGCACGAAAACGCAACGAGGCATCGAGCAGTGGCGTGATCGTTCGATACACGTCGGCGATCAGTTCCTGAGTCTCGACCTGAGTGCCGATGCTGCTCGGCTGCACGTCCAGCCCGAAGCGCGCTGTGTAACGGGTCAGGCCGGCGTCCTTGCTGAGCGTGATGTTGGCCAGCCAGCCGTTCGAGTTGCTCTCGAGAGCCGCACGGCGTTCCTCGTCGAAATCCTGATCGGGGCGGTCGCTCGGTCGATAGGTATCCGTCTCGTCAGTGGTGTTGAAATACAGGCCTGCCTGCACACCCCCCTTCAAGGTCTGCGAGAGGCTGCGCTCATACCCGAGGCGAAACGAACTGGTGGTCGAGATCGCATCGCGCCCGCGCGGGCGGCGATAGATATCGAGCTGGCCCTCGCGCACGAGTTGGGGGAAATCGACATCCGCCGCCTCGACATCGGCCACGTAGTAGCTCGTTGCCGCGATCGCCGAGAAGGTCGAGATCGGTGACAGCTTGAAGCGATAGGTCAGGTTGAGTTTCGCCTCGTTGTAGTCGTCGAGTTCACCGGTGGGCGTGAACACACCACCGGCTTCGGCGATCGTCACCTGATCGATCGGCAACGGCGAGCCGTCGGCGGCTGTCGGGAAGTCGTCTGGACGATTCGGGTTGTTGTAGCGTTGCAGGTAGCGGGTATAGATCGCGTCTTGCGGGTCTGGCAGCTCATGCGAGACGCTGACGACACTGAAGGTTGCCTGCACGCTCGAACGACGCGTCAATTCATGCTTGATGGTTGGCGCGATTTCGAGTCGCTGGCGGGCAACGTTGCTGCGCTGTGTCACGACACCACTGTCGGTCGCTTCAGAGCCTTCGGTACTCAGGTCGGCCGAGATATCGCGACTCGGTGTGTCGAGCTTGGCGCTGGCGTCGACCCCCCAGCGAGTCCGTTCATTGCCGAAGAGCCCCTCGACGAACAGCACGCGGTTCGAATCGAGTTCATCGCCGTCGTACTCACCCCGCGTCAGCAGGCCATCGATGCGCACGCCTCCCTTGATCGAGGAGGTTCGAGATTCGCGACTGATGCCCAGATCGCCGATCAGGCGCGTCGCACTGACCTCGCGTTCGATACCTGTCTCGAGACGATAGTTGTCGTCGAAACGCTGGTCGAGAGCGATCGACGGCTCGTAGATCCAGGTGTCGGCCTGCACCGGCAGGGCTGCCATCAGTAGAACGAGACAGCCCGTTACGCCACGCCTCGCCATGCGACCCGCCCTCAGGGTACGACGACGACGTCGCCGCTCTGCAGGATGATGTTCTGTTCGAGGTCCCGGCCCCGCTTGATGTCACGATAGTCGAACGAGTAGGTGACTTCCTTGCCATCCTGACGACGCAACACCCGGATATCGCGCTCACCCGCATAGGGTGTGACACCCCCCGCAAGGGTCAGGGCCTGCAGTACATCGACATAGCGACCGAGCGTGAACTGACCGGGCTCGTTGACCTCGCCAAGCACGAACACCGTGTACCCCGAGATTTCCTCGACGGCGACCGTAACCTCGGCGTCCGGCACGAAGCGCTGCAGACGCGAGCGGATTTCGTCCTGTATTTCGAGCGGCGTACGACCGGAGACTTGCAGATCGCCCGCCAGCGGAAACGAAATCCCGCCGTCCGGTCGGACCAGAACCTTGCGATCAAGATCCTCTTCCTTCCAGACTGAAATGTGCAGGACGTCTTCGGGGCCGATGCGATACTCGAGACCGCCTTGCGCGAAGGCAGAAGAAGACCCGACGGCGAACAGCGAAACGCAGCCGATGGCGGCCAGGTGCAACAGGCGCCTGGAAGCGCGCCGAATCGCACCACGCGCAATGTGGAAGGTGCTGGACATGAGGGGGCTCCGAACGATCGCGGGTGCTTCTAGAGTCAAGCACTTGCTGGGATTCAATGGTCCGGAGTATAGCGGACTGCACGTCACCCGCCAGAACGGCGGGATGACGGCGAGGACGGCATGCCGGAGAGAGAACAACGGTGTTGCGTCAACGTGATGCTGACGCAACACTAGTTGATGGAACTCGTGACCGTGTCGATGACCTCGTCACGCAAGGTCGTTGCATCGTAGATCGTGCGGAACTGATCAACCTGATCGATGCGATCGGACTCGAGGAACAGTTCGCGCAGGTGACCGTAGGAAAACGGCTGATAGCGAAGCTCGGCGCGCAAGCTGAACGTGTCGCTGGCAGGCACGGTCACGCGGTAGGTCACAGTGTCCAGGCCAGCATCGAAGTCATCGTCATCCATCGCGTTGCCGAAAACACCAAAACTTGCGGCAACATCCGGGCTACCGGTCACATCCCGCTTGTTGAATCCCCTGGGTGTCAATCGGTTGTCCTTCAGGTAATAGCTGCCGTTCAATAGCGAGTGCGTGCGCTCCTCGTCCGAGTTGCCGACGATGGCCTGGTACACCTGCACGTCCCGTTCCGATGTGATCACGTCATGGTGAGGTTCCCAAAGCGAGGGGTTGGTGTCTTCGGCCACACCGACAATGCTGCCGTCGGCGTTCATGCGTCCACTCTCGAAAACCAGTTCACCATCGCTGTCAGCGACCTGGACATGCAGGTAGACACGACGCGAGTGATATCCCGAGGGGAGCTTGTGGCCGGTCTCGTTGGTGACCTGTACATCGAATTCCAGTGTCTCGACATCGCCCTCGGTACTCAGGCCGACGTTGTCGATGGCCAGACTGGCAGACGTCGTCAGGAACTCGCGGTTACGTTCGATCGACGCATCGAAATCCAGGTCCGGTTCAATGCCGAGCTCGTTCGAGAAATCCCGCAACATGCTTTGCATGACCGTATTGGCGCCGAGGAAGGTGTGCTCGCGAAAGCCATCACGCTTTTCCAGCCCACTGCCCTCGCCAAGTACAACCGGTTGATCAAGGGTCGGCATGTGGCAGTCCATGCACGATTTCTCGAGCGGACCGCCCTTGCGGTAGTCACTGAACAGCCACTCGGTGTAGTTGGCCTGCTCGGCGAAGTGGCCAGCATCCTCGAGCGGCACACCGTCTTTGTCGATCGGCTCGATATTCAGGTTGTGGCAGGTACCGCAGGTCTCTGACCGGCTCATGTGTTCACCGAGCTGTGCAAGAAAACCGACCTGCGACTGCATGTAGCCCCCATCCGGATCGCTGTACTGTGCATACGCCGGACGGTCATCGATCGTCGTGCCACGATAATCCACTATCTTCCATCCGCCGGTCTGCGCCTCTTCCGGCAAGCTCGATTCGAGACCAAGGTTGTCTGGATCCATCTGATGGCAGAGCGTACAGCTGACTCCGTCCATCGCATGATCGAAGGTCGTGTCGCCTGCGGCCATCGAGAGCAAGCCGGGAACAAGATCGCCGTCAGCCTCGGAGCCCTTGTCGAACAGGGACGGCATCGGCAGGCCCTCTTTCTTCACGTAGTCATTCATCATCGGTGCGTGACAACGCGTGCACTTGTCGTTGATATCCTCCTCGTGCATCGGAAACCGATCGAGTTCGTAGGCGACAACGGCATGCCAGTAAGGATCGCGAGTGGAGTTCGCCATCACGCTGGTCTCCCAGGCCTTGCCGATCGAGACGTCCTTCGGCCCGCCCTCGGTCGACACCGTCATCTCCTCGTTGTCATGGCACTGGGAGCACTGCGCGCTGCCGGCATAGTGGTCGCTCTGGAAGCCGTGATTCGAGATCGCCAGCGCCGGCAACAAGCCGCGTGCCTCAGGCGGTGGCTCCGGCGTGATATCGACGATCGGCGGCGTCGTGCCGTCGGTCGTCCCGCCAGTGGTCCCGCCGGTGGTACTGCCGCCGGTCGTGGTCACCGTCTTCGAATTGCCGCCATCTCCGCCACAGCTCGCCAGCGCCAGCACCATCGTGCCCGCGACCAGTCGCCATCCTCGACATCGTGTCGGCACAACACCCACCCAGGACGTCTGCGCCCCTGATTCGCTTGTCATTCGATTGCCTCGATACGGCGGCACGCGGGGAGTCGTCGGCGCACCTTTCGATGAATCTCTATCGGCAAGGTGCGGCGCAAACTACAGTCCAGGACGCGCTTCAACCTGGAATCAATAGTCAGAAGGTTCGAGCACGGAAATCTTGCTGGCGCCAAGGTGCCCGACCCAGATGGTTCCGGGGAACGGGTCGTCATTGCCGAGTGCGTCCACGTCGAGCGGTGACTTGCCGAAGTCTTCGACAAGCTCGCTCTTCGAGGTGACCGCCGTGCCGTTGCCATTCAGCTCGATTCGATAGACCGTCTGATTGAACCCGACGGCAATCAGATCACCCAACATGGCGCCACCGAAGTTGAACGCCGAGTAGTGATCGATTCCATTGGTCGAATCATTGATCGACGTCAGCGAACCGTCCTGACCCGAGGGCTTGAAGTTGCATTCCTCGGGGTTGGCCGCGACTTCGATCGGACTTTGCGGGTTCGACTGGTTGAAGGTATTGCCCTTGTTCCCGCGCACCGGGTTCGGATGCCCGTGATAGCTACCCCTGGTGACCAGGTGTAACGTATCCGGCAGCTTCTTCCCGGTGTTGTCGAGCTCGTTCTTGCAGTCGGCCTTCGGCTCCCCCCCCCAGTTGGTGTTCGGTCCGTTGTCGAAGGTATAGAGCTTGCCCGTGGGGGTCTTCGTCAGATCGTAGGCATTGCGGAATCCGGTGGCGAATATCGACACCGGCCCGTTGGCAACGAGCTTCGCCTGATTCTTGCCGTTGTTGCCACCGAAGGGATCGTTCTCGTCGTTGGCTCCGGGACGATCCTCGTCATCGAGCGTCGGCAGGTCATAGGTGCCATTGCCGATCTGCCCAAGGTCGATCTCGAGCACGGCGGCGGAGAGGGCATACTCGGAGGCCACGGCAAAGTTGTACGACGGCATGCCTTTGTTGGTGTGACCGCCACTCATCAGGAGGAGCTTGTTACCGTCCAGGACCATACCGTTCGGGGCGTGATTCTCCTCGGATCGCGGCAGGCCGCGCACCATGTCCTGCTTCTTCCAGCCGTTGCCGCTCTTCGTCAGGCGGTGCAGGATCCCGGAGTTGGTATCGAGGTTCGTATCGTTCCCGTTCGGCCCATTGCTAGCCTGCGGCGGCCCACCGCCCTGCCTTGGATCGCTCGACGCGACATAGATGATCGGGTTGGCAGCACTGCCCGCCACCAGGATACCGGTGACGAGACGCTTGTTGAGATTGGGATTCTGATCACCGTCATCGTCATGATTCATGACGGTACGCACCAGATCGATGGTCTCGAGATGGGTCGCCACGTACTTGTTCTTGCCGTTGCGCTGTACATCGAGAACGTGGATCGGTCCGTTCATTTCCGAGTAGTAGAGCTTGCCGTCAGGGCCGAACTGAAGCGATGTGACTTGCTTCACGACGATGCCGTTGACTTGCAGATCACTTGTCGTGAAGTTCACCGGTACCGCAGCCGGTTCGATGACGGCACCCGAGAATCCCATCTCGAGCGCTGGATTGTTGCCGTCATGGCTGACGCTCACCTCGGCAGTCTTGTTACCCGGCCCATTGGAACTCATCGTCGCCGTCACACTGAGCGATTCACCCGGCGGCAAGGTCTTCGGTGTGAAATCGACCTCGAATGCCTCGGGTGTATCGCCAGTGAGCGAAATGTCGGTGATGGTGATCGATGGCGCTTCAGCGTCACCCGTATTGCTCAGCGTGAAATTCTTCGTGACGCTCTGACCGGGGATCGTCTGACCGAACACGATCTCATCCGGCGAGACGGTGAGATCGGACGTCAACGGAAAACGAGCCGTCCCATCAACGAGAACCACATAGGGCGCCGTCGCACCATCGATGGACAGACGTAGCCCGGCCGACTTCGGTCCGGGAGCCACGGGCGTGAAATCGAGCGTGAGCTCGATCGACTCACCTGGCTGAAGTGTCTGGAACCCGCCGAACGCGGTAGTGAATTCATCCGCGTCCTTGCCGATCATGGCCGCGGCGCCCAGTGCGATCGGCTCGGCATCCGGATTTCCCGAGTGCGTAAGCGTGACCGTCAGTGCAACCGACTCTCCGATCTCGACCATGCCCGCGTCAACCCGGACCGGCGTGACGTTGAGATTCCCGTTCCTGAGAATGGTCGCGGTACCGCTTAGCGGGACGATGAGGCGACCGGGCTCTGACGCACGCGGATCCGCATCATCATCACCCCCTGCCGTCGTGCCGCCATCAGCCTCGTCATCCGTCGCAGCTTCGGTTTGCGACCATGCCGTCAGGGATGACAGCAGCAGCACGGTGGCAAGCAGCACATGCCCGGACCCGTCCGGAAGCTTGTCGATCATCGCTCGTCTGTACTCCATTTCGCGTCATGACAAGCGGCCCGCATTGGCCGCGACTGCGACCCGGTGCAAGTTCCGTACTCGTCTCGCGAGGCATGCCACGGTAAAAGCGCGTTAGCTCACACTGACGACCCTCACCGAGGCGCGATACCGGCATACAATTCCAGGCATGGAAACAAACGTAACAATTCACTCGATGACCCGACCGTGCAGATTGCTCCTGCTGCCGCTTGCGCTCGTTGCCGGCGGAGTCACCATCAACGTGTCTGCCGAAGACGGCCCGCTCGATTCGCCCTTGCCGGAAACCACGAACGTGCCACCGGGTCAGGGGGGGGTCTCGGCACCGGCGTTGACCCCGGCGCCGGGTATCACCGGGCAGGACTCGCTGATTCGCGCGGTGCAAGAGGAACAGGACGAGCTCGAAGCGCTGCCCCAGCCTGAACTCGAGGAACGTGCCGAGGATGGCGAACGCGCGGCTCAGGTCGTCCTCGGCGGTGATTTCGCCCGCGAAGCGGAGTCTCTCGCCTTCGCACCCGCTGCTGCCAACGACGCGCTGGCCGATGCGGTGCGCTGGTACAACGAGGCAGCCAGCTACGGGTTTCCCGGAGCGCCGTCGCTCGATGAGTCGGGCATCGACTTCTACCCGATTCGCATCCAGCGATCGCAACCTTGAGGCCGATGAGGATCTACCCGCAAGAGCCCTCGTCACCGAACCGTATCAGCGGGTGATCCGGTTCGGTCTTGCGCCGCTGTGCCAGCAAGGGCCTTGCCTCGCGTAGTCGACTGCATTTCAACAAGGCGTGCACCAGCCACTGTTCGAAGAGGTCGCGCTGCGCCTTGCTGCCACCCAACTCGGGCAGACGCTCGCGAACGGCCAGCAACAAAGTCGCCGCCTGCTCATGATCGCCTCTCGCATGGGCGTGTGCCCCTCGCGCGCAGGGAATGCCGACATTCGCCCAGAGTGCCTCGTTACCGGGAACGAAAGCACCATCGACCTGCGACTCGATCAGGGCAAGAATATTGTCCGCCCCTGGTGAGCCCGAACGCGTCAGACCGTACAGGTAGTGCATCGTGACGAAGGGCTGCAGGACATCGTCAGCACGACCTTCGAGGTGCGGCCGCAGTCGCTGCCAGCGATCACCGACATCGACGCCTGCGCATTCGAGTCGCGAAAGCAGAGACACAGCGTTTATCTGATCCTGGCTGTAGTCCGGCTGCACTCCCCAGACACGATCATCGAAGGTTCGCAGCGCCGCTGTCGCATCCCCTTCGGCCAATTCGAACAGTGCCAGATGCCACCAGTTGTGTGTGAACATGAACGAATTGAGCTCATTCCAGGTATCCGCTCGATCGGCCAGGAAACGGCGCCCTTCCTCGAGTGCTCCCCGTTCCAGATAGGTGTGCGACAACGCATGATGCGCCCAGGGCTCAGCCTCATCCAGATCGAGTGCCCGAAACGCCGCTCGCTCGGCAGCGTCGAGCTGACCATTCAGCTCGTGCCCGAAGGCGAGCATCGAATGCCAGGGGGCGCTGTGCTCATTGCAGCCACGCCCGTGTTTGGCCAGACGCAGCGCCGCGGCCGGATCGGCTAGATTGAAGGCGTGATACTGGCCAAGCTTCAGGGTCGCCAGATCCTCGGGATATTCGCGACAGAGCGCGTCAGCAATTGCCAGCGAGGCACGCGCGTCACGACCGATCCATGCCGAAAGCAAGGCAAGCAGGCCTCTTTCCCGCGCATTGAGACCACGCACGCGTTTCGCACGTTCAAGCCAGGGCGCAGCCTGGTCAACGGCTTCCGGACGCTCGAGAAACATCCAGAGAAATCCGGCATAGAGGTTCGCAAGCGCGCTTTCCGGATGCGCCTCGGCGACAGCCAGTACCTTTGTCGCGCGCGGATGATAGCCGACGAAGCCCAGGACGAAATCATCGATTCCGCTCAGCGCCGTCTCCGGGCTGGTGGTCAGTGCGCCGTGCGCGTCACGTAGCTCAGTTGCCTGCATGCCGACCGTGGACCCGAATTTTCCTGCACAGATTCCCGAACTATACGGGACCGGTGGCGCGTCAACGGGATGCTGCCGGACCACTGACTGTCATTTCAGGACCGCTTGCAGCGTGGCAATCGGGATCACTGGAGATCACGCAGCAGCGCCGCGACTTCAACAGGATAACGGCTGCGAAGCGCTGCCCAGCGCTCGATCTGCGATTCACGACCTGCCCGGCTGGAAATTTGTTCCCACTGCTGAGCCACACGCTGCAACGCCACGTCCGGCGATACCTTGCCTGCCATCGCCCGGTCGAGCCAATCGCTCAATGCGCCGAAATACTGCCCTTGGCTCTCAAGGTAAAGATCCGGTATCGCCTGAGCCAGACTCTCGCGGTGCACCTCGAGGAATTCGTCCGAATAGATGCGTCGAATCTCGTCGTCCTCGTAGTGCTCGGCGCGAAAGGGATCAAAATACCCGCCTGCCTCACGAACCGATGCGGTCGAGATCTCTGGCGTCGAGGCGAACAGGGCAAACAGGTAGGCCATTTCAGGTTGACGGCAGCCGGTCGTCACAACGTAGTTCCAGCCCCAGTTGAAGTATGGAATGCGCATCAATTCGCCCTGAACCTGCCCGCCCGGGGTCGGTCTGTAAGACAGACGCCCGCGCACGGCCGACGCCTCCCCGTTAAGGTACTTTTGCGAACCACCCCAACCAATGTTGCAGTATACATCCCCTTTCGCGTAGCGCTTCCAGTTGTCGAACAAGCCGAGAGTGCGTGTCTCCGGAGCTAGCGAGGCGGTGGCCCGGATCATTTCCTCGAGCGCTTCAACGCCTTCATCACCCGCAATCTGCGGAACCAGCCTGGGCGAAAATGGCCAGATGCCCTTGGCGTGAAAACGGGCCCACCACTCCCAGGCGAGATAACCCGGCGTGCGAAACAGCAGTCCGCCCGACAGCCCCTCGCCGGGCCGGTTGAAAAAGGCCATCTGTCGATCGAGCTGCTGCCAGGTCTCCGGCACGGCGAGCGCCTCACCATGCTGATCGGCATACCGAGCCTTCTCCTCAGGTTTCTCAAGAAGCTCTTGAAGATAGAACATGAGGTACACATCGCCGTCAGTCTGGTAGCCATACAGCTCGCCATCAAAGCGATCACCGATGCCATAGAGCAAGCCGTCGCGATAATTTGACGGTTCATGCATTGCGGCATAGGCACTCAGCGATCTGATGGCCCCGGAGGTGACCAGATCGGGTAACGCAAACGTTGCGGGAAGTGCGACATCATGGCGGCTTTCACCGCTCATCGCTTCGAGCGACAGCTGCGCACTGATGTCGTCGACGGCAACCGCCAGGAGTTCAACCCGAATTCCTGTCGCCTCGAGAAACGCGTCAACAACCGGTCGCAGATTCTCTTCGGAACCTTCGGGAAGCAGGAGTCGGAGTTCCGATCCGCCACTCCGACTCAGGGCCTTCGCGTGAGCGGCTGCATAGACATGCAGGCCTTCTCCACCCTCCTTCCCGAGTGCAGGTACCGCATCTCCAGCGGCAATTGAACCGAGCGTTGCGAGGAACTGCCTTCGCGTGATGTGTGGGTCCAAACCTTGCATTCTCGAGGGTGATGCTCCGGCGCTCCGTGCTGCAACTATCGTGCAAAGTCGACCGATGCCCGGATGATCAAGGAGGAACCCTCCAGCCCACGCATCGCGTCTGCCGTATTTCGGCTGCGCGCGACCTTCGCGATCGTGCTTGGGCTCTTCCTCATCGCGCTCGTCCTTGGCGCCTGGCAGCTCAGCCGACTCGAACGCTCACAGGCTATCGCCGTCGAAAGATCGGTACCTGCCCTGGTGAGCTCACAGGTACTCGCACGTCAGCTGTCGACCTTCCTGCGCCGCAACGACGAGCTGCGTCTGGCTGATACTGCCACCGAGACGACGACACTTCATGAGGCCGTGCGCGCTATCAGCTCATCGATGCACGCTACCCTCGACCAGCTGCCGCGCGAGGCAAGCTTCGAATCGACCATCGAGCGAATCGATCAGGATCTGTCGGCCATCGAAGATCAGACCGATGCATTGAAGTCGTTGAAACTGGACATGCTCGATAGCGAGGTCGCCTTTGCCGAACACCGCAAGGCACTCGAGACCATCGGCACCGTGACCCGGGAGCTTCTCGAGCCGCAATTGATCGAAGTGGGCTCGACCCTGGCAACCACTCTCGGCGGGGCGGGAGTTGCACTTGCAGACACCAACTCCAGCATGGAGATTCTCAGGCTGGTCGAACGACAGGACGCCCTGACGATAATTGCCGTCCGCCTTGGGTCTGTGGTCGACGAAGCGACTCAGCTAGCCCGACCACTCGACAAAGAGTTCCTCGAGGCCAGCGCAGACCGGCTACGCTTCAACTTTCGCAACATCGTTAGCATGATTCCGACGCTCGACGCGGGAGCGCTTCGCGAGGAACTCTCCCGCCAGACACGTGATCTCTGGGAACATGTCGCGGGCACAGGGGGCCTGGTAGAGCTGCAAGAGGCACACGTCGGTCTGGAACGAAGGTTTGAAGATATTCAGTCGTCGCAGGCGAGCGTCATCGCGAACGTGTCAACCCGCATCGGCGCGATCGTTGAAAGCACGCGCAAGGATGTCAGCACCACGGCCGTGACCTTTGATCGCGTGCTCTTTCAGACATTCGTGCTGTTCATGCTCGTCGGCCTCTCGATCGTGACCGTTGTCGCACTGGCCAGCTGGCACATCGTGGAGCGCCAGATCAATCGACGCATGTCGCGCTTGACAGACGCCGTCTTGCAGACCGCCGCAGGAGGCACGGACATCAGCGTACAGATCGACGGCCGCGACGAGATCAGCGCGATGGCGCGCGCGCTCGAAACTTTTCAGGAAAATGCCCTGGCACTGCGCCGCTCGAACAACGACCTCGAGCAGTTTGCCTACGCCGCTGCCCACGACATGCGCACACCACTCAACGCCATCAAGCACCTGGCCGAGTGGACGCTCGAGGACAATGCTGATCTGGGCGCCGATTGCCAGGCCAACCTTCACAAGATAATGCAACGCGCGACCCGACTGGCAACACTGCAGAACGATCTCCTCAAGTATTCTCACGCCGGGCACGGCGAAGACTCTTACGTGGCGACAGATCCGGAAGCCTTGATTCGGGACCAGGCGGAATTGACCGATACCGATCAGCGGCTTGTCCTGACCATCGAAGGTGACTTGCAGCCGATGATGACCTATGCCGTTCCATTGGGCCAGGTTCTCCTGAATCTCATGAGCAACGCCGTGAAGTACCACGACAAAGAGACGGGAAGGCTCCACGTCGACTTGCAACAGGGCGACGGGCGCATGACCGTCACCGTGCAGGATGACGGACCGGGCATTCCTGTCGAATACCAGAAACAGATTTTCGAGCTCTTCAAGCGCCTGAAGTCGCAAGACGCAGTCGAAGGCAGTGGCCTGGGGCTGTCAATGGTGAGAAAGCTTGTCGGGAGATACGGTGGTTCGATAGACGTCCATTCGGAGCCCGAGCGTCACAGGGGTACGACCTTCACCTTCGATTGGCCCTGCAGCCCTCAACCGTAACGCGCATGCCAGCTCGGCAGGGTATCGCCGGGTCGAGCCGCAGCCAGGTAGACACCGCGTGCGATCGCCCGTGCGAGGCAAAGGGAGGCGACGTGCCCAAGCGTCATCGGATCGATGAGCGGATCATCGAGTTCGCGGGTACCTGTCGACAATGCGAACACAAGATCACCGTCGAACGGAGTATGCGAGGGCTGGAGTGCGCGTGCGAGACCATCCTGGGCCGCCACGGCCATGCGCTTGAGCTGCGGCTTGTCGAGCTTCGCATCGGTCGCGACGATCGCGATGGTGGTGTTCGTTCCCGCCAGCGCAGGCTTGTCATCGCGGTTTTCAATCTCGATCCCGTCCATCGGGCCTTCACCTGAGATGGCTCCAGCCCGCTCGCGCTGCAACGCTTCCCAGGCAGCAATCTTCTCGTAACGCGGCAACAGCAGCGGATCGTGGGCAGGCGCCACGCCAAGACCGCCGAACTCGTCACCGACCTCGAAAGCTGCCGCATGGAAGTGACCTGTGTCGGATGACACCGCGCCACCGTGGGGATTGGCCGTAACCAACGCACCGACAGTGGCGCCGCCCGGGAGAACGAACGATGCCGAACCGAGACCCCCTTTCAGGTTAGCCGTCGTCGCACCGGCACCGGCACCAACGGAACCGAGAGCAAAATCCTCCGCCGCGGCATGTAACGCTTCCCGACCCAGTGCGTAATAGAGATTGTCGATCCAGTCTGTTTGCCCGCCGTTCAGAAGATCGAAGATGATCGCTGCCGGCACGATCGGCACGCGTACCGGGCCCACGGGATAGCCCCTACCGGCGCGACGCAACTCGTTGGCAACCGCCGAGGCCGCATCGAGACCGAGGGCAGATCCACCCGAGAGCACCAGCGCATCGACCCGTTCGACCAGTCGATCTGGCGCAAGGCAATCTGTCTCGCGTGAACCGGGGGCGCCGCCCATGACATCGACACTTGCGGCGAACGGCACGCGCGATGTCAACACAGTCGTGCCGGACTTGACTTTCTCGTCGTGCGCATGGCCAACCAGCAGTCCGGGCACATCGGTTATCAGGTTTCGCGGCCCGAGCGCAAGCGGCTGCGCTACCTCGATCGTGCTCGACTTCTGGTCGTTCGGACTCATCGACTCCGGCTCCTCTGCACATCAAAGGTTTTCACTGTCACTACTCTACTCCGACCTCGGTGCGACCTTCGAAATCGGGTAACACCGGCACCGCCGCCAGCAACTGGCGCGTGTATTCATGCACAGGCGATGCGTAGACCTGCTCGGTCAGGCCCGTCTCGACAATCTTGCCACGCTGCATGACCAGTATCCGATCGGTGACATTGCGAACGACGGAAAGATCATGCGAAATGAACAGATACGCGAGCCCATCGTCTCGCGCAAGCTCGTCGAGCAGGGCCAGCACTTGTGCCCGCACCGAGACATCGAGCGCAGACACGGCCTCGTCAAGAACCACCAGAGACGGTTCGACTATCAGCGCACGCGCGATGGCAATACGTTGGCGCTGACCGCCCGAGAACTCGTGAATATAGCGACGCAATGCGTCCGTGCCGAGGCCAACGCGCTCGAGTAGTTCGGCAACCCGGCGACGCCTGGCACGGTAGGAGAGGCGCTTGTCGAGCAGATAGAGCGGTTCAGCCACCAGGCGCTCTACCCGATGCCGAGGGTTGAATGAACCGTATGGATCCTGGAAGACGATCTGGATCTCCCGACGCAGCGCACGGGAAATCGCGACGCTCCCTTGTCTCACTCCTTGGCGTGTCGATGAAAGCTGATCCTTGACGAGCCCTGTACGCACGTCACCCTTGAAGCGAATGGTCCCTTCATCGATGGCCGTCAGACCCAGGAGCGCACGCGTCAGCGTCGACTTTCCGCAGCCACTCTCGCCGACAAGTCCAACGCTCTCCCCGGATCGAACGTCAAAATCGACGCCATCAACCGCCCGGAAACGCGCACGCTCTCCGAACAGACGTCGCGGTCCGGACGGATAGCTGACCACCAGATCAGACACAGAGAGCATCTCCTCACCCGAGGCTTGTCTCACCCCGGCGTCAGCACGCCATGTCGACGCCTTGATCAATGATGCGGTGTACTCTGATGAGCGCGAAGAGAAGACCGAGGAGAACGGCCCGGCATCGACGATGCGTCCGTCCTTCATCACCACCAGATCGTCCGCCATGTCGGCAACCACGGCAAGATCATGCGAGATCAGGATGAGCGCCAGATCGTCTTCGCGCTGCAGCTCCCGAAGCAAATCGAGAATGCCTGCTTGTGTCGTCACATCGAGTGCCGTCGTCGGTTCATCGGCAATCAGCAGCTTCGGCTTGCAGGCGATCGCGATGGCAATCCCGACGCGTTGGCGCTGCCCACCGGAAATCTCGTGTGGATAGCGTCCTGGCGGACAGACTTTTGCCGGCAAGCCGACGCGCACGAGTGCTCGTTCGGCCAGCTGCAGGGCTTCACGACGACTGACACCACGATGCAGGTAGAGACTTTCTGCGACTTGTGCGCCTATGGCATGCACCGGATTCAACGCGGTCATCGGCTCCTGGAAGATCATGCCGATGTCTCCGCCGCGAATCGTTTGCAGCTCTGTTTCGGAAAGCGCTGCGAGATCACGTCCGTCAAGCAGAATCTCACCACCAAGCCACGCACCGCTCGGCAGAAGACGCATGGCGGCCAGTGCCGTCATGGACTTGCCGGAACCACTTTCGCCGACAATGGCAAGGGTCTTGCCATTGCGTGCCTCGAGGGAGATGTCGTGAAGGATCGACGTGTCACCAATGGACACATCGACTTCACGAAACACCAGCAGAGGCGTATCAGGGTCGTTCATCGGCAATCGTCAGCGTGCATGCCGCAGCCTTGGATCGAGCCAGTCCCGCAAGGCGTCACCGAGCAGATTCAAGCCTAGAACACTCGCGACGATCGCAAGACCCGGGAAGATGGCGACATGGGGTGCGAGCGATATCAGCGTCTGGCTCTCGGCCAGCATGCGACCCCAACTCGGTATTGGCGGTTGCGCGCCGAGACCCACGAACGACAAACCCGCCTCGGCCAGGATGCCGAGTGAAAACTGGATGGTCGCCTGTACGACGAGCAGGTTGCCGAGATTCGGCAGGATATGTTCGACAGAGATGCGCAGAGCGCCTTTGCCTGCGACTCGCGCGGCCAGCACGAATTCGCGAGTCCACAAGGACAAGGCGGCACCTCGTACCAGCCGCGCGAACACCGGTACATTGAATATGCCAATGGCAATGATGGCGTTCACGGCCCCGGGACCGAAGACGGCGGTGATCATGATCGCGATGAGCAATGCCGGAAAGGCGAATATCAGATCGTTACCCCGCATGATGCATTCATCGACGAGACTGCCCTGCCGAGCCGCTGCCGCCAGACCGAGCGGTACGCCCAGACCGAGGCCGATACCGACTGCCACCAGGGCCACGGCAATCGACGTTCTCGCACCGACCATCAACATCGACAGGATGTCACGGCCAAAGTGATCCGTACCAAACCAGTGCAGGGCAGAAGGCGCCTGCAGCTTGTCGGCTATCGCAAGCCTGGTAACATCAAAAGGTGTCCAGAAGAAGCTCGTCAGCGCGCCGACGATGACCAGTAGAACAAGCACCAGTCCCGGGATGAGTGAACGGAGTTTCATTTACCGCAGAGACCAGGCATTGCTGATCAGCGCCTGAGACGTGGATCGAACCAGGCATAGGCCAGATCGACCAGGAAGGTGACGGTGACGACCGAGCACACCAGCAGCATGATGACGCTCTCGACGACCACGAGGTCGCGGCTTGCAATACTCTGGAACACGAGCCGTCCGAGGCCTGGCAGGTAGAATACATTCTCGATGATGATGGCGCCCGCAAGCAGGAACGAGAACTGCAAGCCGATGATCGTCAGTACCGGGATCATGGCGTTCCTGAGGGCATGCCGCCAAAGTGTCTGGCGCGGGCTCAGGCCCTTGGCTCTAGCGGTACGGATGTAGTCTTCGCCGAGAACATCGAGCAACGATGAGCGCAAGACGCGTGCAAGAATGGCCGCCTGCGGCAGCGCCAGGGCAATCGCCGGGAGCGTCAGCGACTTGATGGCAGGCCATGGACCTGTGTCCCATCCGGCAAAGCCGCCCGATGGCATCCACCGAAGCTTGATCGCGAACAGCAGTACCAGCAGCATCGCAAACCAGAAATTCGGCACCGCCACACCGATCTGTGTGAATCCCATGACGCTGGCGTCAGCCACCCCACCGCGACGACTGGCGGCGATGAGCCCTGCGGGAAACGCGATCAGAACGGCGAGCAGGAGTGCATATAGCGCAAGCGGCAAAGACACCATGATGCGCTCGGCTACCATCGTGTTGATCGGTGTGCGGTAGGTGTAGGAGATTCCGAAATCACCCCGCACCATACCGCCGACCCAGTCGAAGTAGCGAGCCAGGCCCGATCGTTCCAGACCCAGTTCCTGCCGCAGGGCCGCGACCGTTGCAGGCTCTGCATTGAGACCGAGCATGAACGAGGCTGGATCGCCCGGTACGATCTCGATGGTTGCAAAGATCACCAGGCTCGCGACCACCAGGGTGGCAAGCAGTACTGCAAGGCGACGAAACAGATACGCGATCATTGTCCGTTCACCTGCCAGGTGTCGTTGCGGTACACATGCCGACTTCCGGGTACAACGCCACCGCGCTCCGTGGAGCCGGATCGAGCCGGTAGGTCAGACCTTGCGCCGGCAGTCTGCCCCTCGTCAGTCTTCCCAGTAAACGCCCGTCAGGTCGTTTGCCTGTGTCGGTGAATTCTCCCAAAGCCCTTTCAGGCCGGCCGCTGCGACGCCGGTCTTGGCTAGTTGGAACAGGTATGCATTGACCTGGTCGTCGGCGATCTTGCGCTGTGCTTCAGCCAGCAAGTCACCACGTTTCGCATCGTCTGTCGTCACGCTGACCTCTGCCATCAGCGCCTGAAAATCGGCATCGTCATACTGGAAATAGTAGTCAGGGCGCGCATAGATGTTGATATCCATGGGCTCTGTATGCGACACGATGGTGAGGTCGAAGTCCTTGCCCTTGAATACCTGCTCGAGCCACTGCGCCCACTCGAGGTTCTCGATTTCCGTATCCACGCCGACCTCGCGAAGTTGTGCGGCGATGATCTCTCCACCACGGCGCGCGTAGGCCGGCGGCGGCAGTTTCAGCGAGAGCGTCAGCCCTTCTTCGTGCCCGGCCTCCTTCAGCAGCGCCTTGGCCGCCTCGGCATCGTTTTCCGACTGCGCCACGAGATCGACATACGCCGGATTATGCGGCGCGAAATGAGTGCCGATAGGTGTGCCGTAGCCGAACATGGCACCGTCGATGATCTCGTCACGATTGATGGCGTGTGCAATCGCCCGACGCACACGAACGTCATCGAGTGGTGGCTGCTGATTGTTCATGGCGAGAATGGTCTCGCCTTCGGTCGAGCCGAGCACGACCGAAAAGCGCGGGTCGCTTTCGAACTGCACAAGGTTCTCCGGTGCCGGAAAAACCGGATAGGCATCGATGTCGCCCGCCATCATCGCTGAAAATGCAGCCGTGGGCTCGGAGATGAACCGGAACGTGGCCTTGTCGAGACGTGCAGGCTCTCCCCAGTAGCCGTCGAACTTGACCAGTTCGACCCGATCACCCTGCAACCAGCGATCGAACCGGAAGGGCCCGGTGCCGACCGGCGCCGTTGCTGCCATCTCGAACGACGACTCGTCGAGCATGATTGCATCACCCCAGGCCAGATTGAAGGGCAGACTTCCGTCGGGCGCTTTCAGATTGAACGCAACCGTTGTGGAATCGACAATCTCGACATTGTCGATATTCGCAAAGAGCGCTTTCTGGGCGTTGGTCGAATCCTCCGCCACGGCACGCTCGATCGAGAACACGACGTCATCTGCATCAAACACTGCGCCGTCGTGAAATTTCACGTTTTCCTGCAGCTTGAAGACGTAGCGCTGGCCATCCGCCTCGATCTCCCAGGACGAGGCGAGCGCGGGCTGTACGCTACCGTCCGGTCCGAAACGCGTCAGCCCTTCGAAAAGATTCGCATAGACGATTTCGTCGATAGCGGCGGCCGCACCGCCTGTGGGATCAAGATTCGGCGGCTCGAGCTGCATGCCAATCGAAACGTCCGTACGGGCTGCGTGCGCCGACGGCACCAGCCACGACATGCCAAGCACGACCGCGACAAGAACATGCACGGCACGAGACGGTACAGTGAAGAATGGCACCGCGGCAAACGAAACCGCACCCGGCAAACGCCGATCTGGCCCAGGGAACAGGGTTGTCACGATTCGATCTCTCCGGTCTGGCCACGACATATTGACTGCGGGCAGAGTATCACGCACGCCAGGTACGCTTGATCATGCGGTCGGTGAGTCTTTTCGAGAGTTCACCAGCAGGCTCAGCAGCGCACGGCCCATGACGGATGCCGACGCCAGCATGTCGTCGATGCCGACCCATTCGTCCGGCTGATGAGCCAGGTCGAGAATTCCCGGGCCGTACGCAATACAGTTGCCGAGTCGTCCGACCCGATCGATGTGCTTCTGATCGTAGGTGCCCGGGGAGACGACATACTCAGGCTCTATTGCAAGTCTGTCTCTGATGGCATCAGCCACGGCGGTGGCCACCGGCGAATCACGCGGAGTCATCGACGGCAGTACCGTAAAGAGGTCGCGCACCGTATACCGAAAGTTCTCCCGAGCCTGGCTGACATCGTCGAGTAAGCCGACGATTTCCGCCCGCACTTCGTCGAGGGATTCCTCGATCGGAAAGCGCCGATCGACGATCATCCGACAACGATCGGGAACCAGGGCACTCGGGAGACCGGTGTAGGCCGCGTCTGGCTCCTCAAGGCCACCGTGCACGGAGTTGATATTCAGCGTCGATCGTCGAGCGCCGGCTGGAACCACTGGCATGCTCGTGGTTCGCGCAGCCAGCACGGGAAAGAGCTCTGTTTCGAACGCTGCCAGCACTGCGCCCATATGGCGCACGGCGCAGTCGCCGAGAAACGGCATCGAGCCGTGGGCAATATGGCCTTCAGTGGTGATCTCACCCCACCACACGCCCCGGTGACCAAGGCAGATTCGTTCCTTGTTCAGCGGCTCGGGAATGATCACGTGCTGTACCCGGGAAGGCGCGAACCAGCCTTTCTCGACCAGCCAGGCAACGCCACCGAAGCCGCCAGACTCTTCGTCGCAGGTCGCCGATATCTCGATGGCGCCGGAAAATTCCGGAAAAAGGTCCACAAACGCCTCAGCAGCAACGATTGATGCTGCAAGACCACCTTTCATGTCGCAGGCACCACGGCCATACACGCGATCATCCCTGACGACCCCCGCGAACGGATCCACTGACCAGCCTTGACCCACCGCCACGACATCACTGTGCGAATTGAAGTGCACACAATCGCCAGCCAGGCCCCCATCACGCCGGGCGATCAGGTTCCAGCGAGGGTAACGATCGCTGTCACCGAGGGCGCCTGTCGCACGCAAGAGCTCGGTGGCGAAGCCGCGCGCCTCGAGGCGCAGTGCCAGAAACTCACACAACTCCCGATAGCCCTCACCCGGAGGATTGACCGTCGGAAAGCGGATCAAGGCCACCGTCAGCGCCACCAGATCGTCACGGCGCCGGTCGATTTCGGCGTCGAGACGCGTCTTCATGTCGGCGCTTGTGTTTCCCCTGTTCACCACGATATTCCACTACACGCGCACGGTAAACACAAACGCGATACCCGCGCATCGGCTCGGGCCGCGTGGCTGTGCTAGCGTCACGCACCCAGCCGCGACCAGCAACCCGGAGATATCTTGTGGAAGAGCAGATCAAGAATGCCGTCAGGAAGTCACTCGACGAACTCAAGGAAATGCAGACCAAGCTCGACGACCTGGTCGATGATCTGCCGGAAGAGGTGACGGAGATTCGCGAACGCGCCGAAGAGTCATTGAAGAAGATCGGCGAGAAATTGAAGGAGTCGATGAAGCAGGCAGACGAGTCGACCCAGGAAGCTCAGATGCAAGCGCATCTCGGGTTGATGGAAGCCCAGGACCGGCTCGATGCATCACGAACCATTGTCGACGATCATCTCCGTCAGCTGGGCGAACGCTCGAAGACACTCATGGATGAGGCCGAAGTCAAGCGCCACCTCGCATTGATGGAAGCTCAGGACTTCTGGGAGACACGCGGCAAGCATCTCGCAGCCGAGTTCGAGAAGTCATCGGACATGATGATGTCGATGGCAACACGGGCTGTCTCGGACTTGCAGGTTACCTTCAAGAACTGGAACGAAGCGTTCACCGGCAAGGGAAAGTAGATTGCGGGCTGGAGGTGCGCCAACGTGATATTGACGCACCACTGCCTGCTCAATCGAAATCCAGCATGCCGTCGATCATGACATGCGTTTCTCCGCCAATGAGAACACGGCCTGGCACAACCGGGTCGGGCTTGATATAGACCCGGCCCTGTCGCCCGATAACCGTACCCTGGGCGACGACAATGTCGCTCGAAAGCCTGCCGTTGGCCTGTAGCCAGTGCGCGACAGCAGAATTGAGGGATCCGGTAATCGGGTCTTCGCTCATGCCGCTTGACGGCGCGATCATGCGAATCTCGAAATCGGTATCCGCACCCTCGGGCTGACGCCCGAGCAGGCCGATGGCGTTGAACAATGGCCAGCGCACACGTGTTGCGTCAACCGCCAACACGTCAGCGGCACTTTCGAATTCGATGAGTTGCCAGACCGGACCGTTGTCGAGCCGGGCCGTCGCCCTGATGCGAGACCGGTCCAGCTGCAGTGCATCGACAATGCGCTCGAACGCATCGTCCGGCACAGGTTCCACGCGTGTGGCCGGGGCGACGAACGCCGGCACATCGCCGGAATAATCGATCTCGACGATACCGACACCGCACTCCTGTCGCACACGGTGCTCTTCACGCGGCCGGTTTCCCGCATGCAGCCAGGCCGCACAGGTGCCCAAGGTCGGATGCCCCGCGAACGGCATTTCGCGCTGCGGCGTCAGGATTCGAACGCGATAGTCTGCGGAAGGATCGGTCGGTGGCAGTACGAACGCCGTTTCGGCGAGGTTTGTCCAGGCGGCGAAGCAACGTAGCGCATCGTCGTCCAGACCGTCTGCGTCGAGCACGACGGCCAACGGATTGCCACGGGCCGGCGTGGCACTGAATACATCACATTGAATGAAACGCCGGCGCATCGTCGGTTGGCGAGTGGCAACCGACTGTTGCCACTCGCACACCCTTACTCGCGGTAACAGATGCCTACTTGAACAGGCTCTTGGCCATGTCGACTGCGCTGCTCGCACCGCCGAACTTGTCCGTCAACGACCCGCCGGAACTCGACTTGTCGAGCAGTGTCGGCAGGACGTCCTTGATCTTGTCTGCCGCCGTCGCTGAGTCGACACCCATCGAGGAGGCAACTTCTGCAACCTTGTCTTCACCGAGCGCGCTCTGCAGCTGCTCACCTGACACTTCCGCATTGTCGCCGTCGCCAAGCCACGAATCGACCTGCTCGCCAAGACCGCCTTGCTTCAGCTTGCCGATCATCTCGCCGAGATCGAGCTGGCCTTCACCACCGCCTGTCAACTTCGAGAGCCCTTCCATGACGCCACCGATGCCACTCCCTCCACCACCACCACCAAGCTTGTCGCCCAGAAGCTGCTTGCCCAATGCTTTCAAGTCCATCATCGTTTCTCCGGTTTGCTACCTGAACGGCGTAGCCGCTCGGCCAATGCTGTGAACGCCATCGCGTGGTGCGACACTACAGGCGTGGACTTGCCGAGAACAACGGACGCATAAATCCGCGCAATCGATGCATCGACAAATGACGAATCGAAGTTTACCACCCGGTTCAGCACGATCTTGGCAATCGTGATCGAAACCGCGTTTAAGTGCGTGAACTACTGTAAATATCATTGCTGAAAACGACTGCCATTTGGCCTGTCGCACGCTTTTCTCGATCGACCAGGCACTCGCCGTTGACGCAGACTGTCCGCTCACCTAGCCTGCTCGGCGAATCGAAAGGAATCGATGAACATGCAGATTACGCGCCATCCTGAATCATCCTTGCTTGTATTATTGAAACGCACCGGATTATCTCCAGGCAATACCGCACTGGCAGCACTATTGTTGCTCGGCTGCGGTGATCCGGATCTTGACACGGATACCGGCCCGAGCGCCGACATCATGACCGATACCGTTTCCGTCCCGGCACGCGATCCAGGACCTGAGGCAGCACCAGCACCCGCACCAGCACCAGGTTCAGGTTCAGGTTCAGGTTCAGGTTCAGGTTCAGGTTCAGTGTCCGACCCGGCACAAGATTCAGCACTCGACTCCGGACCAGACTCGGCTCCCGGCTCGAATTCCGACTCGAATGCGGACTCGAATGCGGACTCGAATGCGGATGCGACTACCGGCTTGACTACCGACTCGTCGGCCGGAACGTTGTTCGAACCTCAAGATGGATCTGTCGGGACCACGGCGTCGTCCGATTCGACCGCTCAGAACCCTTCGGTCCAGGATTGCAGAGCCACTCTCCCCTGCCGGGCGAGTACACCGGATGGTGCCGTGACCGTTACGGTGTCGGCGGCTGACGGCATGGCACAAGACGGCAGTGGCCCACTGCGCATCGACTTCGCGGCGGTCGCGATGACGCGAGATACGACCATGGCGATCGATTCAACTACGGTTGTCAACAGCAACGGACAGGTACTTTCCATCGCGGCGCTGGCATTCGGAGGAAGCACGCCCGCCGGCATTCGCGATGAAGCCGAATCGGCACTGACCGCCGGTCTTGCGGTTAACGGACACCTCCTGTTCGATGTGGCACCTGCGGGAAATCCGGCTACGCTCGATCGACTGACACTCGAGCTGACCGAGCTCGGTGTCACACACACGATAGGCTTCGCACACATTCCCTATGGCCCTGACCCAGCGCCCGCCACTGACTGCGAGGAACGACTTCCCTGCCAATGGCAGTCTGGTGAAGCTGACGTCACGCTGACACTCGAAGCGATCGCTCCCCTCTATTGGAACAGGGGTCATCGGACGACCATCGACTGGTCACTGTCATCGACCAGCGCCATGACCCTCTTGTCCTTGCCTGGCGGACAAGCCATCGCTCGCGACGGCGAGTCGAAGGAAGTCTACGGGCGCGAACTCGCGGGTACAGGGTCACGGGACGACGTGCCATTGACGCATGCCGTCAGCGCTTTCGAACCTCTCAACGGTCGGCTCGTGCTGCGACGTCCACCAGACGAAGATCAACCGGGATTCACGCGCATCGAGCTACCCTTGCGGCAACAGCTCGCCTTGCGCAAGCCACGTTGGCGCCCGGCATTTCTGAACGTACCGTTGTCTCCATGAGACCATCAGTCTGATCGAACGCCAGCGAGACCGCCGTGGAAGCCGACCTTGACCTTGCCAACACCATCAGACCCGGACTCGACATTCTCGCCAACGAGATTGTCATTGCGCTGAAGAAGCGCACGCGATTCGCGTGCAACCCGGCCGTCTATGAACCCGGCCTGGTGCGCAGCCAACCCGATATGTCACTGCTGATGCACACGCTGGCAACGGTAGAACGTCAGCATGCCGAACTCGGCCGCTACACATTCGCAACGCAGGACGCGTTCACGGATGTGGCTGATATCGAACCGATCATCGAGCGGGCAGCGCCAACAAGCTCCATTCAACCCATGCCGAGTCGCGTCGGCGAGCGCCTCGTCGATTTCTACCGCAGCTGGATCGTCGACGCCTGCTCGCCCGGTAACCGATCGGATACCTACGGCGAGACCGTGACCGCGGATACCAGTGCCTTGCTTGCTATCATGGAAAGGGTCAACCTTGGTAAACCGGTGGCGGAATCAAAATTCCGCGAGCACGAGGCTGCCATACGCGCGAGCGGCGGTGATCGCGATACGCTGCTGTCATACATCGTGCGGAGCGACCGCGAAGCCGCGGTACTTGCCATGTCCGAACGGCTGGCAGCACGCTACGAACTTCCCGCACCGTCAGTTCGTCGCGTGTTCGACTTCATGATCGCGACTACCGTCGATATCGAGGTGGACTATCTCCGCCAGCGCATTGCCCAAGGTTGATGGTGTCAGTTGTACCAGGCTGTATCTGCGCGGCACGGACGAGAGCAAGGGTGACGGCAGACATCCAGCGGCGACCTGTCACCATGCTGGCAGTCTGTCTGCTCACTGCTGCCGGCTGCCTGCAAGACAGGGGTGTCGACAGGCGCCCGCCAGCTCCCGATCCCGTGCTTCGCAAGGTTCTGGCCGAGCGCATGGCCACGAACACGCCTGTCGATAATCGGGCGATCTGGTCAAGCGTCGCGGACGGCGCCCGTATTTCGGCCGACAGGATTCGGCTGTTCTATACCCGTCGAGAAATTCCCGCGGCGCATCGTGCCTCGGGTGACAACCAGGGAGAGGCGGACTTCTGGAATCGCGAGCATGTCTGGCCACGCTCGTATGGCTTGAAGAAGACACCTGCCGAGGATGATCTGCACAATCTCGTTCCGACCGATCGTACGATCAACTCGTCTCGCGGCAACAAGGTCTTCGGCCCCGCTGAACGAACTCATCACGAATGCCATGAGTGCCGTGTATCAGCCGACGTCTTCGAACCTCCCGATGAGGTCAAGGGCGACGTCGCCCGGATCCTCTTCTACATGGATGTTCGCTACACCGGCGCCGACGGTGCACCGGATCTCGCGCTCGGCGACGTGCCGAACAAGCAGGCCAGTGTATTCGGACCACTCCCGACGCTGATGGCATGGCATTGTGAAGACCCGGTTTCGGACGAGGAACGACGCCGTCACAAGGCTGCAGTGGCAGCGCAAGGCAATCGGAACGCCTTCGTCGATGAACCGGCTCTGGCCCCTCGCGTATTCGGATTTCAATGCTACTGACGTTCAGGGGCTGTCCATGCTTCCGTCACACAACCAGATCATGCGGATCGATGAGCGGCGACGGGTCTTCATCGTCCGCCCGTGCCGCATTGACCAATGTAGCCGCAGTCGCGAGAGCGTTTAGCGTACCGTCGTCGAGCGGTATCGTGCGGGCACGCGCGTTCCGACTCAGACGCTCGGGATCACCCGGCATGAGTATGCCGCCAAGTGCCTCGCCCACCTCGTCTCGCCGCGCCGACTGCACCCATGCGATGAAGCCGCTCGCTTCGCGTTCGAAACTCTCGGCCGTGCCGAGTCGTGCCGGATCGAACAGTATCGCCAGCATGTTGTTGATCACGCCCGGGACCTTTGGAAGATGCACGTCACGCCCGGTCACGCCCCCGATCATCGCGGCACCCAGTAATTCACAGACCATGGCGAGCGCGTGTCCCTTGTGCTCTGCAAAGGTCTTGAGCGCACCGATCGGCGGCTCGAACAGGACCCGGGGATCCAGACAGGGTTGCCCCGCCGCATCGATGACGGTGCCTGCAGGCACCGCCTTGCCAGCGTTCATCGCGACACGCGCCTTGCCGTGGGCAATGCCGCTGGTGGCGAAATCGAGAACGATCGGCTCACCATCACGCCGCGGTATGCCGACCGTGAAGGGATTGGTGACGAAGCGCGCCTCCGCACCACCGTGCGGTGCAACGACGGGTGTCTGCGCCATCGCGTTGGTAAAGTGAATGGCCACGAGCCCGGCATCGATCGCTTGCTCGCTCCAATGACCTATCCGCCCGATGTGATGCGCGTTCCGGAGTCCGAGGAGTGCAATTCCGTGTTCACGCGCACGCTCGATCGCAACCGCCATCGCCTGATGTGCAACCGACTGACCAACGCCCTGTCGTCCATCCGCAATCACCATCGACCCGGTATCGACAACGATGTCGATGTCCTGATTGAGCTTCAGAAACCCGGCCTGACAGGCATCGACATAGAGCGGAATCATGGCGACCCCGTGCGAATCGTGACCCGCGAGATTGGCACCGACGAGATGCTCGGCAGCCAGTACGGCCTCCTCGGACCGCGAGCCGAGCGCGCGAAAGACCGAGACTACCCAGGCTTGCAATGATGTGACGGGAAGTTCCTTCATGTTCGCGCCTCCGTCGGCGGTCGCCAATCCGCATAGCCAGGAACTCCTCGTGTCAACGGGAGAGTCACTCGTTCACCGTCAGTGCTCGACGCGTATAGCGCCGTCACAAGTTCGAGCGATGCACGCGCATCGCTGAGCGTGACGGGCGGCGGCAATTGCAGGCGTAGCGAATCGTCGAACAGTTCGAATTGACGTGCAAACCCGATCAGCTTGGAACCCCGTCTCTCCGCGAAACCACGACAACCGGCATCGATAGCCGCCTGCTTGCCTGGCAGTTCCTCGATCCCGCCCCGCGCTTCGTAAGTCCAGGCGCCATCGGCCGGCGCATAGGGATCGAGGGCACTCTCCGCGCTGAGATCACTGAAACAGAACCTGAGGCGCGACCGGTCAGTTGCGCTGCCGAGGGTCACGGATGACGTGACCAGTGCGCCGGATGCCATGTTCAGAGTGATCGCCGCACAATCTTCCACCTCGATCGGATTGACGCGGGTCGCAAGGCTTGCCTGCACCGATGCAACCGGGCCGAGCACATGTGAAATCAGGTCGTGGGCATGGATCGCATGACCGACAATTGCGCCACCGAGTTCGCTTGCCCACCGGCCTCGCCAATCCACAGAGTAGTAGTCCGACTGCCGATTCCAGTGCGTCTCGATTGCCGCGATCAGCGGCTTTCCGGCAAGTCCGCAGTCCATCAGATGTCGAAGCGCTTCGAGACCACGCCCGAAGCGGTACTGAAAGACCGGCATGACCACCCGATTGGCGGCGCTCGCCGCCGCCTCGATCGCGTCAGCCTCGGCAAGCGATGCCACCAGCGGCTTTTCACAAACCACATGCCGGCCTGTCGAAAGGGCTGCCAGCAAGGTATCGCGATGTAGCCGGGGCGGCAGACAGATGTCGACGATCTCGATGCTGTCATCCGCGAGAACCCGGTCCAGGTTGTCGTCGAAGCGCGCGCTCGATCCACCGTGCTCGGCACGTTCGATCAGCGGAGCGGCCCTGGCCCGATCGAGATCGCAGATCGTCGCCACCTCGAAACGCGCCGGACTGGCAAGCCAGCCAGCCAGATGCTCGGCACCGATACCGGCACCGAGGATGGCGATACGACGCCGTTCACGCGGCATCAGCCAGCCAACGCGCCGAGGCGAGTCGCCTGCGCCTGTGCCCGCAGGGCGAGCTCCATCACCTTGAAACAGTGCGTCTGGGTCATTGCCGTCTCGGTCCGCCCTTGCACATCGGCAACGAGCTGCGGATAGTATGGAAGCGTGTCATTCATGCAGTCGATGTACTCGGTGCCCTGACCGTCGACGACGAACAGATGATTGGTACCCGACCGCCCCTCGAGGTCGACATACTTGCGAAGCTCGATGTAACCCTCGGTGCCGAGGAGTGTCAGGCGTCCATCTCCCCAGGTGGGCAGGCCGTCCGGTGTATACCAGTCGACGCGTACATAGCCGTGGGCGGTGCGCGACGCACCGGTCGAGCGCAACACGAGCTCGCCGAAATCCTCCAGCGCGGGCGTCTCCGGATTGACGTGATTGGCAACACTCGATGACACGATTTCGGCGTCGTCCGAGCCCGTGAAGTAGAGGAACTGGTCAATCTGGTGACTCGCAATATCCGTCAGGATGCCGCCATATCGATCGGGCTCAAAGAACCAGTCCGGCCGGGTTGGACGATTGAGCCGGTGCGGACCGAGTCCGAGCGTCTGCACCACCTTGCCGATGCGCCCCGCCTGCACCAGCTCGCCGGCCCGTTGCACAGCGGGGACTTCAAACCGCTCCGAGAAGTTGATCGACCAGATGCGACCGGTGCGAGCCACCGTTGCTCGCAAGGCATCGAGCTGTTCCAACGTGGTGCAACCCGGCTTGTCGGTCATGACGTCCTTGCCGGCCTCCATCGCGCGCATCGCAATGTTCGCACGATCGCTCGGCACGGCCGCCGTGACGATCAGTTGTATGCGCGGATCGTTGTAGAGCACGGACGGATCATCGACCCTGTTGAGCGTCGGGTAGCGCTTGACGAAACCGGCAAGTGGCTCGGGGTCGCCCGCTGTCCAGTAACCCGCACACTCGCAACCGATCTCGAGGAGACGTCCGACCTGCTCATAGATGTGCCGATGATCGAGCCCGATGGCGGCAAAGCGAATCATGTCCTTGACTCCATGTCTTGTGCGCCTGACCCGTTGTGTGAGATCGGCTTGACTTGCCGCCCCTCGCGCGACGATACAAGGAGCGCGTCGATCAGCGCATGAACGGCCAGCGCTTCGCGCGCCGGAATGGCGGGTTCTGTATCGTCTTCGACTGCCACAAGAAAATTCTCGATCAATCGGCGATGCCATTGATGCGGAAAGTCCATCGGGTTGGCGCCGCCACCACTCGTGCCGGGCTCACCCACCGCTTCCTGTCGGCCGTCCCGATAGTCGATCGTGAGTTCAGCGCCCGCAAGCGTCGCGGTACCCAGTGTACCGGCGAGCACGATCGATTCGGTCGCTCCCGGGTACAGTGCCGTTGTCGCGATCAGTGAGCCTATCGCACCGTTTGCGAAACGCATCGAACCCGCGACGAAATCCTCGCATTCCATGGCATGCAGCTTTGTGGTCGCAGCCATCGCCATCACCGCATCCACAGGACCTGCCAGCGACAACATCAGATCGAGGGTGTGGATTGCCTGACTGATCAGCACACCACCCCCGTCACGCGCCAACGTGCCTCGGCCAGGTTCGTCGTAGTAACCCTGTTCGCGCCACCAGGGTACGCAGACCTGAACGCTCGTCAGTTCTCCCAGCGCAGCTTCGCGCATGCGCTCCCCGAGTACCCGCGAAGCATCACGGAAACGCTGCTGAAGAACGACACCGAACTTGATGTCGGCATGCGCTGCGATCGCGACGAGTTCAGACGCCGCGCTCAGCGATCGCTCGAGCGGCTTCTCCATCAGGACGTGTTTGCCCGCTGCGGCGAATTCGCGAACCAGTGCGACGCGAGCATCCGGAGGGGTGATCAGGATGACGCTCTGGATATCAGGGTCATCGACGATGGCCGCCAGCGAGTCGACGACCGGCAGTCCCCACTCGGCATGGAAGCTCGACCTGCGCGCATCGCTCGGACTCCACGCTGAAACGACCCTGACCCGTCCTTCGGACTCGAGCTCTACGAGACTCTTCGCGTGTGGCCGTGATGCCATGCCAAGTCCGACCAGCGCTACCCCGTGAGGAGCTTTCATGAACGATCTCCGTAAACCAGACGACGAGGCGATGGGCAGCACCTGTGTACTGCGTCAGCCGGAAACCGCCGGGCCACCGAATACCATGAAGGCAACCAGCGCCGGTAGCAACACGGCCACTGCCATGCCGATGACACCCCAGACTCGTTCGCCGCTGGTCGGCGCACGCCAGTCACCATAACGGTTGCGGATCTTCTTGCCTGGTGCCAGTGCCACGTACAACAACATGACGGCACTCACCAGCGGCACGAGCATGAGCAAGGCCCACCAGCCCACATAATCCAGATCGTGCAGTCTTTGCACCAGCATGCAGACATAGAACGGCAAGGTAAAAAGTGTACCGAGCAGACCAATCAGCAAGGCGCCCGGCGGGAACGATCCGCCGCCATCGGGAAACCCACCGGCCAGTAACGCTACGGCGATGATCGCCAGCGTCACCAGCATGAACAGGAGGATTCTCGTGTTGAACGTCAGCACGCCAATCCGGCCCTGAAGTGACAACAGACTGCCTGATCTCATGGAGTCGATTCGAGGACTACGAAGTCGCGCCGCGAGCCTCGCGGAAACGGGGCGCTGGCAACCACTTCATTGCGTTTCAAGAACTTGCCGGGACGACGCGGCGTCATGTCGTGCTCGCCAGTATAAAGTCTGAAAGGCGAATCGAGCGCGTTCACGCCGAAGGTGATACCGACGTTGACATTCCTGCTCGACAGGCAAGACAGAAAACGCCGGCGGCCCCGGGCGATGCGGGATTCGCGTCGGAACGCCTCTCAATCGTTCGTGTCGAATAAGTAGTCATCGTCGCTGACCGGATCGAGCCAGTCGGTCGCGCTTTGCAAGGCCAGATGTTGCAGCGGCGTCGACGCTGCCGCCCCGTGCCAATGCTCTACACCGGCGTCAATCTCGATCACATCACCGGCGCTCATGCGGCGCGTCTGCTGCCGGGTGCCGAACAGACCATTGCCCGAGGTGACGATCAACACCTGTCCCTCGGGGTGTGTGTGCCAGGCGGTGCGCGCACCCGGAGCAAAACTCACTCGCAACACGCCCAGGCCCATGCCCTCGTGCGTGGACAGGTTTTCGAGTGATACCACTCCGGTGAACCAGGCAGCCGGTCCAGCCTTGGCAGTCAGTTCGTCAGAGCGACGGTGCACGATCGGTTCGCGGGGCATTTCGATGTTCCTGTCGATTGACGAGGCGGTTGCCCACAATATCCCACTGATGCGTTCCTCACGCACCCTCGCACTCGGTTCTGCCGCGAAACGTATAATGCCAGCAGCCGACGTGTCGTCGCGAGCACCTTTCCCGGCCGCCGCCGATCCATGGGCATTCCATCACCGATCACCCGTCGACCCTATGAAACCTGATATCCGCGCCCACCTGCCGAAGCAGGAGCGAGCTACCCGCTTCTGGTGGATACGCCATGCACATGTACCGCAGGTGGGTTCACACATGTATGGCAGTCTCGATGTCGATTGCGACACCACCGACGATGCCTTGTTCAAGGCCGTGGCGGCACGTCTTCCACGCGACGCAGCGTGGGTAACCAGCAATCTCAAGCGAACTCGCCAGACCGCAGATGCACTGCTCGCAGCCGGCGCGAATGCTCAATCGATCATCGAGGACGCCGATATTGCCGAACTCGATTTCGGCGACTACAACGGCATGACGCATGAAGAGCTCTTCGCGCTGCGCAAGGGCGATCCGTTTCTCGGCTTCTTTCCGCTTTCGCCACACGAACAGGCACCCAATGGCGAAAGCTTCACTGTGCTGGTGGAACGCGTACAGCGTTTCGTCTCGAAGATGCAGCGTGAACACGTCGGCGAAGATGTCGTCTGCGTGGCGCATCGCGGCACCGTCCTCGCGGCGCTGCAGATTGCTCTCGAACTCCCGTTGACGACGAGTGTTGCCTTCGACATCGGTAACGTTTCCGTCTCCCGGCTCGTCCATCACGACGACGTACCCGAAGGCGGACCGTTCTATCGCGTGGTCGATGTGGGCTGGTTGCCGAACGGGTAACCGACCCCGGAGAAACCGCACTAACGGGACACTCCCCGCCCTCGCGGACGCGCACGGCGCGTTCGCGCCGCGAAACCTGGCCGAACGGGTCGAAGAATTCGTACTCGTAGACTACCGTCGCGTTCTGACCGTCCGCTCGCGAGACCATGGTACTCAGGTCGTAGTCGCCTGCGTCAAGATCGACTCGGTCGCCATGCAGCCAAGAGGACTACACCCGCTCGAACACGGTCGCGATGCCCTGACCCATGCCGATACACATCGACGCAAGGCCGATCTCACCATCGTTCTGCTGCATGACGTTCAGGAGCGTGGTCGAGATGCGGGTGCCGGAGCAGCCAAGCGGATGGCCCAGCGCGATCGCGCCGCCGTTGAGATTGACCTTGCGATCCATGTCGTCGAGCAGGCCCAGGTCCTTCAGTACCGGGATCGATTGTGCGGCGAACGCTTCGTTGATCTCGACATGATCAAGGTCATCGACAGTCATGCCCGCTCGCTTCAGTGCCTTCTTCGATGCCGGCACCGGGCCATAGCCCATGATAGCAGGATCACAACCGCTGACCGCCATGGAACGGATACGCGCGATCGGCGTGACACCCAGGGCCATCGCCTTCTCGCCCGACATGACCAGCATCGCCGAGGCACCATCCGCTATCGCCGACGATGACCCGGCGGTCACGGTACCGACCTTCGGCACGAACACCGGAGGCAACGCGCCGAGCGCATCGAGCGAGGCATCACCACGAATGACTTCATCGTGTCGGATCAACGACAGGCGACCGTTCTCGAGGTGGCCCTCGATCGGCACGATCTCGTTGTCGAAGCGCCCGGCCTCGGTGGCGGCCTGGGCACGCTGATGCGACCGCAATGCAAAGCGATCCATGTCATCCCGGGAAACCTGATGCATCTGGCCTAGCATCTCGGCGGTCACACCCATCATCATCGATGCCTTGGCCATATACTTCGACATCGCTGGATTGATGTCGACGCCGTGCATCATCGGCACGTGCTGCATGTGCTCGACGCCGCCGACAACGAAGACATCGCCGTAGTCGGTCATGATCCCCTGGGCGGCGATGTGCAGGGCACTCATCGAGGACCCACAGAGTCGGCTGACCGTCTGCGCCGCGACCTGCTTCGGCAGGCCTGCCATCAGGCCGATCGCACGGGCCACGTTGAAACCCTGTTCGAGGGTCTGGTTGACACAGCCCCAGACGACATCCTCGACATCGGCTTTCGGGACGCCGGGGTTTCTCTCGAACAGGGCCTCGACCAGCGCAGCCGACAGATTTTCGGCACGCACGTTGACGAAAGCACCGCCTTTCGAGCGTCCCATCGGTGAACGTACGCCGTCGACGATGACGACGTCGCGGGGCTGGAAGCGACTCATGACGATGCTCCTGAGACGGTGCTCTGATGGTAGGTGTCGCCCGCTGTCGCCATCACCCGCATGGCCTCGGTCGGCGCATACAGCGCCCCGAGAGCGGACAGTTCGTCAGCGCGCGCGCAGAAGGCCTGCAGACCTTGCTTGTCGACATGCTTCAGGGCGCCACCTCGAAAGGGCGGGAAGCCGACGCCGTAGACAAGACCCATGTCGACCTCGGCAGCCGTGCCGACGATATTGTCCTCGAGGCATCTGGCGGCTTCGATGCACATCGGAATCATCAGCCGATCGACGATCTCCTCTGGCGAGAATTCCTGCTGCGACCCTTGTACCGCGGCGACTACAGCTTCACCCGCCTCGTCCGGCAATTTTCTGGGCTTGCCGCGCTTGTCCATTTCGTATCGATAGAACCCCTTGCCGTTCTTCTGCCCGAGTCGATCAGCGGCGAACATCGCATCGATGACGGTTTCCCCTTCCGCGGCCATGCGGTCAGGAAAACCCGCCGCCATGACGGCCGCAGCGTGCTTGCCCGTATCGAGCCCGACGACGTCGAGCAGGTAGGCGGGCCCCATCGGCCAGCCGAAGCGCTCCATCGCCTTGTCAATGGCCGCGATGTTGCCACCGTCAGCCACCAACCGATTGAAGCCTCCGAAGTAGGCGAACAGGATGCGGTTGACGAGAAACCCCGGGCAGTCGTTGACGACGATCGGCGTCTTCTTCATGGCCTGCGCGTAAGCGACTGTCGTCGCGATGGCGTGCTCGGATGATTGTTCAGCACGAATGACTTCGACGAGCGGCATGCGGTGTACCGGATTGAAGAAGTGCATGCCGCAGAAGTTCTCGGGCCGCTCGAGCGCTTCGGCCAGCAGGTTGACCGAGATGGTCGACGTGTTGGTCGCGATGATGGTTTCGTCACCGACATGCTTCTCGACCTCGGCCAGCACACCCTGCTTTATCTTCGCGTTCTCGACGACCGCTTCGACCACCAGGTCGACGCCACCGAATTCGCCGTAACTCAACGCAGGCTGGATCGCGTTGAGTACGGCAGGTACACCCTCGGGCTTCAGGCGACCACGAGCGACCTGCCCGCCGAGCAGCTTGCCGGCTTCGTCAAGACCAGCCTGGATGGCATCCTCGCGGATGTCCTTCATGACGATCGGCACGCCATTCGATGCGGACTGATAGGCAATGCCACCGCCCATGATGCCGGCACCGAGAACCGCTGCCCGCGAGACCGTGCCCGCCACCTGTGTCTGCTCGCGAGCGATACGCTTCAGCTGCTGATCATTGAGGAAGATGCCGACGAGGCTCTCGGCAACATCCGTCTTGGCGAGCTTGACGAAATTCGCCGACTCGATCGGCAAAGCCTCGGCACGCGACTTCGTGCCGTGTTTCGCGATGGTGTCGATGATGGTCAGCGGCGAGGGGTAGTGTGGTCCGGCCTTAGCGCCGACGACGCCCTTGGCCGATTCGATCGCCATGGTGCGCTCGAGATCGGATAGCAGCAGCGGTCCGGTCTTGCGTTGTCGACGCGCCTGTATATCGATGTCGCCTGCGATCACGCTCGCGATGAGTGCGCGCGCAGCGTCGAGCAATTCCTCGGCGGGCACGACCGCGTCAGCGGCTCCGTCAGCGAGCGCAACCGCAGCCTTCTTCGCACTACCGGTACACATCCACTCGACGGCATTGTCGACGCCGATGATACGCGGCAGCCGCACCGAACCGCCCCAGCCCGGCATGATACCGAGCTTCACCTCGGGCAAGCCGACACGTGCCGCCGGGACCATCAGGCGAAAGTCACACGCCAGCACTACCTCGAATCCACCACCCTGTGCTTCACCGTTGATGGCGGCAACGGTCGGGAACGGAAGATCCTCGAGGCGATTGAACATGGCGTTCACTTCGTCGAGCATGTTCCGGAGCACGGCATCGGGTTGCTGGAAATAGCCGAGAAATTCGTTGATATCAGCGCCTGCGACGAAAACCGATTTGCCACTGGAGAAGATCAGGCCAGTGACGTTGTCTTCGGCCTCGATCGCGTCGAGCGCCTGGCCGAATTCATCCAGTGCGGGCCGGTTGAAGACGTTGACTCGATTGTCTTCCGTATCGAAGTGCAATTCGAGCGTGTTGTCTTCGCGCGTCAGGCGAAAAGCCTTGCCTTGAAAAAGCATGTGTCGTTGACTCCGGTCAGAACGCAAAGTGCGCTTCAGGCAGGTCCATGAGGTTCTCGGCACCCGACAGCATCGTGGCCGCATGGGTACGAGTTCTAGGCAGGATACGCTCCAGATAGAAGCGCGCCGTGAAAAGCTTGGCGCGCAGGAAGGCGGCGTCGCCCTCCCCGGCATCGAGTTTTCGGTGGGCGGCCGCCGCCGCCTCGGCCCAGAAGGTGCCCAGCACCAGATACCCGCTGTACATCAGGTAGTCAACCGACGCGGCGCCAGCTTCCTCTGGATCCTGGATGGCGGCCATGCCGATACGGGCTGTCAATTCCTGCCATTCACGATTGTGCTTGATCAGCGGCCGGGCGTAGCGGGTCAGACGCTGGTCGTCCTCGGCGCGCAACGCGAAGTCATCGATACGGTGCGTGAAGCAGGACAGAAGGGTCCCGCGGGAGCCGAGCACCTTGCGAGCGAGCAGATCGATAGCCTGGATACCGGTCGTTCCTTCGTAGAGCATGGCGATGCGCGCGTCGCGCACGTTCTGTTCCATGCCCCATTCACGGATATAGCCGTGGCCGCCGAAGACCTGCAAACCGAGATTGGCGGCCTCATAGCCGGTTTCGGTCATGAAAGCCTTGGCGATCGGTGTAAGCAGCGCCAACTCCTTCTCGGCCAGGGCGCGCTCCTCGTCCTTGCCCTCCGCGTGTGCGATGTCGACAAGCTTTGCGCAGTGGTACAACAACATGCGTCCGCCCTCGGAGAGCGCCTTCTGGGTAAGTAGCATGCGACGCACATCAGGATGCACGATGATCGGATCGGCGGGCTTCGACGGAGCTTCCGCACCTGACAGCGAACGCATCTGCAGACGCTCGCGTGCGTAGGCGAGCGAACCCTGAAACGCGCGCTCGGCATGCGCAAGCCCCTGGATGGCGGTGCCGATGCGGGCGATGTTCATGAAGGTGAACATGCAGTGCAGCCCGCGATTCGGCGGTCCGATCAGGAAGCCTTTTGCCGCATCGAAATTCAGGACACAGGTGGCGTTACCGTGAATGCCCATCTTGTGCTCGATCGAACCGCAACTGACACCGTTTCGTGCACCCGCGCTTCCGTCTGCGGCGAGCGTGTGCCTGGGCACGATGAAGAGCGAGATGCCACGGGTACCTGCCGGTGCATCGGGCAGACGGGCCAGCACGATATGCACGATGTTCTCGGCCATGTCGTGCTCGCCGGCGGAGATGAAGATCTTCTGCCCGTCTATCGCATAGCTACCATCGCTGCACGGTTCAGCCTTCGTCTTCAACAAGCCAAGATCTGTACCACAGTGCGATTCCGTCAGACACATCGTCCCGGTCCACTCACCACTGACCAGACGCGTCAGGTAGTCGGCGCGCTGCTGCTCCGAGCCGTGCGCCGCAAGTGTGTTCATGGCGCCGTGCGAGAGACCCGGATACATCGACCAGGCCCAGTTGGCGGTGCCGTTCATTTCAGAGAGGATCGTGCCGAGAGATTCCGGCAAGCCTTGTCCACCCAGGGCTTCGGCTTGCGTCATCGACGGCCAGCCGCCCTCGACGTACAGAGCATAAGCTTCGCGAAAGCCGTCAGGGGTCTTGACCTCGCCGTCCTGCCACGTACAGCCCTGTTCGTCACCAACGGCATTGAGAGGCGCCAGCACCTCTCGGGCAAACTTCGCACCCTCCTCGAGAATTGCATCGACCGTGTCGGGTGTCGCGTCATCAGCGCCGGCAAGCGACGCAAAGTGGCTGTCGAAATCAAGGACATCACGCAGCGCGAATCGCATGTCCGTCAGCGGCGGCTGATAAGCAGTCATGGCAGGGCAAGGAATGGAAACCTGATCCTATTGTCTGACGAGCCAATGACTGATTCAATGACTTGAAACGCCCCTTCGACTGGCATTTTCGCTCATGTTGACACGGCGCCGGAAGTTCCACCTCCGTCGAGCGAGAAGCGTCATCGCGGCTCCCGGCAACAGGAACACGAAGGCTTGCAGGGCACCCCGATCTCCCGCCACGGCACACCCGCCGGCTCGCCCGCGGGAAGCATCCGGCGCCAGGACGATGACACCGTCGTCGAGCAGCTCGTCGACGCCTGGCGGGTCAGCCGCATCATGAATATAGGGGACGATTTCGAGGCCGGATTCCGCGCTCGTCAGCGCGCCGTTTGCTGTTCTCAGATCGTCAAGATAGGCAACGCCGCGCGCGCCACCCTGTGCGAAAAGTACCACCTCATGTCGAGAATCGGGGGCACTGTGGATTTGCGTCGAGACATTGTGAACACGCGTGACTTCACCGAGACTGAAAATTATCACTCCGGCGTCACGATCGAGCGCAACCGTAGCCGAGTAAGGGACGTCGACTCGCGGCGTGAAGCCCATATCAAGACAACGTCGCTCCTGATCGAGTAGCGGCACGACGATGTCGCCGTTCGGGCCAGCCTGACGCCACAGACAATACTCAGCGTAGCCGCCATCAGTAGAGAGCCCCCCTGACTGTGTCAGCATCAGCTGCGCTTGCACACTGCCGACTGACGCCGTCTCGAGCGCAGGCGCGCCGACGGGTGAATCTCGATAGAAAGCCCCCTGCAGTCCCACACCAATGGTCGAACCTTCCTCGATGGTCGATTCACTCGAGAGCATCAGACGCCCCTGCAGGTGATCCATCACGTTCCAGACGCCGAGTCGGGTTTCGTCGTAGTCGACGCCTTCTGGCGCCGCAAGACTCAGTCGGGCCCTACCCACTTCATCGATGAACAGACGCCGATCAGCCGGTCGATCAAAATCCAGAAAAGGTCGGTAACCCGGAAAGACCGGCAGATCGACTGTGAAGTCGTCGCCGAAGTTATCGGTTTCCACGCCACGCACCTCGATGAGGGTGTCGCCCACACCCTGTGTGACGAAGGCCTCCAGATACTTGGCACCGCTGTGCGCCTGATAGACGCGTGTCGACAACTCGACCACTCGTGCAAGACCATCGATCTCGGCCGTCATCACGCCGTTGGCTCGATCGAGCGTCAACACAAGTCGATACTCCGCATCGAATTCAGGCACAAACCCTGCGAAAGGCTCGCAAAAAGCCTCACCGAAATACCTCAATGGTCGAGTTTCACCGGTGTCATCGGTACGCGACGCACACAGCTGCCCACCGCGCGAGCCGTCCGCGCGTGCAAACAGCACGAGACTGAAATAGATGTCGCCTGATGCCGCCATACCAGAACCCGGGTCAGCCGTGTCGTTGTAGAAGTTGCCTTCGATCCGCACGCCCGCTTCACCGTCGGCAAACGAGGCGAAGCTCGCGCGTTCGAGCACCACGCGAGCAACGATGTGGTCTGTCGGGCCGGCAATGGTCAGTCGGAGTTCGTCGAACCCGGGCTCGACCACCCTTGCACTCATGCGCAGGCCCTGATCTCCCGCAAGAACCTGACCGAGGCCACTCGTGCCTTCGCGCCGTGCAAGCGTGTAGTGCAGACTGTTACGGGAAAAGTCATCGGCAAAGCCCTGTGCACCGACCGTCGACACGACTGCAGGTCCGCCCGCTGACAAGACCGCAAGCGACAGGAGCAGAAAGGAAGATCTCACAGAGGGCAGCATCCGGGCATGATAATGCCTTCTGTGAAATCTGACCGGTTACCGGATGATGCCGCGCTTGTCTCCTGCGTGAGTTTCACCCGAACGAGTGTCCGCGCGATAACGCGTCGGCGTCATGTCGGTCCAGCGCTTGAACGCACGGAAGAACGCACTGGGTTCGTCGTAGCCGAGCAGCTCGGCAATGTCGGCAAGAGATAGATCCGTTGCGGCAAGAAAACGGATGGCGGCCGCTTGTCGGCTACTGTCCTTCAACGTCCGGAACGACGTGCCCTCCATGGTCAGTCGTCGTCTCAAGGTACTGACCGACACGCCGAGTTGTCGAGCGGCTGCGGCTGCCGACGGTAACGGGCGACTCACGCCATCGCCAAAGAGGGCAAGCACGCGCTCGCTCATGTCCGGTTCGGTGTGAGCCGATCGAATCAGCTCGTACGGCACGGATTTCAGAAAGATCTCCAGCGCGCGTTCGTTCCGCACATTTGCCCAGGCAAGCATCGGGGCCGGCATGACAAGCGCCGACGCCTCTGCTCCAAAGCGTATCGGGCAGTCGAAGAGACGTGCCCAGGCAGCTCCGTTCGCCGGGGACGGAAACGCGAACGTCACTTCGTCGAGCGGCAACGGACGATCGGCAAACCAGCCGAGCAGCTTGTGCCAGAGATACAAGGTGGTGCGCAGGCGAACCGCGTCCTGCTCGGCGAGCACCGCCTCGAGGCTGCGCCCTTCTACACCACGGGTCAGTGCGAAGCCGACTCGGGCGACAGCCGACTCGACGTGCAGATCAGGCTTGACGACGACGCCACGGGCAACGTCGAGAAATTCACCTGCACGCTGAATGATGGCACCCAGTTCGGGACGTGTGACCAGCACCAGGCACATCATCCGGAACGTGCCCCTGACGATTCGACCGTCGCTGACGAGACCGAGCGATTCATCCTGGAGGACCTGCACCGCGCGCTGATAGATCCGACCGAAGAGAGCAGCGGGAACAGTGGCGCCGGCAAGCTCCGCTTTCGTCAGGGATTCGGCAACGAGCAGAGCTTCAGCATCATGACCCTGCTCTGTCACCGTCGCGAGCAACGTTCGTACATAGGATGCAGGCACCGTGAGCCCGTCGCTGCTCAACCGAGGCGTCGTCGCTTGCGAATCGACCGCAGACTTGCGAGTGGTCACGGCCATGCGGAAGTATCCGGCAAAGAAGGTTACCGGCGAACACTACCGTAGTGCGGGCAATGCGACCTCGAGGATGCTGACGGGCGAGGGTGCCCGCGAGCTATCCACACCTTCGGCATCGAGCTGACCGACAGCCTGTTGAAAGAGATGCAACTGACCACGTTCCCGCCACAACACGGAATCCATCGTCGGTTCCCAACGATCGAGCGGACCCACGGATACGGGCGCGATCGTCCAGCTCCCCGCACGTTCATCACCGACACGGCGGAAAGACGACGCGAGTACAGCGTTGTCGTCGTATTCCTCGTCGCGGTAGATGACGTGCAACTCGACACCTTCGTCGACAACCCGGGACACGATCAGCGGACGACTGATCGGCAAGCTTCTGGAGCCTCGACCGGAGAGTTCGAAATCGCGTTGTCGCTGGCTGATGGTCTCGCTCTGCCATCCTGCTTCACCTGGCGTGTGATAGACCAGATGAACATCGGTAACAGCCTGCCCGCTACCTCTGAAATAGGTTGCGATGTAGGGGTTGCCATCATCGTCCGCCGTCATCGATGTCTGGTTGATCAGATTGCTGCCCTGCTCGATCGACAACGCTACCTCGGCACTCGACTGGACGATCGGCAGGGCATACGCGCTACCGTCCGTGCGCCGCCAGCTGCGCCCTTCGTCGTCGGAACGGGCGTACAGCAAGTCATGATTCGTCGCCACATCGGTGCTCTCCCGCCAGACCCATGAAAGATGCAGGCTGCCGCGCGTGTCCACATGGAATTGCCAGTAGGCGCTACGCACACCTTCGCCGTCGATCAGTGCGTCGTGAACCCGCGTCCATTGCCGCTTGGCTACATCATAGTGATTGAGTACCAGAGCACCATTCCCTGCTCGCCCGTCGCGATAGGTGAACAAGAGGTCTCCGGAGGGCAGGCGATGGAATTCCGGGTAAGTGACCTCACTTTCCTCACGTCCGATCATCGGCATCTGTGCGCCGAGTTCGAGCCCTCCGGGTTCGAGACTCACGGTGTAGTTCAATGGATCGACATGGTGATCCCATGACACATGCAGGTAGCCGGCACCGTCGCTCATCATGCTGATCGTGTTGTGCGCGTCGCGTACACGACCCGCGAGCGTCGTACGCTGACTGTGCCAGTTGCCACCTCCGAGCCTCCTCTGAGCAAGCACGAGGCGGGCGGCATCGTCGTAGAACGCGACGAATTGCCTCTCGCCATCGTTCGTGATCGAATCGCGACGAAAGACGACGGCGTTCACACTGGTCCCTGACCAGCCCTGCCCGATCGGACTGCTTTGTGTCAACAGTACAGGCCCCGACCTCTGATCGTTCTTGCTGTCGCAGGCAGCTGGCATGATCGTCAAAAGGCAGACACTCGACAAGACAGGAACAAGGCGTCGAAATCGGCGAATACTACGTACAGTCGGTAACAGACCGAAAGCGATCCGGAAGCTGCCCGGAGCCTTGGCGTCGTTATTTTGACGAGCCACTTCGTTCCGATTGTCGGTGAAAGACGATTGTCGACAAGCAATTGACGTTCCATGACTTGAATCGTGAGCACGGACGAAGGAACAGATTTCTGGTGAAATTCAAAGCTGGACCTGTACAAGGCTTTCCTGATTCTGTGACGGCACCGCAAGGAGAGGTGATTGCCAGGGTTGTCCTTGTGGGCTGCCTTGTCGGCCTGATGCTTCTCTTCGGTGTGTTGATGGCGGGCGTCTTCGCGTTCGGGGAACGCGACGAGTCGACGCGGATCACGGTCGATCAGGTCGCTGACCAGAAGGTAAAACCTACCATCAAGCTCGAGCAAATCACTCCGGCAGATTCAAGCTCTTTGACAAGTATGGCACCAAACAGTGCGAAGGCCAGTCCGATCAAGCCCGTTCCGCTCGAACCCGCTGAGGTCGAGCCCGCTCCGGTCAAACCTTCTCCGGTCAGACCCTCTCCGGTCAGACAAAGGCCGGCCGAACATTCGATGGATGCAAGCCCACCTGTTGCCGTCGACGTGAGCGCCCGGCGCGAGAATTCAATAAACGAACGTGACGACGCGAGCACAGCCGACCTTGACGCGGTTCGTTCCCTTCTGGCCGAGGCCGCTGCCATCAAGCCGGCAAGTGAGTCCGCCGAAAGTCGGACCGCGGCCGTGACTGTCGACAGGGAGCTCGCGCAACTGTCCGCATCAATACGTTTCCCTCGCCGCAGCTGGACGGTAGACGCGGGCATGCAAGCCGTGCTCGAGCGGGTAAATACCGCACTGGAATCGAATCCGGATGCGCCAGTGCAAATCCGTGTCGCGACAGACGAATATGCAACGGCTGCAAGGAATCGTCAGCTCGCCTTGGAGCGCGGACGTGCGATTATCGCCGAGCTGGTAACCCGAGGCTCGGCGCTGTCACGGTTCAGCATAGACGCGCTTGACCAGGGCGATCCATCAGGCGATGCATTGCGGCGTGGCGATCACCGCGTCATCATCGGATTCGCCGGCCAGGATCCGGAATAGGCAACCAGGAGTTTCCACGTGAACAGAGTCTTGCCGAAAGCAATCCACACATCGCGACGCTTTGCCCTGATATTGCTCGCGACACTGGTTATCGCAGGGTCAGCAGGCGTCGCCACGGCCGGTGGTGTCGGCGACATCATCATTCCGACGCGCGAGCAGGCTGCCAACGTCAACAACGATACGGTCGGCGTCGTATTCACGCATGAGGAGCTATTCCATCAGCTTGTGCATGACATGGAGCATGAGCTCGAGCCGGCAAGCGGCTTGCGGATCGTTCCCGTCATGGGAAAGAACCATGTTCAGAGTGTCTATGACCTTCTTTATCTGCGCGGCATCGATCTGGCGCTGCTGCGCGCCGACGCAATCGAATACGTCAAGCGCAAGGGCAACTATCCGACGATCCAGCGAGTCGTCAAGAGTGTCGCGAAGGTCAGCCAGGAAAAAGTGGTCCTGATCTCACGCAATGAATACGCATCGATCGAGGATCTGGCCGGGCAAGTGGTCGGTTTCGGTCTGCCTGGCTCAGGTGAATACGTGACCGGAACTATCGTGTTCGACACGCTGGGTATCGAACCGGTACCGGTACAGGTCGACAATGTTCAGGCACTGAAGAACGTTGCATCGGGGGAACTGGCGGCCATGATGTATCTGCTCCGCGAGCCCGATGCAGTGCAGACAGGCCTCGATCTGAAAGCCTCGATCGCGATAAGCGAGATCGCAGCGACGAGCGATCTGCATGTCATCGCCCTGCCCGATGCCGATGGACTCGAACAGGTCTACACGCCAACCAATGTGAGTCATGACGAATTGCCCGGCCTGATCGAGCAGGGTCGCGAAGTCGCAAGCTATTCGGTCGACGCAATACTCGCCGCCTATCAGTGGCGATCAACCGCACGCCGGTACGAAAAATCCAGCCGCTTCGTTGCCGCATTCGCCGGAAGTCTCGACGGTTTGCGAAACGACGAGTACCAGCCCTCCTGGAAACGCGTTGATCTGGCCACGACGACCCCGAACATCCGTCGATTGCCCCTCGTCGAAGAGGAGCTTGCGAAGATCGAGGAGAATCGCCTGGCACGTGTCGAGGCGGAAAGGCTGGCGAAGCTGGCGGAGGCCGAACGGATAGCTGCCGAGGCGGAGGAAGCCAGACAGCGGGAACTGAAGATTGCCGAGCTCGCTCGCCGCCGTGACGCGCTGACAGAGCGCCTTGGCGAGGAACTCAACGAAGCTGATGCCGCCGATCTCGAAGCCATGTTGCAACAGCTCGACGCTTTCCTGGAGACTCGAGGTGTTGCTCCAGAACCCAAGTAGGCAAAGCTCCCGGTCTGTTGTCGATACGACGCGTTGACTTATAATGGCGTCAACAAGGCGTCGCCCAGCTCCGATTGATTCGTGTCCGTCGGCGCAGACGCATGCCGGTCGGCTCGGGCCTGTCCGTGCCGTTTCGCGGAAAACGGCGTTTTCCGGACAGGTTTGGCTCAAGCAGGTTTTGCTCAAGGATAGATCAGGGAAGATGAAGAACTCAGCGTCGCTTTGGATCGTGCCTGCCATTTCGTTGTTCGCGATGTGCAGCCCTGCTCATGCGACCAAGACGCTCCCTGGCGTCACCTTCGCCCCCCCACCGGAAAGCGCTCGATCGCTGGACGATACGTGCACGGCGAGCCAGTTGCAGTTGGCGGAATCCGCGCTCGCTGTCGCACGCGGCATGGTCGACCTGGCGGTAGCGGACATGGATGCGGCGTCACCCGAGCTGCTCAGATCGCTGGATCGCGACGCCACGCGTTACGGCTATTGGCTTGGGCGGTATGCCAACAGCCGCTATGTCCGCACGCTCGATGGTTACCGCAAGGTTGCCGGTGTCATCGATTCCGGCACCGTGAGTTTCGACTGTTCGTGTGAGCGCGAAGGCGTCTATGCCTACATATTCGCATCGACACCGCGTGTATACCTCTGCCCGGTGTTCTGGCAAGTACCCGAGGCCGGGCTGGATTCGAAAGCGGGAACCCTGGTACACGAACTGAGTCATCTGTCATCGACATTCAGCTCCAGCGACTTCGCCTATGGCACAGCGGCGGCAAGACAGCTGGTCGAAAACGACGCCGAGCGTGCGGTGAGCAACGCGGACAACATCGAGCGATTCACGGAAAACACACCCGAGCTGCCGATGCCTGCGGCTGAGCCAGAACCTGAGCCCGAGCCCGAGCCAGAACCAGAACCAGAACCAGAACCTGAGCCAGAACCTGAGCCAGAACCAGAACCAGAACCAGAACCAGAACCAGAACCAGAACCAGAACCTGAACCTGAACCTGAACCTGAACCTGAACCTGAGCCAGAACCTGAGCCGGAACCCGAGCAAGAACCTGAGCCGGAACCCGAACCCGAACCCGAGCCGGAACCTGAGCCCGAACCCGCGCCCGAACCCGCGCCAGCCCCGGAGCCAGAGCCCGCTCCGGAACCGGCTCCCGAGCCAGCGCCGGAACCGGCACCTACCCCGGATCCAGAGCCTGCGCCCGCCCCGGAACCCGCGCCTGCTCCGTCACCTGCTCCAGCGCCTGCACCAACACCCGCGCCTGCCCCGGCTCCAGAGCCTGCGCCCACCCCGGCACCCGCGCCTACCCCGGCTCCAGAGCCTGCGCCCACCCCGGAACCGGCGCCTGATCCGGCGCCTGCACCAGCACCGACTCCAGAGCCTGCGCCCACCCCGGTACCCGCGCCTGATCCGGCGCCAGCACCGACTCCAGCACCATCAGCGCCGGTCTCGACGCCAGGTACTCCGGTTCCAGTCGCGCCGGAACCGGTTCAGTCGCCTGAAGACGAACCGCCGGTACTCGAACCGACAATCGACACCGGCGAGGAGGAAGAGCAGGAGTCTCCCGTCAATCCATTCGCACCGGTCGACGATGAGCCGTCCGCAAACACGGCGGAAATTCTGCCGGCAGTTGGTGGTGGTGCCTTGAGCTGGCTGCTAGTGCCGCTTCTGATGGCCACCGGACTTCGACGGCGTGCCGCGACGACATCATCCAGTCCAGCCGATTCCCGCCGAAAGGCAGTTGATCGATAACAGCAGCGGTACCAGGGCCTCCTTGTCCGGCTCGATCGGCCCGGTACCGCTTGCCCCCAAGCCGCGAAAGCGTCGAATCAGTTCGACCTGCTGACGACCGACACTCGCCAGCACCGGCCAACGCTGTTCGACCCTCTCCCGGTGCGGCGGCTTCGATTCACAGAGCATGGTCGATCCGCTCAGCCACAGCATCTGCTCGACGGTCCGTTCGTACTCCGCTGTGACACGCGAGAAGACTGCGTCGGCCAGGGTTCGATCGCTGACCAGCTCGACGTAACCGCGTGCTGTATCCAGATCAACCCGCAACAGCGTCTTCTCCACTTCATCGGCGATCAGACGAAAAAGCGGGTATTCCTGATACATGGTCTTGAGCACGCGATCGCCGGATTCCCCCCGTACACGACGGAAGTTCGCCATCGCCGACCCCATGCCATACCACCCGGGCACCATCATGCGATTCTGAGTCCACGCGAAGACCCAAGGGATCGCCCTGAGATCGTCGAGTGTCGTCGCGCCAAAACGCTTCGCTGGCCGCGAACCCATCTTCAAGAGCACGAGCTCGTCGACCGGACTGGCCGCCTGATAGAACTCGATCAGCCTGGGCAATTCCGCCAGTTCCCGGTAGTGCACGAAAGACAAGCCGGACAAGGCTTCCATGACCTCGCCGAATTCGGAACTGGATTGCAGCTCCGACTCGACCGCGGGTTGCAACGAGTGCTCGAGCACTCCGGATACCAAAAGCTCCATCTGGTATTCGGCGGTACCGCGATTGGCGAACTTCGCCGAAACCACTTCCCCTTGTTCGGTGATGCGCATGCGCCCGTCGACGGTACCGGCCGGCTGCGCGGAAATCGCCCGACCGGTCGGTGCGCCGCCCCGACTGACCGAACCACCTCGACCGTGGAAGAACGAGACGGCAACGCCATGGTCCTTGCCGGTACGACACAGTCGGGACTGCGCCTTGCTCACCTCCCAGCTTGCCGTCAGGTACCCGCCATCCTTGTTGGAATCGGAGTAGCCCACCATGATTTCCTGACAGCCGCCACTTTCGCGAATGGTTCTACGCACGACTGCGTGGCGTAAAAGCGCCGACAGGATCGCCGGTCCGTTACGCAGATCCTCTATCGTCTCGAGCAAAGGCACCACCTGAATCAGGCACGCGTCCCGAGACGCGACATCGGTATACGCGCCCGCGTAGCGAGCGAGCGTGTAGACGCCGAGAATGTCGCTGGCTCTTTGCGTCATGCTGAGCACAAAGACACCCAGGGCTTGCTTGTCACGACTTCTATGCCCATGCGCTACCAGCTTCAACATGCCAAGTGTGTCCCTCGCGCGCTCGCTCATCTCTGTTTCGTCGACGGGATGCTCGGCAAGATCCTCGCGGCTAATCTCCTGGTTGAGCCACGCGTCCCACTCGGAGGAGTCGGTCGCTATCGCCTCGGACGCATCAGGATGCCGTTGCTGCCATATCTCCAGCAGGCAGGCATTGACGGTCTGCGAATTCTCACGCAAGTCCAGTCGCACAGTGCGAAAGCCGAAGACTTCCACTTCTCGCCGAACCGTCGATACCAGTTGAAGCGCCAGGTTCTCGCAGTTCATCTCGACCAGTGCTTTCTCGAGCGCTTTCAGATCATCCACGAGCCTTGTCGAACTCGGTTGACCGCCCACCTGTTCGGCCTCCGTCAGTCCGGCCAGAAGACAGGCAACGTAAAGTCGCAAGGGTTCGCGCGGATTGCGGCCGGCGATCCCGTCATCGGTATCGACTCGTTCCAGCCGTTCGCTCAAGCGTTGCCTGAACCAATCGGGTATCGCCACGGCGTGCTCGGCAATGCTGATCCGCCTCAGCAAGCGCTCCAGCGAACGTCGGTGTCGAGCGATCGCTTCGCTTCTGCTGGCACCCAGTGCCGCCGCCGTGACCCTGGTCGTCACGTGCGGATTGCCATCGCGGTCGCCACCGATCCAGGAGCCGAATCCGAAGACACTTGGCACATCCCCGGCCGCCTCCGGATAGTGCTGCTGTAAAGCAGCCTCGAGTCGCTGGTAGACGTGTGTCACCCCGTCGAAGAGCGACTCGCGAAAGAAGTGCATGCCCCAGCTGACTTCCCGGTCCACCGTCGGCTTCTCGAGAAAGATATCGCCGGTCAGCCACAGCAACTCGAGTTCGCCACACAATTTCTCGAAAAGGCCCTGTCGCTCTCGCGGAGTCCAGCGCAGCAGCTCCATATCCATCAACAGTCGGTAGATTCGTCGGTGAATCTCGAGCACCGTTACCCGTCTGGATTCGGTCGGGTGAGCGGTCAGCACGCAGCTCACCGACGTCCGGCTCATCAAGGACCGTATCGTCTGAACCGGTACGCCTGCGAGTCGCGCCTGAGCCAGTACGTGATCGAAGGTTCCCGGCAATTCCTCGTGACCCAGGCGTTTTTCCTGAGCACGTCGCTCGGACATGCCGACGTTCTGATCAGCGGTATTGAGCAACTGGAACCAAATGACATGTGCCTGCAGCGTCTTGAGTATCTGCCGATCGGAAAGCGAGTCGACAGCAGCCTCGCCGTCGGTCCAGTCAGCGAGCTCCGGATGCTTCTTGCGAGTGACCAGGCGAAAGGCATTCGACAACTGCTCGAATGCGCTCGCCGGTGTGCTGAACGGCGTGACTGGCTTCACCGTCGACGATTCCGATGTTGTTGATCGGGCTTCGGTGCGTGACGCTTCAATGACGATGGCCGCCTGATCCGGGCCATTCCGGCCTGTTGATGAAGAGGGAAAGCATCAGGCCGGAATTGCCAGCACTTTTGCAACAGTGTCACCAATTTCTGACGGGTTGGGCGCGATGTGCGCACCCACGTCGCGCAAAATCTCGACTTTCTCGTCAGCCGATTCGCCGAACGCGGAGATGATGGCGCCGGCATGGCCCATCGTTCGACCTTTGGGCGCACTGAGGCCCGCCACATAGGCCACGACCGGTTTGCTCATGCCGTCACGCACATATTCTGCCGCCTCGGCTTCCTGCGGGCCACCGATCTCGCCTACCAGTACGACCACGTCGGTTTCATCGTCGGCATCGAACAGCTTGAGGATATCCAGGAAGGAACTGCCGTTGATCGGATCACCGCCGATACCGACGCTTGTGGAAATACCGATTCCCAGCTCCTGCATCTGCGAAGCCGCTTCGTATCCCAATGTGCCCGATCTGCCGACGATACCGACGTTACCAGACTTGTATATGTGCCCGGGCATGATGCCGAGCAAGGCCTTGCCCGGGCTGATGATGCCGGCACAGTTCGGCCCGAGCAGTCGCATTCGATTGCCTTCGCGATAGCGACGCATGTAGCGTTTCACCCGGATCATGTCGTGAGCAGGTATGCCGTCGGTGATCGCGACCGCCAGTCGGATACCGCTGTCGGCCGCTTCCATGATCGAATCGGCGGCGAACGGCGGCGGCACCATCACCACACTTGCAGTAGCGCCGGTATTCTTGATCGCGTCAGTCACGGTATCGAACACCGGCAGGCCATGAACCGTTTCGCCGCCACGCCCGGGCGTGACACCGCCGACGATGTTGGTCCCGTAGGCACGCATTTCCTCGCAGTGGAAACCGCCGATGCGCCCGGTAATTCCCTGGATGATGACCTTCGTGTCCTGATCGACGAGTATGCTCATGACGGAACTCCTTCGTCCGCGACTTTTGCAGGCGCGTTCCTCTTGCGAACCTTCGGTGCGTTCGATACGGCCTTGACGGCACGATCGGCCGCTTCTGCCAGTGTCTTCGCGTGAATGATCGGTAGCCCGCTCTCGGCGAGAATGCGTCGACCTTCCTCCACGTGCGTTCCTGCCAGGCGCACCACGAGCGGAACGTCGATCGGATCTCGCTCGAGTGCCTGAACGACGCCTTCGGCGACCCAGTCGCAGCGATTGATGCCGGCGAAGATGTTCACCAGCACGGCGTCGACATTCTCGTCGGACATGACCAGACGGAACGCCTTGGCGACCCTCTCGGGTGTTGCACCGCCGCCGATATCGAGGAAGTTGGCCGGCTGACCATCCGCCTGGGTGATCATGTCCATGGTCGCCATCGCCAGGCCCGCACCGTTGACGATACAACCGATATTGCCTTCGAGACCGACGTAGCTGAGCCCGCGATCGGCGGCACGTGTCTCGCGAGGATCCTCTTGCGACTTGTCGCGAAGCTCGGCTACATCCGGGCGTCTGAACAGCGCGTTGTCGTCGAACGTCATCTTCGCGTCGAGCGCAAAGATGCCACCTTCCGTGGTAACCACCAGCGGATTGATCTCGACCATCGTCGCATCGAGCTGTTCGAAAGCACGGTAGCTGCCGAGAATGGTTTCCACGGCCGGGTTGACCAGTTGTGGATCGATGCCGAGCTGGAAAGCGATCTGTCGCGCCTGGAAGGCCTGCATGCCGACCGCAGGCTCCACCACGCACCGAACCAGACTGTCCGGCTCGTTGGCAGAGATTTCCTCGATTTCCATGCCACCTGCGCTGGACGCCACCACCATGACTCGCTCCTCCTTTCGGTCGAGCACCAGTCCCAGGTACAACTCGCGGGCGATCGATACACCACCTTCGACGTAGACGCGATAGACCACCTTGCCGGCGGCACCGGTCTGCTCGGTTACCAGGCGATGCCCGAAAAGCTTGTCTGCCGCATCGTAGACCTCGTTCTCGCTGTGGCAAACGATGACACCACCGGCCTTGCCGCGGCCGCCGCTGTGGATCTGCGCCTTGACCACCCACGTACTGCCACCGATCTCGCGGGCACGATAGGCGGCCTGCTCCGGACTGTATGCCAATCCCCCGCGCGGCACCTCGACGCCGAAGCCGGCGAGAAGCTCTTTCGCTTGATACTCGTGAATATCCATGATTGCTGCCCCTCAGGCTGTGGTTGTCGAGGCGTCGGCGGTGCGCCAGTGCTCGAGCGCCGCACCGACTCCGCTACCCGGTTCGACGTCGATACCGACATCCCGCATGGCCATCTCCGCGCCGCCCAGTGCGCTGAGCAGCATCAATTCATTCAGGTCACCCAGATGGCCGATGCGGAAGACGCGTCCGGCCACTTTCGACAGACCTCCCCCGAGTGACAGTCCGTAGCGATGGTAGGCATGCTTGATGACTGCATTCGCATCCACACTCTCCGGCACGACGATCGCAGACACGGTATCGGAGTGCCATTTCGGTTCGACCGCACAAAGCTTCAGTCCCCAGGCGTCGACACCGCGGCGCACGCCCTCCGCCAGGCGGTGGTGTCGCGTAAAGACGTTTTCCAGACCCTCTTCGAGCAACCTGTCCACCGCCACACGCAGGCCACGAATCAACGGCATGGGCGGGGTGTAGGGGAAGTAACCCTGTTCGTTGGTCGTCGCCATGTCCTTGAAGTCAAAGTAGCAGCGATGCATCTTCGCCGTACTGGCGCAATCCAGCGCTTTCTGACTGACGGCCATGATGGCCAGGCCCGCCGGCAGCATGAAGCCTTTCTGCGAGCCGGATACGGCGACGTCGACGCCCCACTCGTCCATGCGGAAATCGATACAGGCGATCGAGCTGACGCCATCCACATAAAGCATGGCCGGATGATTCGCCGTATCCATGGCCGTACGCACGGCACCGATGTCGCTCGACACGCCGGTCGCTGTTTCGTTCTGCGTGGCAAGCACCGCCTTGATGCGATGCTCCTTGTCGGCCGCCAGGCGTTCTGCATATTGCTCTACCGGCACCCCTTCTCCCCAGGGCACGTCGATGCACTCGACTTCCAGCCCCATTCGCTCGCACATGTCCGTCCAGAGATGCGAGAACTGCCCGAAGCGGGAAATCAGTACCTTGTCACCGACGTTCAAGGTATTCGTGATGCACGCTTCCCATCCACCGGTGCCAGACCCCGGGATGAGAAACACCTGGCCGTTCGTGGTCTTGAAGATCTTCTTCAGATCGGCAAACAGCGGCAGGGTGAACTCAGGCAGATCCGGCGCGCGATGATCCTCCATCGGGACGTCGATGGCCTTGCGCACGCTCTCGGGAACATTGGTGGGCCCTGGAACGAACAGACCGCGGCTACCTGTCATCATCTCACTGCTTCTCCGGTAAATTTTTCGACGAGATTTCGGCGATGCGTTGGCTGATCGGCCCACGTCGCGCTGAACGGAAAAGCCCGAACACGGCGTCCAGCCTTGTCTCTGTGGTCACGAGTCTGATGACCCCCTTCGCCGACAACAACACCCATTCCTGCTCCGATTCGCATCCTCAAAGGGGGGAATATATCCATCCCTTGGGGTGGTATTTGCGGTATCGTGCAGAGAAATCCCACCCTACGGCATGGGTTCTGGGAGGCAAAAGGCCTCTGGTGGCCGACCGATGACCCGGAACCGGGGGAGGAGCTCGAAATGACGGTGGATGTCGCCCTGGCAGACAACAACGCGCTGATGTTGTCCGCGTTGTCGGCGGTGTTCGATCGCGATGGCCGCTTCAGCCTGGTCAGTACGACGAACAGCGCCGAGTCCTTTCTGCAAACGATATTGACCGTGCCCGCGACAGTCGCGGTGCTGGACTGGAGCTTGCCGACGCTTGGCGCGGAAAAGCTGATTCGGACACTGCGTGACGAGGGTGCACCGGTGCGCATCATCGTCTGCACGCACGGCAACTCGAACGATATTCCCAAGCGCGCCATGGCCGCAGGCGCGGCCGGCTTTTTTTCACATGCCGATTCCGCGGAACAGTTGCTGGACGCCGTCGCCGAGGTAGCCAGGGGCAAGATGGTCTTCCCCTTTCTCGACGTTCGCGATCTGCAAGACCCGCTGCAGACTCTGACCCGGACCGAACGCGCCTTGCTCGGCTCCCTGTCTGTCGGTCGAACAAACAAGGAACTGGCAAGCGATCACGGCATCACCGTCAATACCGTGAAATTCCACCTCAGGAACCTGTACGAGAAGCTCTCCGTAAACAACCGCGCGCAAGCGATCGCCTTCTACTATTCAGCGGCGCAGCGAGGTGTCGTGAATACCGGAAGCTGACCGTGCGACTCAGGCAGCGCCCGCGATCTGATCGGCTTTCTCGACCAGGGATTCTGCCTGACGAATCGAGGCAAGGTCGATCAGCCGGCCGTCCAGCGACACCGCGCCCTTGCCCTCACGTGCCGCTTCCTCCATCGCCACGAGAATACGCCGCGCCCGATCCACTTCCTCAGCGCTCGGACTCATGAGCGTGTTGGCAAGTTCGATCTGCGAGGGATGGATCGCCCATTTCCCCTCGAACCCCAGAGCCGCCGCACGACGCGCGCAGGCCGCATAGCCGTCGGGATCAGAGAAGTCCCCGAACGGTCCGTCGATCGGCCGCAGGCCGTGGCTTCGCGCCGCCACCACGATGGACGACAACGGGTGATGCCACATGTCGCCCCAGTGCACTTCGCGAGCGGCAGCACCGTCCTCGGGCGCGTCCGTCAGGACAGAGTAGTTCGGGTTGACGCCACCGATGTTCGTGGTACGGGCACGAGTGTAGGCCGCATAGTCCGCCACACCGAAATGCAGGGACTCATTGCGCGAGCTTGCACCCGCTATTGCCCCCACATTCTGCAAGCCGAGCGCGGTCTCGATAATGTGCTCGAAGCCGATGCGCTTCTTCGCACCCATGTGCTGTTCGATCTGGGTAACCAGCATGTCCACCGCATAGACATCAGCGGCGGTACCGACTTTCGGAATCATGATCAGGTCGAGCTTGTCGCTCGCCTGCTCGAGCACATCGACCAGGTCGCGATACATGTAGTGCGTGTCGAGACCGTTGATGCGCAGCGACATCGTCTTGTTGCCCCAGTCGACGTCGTTCAGCGCCTGGATGATGTTCGACCGAGCCTGCAACTTGTCGTCCGGGGCCACCGCGTCCTCGAGATCGAGAAAGATCACGTCCGCCTCAGACGCCGCCGCCTTTTCGAACATCTGCGGTTGACTGCCCGGCACTGCCAGTTCGCTGCGGTTGATGCGCGCGGGCGCGGTCTCGATCGTGTGAAAGCTCATCCTGCTGCCATCTGTTGAGAACGTCCCGACGGGGACTGACACGCTACTGTGCCCGGTCAGCTGACGAACGGGAACGTTCGGAAGGTACTGGACGGCACGACGAAAGACTGGCTCGAGGCCTGCTCGAAGGGGTGGTATTCAGTGGTACCGAATCACTTCAATATTGAACATTCGCGATCAACGCAGGCCTGCGAATGGAGATCGTTGGCCATACAGGCTTCGAACCCTGCTCGCCGAGCTCAGTGGCATCGTGCTCAATACCTGCCACATCGGCGACACCGACGCGGCCTTCGACGTCGTCACCACGCCCAACGCCATGCTCACGACGGATCCACCGCCTGGCTTGAAAACTCAAGCCTGTGTGCAGGTGCGCCACGATGTCGTTCTGATGATGCGTGAGTACGAGTCGCTTCTTACCGGGCGCGGTGTTCAGAGCGAGGCAACGGCATGACTCCTGCCGAGCACCTGTCCGCGATCCGGGAGGCGCTGACGGAAGCGTATGACGCGGTCATGGAGCTCCAGACGCTCGTCGCGATCAGCCACGCAACTTCCGAGGTGGCCCGTCGCGCGATATTGGCGGAGGCCGTTCGAACGACACAGGCTATAGATCGGCTCGTGAGCAAGGCCAGCGACGGCGGCCTATCCATGGCCCTCGAAGTGGAGAACACGCCGGAGGACATCCTCGACACCGGAGCGCTGGCCAAACACTTCGGCGGACTGCCATACGATCTCGCCGGGTGCCTCGCCGGACGGGCAGCGGCGGTTGCCGTCTGCGCCGAGCGGGCGGGTGCCGCGGGCGAGGACGTCGGCGTCGTCACGATGGCTCTATGGAGCATCTCAGGTGACCTTCGGCTGCTCGAGACAGTCGTCGAGCGTGTGGTGTTGGGAGATGTCTTCAAGGCGACGTAGACACCAGGCAAGTGCCGGCAGGGCCGCTGCGATGTAGGCTTCGGGTCCGCACGGCAAGGAAGCCTCGCGGACGTACAACCAACGCGGCCAGGTCAACGGATTCGGTCATGGCCGCGGGTCCTTCTTGGCGCACTTCGAAGGGAACGGGTGGGAGCCATCGCGGTTTTTCTGCAGATTTCCCACCCCTATGCTCCACCACAACGGCGCGCGGGTGAGCACGTCGTATCCCTTCCTTCCGTAGTAGGTGTAACGGCTCAGGCGTGCGCTGAGCGCGTCGAGCATCTGCGCCTCACATCCAGCGCCGGACGGCGGGACTGATTGACAGACCATCACCTCCTAGAATCCAGCGCACGAAGTGTCGCAAGTGTGACAATTTGCCGAAATCACTGGTCGAATGACTAGAAGTCGGATCGTGGACGGCGGCGATGTTGACACCGTCCAACTACTTGATATCAATAGTGAAGGAATGCTGAGAAGCCCCGCATATCCGGTCTATTCTGAGCGAAAATGGTACAAATCTTGTAATGACAGAGATCGCGGAACGCGCTATAAAGGTCATATTGCATGTGGCCGCTACTTTGATTGTTGGCGCGATTCGACTAGTTGAACTGAGCCGCTATTGTTCAGCCTCGACTACGTCCCCACATCACTTGTAACCCCCCGTTGGGCATTGCGTCCCTTCGGCGAAAGGCGGTCCCCCGGGGCCGCCTTTCATTTTTCTGGGTCCGGGATGTTGGGGCTCTCTTAGGCCTGGAACAGCAATGACCCAGCAGTGCCGCGTCATCGCCTATGTAGACGGCTTCAACCTCTATCACACTGTGAGGTACTACAAGCCGAACAAGGTTGATCTCTGGTCTCTCTTCGAAAGCCTCAATCAAACGAACGAGGAACTTGTCGCTGTAAAATACTTCAGCGCCTATGCGCAGTGGTTGCCGCGCAAGACGACCTCGCACAAGCGATATGTGAAAAACCTCGAGGCCACGGGAGTAGTGGTGAAGCTCGGCCAATACAAGAAAAAGGGGCCCAAGGGTAGCTGGGAGGAGAAAGAAACAGACATCAACATCGCACTTCGCATGGTGATGGACGCCGAAGACGATCTCTTCGATAGAGCGAAATTGCTCACGGTGGATTCCGACTTGGTCTCCGCTGTAAAAGAGCTGAAAGAGCGTAAGCCTGAGAAGCAGGTTCTGATTGTGAAGCCTCCAGGCCGATCCCAATACGGCCGGGAACTGGTAGAAGCGGCAGGCGGAGGTCGAGGATTCAACCTCGACGCGACTCGAGTGAAACGCCACATGTTTCGGGCAAGTGCACGGAGCGAGTGAATTCCGCCAATGGCTCAACCGTAGGCGACTACGCATCAACCAACTCACGCCACAATCCATCGCATTACGAAGTTGCGCCTTCCGTCTCAACATGCGAGACGCCCAATTCTCAGCCGTAAGCGACTAGGATCAGGGCAAGATAGTTGACTGATAGACCGGGAAGGCGCGGAAAGCTACGGAATTAGTGGTGCTGGCGAGAGGAGTCGAACCCCTGACCCACTGATTACAAATCAGTTGCTCTACCGACTGAGCTACGCCAGCGCCCGGGCGAATTGTAGGCATTCATCGGGAAACGCGCAAATATCCCGCGAATGCAGAGAATCCGAGTTCAGAGCACGTCCGGGCAACGGGAGGCAAGGCCATGCTCCTCGGTGGTCGCCCGCGCCACGACCGAGACGCCACGCAGTACCAGCAGGGGGTCGCGCACCACCTTCGCCTCCATCATGTCTTCGAGAATCCCCGATTCCCCACCGGTGACGATCGTCGTCAACGGCCCGACGGCTCGCCCTGCTTCGCGTACCAGCCGATCGATGGCGCCGACTGACGCATAACCGGTGCCGCCGGCGATACCGCTGGCGGTATTGTCGGAAAACGGCACGATCTCCCCGTCGGCGGCGAACAGCGCTTCGGTGTAGCGCCCCAGGGAGCGTCGCATCGTGTAGATACCGGGCAGGATCGCTCCACCGAGATGCTGCCCGTCAGCATCGACCACATCGACCGTGGTGGCCGTTCCGGAGTCGACGACACAGAGGGCGCCGTCGTGGGTGGCGCGGGCGCCGATGAGCGCTGCCCAGCGGTCGACGCCGAAGGTTGCAGGCTCGGCATAGCCGTTTCTCAAACCGGCGTATTCGCCCGTGGAATGAAGCGGCACCGGCCGCATCTGCCACTGTCGGCAACACCAGGCCTCGAGGTTCGGCAACAGCGCATCACCCGCCACGTTGGAGACGTGAATGGCGGTCGGTTGCCGGTTGCCGAGCGCCTCCAGCCAGACGCGTTTCAGCACACTGTCCAGAAAACTCTCTCGCCAGGCGAAGGTCTTCAACGGCGTCAGTTCACCATCGTCATCGATGGCGGACTTCATCCGCGAATTGCCAATATCGACCACCAGCTTCATGGGCTATCACTCATCTGACTGAAGATTGCGACTCGCGCACCTTATTCCCCGACAACCGGGCGGATCGAGACTTCGCCACCGTAGAGCGTCTGCTCACGTCCGTTCATCCGGACGCGCAAGGCGCCGTCATCATCGACCCCGATTGCCCGCGCGCGTCCATTGCCCTTTCGGCCAAGAACAGTGATTTCTCGACCCTGAAGAGCATCAAGCGAGCGCCACCGCTCGGCGAAGGGGGGCCAGCCTGCTTCACGAAAACGGGCATGCTCGATCATCAGGCGGGAAGCTATCTCTGCAAGCAGCAGATCCCTGTCCACGGGATGCACGCCGAGCGACGCGAACGACGTGCCACCGATACCGAGGCTCGAAAGCCGAGGGTCGTCGACCAGATTGATGCCGACACCGGTGATGACGACGGTTTTCCCGGCGGCCTCGCAGGCCTTGTCAGTTGATCCCAAGGCCGACTCAATCGAGGGACAGACTTGCGCATTTGTCAAGAGGCCGCCTATCTTGGCCGCACCGACGAGCAGATCGTTGGGCCACTTGATGGCGACATCGATGCCGACCGTCTCGCGGAGTACTTCCGCCACCGCGATCCCGGTAACAAGACTTAATCCGGAGAGTTCGCCAAGGGGTGTGGATACACGGTCGAGCAGGGACATGGCCACATTCCCCGGCAGCGATACCCAGCCCTTGCCGCGTCGCCCGCTGCCATCGCTCTGCAGATCGGTCACGCAAAGCGCCGGTGACGATACCGCCGATTGGTCGCAAGCACGCTCCTCGAGCCAGCGACTGGTCGACGGAAGTTCGTCGAAAAGATGGATGGACACCGAGTTGAAACCCGCTCTTGCCAGTTCGTCCCGCAGACGGGTTCGGGAAATCACCCGTGCATCGTCAGGCATCGGCGCGCGGATCATCGAGCCAGTCGGACGGGCCATCAGCCGCCGCGAGTGCTACCACTGCGGTATCGCGCGGCGCGGCTTCGATCACCAGGCTCGACTGCAGCAATCGACCGAGCCGCACATGATGAACACGGACGGTCTCGCCCAGCGGGTAGCGGCGAAGCACCGCATCGATATCACCTGCGTCGAAGGTCAGGTCGTCGATCGCGACCAGACGATCACCCGCGGCGAGGCCTGCGCGTTCGGCAGGCCCATCGGACAAGACGATCTTCACGGTCGCACCAGCAGCACCCGCCACAAGTGTTGCACCGAGCCAACGTGAATGCTCGTCGAGGCCATCGCTACTGACAGGGCTACCGACCGGGCTACCCCCAGTACCACCGGCGTCGGTCGCGCCCTCGCGTGTTCGCCATGCCAGTCCAGCACCCAACGTCTGCAAAGCGGAATCGAGCGGCAGTTCGTCCGTCGAATACAAGGCCTGTCGAAAGAATCCGGAAAGATCGTCGCTGGCGCTCCTGTCACCGATCCGTGCGTCCCCGATCAATTCCAGGGCAACACGTTCGGGCTCATCTTCATCAAGTCCGGCACCATCTTCGAGCCAGCGCGCCCAGAGCACCGCCATCAAGGTGTCGAGCGTGATCCGACCTGCCGTTGCCTGCCGCAATCGCGCGTCGAGGCAAAGCGCAATCAGCGCACCCTTTGCGTAGTAGCTGACCACGGCATTCGGTGCGTTCTCATCCTGTTGATAGAACTTGTTCCAGGCATCGAAGCTCGAATCGGTCACGCTCTGGGTCAGGCGTCCGGCGCCACGCTGCACACGGGTGATGGTGCGCGACAACAGCTGGGTGTATCGATCGCGATCGATCAGGCCACAACGGACCAGGGCGAGGTCGTCGTAGTAGGACGTCACACCTTCGAAGAACCAGAGCAGGCGGGTATAGGACTCGGTGGCGAGGTGGTACGGAACGAATTGCGCTGGCTTGATGCGCTTGACGTTCCAGGTGTGAAAGTACTCGTGGCTGCACAGACCGAGGAATTCGACATACTTGTCGTCATTGGGCGCGGCGCCGACTTCCGGCAAGTGACTCCGTGTGGCGAGCAGCGCGGTCGAGGCGCGATGCTCGAGGCCACCGTAGCCCGCATCGACCAGCATCGTGAGAAACAGGTAACGAGGCATCGGCGCCGGTTCGCCGAAGAAGCGCACGTGATGCTCGCAGATGCGCACGAGGTCATCGCGAAGCCGATCCGCGTCGAACGGCGCCGCGTCGGTCAGTACCACCGCATGTGGCACGCCACAAACAGCAAAGTCGATGCGCTGGTGAGCGCCGATCTCGAACGGGTGGTCGATCAGCTCATCGTAATCCGCCGCCCCGTATCGCCCGAATCCGGCCTCATCGATATCGACTGGATCCATGGCGGTGGCCACCCGCCAGGAGCGTTCGTCACGCATCGTCGGTGCCGCGACGAGCACGTCGACGGGATCATCGATCTGACCGTCGACCGCGAGAAAGACGCTCGTGCCATTGAAGAACGCATGGCGACGATCGAGATGCGCGGCACGCACCGACAGATCCCAGGCGTAGACCCGGTAGCGAACTTCGAGGCGCTCGAGCCCGGCCGGTGCCTGCCAGGTCGACTTGTCGCACTTCGCAAGCGCGACGGCCGAGGCCTGGCCGTCTTTCGACAGACACACCGCATCGATCGTGACAATGTGGCGCGAGAAATCACGGATCTTGTAGCTGCCCGGAATCCAGTTCGGCAAGCTCAGACGCTGGCCCGATGGTTCGGGCCGGTCGATACGCAGCGTCACATCGATCAGGTGGGCGTCGCGGGCGTCGAAGGAGACGCGGTAGTGGATGCTCGGCATCGTCAGTATTGTAGCAATGCACCGTGATCCGCATCACGCGGTGGTCGCTTGTGTATCTGGCCTCTCGAACAGCGGCCGATAGGCTCGTCGTAGCCCCGTCAAGGTCGAGTCTTCCGTGTTCAAGCCAGTTCTGATGATACTCGCGCCGATCGCCTTGATGATCATCGTCGAAGCGGTCTCGGCGACGACCATCCATCGCCATCGCGCCACCGATGGCTCGATCGTCTTCAGCGACTCGCCGCTGGATGGCAACACGCTACTTCAGCCCAACTACCGCACGACCTCTGGCAGGCCGCCCCAGAGCTGGTTCTGTGGCCAGTTGGGCACCGCCGGGCTGCGCGAACAGACCAACCTCTGGCGCAGTGCCGCCATTCGTGCCGGACAACGACACGGGGTCGACCCCGAACTCGTGCTGGCCGTGGTTCGGACTGAGTCCTGCTTTGACCCGCGCGCCGTGTCGAGGGCTGGCGCCATGGGACTGATGCAACTGATGCCGAAGACGGCGCACGAACTTGGCGTCGTGGATCCCTTCAACGCAGAATCGAACCTCGACGGCGGAACACGCTATCTCGCGCGCATGATCAAGCGCTATGCAGGGAATCTGACGCTCGCGCTCGCGGCCTACAACGCAGGCCCCGGCAACGTGGACACCTACGGGGGTATTCCGCCCTTCGCCGAGACCGAACGATACGTCGAACGGATAGGCCGGCTGTATCCAGAAGCGTCGGCCAGTCGCTGAGGTTCGCCCACCCTCGCCGAGCAAGGCAGGTCGCCTATACTCGTCGCCTCACATTCAGCCGGTAGTTGTCCATGCCCTCCCCCGCTCCGCCCGACGAGCAGACAGGCCGCCCGGCCAACCATTTCATTCGCAGCATCGTTGCGGATGACGTCAAGGCAGGCAAGAACAGCGGCCAGGTCGTGACCCGTTTCCCGCCGGAGCCGAATGGCTATCTGCACATTGGCCACATCAAGTCGATCTGCCTGAATTTCGGCATTGCCGAGAGTTTCGGCGGGCGCTGCAACCTGCGTTTCGATGACACTAACCCGGTCAAGGAAGACGAATCCTATGCACTCGCCATTCGCGACGACGTCGAGTGGCTCGGCTTCGAGTGGGCCGAGTTGCGTCATGCATCCGACTATTTCGAGCGACTCTACGATCATGCCTGTGACCTGATTCGACAGGGCAAGGCCTATGTCGACAGTAGCTCCGCCGAAGACATGCGTCGCCTGCGCGGCACCCTGACCGAGCCGGGCGTCGCCAGCGAATACCGCGAGAGGAGCGTTGCGGAGAACCTGGCGCTCTTCAAGGCCATGCGCGGCGGAGATTTCGCCGACGGTACGCATGTGTTGCGGCTGAAGATTGATATGGCGTCGGGCAACATCAATCTTCGCGACCCGACGATCTATCGCATCCGCAACATCGCCCATGCGCGTACCGGCAATGTCTGGCACATCTATCCGATGTACGACTACACGCATTGCCTCTCGGACGCCTACGAAGGCATCACGCATTCGCTATGCACCCTCGAGTTCGAGGATCACCGACCACTGTATGACTGGGTTCTCGATCAGATCGAGCCACCGTGCCATCCACAACAGATCGAATTTGCACGTCTGGCCCTCGAATACACGGTGCTCAGCAAGCGACGGCTCATTCAGCTGGTCGAGGAAGGCCATGTGGACGGCTGGGACGATCCGCGGATGCCCACCGTCGTCGGTCTGCGTCGCCGCGGCTACACGCCGACGTCCTTGAAGGATTTCTGCGACCGCATCGGTGTCACGAAGAACGACGCGGTCATCGACATGACCGTCCTCGAGACCTGCATTCGCGACGATCTGAATACGCACGCACCCCGACGCATGGCGGTTCTCGAGCCTTTGCGCATCATCATCTCCGATCTCCCCGCGGGCCATCGCCAGCTCCTCGATTTCGCCAATCACCCGCAGGACGAAAGCGCCGGAACACGCCTGGTACCGTTCACCCGTGAGCTCGTGATCGAACGCGAGGACTTTTCGGAAGATCCGCCGCCAAAGTGGCAACGCCTTGTTCCGGGTGGCGAGGTGCGTCTGCGTGGCAGCTATGTCATTCGATGCAATGACGTGATCAAGGATGCCGATGGCCGTGTCGTCGAGCTCCATTGCACCCACGATCCGGAAACACTGGGTCAGAAGCCGGTCGGACGCAAGGTCAAGGGCGTGGTGCACTGGGTATCTGCCAGTGAAGGCCGCAAAGCAACGGTGCGCATCTACGATCGACTGTTCAGCGTGCCCGATCCCGGTGCTGCCGACGATCTCGGCCCGGTGATCGATTCACGGTCGATCACCGTGCATGCCGACGCCGTCATCGAACCGCAGCTTGCCTCGGTCGCCCCGGAAACCCGCGTGCAGTTCGAACGTCTCGGGTATTTCGTTGCCGACAGGGTCGAGCATGCGGAGGCTGCGCCGGTCTTCAACCGGACAGTCACCTTGCGGGATACCTGGGCGCGCAGCTGACGTGACACGCTGTTCGCGACACAATGTTTAGTTGACGCCGTGCAGTCGGCGAACTATTACCTTGTATGTCGAGTTCGTCGGTACGCTGACACACTTGGCGCCTGTTACCGCGCAGGCCAGAGTCAAGCGCGATAGGGGTGCCGGGAGCGACTGCTGAACGCCGCGCCAGACTCCCCCTATTCCCGAGCAGGTAAGAACCCATGCCACAGCGAAACCCGCCCCGCCGAAACTCCAGAGTGTTCCGCACGAGCTGTCTCGTCGCCGCCATGGCGGCTGTAAGCGCTTGTTCCACCACACCCCGTGGCGAAGAGGGTTTCGTCGACTCGCTGGCCGATGCCGGTAGTCGGACCTGGGACCGGACAATGTACCTGCTCGGGTTCGACGAAGCCGCGAAGGAGAAGACCCGGCAGCAAGAGCTCGAACGTGCCATGGCGGCTCGCTCGGAAAGCCACTTGCTCGACGAAGTCGACCTCGCGCTGCTCAAGGAAGACGCGCCACCGCGAGAGAACCCGGGCCTCGCCGCGGCCGATGACGCGGCGGGTTCGCCGTCCTGGTCTGCCATGGCCGCAGACGGAGACGAGACCGTCGGCGATCTGGCACTTGAGGAACGCTCGAGCACAAGCGACGCCCTGCTGCCAGACGACCTGCCGGCAGCCAGCCTTTCGGCAGATGCAACCACCCTCGATGACGAGGGACAAGCGGTCGCACTCGACGACAGCGTGCTGGTCGCCGCCGACGATCTGATGCACGTGGTAGTCGACGCCGATACGCTCTGGGACATTGCCAAGGCAACGACAGGCGATGCGACCAACTGGCATGTGCTTGCCGATATCAACGACCTGGGTCCGGATGCCGCGGTCTACCCGGGACAGGAACTCATCATTCCGGGCGACATGCGTCGACCCGAGCTCGCTGCGGCGACGCCCGCGCCTGCGGACAGCGATGTTTCTGCCACGCTCGATGCTGATCTCACGGATGATGATGACCCGATCGACGTTGCAGCCGACCTGACAGATTCGGATCCGATCGACGCTGTTTCGACCATGGCCGAAAGCACGGTCATGGAAATCGACAACGGCGAGACACTCTGGGACTTCTCCAGGCGCACGACCGGGGACGCGACCAACTGGCAGGCGATTGCCGCTGCCAATGCCTTCACCGACGAGCAGGCCACGAAAGTCCGTCCGGGCCAGTCGATCCGTGTACCGGACGCCCTGCTGCGCGAATCACTCGCCAGCGCAAAGGACGAATCCGTGCCCGTGGCCGCCGCAGCGACAGAGGCTGCAACCGGGACAGAGCCACTGCCGACCGATGACGTGACCACCCCTGTCAACCCCGAAGTTGCTGCGAGCGACGATACGGTGGACGCCGCACTCGAGATTGCAACGGGCGATGCCGGTGGTGAAGCGCCCGACAGCGACCGCGTCGAAGACACACGTCGCGCGCTGGAGCTTGCGCCGATCGCAAGCGCTGTCGATACCGCGCCGGATGCGGTCGATCCGGTCGTCGATGACAGCGACAAGACTCTCGCGGCCGCGAGTGACCCGGTAGACAAGGCGATCGCCGGTGACGATCAGCCGATACGCATTGTCGAGGCTGCTTACCAGACCGAGCCCGAGGTTGATGTGGCCGACCCGGCGGCGGCAAGCGACGTACCTTCGCAGATCATGGTAAGCGGTACCTACTATCCGAAAGCGGTCTACAACGATGCCGATTTCTCGTCATCGCTGCTGATGCGGGTGCCGCCCGGAACCAAGCTGCAGGTCTCGCGCGCCTTCGGTCCCTGGTTCGAGGTGGAGACGGCCGAGGGCACCGGCTTCGTCCACGCCCGCGACATTCGCTAAGCACGATCGGCGCTGGCACGGCTCGGCCCTCTCAACAAACCCGTCGCACGCTCGGCGACCTGGCCAGACAGGTCGTCGAGCGAAGTCTGCGAACCGCTTCACGCTGGAATTGATGCGCGGGTCGCGGACTGTCGGGGACGCGTCACCGTAAGCTTCTCCACCGCGTCAGTGAACCCTGTGACGCCATTCGGAGAGCACCATGTTGTCGACTTACCGAAACACTCGTCGCCCTTCATCGGCAGTACCCACACCCAGCCACCGCGGCCTCGTCGCGGCGCTGCTCGCGACCAGCTCGCTGCTAGTCGCTTGCGCCGGCACCCCGCCCGTACGGAGCGACGCCACACAGGATGCCTTGGTTTACACCGTGATGGAGGGCGACCGACTCGGTGAGATTGCCCGCGAAACGACCGGCAACGCCGATCACTGGCGTGCCATAGCCGCCGTGAACGGTATCGATGACCCGCGCAAGCTGCAGGCAGGCGCGCCCCTCGTGATCCCTTCGCGATTGCTCCCGGCAAACAGCCAGGCCCTCACCCACCGGGTCACACTTGCGACCGTCGACGTCAATCGTCGCTTCGAACTGACGCCGCTCGACGGCTCGCGTGGCCACGAAGGCCGTTCGCTCTTGACGAAATCTGTCAGCGTTAAAAAATCTGTCCGCGTGAAAGATGTCGCCGACAAGGCAGATGCCGTGGTCGTCACCCGCATTGCCGCGACCGACGTGACCCGAACGGGCACGAGTTCGCTGCTCGAGGGCCAGCGTGGCATAAGGGTCGTGGGCAGCTATTTCCCGAAAGGCATCTATGCGCAGCCTGCCAGTTATTCGAGGCTCATGATGCGGGTTGCGCCGGGCACCGTCTTACCCCTCGAACGCACCGTCAGCGACTGGTACGAAGTGATGACGGCAGAAGGCGTCGGTTACCTGCGCGACATCGATGGCAAGCTGGCCGACAGTGACGACGGCGTGCAGCTCACGCTGGCCGAGTCGGATCAAGGCTGAACGACTTTCAGTTGAGCGACCGGCAATCGACAGACAGAGGAATGATGGATTCAGACCCCGGAGAAGTAATCAATGACCGTTCAGTGCGACTGCTGACGCTGTTACGTCACGGCAAGGCCGAAGCAGCCCCTCCAGGCGGCACCGATCGTGATCGCGCGCTTGCCGCGCGGGGTCACAGCGATGTTCGCAAGATCGCGTTGCGCAGCCTGGATCCGGCAAGGCCACCGCAACGCATCCTCTACAGCCAGGCGCGACGTACCGTTGAAACGGCGGACGTGTTCCGCGACGCGCTATCGCTTGACGAGAACAGTTTCATCGGTCGCGAGAGGCTCTACCTCGCCTCGGCGGAAACCTTGCTTGCGGAAATTCAGGAACAGGATGCCGAGGGTGTCGAACACCTGATGATCATCGGTCACAATCCCGGACTCGAGCAGCTGGCGATGCACCTCGACAAGCGACTCGGGGAGCCCCACTGGTCGATGTCTACGGCCACGCTCTGTCGGTTCCTGCGCCCTGTCGACGAACCTGCACGACTGCTGCTGGAGGAGCGCCCGGGTTCGCGCCGATAAGTGGAACGTCTTACGGATCGACCTTGGTGAAAACCACGGAAGGCTTGTCGCCCTTGCGGTAATAGCGTGGATGGTCACTCATTTCGAGCAAGGCCCGGTCGCGTGCCTCCGCCGTCTCGTACCAGCGCCACTGACACCAGTCCGCACCGAGCAGATGGGGCGCGCTCATCGGATCACCGGCCGGCAGGGTCACGGCAATGCCGTAAGGTCTGGCTGTTTCGTTCAAGAAATCCTTCCGGCGATCCACATGAATCGTGAATTCTACGTCTACCGAGCAGTCACGGGCGGATTCGCGGATAATCCGAGGCCTCACCAGACGACGAACCTGAACCATGCAAACCCCGAAACTGCTGACGCGAACGCTCGGGTGCACCGCCCTCGTTCTGGCGATGGCCGGCTGTACCCAGGAAACGCAGAACCAGATCGGCCGTTCCATTCAGAACTGGACCGGTACGGACGGCATCATCGAGATCTATGCAGGCCCCGAGCTGGTCAAGCGCTTCATGCAGATCGACAAGCTGACGACCGCCGCCGGCACGGATAACGGCGCCGACCGACCCTATCGCTTCGGTTACGGCATTCTCGACGCGAACCTGAACGGCGAGGTAGACAACGGCGAGAAGAAGGTCTACTTCGAGTTCAGCGACTACAGTACGTCCTACATCTTTTACGAAAGCCCGACCTGACGGCATCGCGCCGTCACATTGCCTGTCCTTGTCCAGCTCAGAGCCTTGCTGGACAAACCACATTGACAGACGACTTTCGACGACTAGTCTCCTGACGTGTCCCGGAGCAGTCCGGTGTCACGTTCTTACCCCCTTTGCAGGGCCCGCTCAGCGGGCCCTTCTTTTTACCCGGGTCCGTGGGGTTGCAAGGAGGCTTGCGCCACGCCGCTCGGCAACGCCGATCGTCGCCATCACGTTCAGGCGCTGGCGAGAAAGAAACGCACCATCTCGAGCGACGCGTCCGGGCCCTCGGACTCGGTATGCGAGCCTGCCGGGTTGCCGCCAGACCAGGCGTGCGTACCGGCAGGCACGTGCCAGTGTTCGCAGATGACCCTTCGACTCCGATCCGTGTAGGTGGTTTGCGAATAGCCGCGCTGCTGAATGCCCTTGCCAAGGCGTGTCTGCGCGGTGATCTCCGTCCCCTCGGCGATACGCGAGAGGCAGGCATCGACGATGAGTTGTGCATTGTCACTGTGCACCACCTGATCCAGACCGCCATGGATCACGAAATGCGGCTTGGGAAGAGTGTCGGCGCTGGTTACCTTCGATGTCGAGCGGATCTTCCTCGGCACACCGGACTTCATCACGGACAACGCCTGCGGTAACGAGCGGGCAACGCCTGTGGCCAAGCCGGAATGCACGCCGACGGCGGCAAAGATTTCAGGGTAGGTCTCAGCCAGTATCAGCGCCATCGAGCCACCCGCCGACAGGCCCGCCACGAAGACACGACGGGTATCGATGGGGTGATTCTCGCAGACATCGCGCGTCAGCGCGGCCAGGCGCCTTGGTTCACCACGCTCGCGCCGCTGATGCGAAGGCTTGAACCAGTTCCAGCACTTGTTGATGTTGGCTGCGCCGTTCTGCATCGGATAGAGAACGTAGAGGCCTTCCTCTTCGGCAACCGCGTTCATGGCGGTACCGAGCGCGAAATCGTCAGCGTCCTGGGTGCAGCCGTGCAACATCACGATCAGCGGCGCGGCCGGGCGAACCGGCCGGGTGGGTTCAAACAGCTTGTAGGCAACTGTCCGACCACCGATGCGATGAACGCCGGCATGAATGATGGGTGTCGCATCGACGGGATCCACGTCGACAGCCGAAGTCGCGGCCGCTGCATCGATGACTCGCATCACGCCGTTCGCGTTGCCCGAAGGGCTCGACATGTTCTGTTTTCCTTTTCCGAGCCACGCAAGTGCTTGCATTCTTCCTGTTCCATCAAGATTGCCGACCTCGCTAGCTGGCACGTGTCGTGCGGTCAGTCGACACGGCTACTCACAACGAGTGCACGAACCGCGCCGTTCGTCGTGACGGCTCCACAACACGTCAGGTGGCCCCTGCGCGGTCACGCTATACTGCCGCCGCGCCTCACCCCGGACGAAACGAACCATGCGGATGGATTACTTCAGCGATCTGGTCGAACAGTCGATCAACGGCGCAAGCGCCGAGATCGTCGGCGATGGCAGCAAGTTCGAAGCACGGGTTATCAGCGACTCTTTCGACGGCCTGTCAACACTCGCGCGGCACAAGCAGGTCTATGCCGTACTCGACGAGCACATTCGTTCCGGGGCGATTCATGCACTAAGCATTCGTGCCTTCACCCCTGCCGAATGGGCTGCGAAGGGCAAAGACTGACTCTCGCCACGAGCCGCTAGCACGCCCGGCTGCCACTACGATCATGTGCCTGCGAGTGCCAGTCGACCGGCGTAGTCACGCGCGAATTGCGCGGCTATGCGCCCGCTTCTGTTGCCCCGAAGCAATGCCCAACGCAGCGCCTCGGCACGACACTCATCGCTCAAACCATCGATTCCGTTTCGTTTCAACCAGAGGCTAACCGCTTCGAGATACTGAATCTGTGAGAAAGGGTGAAAACTCAACCAGACCCCGAAACGCTCGGATAACGAGATCCGTTCCTCGACAGCCTCGCCGTGGTGCAGTTCACCATCAACGATACGGGAATGTTCGTTGTCGGCCATGTGCTCCGGGACCAGATGGCGGCGGTTCGACGTTGCATAGATCACGACGTTGTCGGGGGCGATGGCGGTCGAGCCATCGAGCGCTGCCTTCAGGGTTCGGTAGCTCGCGTCGTCAGCATCGAACGACAGATCGTCGACAAAGAGCACGAATCGCTCGCCACGATCACGCAGCGGTGCAACCACGGCCGGTAGATCGACCAGGTCGTGCGCGTCGATCTCGATCAAGCGCAAGCCCTTGTCGGCATAACGATTGACCATAGCCTTCACCAATGAGGATTTTCCGGTACCGCGCGCACCCCACATGAGGACATGATTGCGGGGCAGACCGGCGACGAACTGGCGAGTATTCGCGTCGACGATGCCGATCTGGCGCGGGATCGCGACCAGATCCTCGACCCGGATGCCATCGGTCTGCCTGATCGGCTCGAGGCGCCCCTGCCCTCTTTCGGTACGCCAACGGTGGGCAAGCGCGGTATCGTCCACAATCGAGACGCCTGGTGGCCCGAAAATAGCTTCCAATCGACCCACCAGTCGATCCAGACTGACCAGCAGGGAATCCGTGTCAGACATACGTGCGTGTGCTTGCGGGCACCGGACCTCGGTCACGGCAGGGAGCACGATTCTAGCCGAGACCGGCCAGCACCGGATGCGACACGTCGGGGAGAGCAAGTTGGAGTTCGATCGGGAAACGAGCACAGCATCGAAAAGAAACGCCGGTAACAGCTGGATCGAACGTCTGTCGGACGTCATGCGGCATGCCAGCGACGAAGTGCCGTCGCGTCTGCACACGACACTCTCCTGCCATGTCCGTGGCAAACGGCCGATCCTCTTCCTGCCACCCGAGATGGGTACGCTGCAGCCGCAAGGACTCGCCTATCTGCGCGCATTCGCGCGGCGTCACAGCTTCGGACTGGTCGAGGACAGACGCAAGATCGACCTCCGTCCGGTCACCGAATCACGTGATCGCTCGCCATCGAAGCTGGCCATGGGTATCAGCCTGCTGCTCAAGCAGACCGGCATGCCCGGCGGCGCCAGAACACTTTCCAGCCCACACCGACTGAACGCCGACAGCCTGCACGTCGATCTCGCTGAACTGGTACACATGGCAGCCCTCGCGCGGCGCCGCAGCAAACGTATCGTGCTGTTGCCGAATCGCATGATCGTCGACATGATCGGTCAGGACACGCACCCGATCGTGGGTCATGCCTGCCGTCTTGCCACCACGGACTCGAACACCGTTCTCAGCCAGTTCGAATCGCCCTCTTTCCGCTCCATCGGTTACAGCACCGGGCGGCAATACGTCATGCATGTCTTTCTCGCCGGCGGCAGTTCGGATGCACCTGAACTCTGGACGCGCTTGCAGTTGTTCACACATACGGATTTTCGCTTTCGACTGTTCCCGGGTCAGAGACAGGGGCCGGACTATGGCCTCTTCCACGCGACCTACTTCTTCGAGATGTCTGACGGCACCAAGTCTCCCTGGTGGCTCAAGCAGGAACCGGACAATCCGACTCTGCAGTAGCGTCACGCAGGCACACCGGCTTGTGCACCGCTACGTCAGTGGTCTTCGACGGTTCAGCGCAGGCTGGCCTGCCTGTGGTCAAATGCGTGCGCACAAGCGACGGCGAGACAAGGGTGGTTGACACGATGAGTGATGAACTACGGGTTCTGCTCGGCAAGGGCGAAACGGCTGTCGAGCTCTATGCGGGCCTTGCCAATCGCCACGGACTGATCGCGGGCGCAACCGGAACCGGCAAGACGGTCTCGTTGCAAGTGCTTGCCGAAGGCTTGTCGGCACTCGGCGTGCCGGTCTTCATGACCGACGTCAAGGGCGATCTGTCCGGTATTTCTCAACCCGGCAGCGCACACCCGAAGATCGACGAGCGACTACAACGAGTCGGCATTCCGGACTTTGCCTTCGAGGGCAGTCCGACGGTTCTCTGGGACCTTGACGGCGAACACGGTCATCCTATCCGCACCACCATCACCGACATGGGGCCGGCCTTGCTGTCCCGCCTGATGGATCTCAACGAGACGCAGGAAGGCATCCTGAACATCGCGTTCCGTTTTGCGGACGACGAAGGCATGCTGATGCTCGACCTGAAGGATCTGCAGTCGACCCTGCGGTTTCTTGCCGACAACGCCAAGGCCTTCCGGGAAGACTACGGCAACGTGTCGAGCGCAAGCGTCGGGGCCATCCAGCGGCGCTTGCTGGTGCTCGAGGAAGAAGGTGCCGATCAGTTCTTCGGGGAGCCGGAACTCGATCTCTGGGACCTGATCCGCACCTCCCGTGATGGCCGCGGCCACGTCAACATCCTCGACGCACGTGCGCTGATGCTCAGACCGAGGTTATACGGTACGTTTCTTCTCTGGCTTCTCTCGGAGCTGTTCGAGGAACTCCCGGAAGTCGGTGATCCTGATGTCCCGAAATTCGTGTTCTTCTTCGACGAAGCACACCTTCTCTTCAACGACGCATCGAAGGCACTGGTCGAGAAGATCGCGACCGTCGTCAAGCTGATTCGTTCGAAGGGCGTCGGCATCTACTTCATCAGTCAGAACCCGCTCGACATTCCCGACGAGGTGCTCGGGCAGCTTGGCAATCGCATTCAGCACGCGCTGCGCGCCTTCACCCCACGCGATCAGAAGGCCGTGCGGGTTGCAGCGGACACAATGCGTCAGAATCCGGCCTTCGAGACGAAGGTCGTCATCACGGAACTTGGCGTCGGTGAAGCGCTGGTGTCGACCCTGCAGCCTGACGGTACACCGTCGATCGTGCAACGCACGCTGATGAGCCCACCGCGTTCACGCATCGGCGAGGCCACGGACGTCGAACGACAGGCACTCAGGAAGAACAGCCCGATCGGCGCACGCTATGACAAGGCGGTAGATCGCGAGTCCGCATTCGAGATGCTCGAGGAGCGCATTCAGAAACAGACCGAGCAGGCCGCGGCGGAAGCGGCCGCCGTGGCGGCGGCCAAGCAGCACGAACAGGAAGAACGCGCGGCCCGACGTGGCAGTGGTCGTGGACGTCAGACCATTGCCGAGGCGGCGGCCAAAACCTTTGTACGTTCCATCAGCTCGCGGCTCGCGACTCGCGTGGTACGTGGGCTTCTCGGCTCCGTCATGCGACGCTGAAACGAGCCGTTCTGTACGACAGACCTCAAGCGTGAGCCCGCCGGTTCATCCTTCCTTTACGACGAGAAACCGCCTTACCCGATGTCACTCATTCGTGCCCAGCAGGTCTCGCTCGCGTTCGGCGCGCGCGCCGTTCTCGATCAGGCATCGTTCACGGTTGAGCCCGGGGTGCGTATTGCGCTGGTCGGTCGTAACGGCGAAGGCAAGTCGACGCTTCTGAAGCTGATCGCCGGTCTGATCGACGCCGACAGCGGTGACATCGTTCGTCAATCAGGATTGAAGGTTGCCTACCTCCCACAGGCCGTGCCGACCGATCTGCAAGGCACGGTGTACGAGCAAGTCGCCGGGGGCATACCCGACGCAGGCTCGCTGCTCGCCGACTACCACCGCGTCTCGACCGACACAGACGGCGAGATGGACATGCAGGCTCTGGCCCGATTGCAAGACCGGCTTGACGCGATCGATGGATGGTCGCTGGCACAGCGCGTCGAGCAGACCCTGTCGCGAATGGAACTCGATGCCGATGTCGACGTCGCCAGTCTTTCGGGCGGTCTCAAGCGACGGGTGCTGCTGGCCCGGGCGCTGGTGAACGATCCCGACCTGCTATTGCTCGACGAACCCACCAACCATCTCGACATGGGGGCCGTTGACTGGCTGCAAGAGCATTTGCAGGGATTGCGCTGCGCCTTGATCTTCGTCACCCACGATCGATCGTTTCTCGAAGCCGTGGCGCGCGACATCATCGAGCTCGATCGCGGCAGACTCAGCGAGTGGCCCGGTGACTACGCACTCTACAAGAAGCGCAAGAACGACCAGCTCGAGGCCGAGGCGACACAGAACGCGCTGTTCGACAAGAAGCTGGCTCAGGAGGAAACGTGGATTCGGCAAGGCATCAAGGCGCGGCGCACGCGTAACGAAGGTCGTGTCCGGGCGCTGGAGGCGTTGCGCGCCGAGCATCGCGAAAGGCGTGTGCAGAGTGGCAGCGTGCGCATGAGCGTCAACAGCGCCGAGCGCAGCGGCAAGCGGGTGTTCGAAGCCGACAACGTGACTTTCCGCCGAGGCGAACGAACGATCATTCGTGACTTGAGTGTCGAATTGAGCCGCCGTGATCGGCTCGGAATCATTGGCCCGAACGGTTGTGGCAAGTCCACCCTGGTCAACCTGCTGGTGGGCAACCTCGAGCCTGACGGCGGCAACATACGGCACGGCACTCGTCTGGAGATCGCTTATTTCGATCAGCTGCGCGCGTCTCTCGATGCAAAGGCCACGGCAGCAGAGAACGTCAGCGGCGGCCGTGACACGGTGACCGTGAACGGCAACGATCGTCACATCATGAGCTACATGCAGGACTTCCTGTTCGAGCCCTCGCGCGCCCGCGCGCCGATCACGGCGCTCTCCGGAGGCGAGACCGGCCGACTCATGCTCGCCAAGCTCTTTCTCAAACCCTCCAACGTCATCGTGCTCGATGAACCGAGCAACGATCTCGACATCGAGACCCTGGAACTGCTCGAAGCCTTGCTGGCTGACTACGTCGGCACCGTCATCCTGATCAGTCACGACCGGCAACTGCTGGAAAACGTGGTTACCCGCAGCCTCGTCTACCAGGGCGAGGGACGCTTCGTGAGCGTCATCGGTGCCTGGGACGATTTCGAACGCGAACGCGCGACGTCGTCAACCCTGAAACCGGTGTTCGGTCAAAGCGAGGAAGGTGAACTGTCAGCTTCGCTGACCGCGCGTAACAAGAGCACGCGAACCGAGGATACCGATGCGAAAGTCGACGGAAAAGACAGGGGAGCAACCGCGTCCAACGGCCATGCGTCGACCCCGGTTCACACGCCTGCGCGCGTCAAGCTCAGCTACAAGTTGCAGAAAGAGCTCGACGAATTACCGGCGACGATCGAAGATCTCGAACAGCGACTTGCCGCCATGCAACAGGCGATGGCCGCAAACGACTTCTACGCGGACCGTGACAAGGCCGAGCAAGTGATTGCCGACGCGGCCACCACGCAACAGACACTGGATACAAGCTATGCTCGCTGGGACGAGCTCGAATCCCGCGCCAGTGGTGCGTCAACCTGATATCGACGGATCAGGGTGCCGGAGACATGAAGTCCCACTCGTCGATGAACGAAATAGCGCCCGAGTCACTGATATCGACCTGAACCCGGTTTCGCGCCTCAGCCAGTGCGCCGACGCGCAGACCACGAACGGGCCTGCCATTGACTTGAACCGTGAGAACGGCATCTGATGGATCTATTCCGGCGATGTTCTCGTCGGGGTCAACATCGGCGTGACGCCCGTTCCGGCGAGTGATCGCGGTGACGGCCGAACCTACCCCTTCCTCGATCCGCGCTGAATCGGCGTAGTCACGCACGTCCCGTTGTTCACACGTCCCAGCGTCGTCATCACGGTCGATAATGGCGTTTTCGGTGCTCTGATCCGTGCGCAAGTTCCTGACCCGAAGATCAGCGCCGCTCTCCGTGCGCTGAAGTCGCGAGAATCGCATTCTCGAGCGCGTTCGCACGGTCGAGTCGCAACCCGCCGGTACCGAGTTCTCGATGCTGATCTGTCGAGCGGATGTGCCTTCGAGCCTAGCCGACAGTATCGTGCTCTCGATCGACAGAACATAGTTCCGGATCGTCTCCTCGATGCTGCTCGATGCAGAGAAATTCCCGGTTTCCACGGATTCATAGCGACCGTCAAGCCGGTAACCGCGCACGCCACAGTCGTCGAAGCGGTAGCTCTCCTGGTTACCCGGAGCACCGCTTGCACCCTCTACCGTTGGTACGTAGGAAGCTTCACCTCCCTGCGGACAGTCCAGTACGACAGCTCCTTCGCGCTGCGAATCTGCCGGACCGACAACGGCAAGCAGACGATCGATCAATCGTTGCAGATCGCTCAACGGCTCACCGTTCAGCACGTTCGTCACAGCATCGCGAGCCCGTGTATACGGGCCGTCCAGGAACACCGCAGCGTCGGCATCTGAATCCGAATCTGTATCCGCATCCGCATCCGAGTCCGCATCCGAGTCCGAGTCCGAGTCCGGATCTGATCCTGTATCTGTATCTGTATCTGTATCTGAATCGGTATCCGCTTCTGCGTCTGAATCTCCCGCAGGCTCCGGCTGGGGTTGAGGTTCCTCACCGGGCCCTGTGTCCGGCTCGGCTTCAGGCTCTGCCTCAGGCGCCCCTTCAGGCGGTGACTCTGGCCCCGCTTCAGTCCCCGCTTCTGGCTCAGCATCTGTCTCTGCGACAGGATCCGCTTCAGGTACCGGGCCAGGCTCTCCTGTCTCACCCGGCAAGGGGATAGTCGGTGTCAGCGTGGGCGGCGGTGCGGAGGTAACCGGGTCGTCCAGGTCCGCTACAGGAACCCCCTCGGCACTCCCCGCTGCCGGATCATCCAGAGGCGGAGTATCACCTGCCGTGTTTCCGGCATTCCCCGAAAGGCTTGCATCGCTGCCAGTTCCCGAGCCGGAATCATTCTGGCAGCCGGCTATCAGCAAAAGCCCCACCAAGGGGAAAACGAGGATGTACATACGCCGCTCCACTGGCAAAGACGCAACGGTATCAGCAAGCGTCAACCGGTGCTGATTCGAACTGTGTCAGCGTTTTCGATGTCGACACCGCAGCGTGACACCTGCCACAGATTCTCAGCACATCTCGCGTCCGCACCTGTCGATCAGCAACGCTGATAGATTCTCGTCACCGTATCGAGCGTCACCTGCATTGCCGGGATCTCACTCAACCGATCAGTGGCCTCGGCACCGGACCGATACGCATGAGGCGTCATCGCAAGCAGATCCTGCAGGCAATCGCTACCCAGCATGTCTGACATGTGCACCTCCGAGAGACTGTCGATACGGCGGTAACCTGCTGCCAGCGCGGCATCATCGTTCGGCGGCGAGTGCAACTTGACGACGGGATAAATCAGCTCGCGCAGTTCCACAAGATGTCGTGGACCGGCATCCGTGACCACCACCCATTGCCCGGCCGTCTGCAAGGCAGCCCAGGGCTGCCAGGTCTCGAACCCGAACATACTGGTAATGATGCCTGCCTTGCCTTGAAGGACCGGCAGACGCGTGTTGTTGGCAACGGCCCACCCCAATGACCGATATCGGCGTGCGGCAGCCAGTATTGCAGGTCTGGAGAGATCGATTCCCAGCACGCCGAAGACGGATGCACCGTGCACGCGTCTGAGCTCTGCTGCGAATCGCGCGGTATGAAAGCCCTCACCGCAGCCCGCATCAACCAGCAGTGGCGCAGAATCGACGACCGTGGCCGCCGTGGCGAGAACGGACGCGCAGACGTGACTGTTGAGCGTATCGAACACGCAGGCGTCGAGCACCCGACGTCGCGCCGCAACCATCGAAGCACTGTCGCCCGGGTGTCGCGACGACTTGAACTGGACAGGCAGGACGTTTGCATAGCCCTGGCGTGCACGATTGAAGTCATGCCCTTCCGGGCATCGAAGACTGGCACCCGACACTCTCAGCGGCAGACCATCCAGTGGACAGGCAAGCGGCAGCCGCGCCAGCGGACTGGCGTCCACGCACGTCTCATCCGCATCGGTACGCTGGTGAGTGGACGACATCGATCAGTATTCCAGCCATTCGACCAGACACGGACGTGGCAGCACAGCAACTGCCCGTCGAAGCGACGCGATACTGTCCACCTTGGTTGCCGCCAATCCATAGGCCACGGCAACGGCGACGAAATCCGGTGCCGACGGACTGACCCCCAGCGGTTGAACGCGACTCGCCTTCATCGCCTTCTCGATTTCCAGATAGCCCCGATTGTTCCAGACCAGGAAAACCACCTCGGCATCGACATCTTTCGCACTACCGAGCTCTGCGAGCGAGAACTGCAAGCCACCGTCACCGACAAGACAGATGACCGGTCGCGCCGGTTCTGCAAGCCAGGCCCCCACAGCGGCAGCTGGAGCGTAGCCCAGCGTGCCGTAACCGGTAGCCGAATTGAACCAGGACCCAGGCCTGGGCGCGTCGACGTAGAGATTACCGGCGTAGACCGGTTGCGTCGAATCGCCGACGATGGTGGCTTCAGGCAGTACCTGCCACAACGCGCTCAGCACCGCGAGATGCTCGATATATTGTTCGCCTGTCTCGACTTGCGCTGAGGCTCGACAGGCTTCTGCTCGTAGATGGCCATCGCTGCGACCGCCTTGCCATTCATCGCGTCGTCGCAGGGCACTGTCGAGAAAGTCTCCGGCCTCGCTGCAGATACTGGATGTGGCTGGCGGCCCTGCATCGAGCATGTCCGGATCCGAGTCGACGCGGACAAGACGCGTCGGCAACGTTGCCGGTCCACGCTCATACATGTCGTAGTCGGTCGGACCCCACTCGGTACCGATCGCCACGATCAGGTCGGCGTCGGCGAGCAACTTTCGCACACAGACAAGACTCGGACTGGCCGGTACGTCCAGCGGGTGATCGGCCAATACGCCACGGGCATTGACGGTAGAGACTACGGGTGCATCCAGAACCTCGGCAAAGGTGCGGAGGCGTGCAGCGGCCTTGACGACACCCCCGCCGGCAAGAATGACCGCTGACTCAGACTCACGACAAAGATCAATGCTGTGTTCGAGATCCGTGCGGCCGCAATGCACAGATTCGTGCACGTCGGCTGGTTCGTGCTCGTGCTCGTGCTCTTGCGTGCCTTCGGCCGGCATCGACAGCACGTCGATGGGAATCTCGAGATGTACCGGCCCCGGTCTTGGTCCGTTCGCGATCGTGAATAGCTCGTTCACCGCAGGCTCGAGTGTTGCGGGTTTCCACAAGGTGCGCGTCGCCAGCACGACCTGCGACAGCAAGGCCGACTGATCTGGCAGCTCGTGCAGGTGTCCTCTGCCCTGGCCGAGCGTTGCACGTGCATTGACCGCCGATATCACCACCATCGGCACTCGATCCGCACGCGCTTGCGCCATCGCGGTAAGCGCGTTGGTCAGGCCGGGACCGCTGATCAGCAGACAGACACCGGGCTTGCCGGAGACTCGCGCATAACCGTCGGCCATGAACCCTGCACCCTGCTCATGGCGGGGCGTTATGTGCCTGATGGTGCTCACCGCAAGGCCTCGATACAGTTCGACCGTATGAACGCCCGGTATGCCGAAGACGGTATCGACCCGATGCTTCTCGAGCAGCGCGATCAGATGCCCGCCGACCGTACGGTCGGCGCACCCTTCCGTCACGACAGGAGCAGCGAACGGCCGCTCATGCCGTCAGGTATCTCGAGCCCCATGAGCGCCAGCAAGGTCGGCGCTATCGACGGCAGGCCGTGCCCGGTACCGAGTTCGCGAGGTTCGCTGTCATGCACGGCACAGGCCACCGGAAAGGTGGTGTGCTGGGTGTGTGGCTCGCCACTCACGGGATCGAGCAGGCGGTCAGCATTACCATGATCGGCGGTGAGAATGATCGAATAGTCGTTGGCGACGGCGGTGTCCCAGAGTTCGCCAACCATTGTATCAACCACTTCGACCGCGGCGATGACTGCCTCACGCACGCCGGTGTGTCCAACCATGTCGCCGTTCGCAAGGTTGATCACGACAAGACCGAACCGGCCGCTCGAAAGCCCGTCGAGCACACCATCGGTCACAGCGCGTGCGCTCATCTCGGGTTGCAGATCGTAGGTGGCGACTTTGGGTGAATCGACCAGACGCCGCTCTTCACCCTCGAAAGCTTCGTCCAGACCACCGTTGAAGAAGAACGTCACATGCGGAAACTTCTCGGTTTCGGCCGACCGTAACTGAGGTATGCCGAACGCGCTCACCACAGCACCCAGTGTCGAGTCCGGCTTGTCGCGCTCGAAAGCGAATCGAAAGGGATAGTCGGTGTGGTAACGCGTCATCGTGGTCAGCGTCACCGCAGGCGCAGCACGCCGCTCGAACGCTGCGAAGCCAGGCAGCGCGAGCGCCTCTGCGAGTTCACGCGGACGATCGTTGCGGAAGTTGAAGAAGATCACTTCATCGTCTTCGAGCATGGGCTCATGGCTCGGTAACACTGTCGGGACGATGAATTCATCGCTCTCGCCCGCCTGATGCGCATCCTCGATTGCCGCACGCGCACTCGACGACTGGCGACCTTCACCGAGCGCCATCGCGCACCAGGCTAGCTCGACACGTTCCCAGCGATGATCACGGTCCATTGCGTAGTACCGCCCGGAGACGGTTGCCAGTCCACCACCAGCCGCATCGACGGCGAGCTCCACGGCATCGAGATACGACGCCGCGTTCGACGGCGCGGTATCGCGCCCGTCAGTGATCATGTGCACCAGCGGGCGCACGCCCATCCGCCGGCACAGCTCGCACAGGGCGATGAGGTGCTCGACATGCGAGTGCACGCCGCCATCGGATACCAATCCCACCAGATGCACGCCACGTCCGGTCTCAGCGGCGCGTCGCAGCGCCTCTGTCAACGCCGGGTTATCGAAGAAGCTCCCGTCCTCGATCGTATCCGAGATCTTCACCAGGTCCTGCTTCAACACGCGGCCTGCGCCAAGGGTCAGGTGCCCGACCTCGGAATTGCCCATCTGCCCGTCGGGAAGGCCCACTGCGCGACCCGAAGCTTCGATGACCGTCGTCGGACTACTTGCATAGATGCGATCGAGGTTCGGGGTCTCGGCGAGGGCGACCGCGTTGTCCAGCCGGGACGGGTTAAGCCCGATACCATCCATGATGATCAACAGGGCCTTTCGGCGTGGCGGTAGCATCGCTTTCATCGTGTTGCTTCGAGTGATTGCGCCATTAGTTGGTGCGTCAACGTGATAGTGACGGGCCCGTGGCTAGTACGTTGAAGCGCAACTAAGGCCCGGGATCGGGATCGCCGGACGTGGTCAGCGAGTTCTGGAGCGATCCGGGCGAGAACGGCCCCTTGTCTTTCGATGAGGACGCGGGGCCGCTATCGGTCCCGGTAGCGTTGGCATCGGTCGCGCTGTCAGCCGGCTCCACCGCTTCATCATCGATACGCCTGTCACGCTCCTCTCCGGCTTCGATGATGCGCTTCTTGTAGATGCTGGAGAACCAGATGCCGACCTCATAGAGAAGCCACATCGGCAGCGCCAGCAGTGTTTGCGAGATGATATCGGGTGGCGTCAGGAACATGCCGATGATGAAGGCCGCAACGAAGACATAGGGGCGAATCTTCCTCAGTTGTTCGGGCGTGGTGATGCCGACCGCGACAACGAGGACGGTCGCTACCGGCACCTCGAAGGCGATGCCGAAGGCGAAGAACAGGGTGATCACGAAGTCCAGGTAGCGACCGATATCGGTGCTGACCTGAACACCCTCGGGCGCTACCTTCGTGAAGAATCCGAAGACCAGCGGAAAGACCACGTAGTAGGCGAACGCGACTCCCGCATAGAAGAGTCCCGTGCTCGACACCATCAGAGGTACCACCAGCCTTTTCTCGTGTGTATACAGACCCGGTGCGACAAACGCCCACATCTGATAAAGCAGGTATGGCACCGCCAGGAAAACGCACAACATCAGCGTCAGCTTGAACGGAATGAAGAAGGGCGCGGCAACGTCGATGGCGATCATCTGACTGTCCGGCAAGTGCCGGAGCAGAGGCGACGCAAGCCAGGTGTATATCTCGTCGGAGAACCAGAACAGTGCGCAAAAGAGCACGGCGACCGACAAGGCCATCTTCATCAACCGATCGCGGAGTTCGACCAGGTGCGAGAGAAACCCCTGTTCCTCCTCCACTGCGGCATCGGCGCCTTTGCTGCTGTCCGCGTCTGCCACTAGCGTTCCTTGTCCGAGCGGGTGTCCCGATCATCAGGATGCACCGCAGCACGCGAGGGGGTGGACGGGGTGGCACGCGTGTCGAGTGTACTGGGCCCATCGGGCGTAACAGACGATTCCACGAGCGACTCGGCCGGATCGGGTGTCTCGGCAGGCACCTCGACATCCCTGGCCGCAACCTCACCACTCGTCGAGCCATCCAGATCCGCCGTGCCACCGCTCACTGCACTCGGTGCCGACGAACCGATCCGCGGGGTCGTGCCCTTGGACTCGGTCGAGCTCACTGCCTGCTCAAGATCACCGAAGGTCTTTCTGGCGCCCTTGACGATATCGGTCGTCGACGATTCGATGTCGCGTGTCGTCGACTTGACCATCTTCCGAAGCTCATCGATCTGCTCTTTCTGGTCACCGATCAGCTTCTGCAGATCCCCGCTCTGGAGTTCCGACGCCAGGTCCGTCTTCACGCCGCGAACGAAACGCTGCATCTTGCCAATCCAGCTACCCGCCGTGCGCGCGACGTCAGGCAGACGCTCGGGGCCAATGACCACGAGCGCGACCACGCCGATCATGAGAATCTCGGTGAAACCGACATCGAACACAGGCTTGCGCTCGGCAGAACGTCAGGTCGGGGAGTGACGAGACAGACTGATCAAGCCTGATTCTGCTTGTCAGCCTCGCGGAGTGCTGCCGGATCGGCTGCATCCTTCTCGTCGGCAAGACGCGCCGGATCGATGGATTTTTCTTCGTCCTCGTCCTTCACGGCCTGCTTGAAGCCTTTGACGGCGCCACCGAGATCGCCGCCGAGGTTCTTCAGGCGCTTGGCGCCGAAGATCAGCACGACGATGACGAGAATGATCAACAACTGCGGAACACTGGGCATCATGACTTACGGTCCTCAATCAAGTGACGTCGCGCGCGGCCTTCTCGGCATGTCCAGAGACACCTTCGCGACGAGCGAGTTCGTCGAGTATGTCATCGGGGCCGAGTCCTCGATAGCTCAGAAGCACCAGCATGTGAAACCACACATCCGCAGCTTCCGCCACGAGATGTCCGTCATCGCCGCTCTTGGCGGCCAACAACAGTTCCACCGACTCCTCGCCGATCTTCTGAAGAATGGTGTCCTCACCTCGATGAAACAAGCTCGCAGCGTAGGAAGTTGACGGATCGGCGCCGCGCCGCTCGCCCAGGGTGGCGGCAAGGCGCTCGAGTACGGGTGGGATGCTGCCAGCGCTCACGGCAATTCATCCTGAACGGCGTCATCCTGAACGGCGGCGTAGATGAGTTCCGGGGCTTTTAGCGGCGCGGCCGTGGTTTCCCAGCGTCCGGCGTCGTCAAGTCGCCGGTAGAAACAGTTGGCGCGGCCGGTGTGACAGGCTATCCCGCCTATCTGCTCGACCTTCATCAAGACGACATCGCCATCGCAATCGAGGCGCATTTCACAGACACGTTGCACATGGCCCGATTCTTCACCTTTGCGCCACAGCCGAGCACGCGAGCGCGAAAAATACACGGCGCGTCCGGTATTCACGGTTTCCTCGAAGGCCTCGCGGTTCATCCACGCGAACATGAGCACGCTGCCGCTTGCCGCATCCTGAGTGATGACGGGTACCAGTCCCGCGTCGTTGAAGGCGACAGAATCGAGCATGGAAGACGTTTACTTCGAAGCGGGCGCGGTCAAGCGAGCGAGCCGACAATAATATCATGCGACATTCGCCCTCCGGACGCCTCAGAGTCTGACCTCGACCCCGCGTTCTGCCATGTAGGCCTTCGCCTCACCAACGCTGTGTTCCCCGAAATGGAAGATGCTGGCAGCCAGTACCGCGTCAGCGCCGCCAATCTGGATGCCGTCACACAGATGCTGAAGCGTGCCGACACCACCGGACGCGATGACGGGGATGGGCACCGCATCAGTGATGGCCCGTACCAGGTCGAGATCGAAACCTTCGCGCGTGCCGTCACGATCCATGCTGGTCAGGAGTAGCTCGCCGGCACCGTTCGCCGCCATCGTGACCGCCCACTCGATCGCGTCGATACCCGTACCACGGCGTCCGCCATGCGTGAAGATCTCCCATCGCTGCTCGCCACGGCTGACCTCGATCGACCCGTCATCTACCCGCCCGCCATCGACCAACTTGGCATCGAGGGCGACCACGATGCACTGGGATCCGACCTTCTCGGCGGCGCGCGCGACCAGGGCGGGATCATGGACCGCAGCCGTGTTGATACCGACCTTGTCAGCGCCCGCATTGAGCAGGCGCCGCACGTCATCGACAGCCCGCACGCCCCCTCCCACCGTCAGCGGAATGAAGACTTCCGAGGCAACCGCTTCGATCATCGTGAGGATGAGATCACGATCATTCGAACTGGCGGTGATGTCGAGGAACGTGACCTCGTCAGCCCCGGCACGGTCATAGCCCTGCGCGATCGTCACCGGATCACCGGCATCGCGGATATCGAGAAACCTGACCCCTTTCACAACCCGCCCCGCATCGACGTCGAGGCACGGAATGAGGCGTCGCGCGAGCCCCATCAGCGCAGCACCGGGCCGGTTCTATCGGCACCGCGTCGAGCAGCCAGGGTGTCGCCCAGAACCTGCGCCGCCGCCAGATCCACACTGCCTTCATAAAGCGCCCGGCCGACGATGGCACCGGCGATGGCACGGCCGCTGACCGCTGCGAGCCCTTCGATGTCGGCGAGCGTCGAGACGCCTCCCGAAGCAATCACGGGAATATCCACGGCGTTCGCGAGTTCGGAAGTTGCCTCGACGTTGACACCTTGCATCATGCCGTCTCGCGCAATGTCGGTGTAGACGATCGCGGCGACCCCCGAGTCGACGAAGCGGCGAGCCAGGTCGATTGCATTCACGCTCGAGGTCTCCGCCCAGCCGTCCGTGGCGACCATGCCCTCTTTCGCATCGAGGCCGACGATGACGGCGCCTGGATGCCGCTTGCAGAGGCGCGCGACGAAAGCCGGCTCCTCGACCGCACGAGTGCCTATGATCAACCAGCGAACGCCGGCATCGACGTAGGCATCAGCGATCTCCTCGGTGCGAATACCGCCGCCGATCTGCACCGGTATATCACCGGCATTGTCGACGATGCGTCGAATGAGCGCTGCGTTCTTCGGCTGGCCTGCGAAAGCACCATCGAGATCGACCAGATGAAGCCGCCGTGCCCCTTCACCTACCCAGCGAAGCGCCACGTCCACCGGGTCGTCAGCGAAGACCGTGTCGTCTTCCATGCGACCTTGCCGGAGCCGCACGCAGCGCCCCTCTTTCAGATCGATAGCCGGAATGATCAGCATGTGCCGTCCCACGCAACGAAGTTCTTCAACAACATCAGACCGTCACTCGCGGATTTTTCCGGGTGAAACTGGCAGGCAAAGAAACCGGGAAAGGTGATCGCCACGGCCAGTTCGTGGCCATAGTCGCAAACGCCACAGACGTGCGACGTGTCTGCAGGCTGACAGAAATAGCTGTGAGCAAAGTAGAACCGGGCGCCATCGTCGATGTCACGCCACAGGGGATGCGCTCGTGCATGGCGCACCTGGCTCCAGCCCATGTGCGGCACCTTCAGCCGCTTCCCGGCAGCGTCGTGCAAGGGATCAGCGAAACGCACGACCCGACCCGGAATCACGCCGAGACACGGCACGCCACCATTCTCGTCACTGTGTTCGAGCAACACCTGCAAGCCCATGCAGATTCCGAGAAACGGTCGTGTCTCGAAGGTTTCGCGCACCGTCGTTCCCAGGCCACTCGATTCGAGCGCCGACATGCAGTCGCGTGCGGCGCCCTGGCCGGGACAGACGATACGATCGGCGGAGGCTATGAATGCCGCATCGCTACTGACGACGACCTCGTCCTCGGGGGCGACCCGTTCGATGGCCTTCGAGACAGAGCGAAGATTGCCCATCCCGTAGTCGACGACAGCGATGCGTTGCATAGAGTGGACGCGTCAGAGTGGCAACAGGGAGACGGCATCCAACCGCCATGCGCGCCAGGCGGCAATCATCGCTTCGTGCCGAAGCATTGCCATGTCGTGCACCACGATGTTGCGCACTACAAGCTCCCCTTGGTCGATGGCATCGCCTCGCTCGCCCGCTCGTCGATACTGCAGGCAACACGCAGCGCCCGGCCGAAGGCCTTGAACAAGGTCTCGATGCGATGATGATCGTTGTCACCGTGAAGCGCGTCCATGTGCAAGGTCGCACGCGCATTGTTCGCAAAGCCCTGAAAGAACTCGCGGGTCAGTTCGACATCAAAATTTCCTACCCTCGGACGGCGGAAATCTGCCCTGAAGTGCAATCCCGGACGGCCCGAGAAGTCGATGACGACCCGGGACAAGGCCTCGTCGAGCGGCACGTAGGCGTGACCGTAACGCTGGATGCCCCGCCGCTCCCCCAGCGCCTCGGCGAATGCCGTACCGAGAGCGATACCGATGTCCTCGACACTGTGATGGTCGTCGATGTGATTGTCACCCTCACAGGCCACATCGATGTCGAACAACCCGTGACGGGCGATCTGGTCGAGCATGTGATCGAGAAACGGTACGCCGCTCGCACGCGTGCCCTCACCCGATCCGTCGAGCACGACGGTGACGGCAATGGACGTTTCCAGGGTGGTTCTGGTGACGCTCGCACGGCGCTCGGACAAAGGAATTCCTCGATCAACGGCGGTCGGCAAGGATACACGCTAGGCACCGGCAAGGCGACGGGACGCACGGCCTGTCAACCGAGGCTCAGTCTCGATCGACGGAACGCAAGTGAAAGGTGACCGGTCCGTCGTTGATGGAAGCAATCTGCATGTGCGCACCGAAGCGACCCGTCCGGGTATTCGCGATCACCTCGCTACAGCGCGCCGTCATGACATCGAAGAGTTCATTCGCTCTTGACGGCTCTGCTGCTGTAGAGAAACCGGGCCGACGACCTGTTCGGGTATCGGCCGCGAGCGTGAACTGCGGCACCAGCAACAGGGCACCGCCAGAGGCGATCAGGTCAAGGTTCATGCGCCCGCTCGCGTCGGCGAATATCCGGTATCCGAGCAGACGCTCGGCGAGCCGGATGGTCGTCGTGACGGTATCGTCGCGTTCGACACCGATCAGCACGAGCAGACCGGCATCAATGCGCGCCGTCTCGACGCCATCGATACGGACACTGGCCTCGATTACCCGCTGAATCAGTGCTATCACGGTGTCTCAACCGATCAACGATGCCAGTTGTAGGAATTTTCCTACACGAATTCCAGCTTTTTCTGACAGAAGAACGAGACTGTTCCGATAGCCACAGTTGTTCCTGTGAGTGATCATATTTGTGTGGCGAGGACATGCCACGCACAGGGAAGTCTCAGGGACGAACACGACCGACAGGGAAGAACGCTTGGTAGGGCACCCGCGCGGTGACCAGCACTTGGCGAACCAGGAGGGTTCAACCCGGCTACGGACAGCCGGGCTCTTACCCTCCCTTGACGTGAATTGACACGTCTTGAGTCGGAACCGCTGACTATCGCGCGAGTTCCACTGATACGCAACCACATTCAGCATTGTTCCCATGGCAATCCGGCAAACCGCCAGCCTGCCACGGTATTGCGATGATGCTCGTCGTCGAGCGGCCCTTCGAATCCACCATCGACGATCGCCACCGACCTCAGCCCGTCATCGAGCAATGCTCGCGCGGCATCCCGTGATCGATTGCCACTGCGGCAGATCAACACCAGCGGCGCACCACTGCCGCGGCGCACGCGACCGAGCATGAGTTTCCGCACTTCGGCGACAAAGCGCTCGTTCACGGTCCAGTTCGGCGCATCTATCCAGGGCACGTTGACCGAGCCCCGAGGGTGTCCGATCATCAGATATTCCATGTCCGAGCGCACGTCGACGAACAGCATGCCCGGGTCTGCTTGCTGCATCTCATGAACTTCATCTGGCGGCACGATAGTCGCCTCGATAATTTCACCCACGACCTTTCCTGTTCGTCCGCCGGGATACGGATTCTAGTACGCTCGACGCCGACGGCTACCCTGCGCCGACCGGACGTCACCGTGCTCGACCTGAGACTCCCGCCTCCAGTGGTGCATCAACGTGATATCTGGCGGAACCCACCTTGACTACCGATTGGCGCAGTCGTCTGCACCTCGCGCTGGCCAGAAACGGCATGGCGCTGCTGGCACGACTCCCGTTGGCCGGAAATCATGTCCTCGGTAGCCTGCTCGGCGAAATCGCGTGGCTGAGCCGCTCGCGACTGCGCCGAGTCAGCGAGATCAATCTCGACTTGTGCAGGCCGACGGCATCCGCCGAAGAGCGTCGTGAGCTGGTGCGACGAAGCCTTCGTGAGACCGGCAAGACGCTGACCGAGTCGGCCTGGCTGTGGCATCGACCGCGCAACTTCATCGCGGGTCATTTCGTCGAGGTACACGGCGCCGAGCTGCTCGACGCAGCCACGGCCCGCGGGCAGGGGTTGGTGATCGCAACGCCGCACATCGGCAGCTGGGAACTCTGCAACCTGGCGGTGAGCACGCACGCCCCGATCACCTATCTCTACCGTCCACCCCGAACGTCTGCGCTCGAACCTCTGCTGATCGACTGGCGGCGAAATCTCGGCGGTGAGCCTGCTCGACTCGACTCTGGCGGTATTCGACAGGTTCTGGGCGAACTCAGGGCAGGCCGCACTGTCGGCATTCTGCCGGATCAGGAACCTGATGCGACATCGGGCGTATTTGCCCCCTTCTTCGGCATACCTGCGTTGACGATGACACTGCTGGCGCGGCTCGCGTCACGCCCCGAAACCACGGTCCTGTTCCTGGTCGCCGAACGCTTGCCACGCGGTCGGGGCTGGCGTGCTCACTTCCTGGCCCCGGAACCCGGCATCAGCAACGCTGACAAGGCCGAAGCGGCGGCCGCGATCAATCGCACCGCCGAGCGTTGCATCGAGCTCTGCCCGACACAGTACCTGTGGAGCTACAAGCGCTTCCGAGCCATGCCGGGAGGCGAGCGGCGAAACTATCGGTGAAGGCATCAATCCTCGATGCTTGTTGCGACATCCACGTCCAGGCAGTACGCTCGGCATTCGTCGCGACGTTGATGTCGTGACGACACGATGACTCATTGGGGTGCCGAGAGGCTGAGAGTCGATGGCCATGCCGTCGACAACCCGTGGAACCTGAACCGGTTAGGACCGGCGTAGGGATTTGAGTTGGCGCCTTGTCGTTCGGTCATCGTCCTCGTTCTGAATTGGAGATGAACCGTGCCTGTGCCGACCCTGCCGCCTTCCCGTCCGCGTGGACGCGCTATTGCCACGACCCTGCTCGCGTTCTTGCTTCCGGCGCTCGCACCCTTCGACGAAGGCATCGCGGCCGACCGCACACTGACGGTCTACACCTACGAGTCCTTCGTGTCCGAATGGGGACCCGGGCCGATCATCAAGGAAGCCTTCGAGGCGAAGTGCGGTGACTGCACAGTCGACTTTGTCGCACTCGACAGTTCGGCAGGCATCCTGAACCGCGTTCAACTCGAGGGCGAGAACACGCGCGCCGACATCGTGCTCGGACTCGATACCAACCTGATGGCCATTGCCGAGGATAGTGGACTGCTCGCCACCGCCGAGGTCGATACCAGCGGGTTGCAGCTGCCGATCGAGTGGACTTCAGAAATCTTCGTGCCGTACGACTACGGCTATTTCGCGTTCGTCTACGACACCGAAGCACTGAGCACACCGCCGAGCAGCTTCGACGCCTTGCTTGCCGCACCCGACGATGTTCGCATTATCATCCAGGATCCGCGAACGAGCACACCAGGGCTCGGCCTGCTTTTGTGGATCAAGGCTGTCTATGGTGACGCGGCCGCCGAAGTCTGGGCCCGATTGCAGCCACGCATCGTGACCGTGACCAAGGGCTGGAGCGAGGCCTACTTCTCACTCTTCCTGAATGGCGAAGCACCGATGGTGTTGAGCTACAGCACCTCTCCGGGGTACCACATGGCGGTCGATGAAACCGATCGCTGGCAAGCGGCCGCCTTCGAGGAAGGTCACTACCTGCAAGTCGAGGTAGCCGCCGCACTCGACTCCTCCGATGAGTTGCCGCTGGCTCGCGAATTCCTCGCCTTCCTGACCACGCCCCCGGCTCAGTCATCCATCCCGCTCGGCAACGTCATGTATCCCGTCGTTGATCTCGGTGACGACCTGCCCGAAGCCTTCGGCCGCCTGATCGAGCCCGCCAGCGTCTTGCAGCTTTCGCCGGAAGTCGTTCGCGACAACCGATCAGACTGGATTGACGAGTGGCTGGACGCGTCGACACGCTGAGCCCGTCCCGCTGGTGGCTGCCCGGCACTCTTGCCCTGACCGTCGTTGCCGCTCTGACCGTCCTGCCGCTCGTGGCCATGCTGATGGCCGCGGGCGAACTCGAGCCCGCTCGACTGCTCGGTGATCCCTGGATCGGGCGTGTCATTCGTTTCAGCCTCATGCAGGCGACACTGTCCACGTTGTTTTCGCTCGTTCTGGCCATACCGGTCGCGCTGGCGCTGGCGCACGAACCTCGCTTTCCCGGCCGCACGGCACTGGTCAATCTGTTCAGCCTCTCGCTGGTGATACCGACACTTGTCGCCATCTACGGCATCGTTGCCGTCTACGGGCGCAACGGCTGGTTCAATTCCACGCTTGAAGCAATCGGCATCGAGCCACTCGCGCTCTACGGCCTCAACGGCATACTCATCGCGCATGTCTTCTTCAACATGCCGCTGGCCGCACGGGTGCTGCTGCAGACACTCGAGAACGTCCCGATTGACGAATGGCGCCTGGCAACACAGCTCGGCATGACGTCATTGTCGAGATTCCGGCTGATCGAATGGCCCTGTCTGCGAGCGCCTTTGACCGGACTTGCAGTATTGATATTCACACTGTGTTTCACCAGCTTCGCGATCGTCATGACGCTCGGCGGCGGACCACGGGCGACCACGATAGAAGTCGCGATCTATCAGGCATTGCGCTTCGACTTCGACTTGCCGATGGCAGTCTCTCTGGCCCTTGTGCAACTCGCATTCTGCGTACTGCTGATGTTCGTTTCGACCCTGGCGCCCGAAACGCGCGTACTCGGTTTCAATGCCCCCGGGCCTGCTCGCCGGGACACCGGCGGCAGTGCAAACGACTGGCGCCCGCGTTTCAGCCAATCCGAAAGGCTGACCAACTGCCTGATAATCACCCTCGCCGCCGCCTTCGTGCTGCTGCCGCTGCTCGCCATGCTCGCAGCGTCGCTCAATGGCAAATTGATGAGCGTGCTCACCGATCCAGGCACCTTGCTTGCGATTCGCAATACCGTGCTGGCCGCGGGCATCGCGTCGCTGTTGACGCTGGCCCTGGCTGTGGGCCTGCTGCTGAGCGTCCGCCACCTCCGGGTGCGCCGTGGCCATGATCGCATCGGCCGTTGGTTACAGCTCGCAGGCAACGTCATTCTCGTGTTACCACCCGTGGTCCTCGGCACCGGCCTTTTCCTCCTGCTGAGACCCTGGGCTGACGTCTTCTCGCTTGCCCTGCTTCTCGTCATCGTGATCAATGCGCTGATGGCCCTGCCTTTCGCACTACGCATCATCGAGGCACCGATGATGCGCGCGGCACGCGATCACGATCGACTCCTGCAATCACTTGGAATACAGGGCTGGAACCGTTGGCGGCTGATCGACTGGCCCCTCATCAGACGACCTCTCGGGCTCGCCGTCGCCATGGCCGCAAGCCTGTCCGCAGGCGACCTGAGCGCTATTGCCTTGTTCGGTTCCGAACGTATCCGGACCTTGCCACTCCTCTTGTACGAACGCATGGGCAGTTACCGCCTCGAGGAGGCCGCGGTGACAGCGGGCTTGCTGCTCGTGCTCTGCCTGTCCCTGTTCGCCATTCTGCAGCGCCTGGTCGGAGGTTCACGTGCTTGAGCTGGACAACGTCGAAGTGACGCTCGGAACCGTGCATCTGCGGTTCGATCATGAACTCGAACCGGCCTCGCTCAACGTGCTCCTCGGACGGAGCGGTTCAGGCAAGAGCACGCTTCTGAACCTCATCGCAGGGTTCGCGCAACCGGACCACGGCGATATCCGCTGGGCAGGCAAGTCGCTGCTGCCGCTATCGGCGGATCAACGGCCGGTCAACAGCCTGTTCCAGAGCCACAACCTGTTCGCGCATCTGACCATCACAGACAATGTCGGACTCGCTCTGCACCCGGGCCTCCGCCTGACCAGGACAGACAAGACCGAGGTTGCTGAAGCACTGGCTCAGGTCGGACTTGCCGCCCACGGTGCCAGACGGCCTCCAGAGCTCTCCGGCGGTGAGCAACAGCGTGCAGCACTGGCTCGCTGTCTGTTGAGGCGGAAGCCGATCCTGTTGATGGACGAACCCTTCGGCGCACTCGACGGCGCGACGCGACAGGACATGCTCACCCTGACCCGAGAAGTGATCGACCGCTACCGACCCTGCACACTCCTCGTCACACACGAGCCTGACGATGGTGACGCCCTCGGCGCCGATCGACTTCTTGTCGAAGATGGTCGCCTGCAGTCGATCAGTGGCGCGCCAACGTAATGTCGACGGGAAACGCCAGGTGAAACGGTCGTGCGGCACACATCATCCGGTCTCCTGGTCGGTCCTTGCAAAGGTACGACAGTGATCGATGATCGTCGTGGCAACGTGTTCCACATCCGGCTGTGTGACATCCCGATGCAGCACCACCCTGCCGACATTCCGTCCGGCGGACATCAGCACGCCACGCGATTTCGCGGCGGCGGTCAGGGTATTCCCGATGCCGTCGTCGTAATCCAGCCAGACCATGTTCGTGCGGGTCCACGCGCGTCGCACGTGAAGGCCTTCGACACCTTCAAGCTTGTCGCCAAGCCAGGCGGCCTTGTCGTGATCCTCCTGCAAGCGTTCGACGCCTTCATCGAGCGCGAGGATTCCCGCTGCCGCCACGATGCCGGCCTGACGAAGCCCACCACCGGTAACCTTTCGCCAGCGACGCGCTGCATCGATGAACGAAGAATCGCCCACGAGCATGGAACCGAGTGGCGCGCCCAGGCCCTTGGACAAGCACAGCGAAACGGTGTCGCAAAGGCTGCCCATGGCCTCGAGTGATACGCCAAGCGCGACCGCTGCATTGGCCATGCGCGCGCCATCGAGATGCAAGCCGAGCCCGGCCTCTGCGGTGAACGTCTGCATCGCACGCATGCTGGCAAGCGACTGTACGCGACCGTGCTGCGAATTCTCGATGCATACGAGGCGGGTTCGCGCAAAGTGCGGATCGTCCTCCTTGACCAGCAGCGCCACCTCATCGACGCTGAGACCACCGTCGTCATCGAAAGGCAGGGTCTGCGGCTGAATACCGCCCAACGCGGCCGCACCTCCACCTTCATATTTATAGGTGTGCGCATCGGCGCCGACGATGTACTCGTCACCACGAGCACAATGCGTCAGCAGCGCGACGAGGTTCGATTGTGTGCCACTCGGCATGAACAACGCCGCTTCGTGCCCGAGACGTTCGGCGCTCATCGCTTGCAGGCGATTGACCGTCGGGTCGTCACCGTAGACGTCATCACCCACACAGGCTTCAGCCATCGCCGAGCGCATGGCAGGCGTCGGTCGCGTCACGGTATCACTGCGAACATCAATCAGTCTGTCGTTCATCACTCTCTGCTCACGGGTGCCCTGCCGGTTCTTCCCGGCGTCTGCCGGTATCGGGGACCGCTACGATAGTCGTTCGTCGCGGCAGCGGCCAGCTGAGGTCACGCAGATCTCATCGTGTGGTCAGTACGAGCAGCCTGCCGGCTCGAATCGACACTCGCATGTGCCCGCCGTCGGCCACGTTGCTGAGTCCCCGCGTGCTGCCGACGTCGAGCGCATCGTCGACAAGTGCATAGCGCAATCCCTCGGTACACACGCCTTCGAGTCGCCGTAGTGGCAACAGGCTGACCGTGACCTCTTCCCCGATCGAGGTCGAAAGCGGCCGGGTCGGTGTCACCAGTATCGCGTCCGTGGTGGTGTCCAGCAAGCGCAGTTCGAAGGGCCAGTCGCGCAAGCCTGCGAGCATCCAGTTGAAGAGCATGTGATCGGTACGCCCCCCGCTGACGCCGACGACGACAACCTGTTCAGGCCTCTGCAGCTCGAGCTGACCGGGTCCGGCAATGGCCACGGAATCCGCACTTGCCAGGGTGTCGAGTGCGAGCTCGAGATCACTGGCGTTCTTGTCGGCAGGATAGAGATGTCGGGGAATGTTCGTGAGGGCGTCGTCCGAGAGAGCTTCCGGGGGCACACTGTCCATGTCACCCAGCAACAACGTCGGTTGAAAGCCTGCCTTCAGGCAATGCACTAGGCCCGAGTCCACGCAGACGACGGCGGCGAAGTCGCCAGGTTTCGCGACTCCGTCCAGCACCTGCGTCGAGAATTGCCCACCCGCAAAGACCAGGGCACGGCGCAAGCGACCGTGCCCTGGCTCAGCGATCATTCACCTCGACGGTCGTTTGCCTGCGGCGACCGGGTATCTGTCCATGTACCTTCAACGCGTGCCGACCGTGCCCACGAAATCATCGGCAAAGGCCAATGCACGAGTCAATCCTATCAGCGTTGCCGTGAAGCGCTCTCCGCTCGAGTCGTCCACCGAGGCAAGCACATCGACCTTGAGCTCGGCCCCCCCGAGAAGCGCCGGTAGCAAGTCCTCACGGACGTAACCCTGATGGGCGATCAACTGCCGGGAAGCCGATTCATCGACGCGAATACTGGATGCAACGATGTCGCCGAGATTCCGCGAATCGATCCGCCAGCGAATTCTTGCCGGCGAGTCGATCTCGCGCCCCGGGAAGCGGAGCTCGAGCCCGCTGCGTTCGTCCGCACGACGCGACAGCTCGATCATCGGCACGCTGGCGAGGTCGGCCACGACCACACTGCCGCCCGTGTCGCCGCGCATGAGCTCCGTCGAAAGTCGACACACCCGGCGATCACCGGTTCCGGAACAATCTGCAAGCCAGGCACCGAAGTAGGCTACCAGTTGCTCCTCGGGCTCCTCCACAGGCGGCACCTCGGACTCCGTGAAAGGCTCGCTCACCGCGGGCTCGACGTCGCTGCCTGCGCGTCGATCGATAGCCTTGATATCGAGTTCGGCAGCCGTCGCCGAGGCAATCGATGTCGGGCCACCGGCTGGCAGCCGACAGTCCGCCTCGCGCGGCAGCCGCACTTCACTCAGGTCGGTCACCAGAAGCACCCCGTCATGACCGCTGGTGGTCTCGGCTTCCTCGTCGAGCTTGCCCTTGAGCATCACGAAGAGCACCTGCAAATCCGTCGTCGCCTTGTCGAGGTAGGTCTGCTGCAGCTCGCCGACTGCGGAAGCATCACCCTCCACCCAGTAGCGCGCATCCGAACCACAGGGCCTGAAGGTGTTCCTGCTCGCGCCATAAACGTAGTACCCACCATGAGTGGTGTTATCGCTGTCGTTTGTCGCGATCAGCCGTTGCAGTTCAGAGAGGCGCTGCAGCGACATGGTGGCAAGACAATCCTTGGCAATCTGCTCTGCCTCGCTGCGCGGCTCGGAAAATGCCAGGTACCACAGGCAATTGTCCCTCCGGAACGTGGCGAAGGCATCTTGCGACGCAGCGAAGGCTGTCAACGATTCTGCCTCCAGCGAGCGCTCGATGTACGAGGCGATATCGGCCAGATTGTCGTCCATGACATCAAGATAGTTATCGAGACAGTTGTGAATGTCATCAAGGAGAGGCGACAAGGCAGCACACTCGGCTAGCACACCGCCGCGATCATCCTGTGCCTGCGTCGCCGCCCCTGTGGCAACAAGCAGGACGACGAAAAAGAGCCGGGTGAAGAAAAGTCGTCGTTGATTCATGTTCTGCCGGTGTCGCACTCGTAAACCCCGTGATCCTATCGCGCGCGTCAGGTCGACGACACCTGCGCGCGCTGCCCGCTACCTTTCCACAACCCACCACCTCGTTGAGCGACAAGCGTAACAACACCTCACGCGGTGCCAGATTTCCGGCGCGACGACACCGTGCCGGCGCGTTATCATGACGAGTCGTTCGCTGCCTGAGCTGGTACCAGGTCACCGTGTCCATCAGAACGCCAGAGGTTTCCGAGCGCCGCAGAGTCATGGGTGCCCTGTCTGTGTGGGTGATCGTATGGCTTGTCGGCACGGGAGCGATCAGCGCCTGGAGCGCCGTCCGTCATGCACCCGAGTTCGAGCGGCTCATCCTGGCGGAAGTTCAAGAGTCTGTTGCACCGCTCGCTGCGTCGCCGGTCATGGTTTCCGTCGACGGGCACCGGGTAACGCTCTCCGGCGCAGTCGGGCAGACCGCAGAGCGCAACGATCTGGTGAAGGCGGCGGCTGCAAGCCTCGGTGTTCGGGAGGTCGTCGATCGTATCGTCGTGAGCGACAGAACGGTCGATACGCTTCCCGAAGAGGCCGATACCATTGAATTCCCACCAGATCCGTCGCAACCCGTCTCGGCACAGATAGATTCGTCACCAGCAAATCAGCAGCAACCGATCCCGTTGCAGGATGTCGAGACCGAGGCACCGGTGGAAGTCGCGAGCGCCGAGGTCGTCGACATCGCGGCGCAACAACCGCTCAAAGTGACCCCCGTCGCCGAGGCGAATGAGCAGGTCGATGCCGGGCTCGACGTGGCCACAGACGAAATTACCGCGGACGAAAGGCTGGACAGGACGATCGACCTGCCGGGCGATGATTCGGCAAGCGTAGTGAACGAACCGGTGGCCGGCTTGTCGACCGACGTAGCGAATGACGAGACCACCGAGGTATCGACGAACGTAGCGTCCGATGCAACGATCATCGCTGCGAACCAGCTCGCCGAGGACGACTTGCTGCCGACAACGGTACCCGAGACCGAGACCGCGGCCGACCCCGAGACCGACCTGGTGACGACCGAATTACCGGCGAACACCGCGCCCTCGCTGGTACTGGCTCTCGCCCAGGGCGTACTTACCCTCGACGGCAATCTTCAGTCAAAAGACGACACGGCACGACTGGTCGAAACGGCCATGAGCAGTCTCGACCTTGACTACGTGAGCAACACCATCGAGACCGGCAACGCCATCGACACCGCCGACTGGCTGGAGCCCTTGACGGAGTTGCTGCCGTCCCTGGCACAGCTCGAACAGCCCGGCGTCACCATCGAAGGACAGCAGCTTACGCTGAGCGGCGAAGCACCGGACACCCCCACGCGCGACGCCCTCGTCGATGAGGTGAATGGACGATTCGACAGTCTCTCACTGGTCGAGAACATCGAGATCGCGCGGCTGGAACCGGACGTGACGCGGCCCGAAATGGCAGCCGACACCGATACCGCGGTCGCACCGGCCGCCACGCTTCGCGACGCCTGGCGAGAACTCCCGACGACAGACATCCTGTTCGAACCCGGTAGCGATCGTCTGACCGAGGGAAGTCGCGAATTCCTGAACCGCGTCGCCGATCTCTTGAGAAAACATCCCGACGTACCCATCGCCATCGAGGGTCACACCGACGCCATCGGCTCACGCGACGCGAACTTGCGACTCAGCCAGTTGCGCGCCAACGCCGTAAGGGATCACCTTGTGTCAGCAGACATTCCGTATGCTCAGCTGAAGTCTTACGGCTATGGCGAGGGTGTGCCGATTGCCGACAACCGGACCACGGCAGGCCGGACAGCCAATCGAAGGATCGAGTTCACCTACTGACTCGCTGAGCCTACTCCCGCCATGTTCACATTGCGCGCTGAAATTGCCGCCTGCCTCGTTGCCGTCAGTCTGCTTGGCCTGCTCGTCGGCTGGATGATGCAACGAGCCTTGTCGTCACGGCGCCTGCTGGACGCGGATACCGCATGGAACGCTCGGTATGTTGAACTCGAGCGCAGCTGCGAGCAGGACGTCGCGAACATGGAAGATCGCCTGCAGTCGATCGCGGCCGACATGAAGTCGCTCAGGGAGGAGAACAGGCAACTGACTGACAGCGTACGCAAGGAGGTCGCATTGGCCGAAACGGCGCGAACCGAGTCGACCACGCTTGCAGAGCAGAACGCGACACTGCAGGAACGTCTGCAGGACACTCTCGCAGAGCGCGACCGGGAGATCACCCGCCTCCACTTGCGTACCGCCAGCAAGGAATCGCCCGCCGACGAACTCGAGCCGCGTCGGCTCGCCTCGCGTCAGACGAACGAGGATTCGCTGGACGAGACCGTCCGCATCGATCCCTCGGAATTGCCCGCGAAAGTGACCACAGACAGGGGCATCGTGGCAAACCACAAAGAGGGATCCGTGGTCATGGGCAAGACGCTCGACAAGACCCTTGACGTCGGCTTGCTCGATACCGAGGAATCGACGATCGCACTGGACGACGAGGCACTTTTCCAGATGCACGGGCTGCACCAGAGTAGTCGCAAGATCTGAAACCCGCGTTTCAGGCGCGCACCCACCACGCCAAACGGTTCACAGCACGACCACTCGCTGACGATTCCATGTTGAACGCTGCCGCTACAGCCTCGGTACCGAGCGTATCGAGAGGGAACGATGGCAGGCAGGAATCGGCGGCATGACACAGTTCGACAACTGATCACGCACGTTGCGGCAGGCGGCGTCGTCGGTCTCTTGAGCGCTTGTAGCGGCGGCGCGTCGGTCGATCCCGCCACCGTCCTTGCAGGCTACGAACCCGCCATCGCTCCGGCACTGCCGGCCACCGAAGTGGCCAATGCCGCCCCGGATGAACCGATGTCACGCGAGGCGGCATTCCGACTCGTCGATCAGACCACCTTCGGGCCACAGCTCGATGACATGGAAAGCGTCAGTCGCACAGGCCCGTCGGCATGGATAGACGAGCAGATGCAAAGACCGGCCACATTCCTCGTCGCCGGTCTCGCGCGCGCCTCGCAGCAGGAGCGCTGGAACGAGTACATCAACGTCTGGTGGCGTCACGCCATTCAGGCTGAAGACCAGCTTCGACAACGCGTCGCGTTTGCCCTGAGCCAGATCTTCGTCGTCTCCGGCGCCAACGGGCTGGCCGAACACCAGGTCGGACTGGCAGCCTACTACGACATCCTCCTGCGCCACGCCTTCGGCAACTACCGCGACCTGATCGAGGACATCACGCTGAATCCCGTCATGGGCGAATATCTCAGCATGAAAGGAAACCGCAAGCCCGACCCGAACGAGAACATTCGCCCCGACGAGAATTATGCACGCGAGCTCTTGCAGCTCTTCAGTATCGGCCTGGTGCAGCTTCGCGCCGACGGCTCCACGAAGATAGGTGAAGACGGTGTGCCGATACCGACCTACGACCAGTCGACCGTCGAAGGCTTCGCGCATGTCTTCACGGGCTGGCACTTTGCCAACGCAGAGGACTTCCGATGGCCCAGAAACAAGGACTACATCAACCCGATGAAGCCCTGGCCGGAATTTCACGATATATCGGAAAAGCAATTGCTTCGCGGCAGCGTCCTGCCGGCAGGCCAGAGTCCAGAGCAAGATCTCGAGGCCGCGCTCGACAACGTCTTCGAGCATCCCAACGTCGGGCCGTTCCTGGTCCGCCAGCTGATTCAGCGACTGGTGACCAGCAACCCCTCTCCCGGATATATCGAGGACGTGGTGGCGGTGTTCGAGCGCAACGCCGCCGGTGTTCGCGGATCCCTCGGCAGCACCATCAAGGCCATCCTGATGCACGAGGAGGCCCGCTCGGGTCATCTCGAGCAACCCGAGACCTTCGGCAAGGCGAGAGAGCCGCTGATACGCGTCACACAACTCTGGCGCGCCTTCAAGCCGGAATCGATACACCCCGATTTCCACTATGGCTGGGTCGGAAACGAACTCGAGCAGGCTCCCCTCGGGGCACCCTCGGTGTTCAACTTCTTCCGACCCGACTTCAATCAACCCGGGCCGATAAGCGATCGAAATCTCGTCTCGCCCGAATTCGAGATTCTAGATGAAAGCTCGGTCGTGTTGATGACGACACGCTTGCTTGCCAACAGCATCTGGTCGCACAACTACAAGGCGGGACTGGAACCGAGCCGCATCAGTATCGACATTCGTCGAGAGATGGCACTCGAGCCGGATCGCGAGAAGCTCATCGACCACCTCGACCTGATTCTGCTCGGCGGTCGCATGACCCCGAGCTTGCGCGCAGACGTGCGTGCATTGATGGCGGAACGCGACTATGACAACGGCGCTTCGCAACGGGTCGGAGAAGCGATCTTCCTCATCGCGACTTCGCCCGAAGCGGCAGTGCAGATCTGACACGGAAACAGGATGATGACAACCGACTGGCAAAGAAGGCGCTTTCTCCGACTCGGCAGCGGCACTCTGGCGGGCGCCGGGCTTGCACTGGGAGCGAACCCGCTGGTGACACTCGCACAGGCCTCCGACGGTCTGCTTGCCGACGGTGACGACTATCGCGCACTGGTATGCGTCTACCTTGAAGGGGGCTGCGATGGATTCAGTCTGCTGGTGCCAACGGGCACCGCAGAACATGCCGCCTACGCGCGTTCACGCGGTACCTTGGCACTGGATCGCGGTCGGCTCCTGATGCTGTCACAGCAGGGCGCAGCGAGTGTCGGCGGAAGTAGCGGCAGTGAGCAGGCCGTCGGTCTGCACCCCAGCGCACGCGACCTCGAACCGCTTTTCGACGAAGGGCGACTGGCGATGATCGCGAACGTCGGCAATCTCGTGCAGCCGACCACTCGCGAGCAGTATGAGGCGCAGTCGGTCGCATTGCCCGCACAGCTCTTCTCGCATGCCGATCAGGCGATCCAGTGGCAGCAGTTGCAGGGGCGCAATCGCGGCACGGAAGGTTGGGGCGCACGCGCCGCGACCGAATTATCGCGAGAACACGCACAACGCAGCCATCTGACTTCGATATCGATGGCGGGATCGAACTACTGGCAGTCCTCCAAAGGGCAGAGACCGTATGCCATGAAGGATACCGGCGTGATCGGCTACAACGGCCTCGACGCATCGAGCGGCTGGCAGAAGCCGCGCCACGAGGCCTTTCGCCGCGTGCTCGAGCACGAGCGGCACAACCTGTTCGCCGACGCTTATGCCGACTTGCAGAAACGGGCCTTGCAGATCACCGGTGAACTCGGTGAAGTGCTCGAACAGGAAAGCGGTCGGGTACCCACGCCGCCACCGGAAAACCCGTTGGCAGCACGTCTCGGCATGGTCGCCCGCATGGTGGCTGCTCGTGGCAGCCTCGGCATGCACAGGCAAATCTTCTACGTGCGCATGGACGGCTTCGATGTGCACGACAATCAGAACAAGGAAATGCCGGAACTGTTCGCGGCCCTCGGCGAAGCCCTGGCGTATTTCCAGAGCGCGCTTGACGGCCTGGGCGAGTCGGCGAATGTCACCACGTTCACAGCGTCGGACTTCGGGCGGTCCCTGAACAGCAACGGCGACGGCACCGACCACGGCTGGGGCAATCATCTGATGGCCATGGGTGGCGCCGTCAGCGGCGGCCGTGTGATCGGCCAGATGCCCGTGCTGGACGTCGATGGCCCCGACTCCGTCCAGAACGGGCGCATTCTCCCGACTCTGGCGGCACCTCAGTACGCGGCGACGCTGTTGCGCTGGATCGGGCTGGATGACGAACAGCTGCGCGACGTCCTGCCGACCCTGGCCAACTTCTCCGAACACGATCTCGGATTCATGACGTGAGTCCTCGAGCGGATTCGTCAGTGGCGAGCGGATATCGCAGCAGCACACGTTCGCGCTGATCTGCATTGACACCGCAGCACAGCTAATGAGACTCTGCGTCTCATTACTGGCGCCTCGACGCGCCCGTATACATGGGCGGCATGCATTCTCCTGCATCTCGACGTTACAGGTTGTACCCTGCGCGTCCATGGAAATCGCAGCGTCTCCCTCACGAGGAGTCGCACGACACCCCATCCCGGAGGAAGACACACATGCAGAGAACACTGCGGAACCCGCTTGGCGGAACTGCTCTGAAAGCCACTGTCGGCGCCACCCTTGGACTGAGCCTGCTCGCAGCCTCGCAGGTTCAGGCGGCGACAAACATTCAGGTGCAGTCGGTATTGCCCGACAAGTCCGATGAAATCGTCATGGTGCGGGATTTTGCCGATACCGTCGCCGCCCTGACGGACGGTGAAGTCACCATCGAAGTGTTGCCAGGCGGCGCCGTCGTGCCCGCCACCGAGATTCTCGACGCCGTCGACAAAGGCCTTCTCGATGGTGGCTTTGCGTGGACCCACTACTGGTCGGGCAAGCACCCGGCAGCCATGCTCTTCGGCTCACCCGTGGCGGGCGCCGGCGTCGGTATCGACAACATCGCCTTTCTCTCATGGTTCCAGTACGGCGGCGGCCGTGAACTCTACGATCGTCTGTGGGACGAGATGGGTGTCAACGTTCACGGCCTGATGTTGCAGCCGGTCGGCCCGGAAGCACTCGGCTGGTTCAAGGAGCCGATCGAAAGCATGGAAGACTTCAAGAAACTCCGCTTCCGCGCGCCTCCGGGAATTCCCGGCCAGACCTACAACGACATCGGTGTTGCCGCGGTCGCCATGGGAGGCGGTGACATTCTGCCGGCTCTCGAGAAAGGCACGATCGATGCAGCCGAATGGTGCTGCCCGAAGCCTGACAGCGTGTTCGGCTTCCAGAAGGTGCTGAAGCACTACTATCTGCAGGGCCTCCACCAGGTCGTGGTCAACGCCGACATGTACATCAATGGCGATATCTGGGACAGCCTCACGCCGTTGCAGCAGAAAGCGATGGAAGTCGCGGCCGATGCATCGCTCTCGAAGGCGATCAGCTACCGGATCTACGAAAACGGCAAGGCGCTCAAGGATCTCACCGAGAATCAGGGCGTCCAGTTGCACGACACGCCGGCAGACTACTTCCCCGCCTACATGGCGGCCGCCAAGGCGTCGCTCGAGAAGAACGCTGCCGAGAACGAATTCTTCGACGAAGTCTGGACATCGATGAAGGAATTCGCGGAAGTTGCGGTGCCGTTCTGGGCCGGCGCACAGACGTCGAATGCCGCTCTCGGAAACGCGTACGCCCAGTCGCTGAAGTAGCGCTGAAGTCGCTTTCGCGGACGGCGTCGTCGTTCACGCAAGGACGACGCTCGCGTGATCATCATCGGGGCCCGGTAGTGACTACCGGGCCCTTTTCGTCTGTCCGGCCGCATCGATATCAACCCGAAGGACCCACGACATGGCTGAAGAGGTCGACCCCTCCAGGCTCGAGATCGCCGATGAGCTGATCGCTGAACGACGCTCGGCGGAGCCAGGCATGCTGCCTGACGACATGAATCCTGCGCATCGCAAGGTCATCGGCTTCATCGACACATTGAACGACTGGGTCGGCAAGACCGTCTGCTGGCTGCTGGTGCCGCTCTGCGCCGCCATGGTCTACGAAGTCATCGTGCGCAAGTTCGGCGCTGACCCGATCGGCTGGTGGCACGAGATCGTCCGCGTTTTCACCGACCCGACGGCGCCGAGCGAACTCATCCCGGCACCCACCTTGTGGGCCTACGACGTCAGTCGCATGCTCTACGGAACACTCTTCATGCTCGGAGCAGGCTATGCGCTCTCCAAGGGCGTCCACATTCGCGCCGATTTTCTCTACCGGAACTGGTCCGCCCGCACGCAAGGCATCGTCGACCTGTTCCTCTATCTGACGTTGTACTTCGGCGGCATGATCTGCCTCTTCTGGTACGGCACCGAGTATGCGTTGAATGCGTGGATGCGCGGTGAGCGCGCCATGGACACGGCCTGGATGCCGCTCCTCGGTCCGGTACGCACCGCCATACCGGTCGGCGTATTTCTTCTCATCCTGCAAGGGATTTCCGAAACCTTGAAAAGCTGGTATGCGGCGACTCGCGGCAGGTGGCCGGTATGAGCCCCGAGATCATCGGCCTGTGGATGATCGGGGCGATGCTGTTCGCGATCTTCGTGGGCTTTCCGATCAGCTTCACGCTTATCTTCCTCGGTACGGTGTTCGGTGTCTGGGGATTGTGGCCACGCTGGGAACTGACCTTCTATCTCGAGACGCTGCAGTTTTCAGGCGCGATGATGGAACAGACCTTGTCGGCGGTCCCGCTGTTCATCTTCATGGGCATTCTCATGGAACAGGCGGGGTTGATGGAGCGGCTGTTCACAGCCGTCCAGCTGATGCTCTCGCGGGTCCGCGGTGCCCTGTACATCGCCGTGCTGTTTGTCTCGACTATCTTCGCGGCAGCGACCGGTATCGTCGGCGCATCGGTGACGATTCTCGGCATCATGGCGGCCAAGACCATGAACCGCTCGGGCTACGACGTGCGGCTCTCCGCCGGTGCCATCACGGCAGGCGGCACGCTCGGCATTCTCATCCCGCCGAGCATCATGCTCGTGGTCATGGGGCCGATTCTCGAAGTACCGGTGACCGACCTGTTTGCCGCAGCCATCATTCCCGGCATGCTGATGGCATTCCTGTATGTCGGCTATGCCTTGCTCCGCTGCAGCCTGAATCCGGCACTCGGCCCCGCACTGCCCGAGGAATTCCGGGCCTCCTCGATGTGGATCATCGTGCGTGAATTCACGCTCGGCCTGGTACCGCCAGCCGCGCTCGTCGGCTTCGCCCTGGGCAGTATCCTGCTTGGCCTCGCAACACCTACCGAAGGCGCGGCCATGGGGGCATTCGGCGCGTTCCTTCTGACCATTGCCTACGGCAAGCTGAGTTTCAGTGGTTTTCGCAATGCACTGATCAAGACGCTCGAGATCTCGGTATTGATCCTGTTTCTCGTCGCCGCCTCCAACTTCTTCGGCGCCGTGTTCTCGAAGCTCGGCACCCCCGGCATGTTGACCGACTACCTGCTGACGCTAGAGCTCCCGCCCTATGCCATCCTGTTCCTGATCATGGCCTTGATCTTCCTGCTCGGCTGGCCGCTCGAGTGGGTGCCGATCGTCCTGATCATCGTGCCGATACTACTGCCGCTGGTCGAGAGCCTGCCCTTCGAAGGCATACTTGCCGACCCTCAGGACCGCCTTATCTGGTTCGGGATACTGGTGGCCGTCAATCTGCAGACCGCGTGGTTATCGCCGCCGGTCGCCTTGTCGGCCTACTTCCTCAAAGGGGTCGTGCCCGAATGGGATCTGAAGGACATCTACTTCGGCATGATGCAGTTCATGGTCATTCAGCTCATCGGCCTGTTCCTGATCCTGATCTTTCCGCAAATCGCTTTATGGTTGCCCGCCTATTTCGATGCCCAGGGAATCGCCGCCGCGCAATGACGTGTCGATGAAATACCCGTCGCAGCCCTTCGCATACGGACGCATGTCCTTGCGCCACGCACCCCCGCAACCGCGGTAGGCGTCACCTCATGGGAATTGCAGAGTGGCTGGACGGCGCGTTCTCGCTGTCCGCCCTGAACGTCTTCATCCAGATTGTCTTCATCGATCTGGTACTCGCGGGCGACAACGCCATCATCGTCGGCATGGTGGCGGCCCGCGTGCCGGCTCACATGCGACAGCGGGTCATCCTGTTCGGGGTGGGTGCTGCGGTCGTCATGCGGATCGGCTTCTCACTCATTGCCGTGCAACTCCTGAGCATCACCGGACTGAAATTTTTTGGTGGCGCCCTGCTGCTCTGGGTCTGCTGGCGACTCTGGATCGAGTTGCGAACCGGTCACGAAGCTGTCGCGGCAGAAGGCGCCGAGCAAGCAACCGCTGCCTCCGCTGATGGCGAACTCTCGGCGTTGCGGCCCGCCGTGATCCAGATCGTGATAGCCGACCTGTCGATGTCGATCGACAATGTGCTCGCCATCGCAGGTGTTGCGCGCGAACACCCTGTCCTGATGGTCTTTGGTCTCGCCCTGTCAGTCGCCTTCATGATCTTTGCTGCGACGCTGATCGCAAGATTGCTGAAGCGCTACCCCTGGGTCGCCTATCTTGGCGTGGTACTGATCCTGTGGGTCGCGGGCGTCATGATGGTAGAAGGCACCCACGAGATCATCGCGTCGCTGGCGTGAGTGCTACCGGCCAGTGCTACCGGCCAGCGCTACCTGTCTGAACTCGAGTACCGATGCAGGTAGAGCACGGTCGCCAAAGGCCGTACCCTTGCCAGCATGAGACGTTTCCGTAAAATCCGCCCGTCGACGCTGCTTCTGACGACGGCACTGTCACTCGCCTGGTTGCCGCTGACGGCTCATGCAGTCGAGTACGAATGCAGCCTGTCCGGCGACACCCGCTTCCTCAGACTCGAACTGCCGGGCAAGGACCACCTCTGTGAAGTCACCGTGACGCTCGCGTCGGAGGGCGAACGGCGAGTGAAATGGTATGCCGACAACGAGTCACTTTTCTGTTCCGAGAAAATCGCCGAGCTGCGTGACAAGTACGAAGATCTCTGGGACTACGAGTGCACGGACTGGCCGGACAGAGTCGGCATAGACAAGCTATCGGCGCGCCAGCGCACGATCGTCGATCAATTGCTGAAGACACACGGGGAAGACGCAGCGAAGGAATCTGCCTTGCCCCGTATCGAGAGCGTCCGTGCGACCGCCAGTCCGGCAAGCGATGCGCCGCCCGGCATGCTGGCGGTGCAGTTGTTCCTGAGTGACGGTGACGACGTGCTCAGGATCATTACCGACAATGGCGCCGCCTGGGAAGTGCTGACGGATGTCAACGGGCTTGCCGATATTGTCGAATCGGTCGACGGCTACCGGATCATCGGCGCCTACGTCGATTCGGTCGATGACACGGCAGCCGTCGACATCATGACCCTGCTGGCGCCGGATGAAAGTCTCCCGGCAAGCGTTGACGCGGAATCCCCCGCGGTATGCGAAGGACGTCAGTCATTCCGTATCGACAACCGCGGTGAGCTCGAACCCGTGACTCCGCACCGTCACCTCTGCCGCTGACAGGCAGATCAACCATCAGCCAAGCCGGGCACCGTTCGGCACAGGCTCGGTCGGCGTGACCAGCACCACGGCACCATCGTCGCGATACAGACCCGTGACCAGGCACTCTGACCGGAAAGGTCCGATCTGCTTGGGCGGGAAGTTGACTACCGCGAGTATCTGACGCCCGAGCAGATCCGCCTTCGTGTAAAGCGTGGTGATCTGCGCGCTGGAACGCCGCTCGCCGATATCGGCTCCGAAATCGATGACAAGCTTCCAGGCCGGCTTGCGCGCTTCCGGAAATTCTTCCACGGCGGTGATCGTGCCGGCACACAGCTGCACACGTTCGAAATCATCCCACTCGATCCTGTCCATTCTCACCATCCTCGCTGGTGTTTGCGTGCTGCGCCGTCGATAGCATGCCCGATGACACCGTCCGGTTCTGATCCAGCAGGGAGTCGGACAGTGGCACCTGTTCCGCGGTATCCGAAGGCATTGCTCAAAACGCTGCCCGTGTCTGCCGACACCGACCCTCGAACGTCGAATTTCCGTCCGCGAAAGGACTGGACAGGGAGAGGCCAAAGCAATGCAGTCTAATCATGCCATCAAGGACCGTACAGGCGACGAACTCGACCGACATCGCCCCGCAGGGCCGCGAATTCCATCGCGACCTTTACCGGCGTTCTGTGTCCTCTTGCTCGCGCTGCACAGTGTCGGCTGCGCGACTGACGATCCGAACCGGCGCGCGAAGACGGGACTTGTAGTCGGTGCGACGGTCGGCGCGATCGCAGGCAACCAGACTGCCAGTAGAAACGGCAAGTTCATCGGTGCTGCCATCGGTGCCATTACCGGCGCGGCGGTCGGTAGTTACATGGACAACCAGCAGCGGAAGCTCGAAGAACGTCTGGCGAGCGAACGCGCTCGCAACGACATCCGGCTGACACGTATCGACGAGGAAACCCTCCGCCTCGATCTTGACAGCGCCTCGACCTTCGCCATCAACAGCGCCGCGATCCGTACCGACTTTCGCAAAAGCCTTGACAAGGTTGCCGGCGTCGTCGGGGAATACGACAGGACCGCCGTGCATATCATTGGCCATACCGATAATACAGGCACCGAGAGCTATAACCAGAAACTCTCCGAACAACGCGCCGATGCGGTCACTCGCCATCTGGTTGGCGAAGGCGTGCAGCGCGAACGCACGCGGGCAACCGGACGCGGCGAGCTTGCACCCCTCGACAACAACGCCACACGCTCCGGAAGAAGTCGCAATCGTCGCGTCGAGATCTATCTCAAGCCGATCGTCGAGGGCCGGGAAAGCGAGGCCTTCCGCTCTCCTGATGCAAGGCCTCTGAGTTAGCGGACCGACTGACTCCAGCTGGGCGGCAGCGCGGGCCAGCAGGTGTCTATACTCTCTCGCCATGACGACGCTGGTCTTTCGCCTGAGAAACGTGCCCGAAAAAGAGGGCGAAGACGTGCGGGTACTGCTCGATGAAGCGGGCATCGACTGGTACGAGACCACGGCGGGAACCTGGGGTATCGCACTGCCCGGTATCTGGGTAGGAAACCCCGCTCAGGCCGGGCAAGCTCGCCTGCTCATCGATGCCTATCAGCGAGAGCTCGAGGCGCGCGCCTGCGACCCCGCCGCACGACCTTCGTTTCTCGAACGCCTCGGCGAACGCCCCGTTGCCGTGATCTCGGTACTCGCGTTCTGCGCCTTTGTGTTGTACGTCAGCATTCATCCCTTCGTGCAGCTCGTCTCCGACAGTTCGCCGTGAACACAAGCCGGGGAGGCAGGTCAGCCGGTCTCTAGTATCATGCTCTGAACACAGCTATAAGGCACGCCATGTTCAAGGCCATTCAGGTAGACCGCGATGCGTCGGGAAAGACCAGCACCGCCGTGGTCGAACTCGACGACAATGCATTGCCGGCAGGCGACGTTCTGGTCGACGTGGCTTACTCCACGCTCAATTACAAGGACGGTCTCGTACTGCAGGGACTCGGCGGCCTGGTCAAGACCTATCCACACGTCCCCGGCATTGATTTTTCCGGAACCGTGCTGGAAAGTGCGGATAGCCGCTTCTCCCCGGGCGACAAGGTTGTATTGACGGGTTGGCGAGTCGGCGAACTCCATTGGGGTGGTTACGCCGAACGCGCTCGCGTCGACGGCGACTGGCTGGTCCCCTTGCCTGCGGGACTCGAACTGCGCGATGCCATGGTAATCGGCACGGCAGGATTGACGGCCATGCTCGCTCTCATGGCCCTGGAACATGCCGGAATCAGCCCGGAATCAGGACCCGTACTGGTGACCGGGGCCGCCGGTGGCGTCGGCTCGATCGCTTGTGCGCTGCTGTCGGGTGCTGGCTACACGGTTGAGGGCTCGACCGGACGAGCAGATACCCATGACTACCTGAAATCACTGGGTGTCAGCACAGTGATTCCGCGTAGCGAACTGGAAGAGCCGGCCACTCGACCCTTGAATCGAGAACACTGGGCAGGATGTGTCGATACTGTCGGTGGTACCACGCTTGCGACCGTGCTTACGCGAATGCGATACGGGGGTGCAGTGACCGCCATTGGTCTCGCCGGGGGCAGCTCGCTCGAGACGACGGTCATCCCTTTCCTGCTTCGCGGTGTCTCACTGCTTGGTATCGACTCGGTGATGTGTCCACGGGAAAAACGTGAGATCGCCTGGAATCGGCTGGCGCAGGCACTTCCGCGAGAGCTGCTCGAGAGTGTCTCGCACGACGTGTCGCTCAGCGAACTGCCTGGACTTGGCAAGCAGATAATCGATGGCCGGGTTCGCGGCCGTGTCGTTGTCATGGTGCAGCACTGACCCCGCAACACCGGCCCTTCGAGCCACATCGACGAGCGATGCTCGCGCCTGCAATATCGTGCTTGCTTGTCGCCCTCGTAATGCGCGTCAGCTCGGCAGGGCGCGTATCTCGCTTATCCTGTGCACGACAAAGTTGTTCACAACCCTGTACGTTTCGCAACGTTTGTCTCGAGTCCACTCCCTGGCCGGCATTTGATTGACGACTGGCAATGTAGAAAAGAGTGGTTTTTAAGTTTCGATTCAGCTTTCGGCGATAGTCTTAAAAGTGTTTGCGCAAGGGCAACAGTTGTTTACAACGCCGCTTGTCCCGATGGCCACGAGCAAGGGGATTCCCTGGCTCCGTGGCCCTGCTGAATCACCATCTTACCTAGAGACCCACTGATGCGACTCTCGATCATTGGCGCGCTTTTGCTCGCTTGCACGTCAACTGTTGTCCTCGCCGACAATCAGAAGCCGACCGTTCCGAACAACGTCGTTGCAACGCCTTTGTCAGACACCTCGGTCCGTGTCACCTGGAGCAAGCCCTACGACAACGTTGGCGTCGACGGGTACAACATTTATCGCGACAATCGCTACTACGCGACCGTGCACAACAGGACCAACTTCGTCGACACCCGCGTTACACCGGGGCAGAGCTATGACTACGCCATCGTCGCTTTCGATCGGGCGCGGAATTACACCGTTCTGTCCGCAAGTGACGAAGCGACGCCGGGTGGATCGAATAGCG